>Ga0137378_10004060_pt1 | contig 12636 bp, 14 predicted proteins | sample SagtaG_21_FD_104813 | JGI IMG/M metagenome (GOLD analysis project Ga0137378, IMG submission 104813) | Vadose zone soil microbial communities from Sagehorn Ranch, Mendocino, California, USA - Sage2_L_60_16 metaG | ecosystem: Environmental > Terrestrial > Soil > Vadose zone | place: USA... | reverse complement strand
GTGCGAATCTCCACGCCATTTTTGCACACGCGCGGGTGCACATCAATGTAAGTGAGCGGCAGTGGATGACAAAGAGGTATCCACTCCGAGGTACGCTTGGCGGCCGAGATGCCCGCAATTCGCGCGGTTTCCAGCGGATCGCCCTTTGGATTCTTGAGCCTGCGAACAGCGGCGAGGACACGCGGCGACATTTTCACGAAGGCATGTGCTACCGCAGAACGGTGGGTAACGGGTTTCTCCGTGACGTCCACCATGCGCGCTTTGCCGCGTTTGTCGTAATGAGAGAGTCTGGACATTGGAGTGAACGATGGTTTCTAGAAATCCCGCGGGAGAACATGAACGTGTTCGCCGGCTTCTATCGTCTCGCGATCTGCTGGCACAACCAAAAGACAATTTGCATGTGCCATGGCCACAACGTCACCCGAGCCCTGCCACGGAACGGGCGAAACATGCGCCGTATCGCTGCGCCAGGTGAGCTTCGCGGGGAGAAAATGGGTGAGGCCCGGCTTTTCCGAAAGCGACGCCGTCAGGGTGGCTTCGATAAATGCCAGTGGACGAGGCTCCGTGCCAGTAAGGATGTCGATTGCGGGACGAACGAAGAGATCGAACGTGACCATGGTCGAAACCGGATTGCCGGGTAGTCCGAAGACGGGTTTGCTCTTGCACAACGCAAACACAACTGGTTTGCCAGGGCGTATGGCGACCGCGTCAAAAATAACTTCTGCTGCAAACTCGTTGAGCACCGGTTCGACAAGATCGTACTTCCCCATCGAGACGCCTCCGGACAGGATGAGAGCGTCGGCCTCGAGACCAGCGGTGATTTTCGCGCGAAGGTCGTCGAGCGAATCTCTGGCATTGCCAAGAACAACTGGTTCGCCACCAACAAGACTGACCTGCGCAGCGAGTGAAACCGAATTGCTATTGCGAATCTGAAATGGCCCGGGAGTCGACGCAAAATCCACAACCTCATCACCGGTCGAAAGAATCGCGATGCGCGGCTTGTGTGTGACAACGGGACTCGCAGCCCCGACTTGAGCTGCCGCGGCGATTTCCGCAAATCCGATTCGCGTACCGGCCGAGAGCACCCTCTGACCAGCCGCTTGTTCACTACCGCGGCGGACGACATGCTGCCCAGGCTTGACGGCGCGATCGAGTTGAATCGTGTCACCTTGGCGCGAAGTATGCTCGATCATGATGACTGCGTCGGCGCCATCAGGAAGCGCCGCGCCGGTCATGATTTGAATGCAGATGCCGGGCGCAACAGAGGTCGTCGGCGTGTCGCCGGCCTTGAGTTCTCCAATACAGCGCAAGCGCGCGCCCGTTTGACTGTCCGCCGAGCGAACCGCGTAGCCATCTCGGATTGAGCGATCGAAGGGAGGATAATCGCGGTCGCTAAGAATGTCCCGAGCGAGGGCGCGAGACATGGCCTCACGCAGCGGAACCGACTCGGTTGCAGGCGTGCGCGGGATGGCCTCGAGCCTCCAGATCACGATTTCGCGCGCTTGTTGATAGGTGAGCATTTCCGACTCTGCGAGCGTAACAGGAAATTGCGGCGTGTTTGAACTACAGCCAGCGGGCCAGCAGCGTGGCTTCGGGAATGATCGTGGCGTCGCGCTCCGGACCGGTCGAAATCATGCCGATTTCCACCTGCAAAAAATCGCCGATAAACCGCAGATAATCGAGCGCAGCTTTCGGGAGTTTCCCTGCGTCCTTCACGCCGTAAGTCGGGTCGCTCCATCCAGGAAGCGTTTTGTATTCGGGTGTGACGTGCTCGTATTCCTCGGCAAGCGCGGGCATTTCGTGAATCGGCTTGCCTTTGTACTTGTAACCCACGCAAACCTGAATCTCGCGTTGCGTATCGAACACGTCGAGCTTGGTTACGACGAGTGAATCGATGCCATTGATCATTTTGGCGTAGCGCAAGACGGCAAGATCGAGCCATCCGCAACGTCGTGGGCGTCCCGTGACTGCGCCGAATTCCTTGCCACGTTTGCGAACTTCTTGTGCGTCGAGGTCGGGCATTTCGGTGGGAAACGGGCCGCCTCCTACGCGCGTGGTGTATGCCTTTGAGATCCCGAGAACATGCTTGATCTTGGTAGGCGGCACACCTGCGCCAGTGGTTGCCCCGCCGGAAATCGCGCTCGAACTGGTGACATACGGATATGTCCCGTGGTCGATGTCGAGCATGGTGCCCTGCGCGCCTTCGAATAGCACCGACTTCCCTTCGTCGAGCGCGTGATTGACAAGCTCGGCCGAATCGCAAATGTAGCCGCGAATCTTTTCGCCGAGCTTCAGCGTCTCTTCGACTTCGTGTGAGAAGTCGATATCCGCGCCGTACGCGCCTTTCGCCAGCCGATTTTTTTCGGCAACCACACGCTCTGCTTTTTCGCGGAACAACGTAGGGTCGAGGAGATCGCACATGCGCAGGCCCCGCCGAGCCATTTTGTCTTCGTACGCGGGACCGATGCCGCGAGAAGTGGTGCCAATCTTGTTAGCACCGCGCGCGCTTTCGGCGGCTTTATCGAGTTCACGGTGATACGGAAAAATCAGGTGCGCGCGATTACTGATGTGCAGCCGGTTCGAAACGTCGATGCCGGATTTAGCAAGCGTTTCGATTTCATTGACTAGTGCCGCAGGGTCAACGACAACTCCCATGCCAATGACCGCGTGCTGCTGGGGACGGAGAATGCCGCATGGAATGAGTTGGAGAACGTGTTTTTCCTTGCCGATGATGACAGTGTGGCCTGCATTGTGGCCGCCAGCGACACGGACAATATAATCAAACGAGCCGGCAAGATAATCGACAACCTTGCCTTTGCCTTCGTCACCCCACTGCGCGCCAACGACGACGACCGATTTCATCCGTTGTACCTTTCCGTGCCCACACCGTTCCCGTATGCGTCGGAATGAAGACATGCTTTCGGGGAACGAGTTTCAGGGTTTCAGGGCTTGTTTTACAAGCCCTGAGATAAAACAAGTCGCACTTCCAAACCCTGAGGTGAAAATGAAGAAATCAAATCCTACGATGGAGACCGTGGCAACGCAAGCGAGCTTACGCCTCCACGGACGTTGGACGGATTTGCGGAGAAGCGAAACGAATGGGACAATAAATTCATGTCAAAACTAACCATCGCAGTGATCGGATATCTGGCAATCGGGCTCGCGGCGAATGGCCCTGTGTTCGCACAGCAGACTCCCGCAGCTGGCTCGCAACAAACCCCGGCGGCTCCTGCAAAGCCGGCAACAGGCGCAAAGAGCGCGAGCGGTGGACAAGCTTCTGCCACGCCGAAGACAGGACAGGCGGCGGGCGCGAAACGTCCCGCGACACCGGCAGTTCCCCTGAAGACCCAGAAAGAAAAGGCGAGTTACGCAATCGGCCAAAATATTGGGAAAGGTTTACAGAAAGACGGTGTGGATGTTGACGCCGCGAGCATGGCCAGGGGTATCCGCGACGCGCTGGCGGGCAGCAAATCGCTTCTGACGCCGGAAGAAGCGCAGGCGGCGCTAACCGCGCTGGCAACGGAAGTACGCGCGAAGCAGCAGATCAAGATGGAGCAGCTGAGTGCCGCGAACAAAAAGGAGGGCGACGCATTCCTGGCGGCTAATAAAGCAAAAGACGGCGTCGTGGCGCTGCCGAGCGGCTTGCAGTACAAGATTTTGACACCCGGTACCGGACCCAAGCCGACCGCCGCTGACAAAGTCGAGTGCAACTACCGCGGAACCCTCATCCAAGGCACGGAGTTCGATAGTTCGTACAAGCACGGCAAACCGGTTACGTTTCAAGTGGGCGAGGTAATCAAAGGCTGGAGCGAGGCGCTACAGTTGATGCCAGTAGGATCAAAGTGGCAGTTGTTTGTGCCACCAGATCTCGCATATGGCGACCACGGCGCAGGGCAAGAGATCGGCCCAAATTCGACTCTGATTTTTGAAGTGGAGTTACTCTCCATCGCGCCGAAAACTGAGGCCAAGCCAGAAGATATCAAGCCCGAGGCTAAGCCGGACGCCAAGCCGAGCTCGAACTAGCACGGTGCCCGCGCGCCATAGGCAAAGCGGCGTCGCGTGTCAGTGCCGCTCGACCCTTGTTGGCGCTCAAGAACGAAATAGTCGTTCCGCGCTACAACTCCTTGTAACGGAAACAGGTGGTCGCGTGGTCGTTTACTATTCCGACCGCCTGCATGAACGCATAGCAAATCGTCGAGCCAACAAAACGAAAACCGCGTTTGCGTAAGTCCTTGCTCATGGCATCGGACTCGACAGTCTTTGCGGGCAAGCCTTTGTGCGTCGCCCATTTATTCCGCTTGGGCTTGCCGACGACGAATTGCCAGATGTAAGTGTCAAAGCTGCCGAACTCTTCCTGTACCTTCAGGAATGCGAGGGCGTTGTCGACCGTCGCCGAAATCTTCAAGCGATTGCGCACGATGCCACGATCGGCAAGCAGCGAACGAACTTTCTTCGCATCATAGCGAGCGACACGCGCCGGGTCGAAATTGTCAAACACTTCGCGATAACGATCGCGCTTGCGAAGAATCGTGTCCCAGCTCAGCCCGGCCTGCGCGCCCTCCAAAATCAAAAACTCAAACAGCAGCCGGTCGTCATGTACGGGCACGCCCCATTCCGAATCGTGGTAGGGAATATTCCACTCATTCGATGCCCAATGGCAACGACGAGCGGAAGAAATAGACGAAGCTTTCTTGCGTGAAGACATGGGAGCCTAGCTTACGGAAATCTGGTCAATATTTGAAATCGTGTCAGGATACCTTCGCAAGGCCAAAGTTGAAAACGGGCACAGCGAACGATCAAAGACTCGTGTAAATAAAAGCGCGCGCGAGCTCGGAAGGCTCGCGCGCGTTAAACTCAACCCTATGTTCGATTAGCCGACGTGACGATCGATGGCCTTCGTGATCTGATCTTTCGGCACTGCGCCGACGATCTGTTCAACGACCTGGCCATTCTTGAAAACGAGCAATGTCGGAATTCCACGGATGTTATACCTGCCGGCGGAGTTCATCGCCTCGTCCACGTTTAGCTTCGTGACCTTTAGCTTGCCAGCGTAGTCATGAGCAACCTCCGCTACGGTGGGCGCTAGCATGTGGCACGGACGGCACCATTCCGCCCAAAAATCGACCAATACCGGCTGAGCGCTGCTCGCCGTCAGGACTTCCGACTCAAAATTCCCGTCGTTCACGGTAAGAATATTTTCTGCCATGTTGTTTGCTTTCAGCGGGATACCACCAAAACGGCTTCCCTGCTGTCTCCTTCTCCCCTAATTAGATGTTGCAACAGGTATTTGGTTTCGTGACGGTTCGCCCAAGCCCCGGACTTCGCGCGCCGCCTGGTACACTTTGGCGTATTCCGCTGCTGGTGTTTTCCACGAAAAATCCTTGATCATCCCGTTCAACTGGATGCGCTTCCAGATCCGCTCGTCCGCGTAATGCTGAAGCGCCTGCTTTACGGCGTACAAAAACGCGGCCCCTGAATATTCGGCGAACTTAAAACCTGTGCCGGTGCCATGCTCGACGTCGAAATTCTCCACGGTGTCATCGAGACCACCCGTGGCACGCACCACTGGGACGGTACCATATTTCAGGCTGTAAATCTGGTTCAGTCCGCATGGCTCATAGCGCGAGGGCATCAGGAAGATGTCCGCGCCCGCCTCAACTTTGTGCGCGACTGCATTGTCGTAAGCGAACTTGTATCCGACCCGGCCGGGATATGCGTTTGCCAGCGCGCGGAAAAGGTCTTCGTAGCGGCGATCTCCCGTGCCCAGCACTACGAGCATAACGTCTTCGCGAAGCATTTCATGCGCCCGATCCGCAATCAGATCGAAACCTTTTTGGTCTGCGAAGCGCGACACAATTCCAAGAACCGCACGATGAGGATGATCGTTCGCCAATCCGAAAGTCTGCAGCAAATCCTGCTTGCAGACTTGCTTGCCCGCAAGGTCCTTCGCGGAATATTTTGTGGCGATGAATGGATCCTTGGCCGGATTCCACGACGTATAATCCACGCCGTTCAAAATTCCCACCACGCGATCGCCGCGGCCGCGCACAACTCCGTCCAGGCCATATCCGAACTCAGGAGTACGGATTTCCTCTGCGTAACGGCGGCTCACTGTCGTGAGGTAATCGGAAAATACGAGCCCGCCCTTCAAGAAATTCACGTCACCGTAAAATTCGAGTGCGCCGGGATTGAATACAACCTCTGGTATTCCCGTGCGCGTAAGCACCTCGCGCCGGAACTGACCGTGATACCCCATATTGTGAACCGTGAAAACTACGGGGAGATCTTTGACCACCGGATCGTCGCTGTACGACGTCCGCAGCAGTACCGGAAGAAGCGCGGTCTGCCAGTCATGGCAGTGGAACACGTCCGTCGGCCAAACGTGTTTCGCGATTTCAATCGCCGCGCGGCAGAATTCGCTGTAGCGCTCGGCGTTATCCGCGAAATCGCCAACGGAATTTCCGTAAATGCCGTCGCGATCAAAGTAGGCGGGATCATCCACGAAAAAGTAGCGCACACCATTTAGCAGCGTTCCGTCAACAATCGCCGGGAATCGCAAACGGCTCCCCAATGGCACTGTAAGGCTAGGAATAACGACGGTGCTGGCTTGGGTTCCCCGGTACCGCGGAAGGACTACGGCTACTTCATGACCACGCGCCACAAGGGCTTTGGGAAGCGCCTCCACAACATCGGCAAGACCTCCGGTCTTGGAAAATGGCAACCCCTCGGAAGCCACAAACAGGATTCTCATATTTTCGTTCGCAGTTCCTGTACGCTTTTACAGATGACCGCTAAGCGGTCGTCTTTCGTGTTTGACCGCGAGCGGTCAATACCAAACGGCGGGGACGCATCAAGTTTAGCGCAGATTCGCACTCGTCGAAAACGCGCAAGGAGCGCGGCACAACATGAGATTGGTTTTTCTGTGGGGCTTGCCTGGAAGCGGAAAACTGACTGTAGCGAAGGAGCTCTCAGCGCTGACCCGCTGGAAACTCTTTCACAATCATTTGACCGTGGACCTGCTCTTGGCCGTCTTCCCTTTCGGCTGCAAGGAGTTCATCGAACTTCGCGAACAGATCTGGCTGTCGGTTTTCGAAACAGCAGCGGCGAGCGAAATGCCGGGCCTGATTTTCACGTTCAATCCCGAGAACACGGTGCGCCAAAGCTTCATTGAGCAAACGCTGAGCCTCATTTCAAAACACAGCGCTCGAGTCGAGTTCGTAGAGATATTCTGCGAAGAATCTGCGCTTGAAAATCGCCTGGATACGCCAGAACGGCGCATTTACAAGAAGATGCTTTCGGTCGCCGATTATCGCAAACTCCGCAATCGCGGCGTGTTTACAGTTCCCGTGATGCCCGCGCCGCAAATGCGTGTGGACACCACTCAGCAGGCGCCGCGCGAAGCCGCGGCACAAATCGTGGAAGGGCTCGGTCTTCCTCTCTCGAGCGAGCGCGCCGAATAGCTCTGCTACACTTGCGGCTTCATGGCGCGACAAAAGCTAGGCCAACATTTCCTGTGCGATGCGGGTTGGCAGGAGAAAATCGCGCGCTCGATTCGCGTTTCCCGCCACTCGCATGAACGCCCCGAAACAACAGAGAAACCGTATTGCTGGATTGAAGTCGGCGCCGGCCACGGCGAAATGACGCAATTTCTCGTGGCCACCCGCGCGCCGGTTTATGCCGTGGAGCTGGACCCGCCGTTGATCGCACGCCTGCAAGAACTTGCCGCGAAGTTTCCTAACCTCACGATCGTGCCCGGCGATGTGCTTGAAATCGATTTTGCCGCGATCTCCGACGGCCGTCGCATCCGCCTCTACGGCAATTTGCCGTATTACATCACGTCGCCCATCCTGCATCGCTTTTTCGAAAGCGCTGCCTTGATCGACGAAATTCACGTGGTCATTCAACTTGAAGTTGCGTTCCGCCTCGTCGCGCATCCGGGGACAAGAGATTACGGTTACCTTTCCGTGCTGACGCAATATTTTTCCAAGCCGTCGATCGCGCTGAAGCTGCCGCCGGGAGCATTCCGTCCTCCACCAGAAGTCGGCTCCGCCCTCGTTTCACTGAAGTTGCCAGGAGAGAATGCGCGCCTCGGAATTTCCGGGGAAGCAGCGTTCATGGATTTCGTAAAACTGTGTTTCGCGCAAAAGCGAAAAACACTGGTCAACAATTTGCGTAAATTGGCGGAGCCAGCAAAAGTAAAAGAAATTCTCAACGAATTAGCGTTAAGTGCATCAGCGCGCGCCGAAGAATTGCCAGTCGCCCAACTGGCAGCGTTATTCAAAAGACTCTCGTAGCAAGTCGCCCGCTAAAACAGGCAGGAAGGTCGCGCGATCCTCACGACCGCTTCAAGGCCCCATCTTTACTCCGGGCAAGCTCCAGCAGCCGGTCCGGATAATCCGAAATAATCCCATCCACGCCCGCTTCCGCAAGCAACCGCATATGCCCGGGGTGATTCACCGTCCAGCACACAACTTGCAAATCGCGTTGGCGCGCCTCCTTCAACAATCGCGGAGTCACCGAATCCCCGCGCGCCGCGACTTGCCGCGCCCCGATTTCGATCGCTTTTTCCAGTGGGTTGGCAATTTGCCCGTCATACAGGAGTCCTGTCATCAAAGTAGGCTCAATCTTACGAACCCCGGCGAGAATAACCGGATCGAAGGAAATCACCACCGTCCGCGCGATCTCTCCTGATTCGCGTAGCGCGCTGATCAAGGCGTGCTCGCCGCCCCACGAGCCCGATGGCTTCAGCTCCAAATAGAAAACGACATCGTGCTTTTTCGCAAACTCCAGGATCTCTTCAATGGTAGGTATCCGCTCTCCGGCAAACTCGCTGCCGAACCAGGACCCAGCGTCCAGCTTGCGCAGGTCCGCAAGCGTCAGATCGTGCACCGCGCCCTGCCCATTCGTCGTCCGATTTACCGTAGCGTCATGGATGGCAACAAAACGCGCGTCGCGCGAAAGCTGCAGGTCCGTCTCAATGAACCCGGCGCCCATGGCCAGCGCCTTACGAAACGCTGCAAATGTGTTCTCTGGGGCGTAGCCGGAAGCCCCTCGATGTGCAATCGCTAGCAATTACGCATCTCCACAAAGGCGTTGAAGCACTCGCAGCCGCCCGCCCGTTTCACTGAACCAATCGTATCACCCCTCGGCAGGCAGTTATTCCCCAGCAAATCGTCACCGTACCTTTGAGCATAGGGGAATTACCCTACGAGCCGCCTTGCATATCGGCTTATACTGTGTCATTGGTCACATGCCGCCGCCCCCCGCCCCAAAAGGAGCTACTCCATGCGAAGGATTTTCGATCTTGCCGGATCCTCGATTGCACTGCTTGCAGTACTGATCGCCGTCACCACAACTCCAGCCAGGGGCCAGAATACTTCTCACCAGCGCAGCGAAAAAAAGATGCAAGAGAATCTGGTCAAAGAAGTGCGTCACCAGTTGCTCCTGCTTCCCTACTATTCCGTGTTCGATAATCTCCTCTTTAAGGTGGAAGGCGATAAAGTGACACTGCTCGGCCAGGTTGTACGCCCCACGCTGAAAAGCGACGCCGAAAACGCGGTGAAAAGTATCGAGGGCGTGGCCTCAGTCAACAATCAAATTGAAGTCTTGCCTGTCTCGCCGATGGACGATCAGTTGCGCCGAGCGGTTTACCGCGCAATTTATGGCGACCCTGTACTGTCGCGCTACGGAATGTCCGCGCTTCCTTCCATCCACATCATCGTGAAAAATGGCAACGTGACGCTTGAAGGCGTGGTCGATTCGGAATCGGACAAGAATCTCGCGAACCTGAGGGCCAGTGCTGTTCCGAACGTATTCTCAGTCACGAACAATCTGACCGTAGGCTCATCCGACAGCAAGAAGTAGCGCGCCCCGCATAAGTCCGACTATAAGTCGGAGCAACTATCGCCAAACTCTGTAAACCTGCCCGGTTTGTTTGCCTTCAACGCTCTTGCTGTAGGCTAGAGCCGCGTCGCTGGCTGGCACCGGCTTGTAACCACGAAAGTATGGCCCGAAGGAACCCATCGACTCTTCGATGACGGTCGGACTGACGGCGTTTATCCGCAGCCCGCGTGCCAATTCGATGGCCGCACCTCGAACAAAGCTTTCAAGTGCGCCATTGACGAGCGAAGCCGCCGCCCCGTAACGAATCGGATCTTCGCTCAGGATGCCGCTGGTCAAAGTAAACGAACCGCCATCGCTTAGAAACTCCTGCCCAGCCAAAACCACGTTCACCTGGCCGATCAGCTTGTCGCGCAATCCAATATCGAATTTTTCCGGCGTCAGTTCGGCCCAGCGTCCAAAGTGCACGCAGCCCGCCGTGCAGACGATCGCATCCGCCTTGCCCACTTTTTGAAACACCGTCCGCAAGCTCGTGATCTCGCGCATGTCGGCGTGAAAATCGCCACTCGTGCGACCTACGCCCACGATTTCGTGTCGCACCGAAAGTTCCACGGAAACCGCTTTTCCCAGTCCGCCACCCGCGCCAATCACTATGATTCTCATCCGGCGCTCTCCAGTTTTCAGCTGCTACCAGTGGGATAGATCTCAATCGAGCTCGTTTTCGCGAACAACCCGATTCACGTTATAATTTTTTATGCACCTTCGCAGCTTCCATTTTCCCCAATTGCTGATTCTAGCTCTAATTGCGTTCTTACCGCTTTCGCTGCCGGCACAAGAACCGTACTCCAAAAGTGACGAACTTGCCTGGCGCACCCAGCACGCAACGGATTTGCAGAAGCCCGATGGCTGGCTATCCTTGATCGGGCTGGAATGGCTCGAGCCCGGCGAAACATCCATTGGGTCTGCCAGCGACAACAAGATTCACTTGCCGAACACGGCTCCCACTCACCTCGCCGTTCTGAAATTAGAGAACGACTCGGTCAAATTAGTCGCACCAAAAGAGGGCTTTGCTTCCGGACTTCAAATTGACGGATCGCCCGCGAAAGAACAGGTCTTGCGCGCGGATCAAGACAAAGACAAGTTCAACTCGCATGTGACGATTGGGACACTGAATTTCTACGTGATCAAACGAGCGGAAAAATTCGCCTTGCGTATCAAGGATGCGAAGTCGCCTTCCCTCCTCGAATTTCATGGGCTAAAGTGGTTTGATCCAGATTCGGCATATCGCGTCACTGCAAAGTGGACGCCGTATGTTCCGCCAAAGAGTGTTTCCCTTGTGACTCTTGTAGGCACCAGCTATTCGCAGCCGGTTCCCGGTTTTGCGGAATTCACACTGCATGGAAAATCGTTCCGTATCGAACCTGTGCTGGAAGACCCAAAAGGCTCAAAGCTATTTTTTATTCTCAAGGACGCTACCAGCACGGTGTCAACATACCCGGCGTGCCGTTTCCTTTACACGGCTCTGCCTGACCATGGAGTTGACCAGCCGGGCGAATTGGTTCTGGACTTTAATCACCTGGAAAATCCACCCTGCGCGTACACGCCTTACGCCACGTGCCCGCTTCCGCCCGCAGGCAACCGCCTGGCGATCGCTCTGCCCGTGGGAGAACAGCGGTACCATAAATAAATATGTCATCGGGGTCTCCAAATGCGCTGCATCGCGAAGGCGATGATACCGGCGCCCGCGAAAAAATGGTTGCGCTTCGCGGCGCGCTCCTTCGCTTGCACAAAGCACTGCTTGAAATGGAACGGCGAGACTACGAACGAGAGCACGGCGTCGTAAACGTCGGCGAGCTTTTTCGCTTGGTCGTGGATGACCCGCAGTTCAGCTGGCTTCACAACATTTCGGAATTTGTGGTTCGCATCGACGAGGCGCTTACGGGCAAGGCTCCCATTGGCCCGTCAGACTCAGACACCGCGTTCGACCTTGCGCGAAAAATGTTTACGCCTACGGAAAGCGGCGACGCGTTCCAGAAACAATACTTCGCGGCGATTCAGCGCGATCCCGCCGTTGTAATGGAACATGCCGAGCTGGCGCGTTTGTTTTCCCAAACATTGCCGAAAGAAAGGAAAGAATAGTCTCGGAAGAATTCAAAATATCGGATGTTGTGCACAATGTCGCGGAAGAACGTTTCGAGTTGCGCATCGGAGCCGAAGTCTGTTTGCTCAATTATCGGCGCAGTGCTGGAAAGCTTGTGATTTACCACACGGAAGTTCCGCCACCATTTGAAAGCCGCGGACTTGCCGAGCGCATGACGCGAGCCGCGCTCGACTTTGCGCGCTCCGAAAATCTTCAAGTGGAACCGCGCTGCTCCTACGCCGTCTATTTCATGCGAAAACACCCGAATACGACGATCTACTGGCTGCGCGTTAGTTCCCCTCGTAACTGAATCCACTTTGGATGGAAAATGATCCGTTGCACCTTCTCTCGCAGAAGAAAATTCCCGCTCGTGTGTCATACTTTCAATCGCATTATCATTCGCGCGATCTCAGGTCACGTCGAAATAATTTCATGGACAAATTCGCTCGCAGCAAAAAGTGGCCGTATGCCGCTCTCATCGTCGGAATAGCCTGCATCGCGTGGTCCGCAATTTTTGTGCGGTGGACCTCGATGCCCGGGCCCGCGTCGGCGTTCTATCGCTTGCTGATTCCAGCGATTGTGCTGCTTCCGACTTGGATGCTCCCCGGACGAGGCCAGAAACTCAGCCGGCGCAGCTACGCGATCATCGCCATCGG
>Ga0137378_10004054_pt1 | contig 12644 bp, 8 predicted proteins | sample SagtaG_21_FD_104813 | JGI IMG/M metagenome (GOLD analysis project Ga0137378, IMG submission 104813) | Vadose zone soil microbial communities from Sagehorn Ranch, Mendocino, California, USA - Sage2_L_60_16 metaG | ecosystem: Environmental > Terrestrial > Soil > Vadose zone | place: USA... | reverse complement strand
CTCGGTCAGTTGCGCACCGAATACCCGCAGCACCCGCTGCTGACTCGCCTGTCGGGCAATACCGATTGGCAGGTCGCGATCACCGTGCAAAAGGACCTTGCGGCGTGGACGCTCGAATCGAGCTTGAAGGGTGCCGCGGTGGATCTTCCGGTGCCGGGAGCAAAAGCGGCCGCTGACATCGTGCCGCTCAAGCTAGAGCGTCGAATTGCGGACAACGACCGCGATACCCTGGCGTTCAGCTACGGTTCGCTGGCCAAGCTGACTGTGCAACGGAAGCTGACTGCGCGTGGCACGGTTGTCGATCGCGCGCTGCTCGCGCTCGGCAGAGCCGGTGGCGAGGCTGACCGTCCGGGCCTTTGGGTACGCGGCGATGTTCCTGCCGTGGATCTCGACGGATGGCTTGCGCTGAATAAGCAGCTCGACAGAGATGACAACAACCTTCCCCTGGCGGGCGTCGACGTAACGGTCGGCGCGCTCGAGGTCTTCGGCCGCCAGCTCAACGACCTGCGCATCGGGGCGAGTCGCGGAGGCAATGACTGGCAGCTCGACTTGCGCGGCCGCGAGCTTGCGGGAACGGCACGCTGGCAGGCTGCGGCGGCGGGCCGACCCAACGGTCGCATCGTCGCCCGCCTTCAGCGCCTGATCGCCCCTACGACCGCTCAGCCTTCAGTAACAGCGACACCTGAGGCTGCGACGGTTCCGCCGACCGATAATCCGTGGCCGGCGGTCGACATCGTTGCCGACGCGTTCCGGCTCAAGGATCATGAGCTCGGCAAGCTCGAGCTCGTCGCGGAGCCCAGCCACAGCGACTGGCGCATCGAGAGCCTCAAGCTATCGAGCGACGACGGCCGTCTCGACGCGGAAGGCTGGTGGCGCGGGGGCGGGCGCGCGCCGGCGACACAGCTCAACGTCGATCTCGATGTTCGGGATGCCGGGAAATACCTGTCTCGCTTCGGGATGCCCAACGCGGTCACGGGGGCGCCGACGCGCATCCGCGGCAACCTGGCGTGGGCGGGAAACCCAACCGAGTTCGACTACCCGACGCTCAGCGGAGAGCTGCACCTGCAGACCGGGCAGGGACAGTTCACCAAGCTCGATCCCGGGATCGGGAAGCTGCTCGGAGTGCTGTCCTTGCAGTCGCTGAAAAGAAGGCTCACCTTCGATTTCCAGGATATTTTCGGTGAAGGCTTCGCGTTCGACGAGATCACCGGCGACGTGCGCATCCAAAACGGGATCATGAAAAGTGACGACCTCAAGATCGTCGGCCCTTCGGCCCGCGTCACCATCGCCGGCGAAACCGATATCGCACGCGAAACGCAAAGATTGAAGGTGCGCGTACAGCCGACATTGTCGGGCACGGTGTCGGTTGGCGCCGCGGCGCTGCTGCTTGCCAACCCGGTCCTCGGCGCCGCGGTGGGCGCGGGCTCTTTTCTGGCGCAGACCGTGCTCAAGGATCCGATCGAGCAGATGTTCGCCTATGAATACGTGGTGAGCGGAAGCTGGTCCGATCCCACGGTCGAGCGCACAGGCAGGACGCCTGCGACCGCCGCGATTCCGCCGGAAACCGTCAAGCAGTGACCGCAGAACGCTTCCGCGTCGCCGCGATCCAGACCGTCTCCGGCGGCGACGTCGCGGCGAACCTTGCCGCCATCGAGCCGTGGGTCGCCGACGCGGGGGGACGGGGAGCCGAGCTTATCGTGCTGCCGGAATACTTCGGGATTTTTGGCGCGCGCGCGAGCGACAAGGTTGCAGTCCGCGAAGCCGACGGGGCTGGTCCGCAGCAATTTTTTTTGGAGAGGCTTGCGCGCGATCACGGCGTGTGGATGGTCGGAGGCACGGTCCCCCTCGTAGTCGACGACCCGCTGCGCGTGCGCAGCGCGTCGCTGGTCTACGATCCGCAGGGCCGCCGCGTCGCGCGCTACGACAAGGTTCACCTCTTTGCGTTCAGCCAGGGCAGCGAACGTTATGACGAGGGAAAGACGATCGAGGCCGGAACCGGGCCGGTCGAGTTCGACGCGCCATGCGGCAAGGTCGGGCTGTCCGTCTGCTACGACTTGCGTTTTCCTGAGCTCTATCGCGCGTATCGGGACGCGTCGCTGATCGTCGTGCCTTCGGCGTTCACGGCAGTCACGGGCGCAGCTCACTGGCACGTGCTGCTCAAGGCGCGCGCCATCGAAAACCAGTGCTACGTGCTTGCCGCAGCGCAGGGCGGCGTTCACCCCAACGGTCGGCGCACCTATGGGCACAGCGTCATCATCGACCCCTGGGGCGAGATCATCGACGAGCTCGCCGAAGGCCCCGGTGTGGTCATCGGCGACATACTGCAGGCGCGCATCGCTCAGGTGCGGCGCGACCTGCCGGCGCTCGCCCACCGGCGGCTGGGGTAGCGTTCTTTGATTGCCGCGGGGCTTTAATGAGGTTTTCGTAACCGAGCGACGGACATCAAATATTTTCGTCATTCCCGCCCCCGATTAAAGCATTCGAGGGCAGGCTCCAGCGGGAATCCAGTGTCGTGCGGAAAAGACACTGGGTCCCCGCCGGAGCCTGTCCTGAGCGACGTCGAAGGGCGGGGACGACCGGTCAGGAGACGCTCTCCGTCACGTTGTTTCGTAAACTTCAATAATCGGCGCTTACGCCGGTTGCGATTTAAGCAGCACGATCACCGCGCCGCCGCCACCGCCGTGCCGCGGCGCCTCGCAATACGCGAGCACATCGTCCCACTGCGCAAGCCAGCGCCGCACCTTGCTCTTGAGAATCGGCTCGCGGTTCGGCGACGACAGCCCTTTGCCGTGAATCACGCGCACGCATCGCCAGCCGCGCGAGCGCGCGTCGAGAAGATAGTCGGCGAGTGCATCGCGTGCTTCGCTCACGGTCAGCCGATGCAGATCGAGCTCGCCCTGCACGGCCCAGTGGCCACGGCGCAACTTGGCGAGAATATCTGATCCGAGCCCGGCACGACGGAAGGTCTGCTCCACTTCGTGCTCTTGGCCGATTTCCCACGACGACGGCGACGGCTCCGAGCCGTACTTGCTCGCCGCAAGCGCGTCAGCTTCGTCCTGCAAGCGCTTGGCCGGCGCCGCTGACGGACGTGGCTTGGCGAGGCGAGCGCGGTTCGAAGGAGTCAGCGGAGCAACATCCGCAAATGCCTGCCGCAGATCCACATCGGCAGCGACGTGCTTGGAGCGGGCGACCTCGCGTCGCGCCGACGCTGCGGTCGTCTTGTGAACCGCACGAGGGGCCGCGGCCTGGGCCTGCTTCGCACGCGCGATCAGCGATTTGAGCTCGGAGAGCTTGGCCATGCACACTCCTTGGTTCGTGCTCCACCCGCGTAATGCATCACGCGGCGAGCTCGAGATAGGCCTCGGCGTCCAGCGCGGCCATGCACCCGGTTCCCGCGCTGGTGACGGCCTGGCGATAGACGTGATCGGCGACATCGCCCGCCGCGAACACGCCGGGAACGCTCGTTGATGTCGCGTCGCCTTCACTTCCGCCCTTGACGCGGATGTAGCCGTTCTTCATGTCGAGCTGGCCCTCGAAAAGCTGCGTGTTGGGGGTGTGCCCGATGGCGATGAAGACGCCCTGTACGTCGAGCTTCTGCGTCGAGCCGCTTCCGACGTGCTTGATCGTGACGCCGGTGACGCCGGAGCTGTCTCCGGTGACACTTTCGAGCGTTTGATCCCAGAGAATGCGCACGTTGCCTCCGTGAGCCGTCTTCGCCTTTAGCTTGTCGACGAGGATCGCCTCGGCGCGAAACTTGTCGCGTCGATGCACGACCGAGACATTCTTGGCGATGTGCGAGAGATAGAGCGCCTCTTCGACCGCGGTGTTGCCGCCGCCGACCACGACCACGTCTTGGCCCTTGTAGAAAAATCCATCGCAGGTCGCGCACGCCGATACGCCCTTGCCCATGTACGCCTTCTCCGAGTCCAGGCCCAGATAACGCGCCGACGCGCCGGTGGCGATGATCAGCGCATCGCAGGTGTATTCGCCGATATCACCGATGAGCCGCAAAGGTCGTTCTCCGAGTCGGGCGGTGTGGATGTGATCGAAGATGATCTCGGTGTCGAAACGCTCGGCGTGTCTTTGGAACCGTGCCATCAAGTCAGGGCCCTGAACCCCATCGGCGTCCGCGGGCCAGTTGTCGACGTCGGTCGTGGTCATCAGCTGACCGCCCTGCGCGAGTCCGGTGATCAGCACCGGTTTCAGGTTCGCTCTCGCGGCGTATACTGCGGCGGTGAATCCGGCCGGGCCGGAGCCCAAAATCAGCAAGCGGGCGTGCTTGGCGGTCATGAGATCAGCTCGGGATGTCGTGCGGACGAAAGCGGTCCGATGTGGTAGCGCGGACTTAAGGGCGTCCGATTCTAACCGATGTGAGGCGGCTTCCCGGAAACCCAAGCCGGGACGCACGCAGGCATCCGGCCAGCGTATAATGTGCTGCGTTAAATTCGACACTCAATCCAGTGATATTTAAAGGAAAAAAGACAAGAAATCATCGCCGCGAGTATCCCGCGAAACGCCTTTCGCCGCGGCTCGGGGCTATTGTTCGAGAGGCGTGGTGGTTGCTCGTCGTTGCGGCGCTCGTCTATCTCGCGCTCTCGCTCGCCACGTATCAGCGAACTGACACCTCCTGGTCATTTTCAGGCACTGGAGAGCCGCTGCGAAACAAGGGCGGCGTCGTCGGCGCGTGGGTGGCCGACTTGCTGCTCTATCTTTTCGGCTTGTCCGCGTGGTGGTGGGTCCTTGCCGGCATCGTCAGCGTTGTGAGCGGCTATCGCATGCTGACGCGCGACGTGCCGGCGAACGAGCGCAATCATCCGTGGCTCGCGGTGCCCGGTTTTGGATTGGTTCTTCTCGGCAGCGCGGCGCTCGAAGCGCTGCGACTCTATCGCCTGCCGGCGATGCTCCCGAATGTGCCGGGCGGCGCGCTCGGCGACGTGATCGGGCACGGGCTTGCGCGCGCGCTCGGCTTCAACGGCGCGACGTTGCTGCTGATCGCTTTGTTGGTCGTCGGCTGGTCGTTATTGACGGGAATGTCGTGGCTCCAGCTGATGGAGCGCATCGGCGCTGCGATCGAAAGGCTCGTTTCGTCGCTGCGGCGGCGGCGCGAACAACGCCGCGATCGCACGATGGGCGAAGCTGCCATGGAGCAGCGCGAGCAGTTCGTCGAAGCGGCGCGCGAGACGATCGAGGATCACGAGCCCGTCGTGGTCGTTCCCCCGAGTTTCGACGTGCCCAAGTCGGAGCGCGTGGTCAGGGAGAAACAAAAGCCGCTGTTCCAGGACATGCCCGATTCGCCGCTACCTCCGCTCGCACTGCTCGAAGACGCGCCTTCGGCGCAGGAGCAGGTCAGCGCCGAGACGCTCGAATTTACCTCGCGCCTGATCGAGCGCAAGCTCGCGGACTTCGGTGTTGCGGTCAAGGTGTTGGCGGCGTATCCGGGGCCGGTCATCACGCGCTTCGAGATCGAGCCCGCCATCGGCGTCAAAGGCGCGCAGATCGTCAACCTGATGAAGGACCTCGCGCGGGCGCTTTCGGTGGTCAGCATCCGGGTGGTCGAGACCATCCCGGGCAAGTCGTGCATGGGCCTGGAGCTTCCCAATTCCAAGCGGCAGATCGTGCGCCTCATCGAGCTTCTGTCGTCGGCAGCTTACAACGACATGCCGAGCCCGCTGTCGCTTGCGCTCGGCAAGGACATCGCCGGCAAGCCGGTGATCGCCGATCTGGCCCGCATGCCGCATCTGCTGGTCGCCGGCACGACCGGCTCGGGCAAGTCGGTTGCGCTCAACGCCATGATTCTGTCGCTGCTCTACAAAGCAGAGCCGAGACAGGTGCGCATGATCCTCATCGACCCGAAAATGCTGGAACTTTCGGTCTACGAGGGCATCCCTCACTTGCTGGCGCCGGTAGTCACCGACGTCAAGCTCGCGGCCAACGCCCTGCATTGGGGTGTGGGCGAGATGGAGCGGCGCTACCGGCTCATGTCGACGCTCGGTGTGCGCAATCTCTCCGGCTACAACTCTCGCGTCGCCGACGCCAGGAAAGCGGGCAAGCCCTTGCCGAACCCGTTCTCACTCACGCCCGAGGCGCCGGAGGCGATCGAGGAAATGCCGCTGATCGTCATCGTCATCGACGAGCTCGCAGACCTGATGATGGTCACGGGCAAGAAGATCGAGGAGCTCATTACGCGTATCGCCCAGAAAGCGCGGGCGTCGGGCATTCACCTGATCCTCGCGACGCAGCGGCCATCGGTCGACGTCATCACGGGCCTCATCAAGGCGAACATCCCTTCGCGCATCGCCTTCCAGGTCGCGAGCAAGATTGACTCGCGCACCATCCTCGACCAGATGGGCGCCGAGACCCTACTGGGGCAGGGTGACATGCTCTACATGCCGCCCGGCACGGGCCATCCGCAGCGCGTGCACGGCGCTTTTGTTTCCGATGCCGAGGTTCACCGGGTCGTCGAGCATCTGAAAGCGCAGGGCGGACCGCAGTATCTCGACGGCGTGCTCGATCAGGGCGCGAACGGCAGCAGCGACGAAGGAATCACCATCGACGCGGTCGACGCCGAGGCTGACCCGATGTACGACCAGGCCGTCGCGGTCGTGCTCAGGACGCGGCGGCCGTCGATCTCGCTAGTGCAGCGGCACCTGCGCATCGGCTACAACCGTGCCGCGCGCCTGATCGAGCAGATGGAGCGCGCGGGCCTGGTTTCCGCCATGCAGACCAACGGCAACCGCGAGGTGCTGATACCCGTCGGCAAAGGTGACGCCGCTTGAGCGGGAGCCCGACGCGTCCGACGATTGCTGCGGCCGTGCTCGTGCCGCTGCTCGTCGCATTCCCGGCCGGCGCGACGGGTCTCGACCAGCTCAAGGCGTTTATCGACGGTGCACGCACCGGCAAGGCGACGTTTCGCCAGGTCGTCATGTCGAAATCGCCGCGCGTGCCTCAGGAATCGAACGGCACGTTTGCCTTCGCGCGTCCCGGCAAGTTTCGCTGGAGCTACGACAGACCCTTCGCGCAGCTCCTCGTCGGCGACGGCGACAAGCTGTGGATCTATGATCGCGATCTCAATCAGGTGATCGTCAAGAAGCTCGACACCGCGCTTGGAGCCACGCCCGCGGCGCTGCTCGCGGGAAGCAATACCCTGGAATCGAATTTCGACCTTGCCGACGCAGGAAGCTCCGCAGGCCTCGAGTACGTCGACGCCAAGCCGAAATCACCCGAGACCGGGTTCGAGCGCGTGCGCATCGGGCTCAAGGACAACCTTCCGCGGGCGATGGAGCTCTTCGACAGCTTCGGACACGTCACACAACTGACTTTCGACAGCTTCGAGCGCAACCCCGCGCTCGACCCGGGCACGTTCAAGTTCGTGCCGCCGCCTGGGGTTGATGTCGTTGGCAACTGATCTGTTTGCCGTCGCAAATCCAGCGACACCGCTTGCCGAGCGCCTGCGCCCGAAGCATATCGGCGATGTCGTCGGCCAGCGGCATCTGCTCGGTCCCGGCAAACCGCTCGCCGTCGCATTCGCGTCGCGCAAGCCGCATTCGATGATCCTGTGGGGTCCGCCGGGCACCGGCAAGACGACATTGGCGCGGCTCATGGCCGACGCCTTCAACGCCGACTTCATCGCCCTCTCGGCGGTTCTCTCCGGCGTCAAGGATATTCGCGACGCCATCGCCCGTGCGGAGGCGACTCTCGCTCAATCGGCTCGCCACACGATTCTCTTCGTGGATGAGGTGCATCGTTTCAACAAGGCGCAGCAGGATGCCTTCCTGCCGTTCGTCGAGCAGGGCCTAGTGACATTCATCGGCGCGACAACCGAGAATCCTTCGTTCGAGGTCATCGGTGCACTGCTATCGCGTGCGACCGTCTACGTGCTCGAAGCGCTAGGCCCGGAGGACCTTGCGCTGTTGCTCGACCGCGCGATGAGCGCGGAAATGCCGGACGCCGCGGTGAGCGCGACGGCGCGCGATGCCATCATCGGCTACGCCGATGGAGACGCTCGCCGGCTGCTCAACCTCGTCGAGCAGCTGGCCGTCGCGGCTCGCGAGGGCGCGCGCGGCGAAATCGATCTCGATTTTGTCGAAGCGACGATCACCCGCAGCCTGCGCCGCTTCGACAAGGGCGGTGAAGCGTTCTACGACCAGATCTCGGCGCTGCACAAGGCGGTGCGCGGATCCGATCCCGACGCGTCGCTGTATTGGCTCTGTCGCATGCTCGATGGCGGCGCCGACCCGCTCTATGTCGGGCGGCGCATGATCCGCATGGCGAGCGAGGACATCGGACTCGCCGATCCTCGCGCATTGCAATTGACGCTCGACGCGGTCGCGACGTACGAACGCCTTGGCACGCCCGAGGGTGAGCTGGCACTTGCCGAAGCCGCGATCTATCTCGCCTGCGCGCCCAAGAGCAACGCCGTGTACGTCGCGTACAACGCGGCCCGCGCCTTCATCGCCGAGGACGGCTCGCGCCCGGTGCCGCTTCGTCTTCGCAATGCGCCGACGCGGCTGATGAAAACGCTCGGCTACGGCAAGGGCTACCGTTACGCTCACGACGAAGACGGCGCGTATGCGGCAGGCGAGACGTATCTTCCCGACGGCATGTCCTCGCAACGCTGGTATGAGCCCACCGATCGCGGTCTGGAAGCGAAGATCAGCGAGAAGCTCGAGGCGCTGCGCAGCCGCGACCGGAACGCTCGCGCGGAGGACGATCACAAGCCTTGAGCTGCGCCCTAGCGGCGCAATTGGATCCGCGACGCCGCCCCGGCGTTGCGCAGGCGAGCGCGGCCGCGTTTGTTAGAATCGACGAATGATCGACATTCAACTCCTGCGCAACGACCTTGCCGGCGTTGCCGAGCGATTGCGCGCGCGCGGCTACGATCTGGATCGTGAACGCTTCGAGCAGATCGAAGCGAAGCGCAAAGCGGTACAGAAGCGCACCGAGGATCTGCAGGCGAGGCGGAACACCGCGTCCAAGCGGATCGGCGTCGCGAAAAGCAAGGGCGAGGATGCGTCGTCGCTGATGGCCGAAACGAGCGGCATCGGCGCCGAGCTTGTCGTGCTCGAGTCCGAGCTCGCCGGCGTCCAGGCAGAGTTGCGCGAATGGCTGCTGTCGATGCCGAATCTGCCGCACGCGAGCGTGCCTGTCGGCCAAACCGATACCGACAACGTCGAAGTTCGCCGCTGGGGCGCGCCGCGCGCGTTCGAATTCGCCCCTCGAGACCACGTCGACATCGGCGCCGCAGTGGGCGGGCTCGAGTTCGAAACTTCGGCCAAGCTTGCCGGTGCGCGCTTTCACACCCTGCGCGGGAGCGTCGCGCGTCTGCATCGCGCCCTGACGCAGCTGATGCTCGACACGCACACCACCGAGCACGGCTACGTCGAATGCTACGTGCCCTACATCGTCAATTCGGACGCACTCATCGGAACCGGCCAGCTGCCGAAGTTCGAGGACGATCTTTTCTGGGTCATCAAGGGAGGCGCACCGGAAGACGCGCGGATGTATCTCGTTCCGACCGCGGAAGTTCCGTTGACGAATTTCGTACGCGAAGCGATCGTTCCCGCTGCCGCGCTACCGATCAAGTTGACGGCGCATACGCCGTGCTTCCGCTCTGAGGCAGGCAGCTACGGCAAGGACACGCGCGGGATGATTCGCGTCCATCAGTACGACAAGGTCGAGATGGTGCAGATCGTGCGTCCCGAGACGTCCTACGGCGCGCTCGAGGAGCTCGTTGGGCACGCAGAGAAAATCCTGCAAACGCTCGAGCTGCCGTACCGCGTGATGACGCTGTGCACGGCGGACACCGGCTTCGCAGCCGCCAAGACGTACGACCTCGAAGTCTGGCTGCCCGGCCAGGGCAAGTACCGCGAGATCTCGTCGTGCTCCAATTGTGAGGCGTTCCAGGCGCGGAGGATGCAGGCGCGCTTTCGCAACGCCGAGGGGAAACCCGAGCTCGTGCATACGCTCAACGGCTCGGGGTTGGCGGTGGGCCGCACGCTGGTCGCCGTGCTGGAGAATTTTCAGCGCGCCGACGGCGGCGTCGAGATTCCTTCCGCCCTGTGGCCGTACACGCAGGGAATGCGCTCGATCGAACCGATCAGCCGATGATTGGCTGCAAGGATTACCTGGGCAGGGCCTTCGACTCGGCGGCGCTCTCTGCGGGCGCTTCCACGGCTTCGGACAGCATCTTCAGCCGCGGCTTGAGAGGCGGTTGCTGCGCCAGCAGGATGGCGTAGTACGCGCGCACGCGATCGACAAAAGCCACCGGCATGCCGCCGCGCGCGTAACCGAACTTGGCGTCCTCGTAGTATTCCGGCAACGCGAGCAACGGCAGCGCCTGTTTCACCGCCGTCCAGGTATCGGGGCTGAGCTTCTGCTTCTGCGCGAGGATGCGCGCGTCCTCGAGGTGGGCAATGCCGATGTTGTAGGCGGCGAGCGCGAGCCAGGTCCGGTCGGGCTCCGCGATGCGCGCGGGGAGCCGGTCCTTGAGCTCACGCAGATAGCGCGCGGCACCGAGCGCGCTCGCCTGAGGGTCGAGCCGATCCGCGACCCGAAGGCGGCGCGCGGTGTCCTCGGTGAGCTGCATCAACCCGCGTACACCCGTCTCGCTGGTCGCCTGGGCATCCCACTTCGATTCCTGATACGCCATCGCCGCGATCAGTCGCCATTCGATGCCGGTCGCTTCCTGCGCCCGCTCGAAGTGACCGCGAAGCTCGGGCAATCCTGCCTTGATGCGATCGTGAAACGCTCCGGCGTCCAGCCTCGGCACGGGAACATGAGTGAAGTAACGCTCGACGAGCCGCTGCATCGTCCCGTCCCGCCGTGTCCTGGAAAAGAAATCGTCGACGAGATCGCGCAAGTGCGACTGGGATCGGGGAAACGCCCACGTCAGATCCTGCCTGGCTCCGACGCGAAACGCGGTGTCGAAGCTCAGGTAGATGTTGCGAGCCGCCTCGGCTTCGTTGGACGCGACCACGGCATAGCTCAAGGTCCCTTCGGACACCTGGCTGATCAGCGCTTCGGTCGACGGCAGCGTGAGCAGGTCCCATTCGATCTCGCGATGCGCGCGCCGCACCTCCGCGAGCTGGCGCGCGAGCCCGCTGTCCTTGAGCATCGCGACGGTCTCGCCTGCGAGGTCGTTCCACGACTCGGGCTTGTACCCGTCGACGTTGTAGATCAATACCGGATAGACCGAGTAGTAGGTCGATGAATACAAGAGCCTGCCGGCGTCCGCCATCGCTTCCGCGGCCGGATGGTACGTTCCGCCGCCGGCGATCTTGCCCGCATGCGCGCCATCGACAAGCTGCTGTTCCGGATTGGCCGAAGCCACGATCTTGAGCGCGAGTCCGCGCTCTTTGGCGAAGAGTTGCGCAAGCTCGTAATCGATTCCGGCGCCGCGTTCCTCGTCGTCCGCAAACCATGTCGCGGGCCCCGGGCGCAGCAGCATGACGAGGGCTTCTCGTTCCGGCAGCGGCGGTGGCGACGGAGGCGTGGGACCGCACGCCGCCAGCGTGATCGACGCGGCAATGCAGCTGCGCAGGAGGAATTGTCTCGGCAATCTGATAGGTTCCGTAGTCGGCCGATGCACTGTCTGCATTATAGCGACGCTGCATTTTCCCGCTGCCGCGGGCGCATCGCTTGCTGCATCGCGGCGCTTCGCCGATAATGCATTGCCTGCACGATCAACGGCGGGCCGCCCCGCATTGCATGGTGGTGAATCTGGTCAGGTCCGGAAGGAAGCAGCCATAGCTATTCTCTGCAAGTGCCGGGGGTCCGGCTCGCCACCCTTTCTGCTCGCCATTGCCACGCATGCATTGTTGCTCGCCCGCCGCGTACGCTGACAGACATCCGAGGACCATGACGCGCCCGCGTCGGTACCGCGCCTCGCCTGCAGCCGAAAGCAGCGGCAGGTAGCGCCCGCGGCGCGAAAGCGCCATTATCATTTACGCCGTGTCAACATGAGTTATCAGGTTCTCGCGCGCAAGTGGCGGCCGAAGAGCTTCGCCGAGCTTGCCGGGCAGGAACACGTCGTACGCGCGCTGTCCAATGCGCTCGAGCGCGGCCGCCTGCATCACGCGTACCTGCTCACCGGCACACGTGGAGTGGGGAAGACGACGATCGCGCGCATTCTGGCCAAGAGCCTCAATTGCGTGAAGGGCGTCACGTCAACGCCCTGCGGAGTCTGCGCGGCGTGCACCGACATCGACGCTGGGCGTTTTGTCGACCTGCTCGAGCTCGATGCCGCCTCGAACACCGGCATCGACAATATGCGCGAGATTCTCGACAACGCGCGTTATGCGCCCACCGTGGGCCGGTACAAGGTCTATCTGATCGACGAAGCGCACATGTTGTCGAAGCAAGCGTTCAACTCGATGCTGAAGACGCTGGAGGAACCGCCCGAGCACGTGAAGTTCGTCCTTGCGACCACGGACCCGCAGAAGATTCCGGTGACGGTGCTTTCCCGCTGCCTGCAGTTCAACCTCAAGGCATTGCCGGCCGCGGTGATAGCCGCGCGCGTCGGTGCGATCCTCGACGCAGAGAAGGTCGCCTTTGACGACGTGGCGGTCGCGCTTATCGCGCGCGCCGCACACGGCTCGATGCGCGATGCGCTCTCGGTGCTCGATCAGGCGATTGCGTATGGCGCG
>Ga0137378_10004047_pt1 | contig 12659 bp, 15 predicted proteins | sample SagtaG_21_FD_104813 | JGI IMG/M metagenome (GOLD analysis project Ga0137378, IMG submission 104813) | Vadose zone soil microbial communities from Sagehorn Ranch, Mendocino, California, USA - Sage2_L_60_16 metaG | ecosystem: Environmental > Terrestrial > Soil > Vadose zone | place: USA... | reverse complement strand
GTGGCGCCCTGCCCGGCCAGCACCCCGGCCAGGGCCTGCGACACCTCGGGTTCCTCGAACGGGGCGATCCGTTCTGCCACGTCCAGGAAGGTGACCGCCGAACCGAGGTGGAGGAAGAACTGGCCGAGTTCCAGGCCGATCGCGCTGGCGCCGATGACCGCCAGGCGCCGGGGGACGGCCTTGAGGTCCAGGGCGGTGGTGCTGGTCAGGTACCCGGCTTCGGCCAGCCCGGGGATGGGCGGGGCCGCGGGGGAAGCGCCGGCGGCGATCAGCACCGCGCCGGGCCGGATCGCCCGCCCGGCCACCTCCACGGTATCCGGGCCGGTGAAGGCGGCGTGGCCGGGCAGGACGTCGAATCCGTAGGCGTCCACCAGGCCGGCGTACTTCTCCTGCCGCAGGGCATCCACCAGGTCGTCTTTCTGCGCGACCAGGGCGGCCAGGTCCACGCGGCCCGCCGAGGTGGTGATCCCGGCGAACCGGGGGTGCCCGGCGGCCCAGTACGCCGCCCCGGCCGCCAGCAGCGCCTTGGACGGCACGCAGCCGACATTCACGCACGTCCCGCCGAGCGTGCCCGCCTCGGCCAGGGCTACCCGGTACCCGGCGTCCCGGCCGCGGATGGCCGCGGCGAACGCGGCCGAGCCCGCGCCCAGCACCAGAAGGTCATAGTCCGCCTCACCCCCGAGAGCCGCGGCGGTGCCGGGCGATTCGGCCCGCAGCCGCCCCGGGGTGTAGCCCGCCCGGGCCACGGCGGCGCGCAGCGCGGCCTCGCCCGCGCTCTCGGGCCAGGTGAAGCGGGCCAGGCCCCGGCGGAAGTCCGCGGAGAACTGCTCCGCCCCCGCCTGCTCGAGGGCGGCGGTCACGTGGTGCTCGCAGTCGGTGCAGGTCATGCCGGCCACCTCCAGGGTGGCGCGGCGGGGAGGAACGGCACCACGAAGTTGAGACCGACCTGAACCCAGGTCGTCCACTCCGCGTGGCCGATGGCGATCCGCGCCCCCTCGTTAATCGCCGACAGCACGCAGCCAACCACCAGGGCCACCGGCACGCAGGGCCGCAGCGTGGCCCCGCGGGTGAACAGCCGGATCGCATCACCCGGCCATGACCAGGGCGGACACCGCGTTCCGGAAGCCACCGGCGTGGTCTGAGATGTCATGGCGGGCGTTCCTCCTCCTGGGCCGCTGGCGTGCCCCGTTTCCGGCCAGCCGCCCGCCGGGTCGGTAGCCGCCGACCCCGCCTTGCTGACGGCGTGCAGGATGCCGCTTGCCCGGCGCCATACGGCGTCCGGTTCAGAGCCCGAGTTCGGTGGCCGCGAGCTGAGTGCCGGCCACCCGGGTGCGGATCTTCGCGAACGCGATCTCCCGGGCGGTGGAGGTGTCGTCGCCGAACGGCGCGAAGCCGCAGTCGTCGCAGGTACCCAGCCGGCCCGGGTCGATGTGCTCTGCCGCTTCCAGCACCCGGTCTCTCACCTCCTCCGCCGTCTCGATCCGAGGGTCGATCGGGTCGGTCACGCCAACGAATATCCGCTGTCCCGGCTGGGCGTGTCCGGCGATGGCACGAAGGACCCGAGGTCGGTCCGGTTCACTGGCGAGCTGGATGTAGAAGGCGCCGGCGTTCAGGCTGAACAGGCCCGGCAGCAGGCCGGCGTAGTCAACGTCAGCGCTGTGGGTGGAGTCCTGGTCGCCACCCGGGCAGGTGTGCACGCCGATCCTGTGCCGCTCGTCGGGCGAGAACTCGGCCAGCACCCGGTTGTTGAGATCGATGAACGACCGCAGCAGCTGCCCGGACGGGTCAAGCTTGAGCGCGAGCCTGCCCTCGGTGAAGTCGACCTGCACGCTGTGCGCGCCCTTCTCCAGGGCGCCGCGGATGTCGTCGGCCGCCTCGCGCACCAGGTCCGCCAGGAACGCCTCCCGCGGGTAGCCATCGATGCCGCCGGGCGGGTAGATCAGGCTCAGCGCGGACGCGGCGATCACGGCCTGCTTGACCGGGACGTGAGAGTAGCGCAGCGCCAGCTCAAGATAACCATCAGCGTGATGTGCATATCGGAACGGGCCGGCAGTCAGCCGCGGCAGCTGCCGGGTGTGCCCGTCGGCGAACGGAATCACGACCCCGTCCGGGGCGAGCGCCTCCAGGCCGGCGAGCGGGTAGGTGGCGAAGCTCGGCTTGCCCTGCTCGCCGTCGGTGATCACTGGGGAGCCGGTCGCCTCGAACTGCTCGATGGTCTCGCGCACCGCCGCGTCGGTGATCCGGGCGTAATCCCCGGCGGTGATCTGGCCGGCGGCCAGGTCGCGTCCGGCGTCGATCAGCTGCGGTACCCGGGGGATGCTGCCGATGGGCTCGGTGGGCATGACCATGATCTCACCGCCCTGTGAGAACCGTTCTGAACTACGTGTCGCAGAACAGTTCCCCATGCTGGACCGGTCAGCTCGCAGCGTCAAGGGAGCGTACCCGACCTCGGCGAGCCGACGGGCAGAGGCCGGGAAAATAGTCCTCCCCGGCGGTGATCCCCAGCCCTTCCACCACGCGGTTCATGAGGTTGAATCGCCTCCCGCCTGCAGCCGGTCGTGGGAGGGGCCCACGGGTATGTCCCGTTCCGGGACAGCGTGCCGGGTCCTCATCGGTGAGCCACTGGCGCCATTGCCCAGACGAACCGCTGCGGAAGAACTCGCGACTGTCGTTGACGATGCCCAGAGGCACGTCGGGGGCGAGGTCGTCGGACCGCTGCCGCATCCGCTCGAAGGTCGCGGCCTCGGCCAATGCGGGCCAGATCTGTTCCGGAATGATGAGACCGAGCCGCGCAGCCAGTCGCCTCATCTCGGCTGCAAGAGTGGTGCCACGGTCGGCTTATTCCTTAGTGACCAAGCGGGCTACCAATCCCTTCCTCCCGGAAGCCGCCACCGCCGCGATGATCAACGCCCATGGCCCTTCACCCTCGCAGGACGCCAGGCGTCTTCCGTGGATTGCACCACCAGCCGGGCGGCGCCGGGGCGACGGCCGTGATTACACCCATGGCGAGCAGGCGTCAAGGGGATTCTGCCGTGCTGCTGGACGGGTGGCGATCCTGGCTAGAGCGATCGTCACCATGCTCTGTTGTCAGCCGCGGCTAAGAAGGGAACCACGGTGGCCCGTACCGCATCCAGTGCCCGGGCACGTCTCGCTCGGTGTGGAACAGCTAGCGGGCGTACGGACGGCTGACCGGTTCCGGCGAGCTGTCGAGGAAGGAGACCACAACGCAATCAGGGGGCTGCTGACCACGGACGTCCAGCTCTTCGGCCGGTGCCAGTCCCCGTCCAAGGCATCAGGGCAGCCAGTGTCGTGTTGTGCGCAGCGCTGTCCAGATTTGAGTCAAAGGCGGGAGGCCGGGGTCCATGGGTCAGGGCCGGGTTCGGCGCCTGTGGCGGCGACCGCGAGCCGGTCCAGGAAGTGCTTCCAGCCGGTGGCGTGGATGGGGGCCTGGCTGGCGGGGAGGTCGCGGTGGACCAGGTGGAGGTGGGTGCCGCTGCTGGTGGGGGTCAGGGTGAACTCGACCCGGGTGGTGCCCGGTGGCAGGTCGGTGCTGCCGGCCACGCCCCAGCTGACCACGACCCGGTGCGGTGGGTCGATCTCCAGGTAGCGCCCGCGAACCGGGACGCCGTTGATGTCGATCTCGAAGACGCCGCCGGCGGCTGGGTCCAGGGTGGCGTGCTGGCCCATCCAGCGGACCATGGCGGCCGGATCGGTCAGGTGCCGGAAGACCTCCTCGATAGGGGCGGGAAGGTCCATCCCGGTCTCGAACAGATCGCTCACGCTGCTCTCAGTCCTGCTGCGCGTCGCTGGGGTCGGCCAGCGCGTCTTTGAGCTGGCCGAGATGGCGGGTCCAGAAGTCGGCCAGGAACTCCTGCACCGCGCTGAAACCGCCGGGGTTGACCACGAACAGGTGACGCGTGCCCTCGCGGCGCTCGTCGACCAGCCCGGCCTCGTGCAGCACCTTCAGGTGCCGGGAGACCGCCTGGCCGGTGATGTCGAGATGGCTGGCGATCTCACCGACCGAGCGGGCGTCACCGGCAACAAGCCGGAGGATCGCGCGCCGGTGGGGTTCGGCGAGCGCCTTGAGGGCCGCGTCGGGGTTCACGGCCGCCGGCCGAGGAACCCGGCCAGGCGATCGGTGACCGGGGCACCGGCGGGCACCGCCACGGCCGGGCCGATACGCCCGGCGCGGGCCTCCTCCTCCGTGAGGGCCTGGTGCGCGAAGGCCAGCACGTGGCCGGCGAGGGCGGCCTCCAGGGCGGCGGGCTGGCCGGTGGCCTTCGCCAGGTCCCAGCCGTGAACGAGGATGTCCAAGGTAGTAAACCCGGCCAGGACGGGGCCGGGCATGTCCCCGAGCGGGGTGACGTGCAGGCGGGTGAGGGCATCGCCGGTGCCCGCGGCGGCCAGCGCCGCCGCGGACGCCTCGGCGTAGGCCGCGACCGGGTCGCCGCCGGCCAGGTCGCTGCCGGGCAGCCCGCCCGGCGCCATCGGGTGACGTGGCGCGGCGTCGGTGAACAGCGCCTGGCTCAGCCACAAGGTGCCGATCACGTGGTTGAGCAGCGCACGCACGTCCCACTCCGTGCACGGGGTGGGTGCTGCCATCTGGCCAGTGCGCACGCCCTTGACGATCTGTGCGGACGAGGCGACGGCCTGCTCGAAGGCTGCGTAAAGCTCCATCAGATCCCTCCGGAGAGTAGTAGCTGGCCGGACCCCAGCGACATTACTACAACAATCTTGTTGCGCAATAGATAGTTTGTCAAATAGAAGTGTTGCTGAGAAGGTAAGGCAGCCGGAGCGCCGCAGCCCGGCGGGCCCGGCCGCCCTGCCGCCCGGTCCCGCCCCGGGGGCCGCCACCGATCATGCGAGAAGGAGAGCAGCGATGGCCTTCGACCCAGACCTCGCCCAGCGGCTGCGCTCTGTCCTGGCCGCCGCCGGGCAGGCACCTGCCGAGAAGAAGATGTTCGGCGGGCTGTCGTTCCTGGTCCGGGGCAACATGTGCTGCGGCGTCAGGGGAGACGAGCTGCTGGTACGCCTGGGCCCGGCCAGCACCGGCGGCGCCCTGGCCTACCCCGCCACACGGCCCTTCGACATGGGCCGCGGCCCCTCACCCGGCTGGGTGCTCGTCACCCCCGACGGCATCGCCACCGACGACGCCCTCGCCGGCTGGGTACACCAGGCGCTGGCCTTCGTCTCCCCACACTCCCCGCCAAGTAACACTCAGCCGCAAGTCAGGTCGCGGACCGGCGGGCCCACAGTTCCTGGGCCTTCTCGAACTCCCGAACGGCGCGCGAGCCGTTGCGCAGCAGGTGCTCGGTGAACCGTTTGCGGTCGGTGTGGCGGAACTCGATCTGCTGTGTCTCATACATCACCGCCGCGGCCCCGGCCGGGTGCTGGCCGCGGGCGGCCAGGAACCGGTCAAGGAACGCTTCCACGTTCGGGGCGCTGGTCCAGTTCGCCTTGTAGGCCACCCGGCCACCGCGGTCGATCACCCAGGTCATGTCCGGCATCAGCCCGTACGCGCGGTGGACGGTGCCAGCCAGGTCGTCCACCAGGATTTCCCGGCCGATCCCGGCATCCTCGCGCAGCAGCCGGGCGCAGGCCAGCTTGCGCTCGAAACTGTCATGGCAGGGCACGTTCTCCCCCGGGTGCGCCTCCCGGGTGTAGACGAACACCCACGCGGTCGCGGGGTGGCGGGCCGCCGCGGCATCAAGCAGAGGACCCTCCGCTGAGCAGTACGGTCAAGTGAACGAGCCGAACTCCATCACCAGCGGCGTGGACCGCCACAGCTCCGAGAGCCTGACCTGCGCCCCGTCGCCGAGCCGCGGCAGCGTGAAGTCCTCCGCCCGCTGCCCGGCCCGCGGTGATGCCCGGAACGCCGCCTCATCCGCCAGATCGCCGCCCGCCGCGACGTAGTCGTCGAAGCGGGAGTAGTTGTACGAGGCCACGTGTCCGCGGTCCGCCTCGCCCATCGCGTCCTCCTCAGCTCACCGGCCGGTCCCGGGCCGGCCTGCCACCACTATCCCGCCGCCAGCACAAGACGTTCCACCACCGGCCCGGCCGGCCCATGTCAGCGGCATGGACGGATCAGGTTGCCAACGATCAGCTAATTCCCTAGAGGGGACGATCACGTAATTCCGCACCCTGGTCCTGGTGTTGATGGTGCGGTTTCTGACCTCGTTTCGTCAATGTCGTGGGTCGTCGGTGGCGCCGGACACTGCCCATGCCCGCGCCGACACTGCGGGCGGCAAGGCGAAGCCGGGCCTATGCATTCCCTTCGCGGGCCGGGCCGGGACGGCTGGTCACCGCGCCCTGACACCCGCGCGGGCCTTTCACTATGTCATTGGGATGACCGCCTAGCGACGGATATGCTCGGCCACGGTGACCATGCCTCACAGTCCGGCCGCCCAGCCCGGCTCAGTTAAGAGGCCGCGACCGCCAACCGCCACGGTGGCTCACCGCCGGGTGAAGGTCTCCAGGCCGCCGCGTCCGTCGCGGATCCACTCGATCCGCAGGTCCACCTTGGCGTCATGGAGCAGGTTCAGCACCGGGCAGCGCGCCTCGGTCTCCTCGATCACCGCGGCGAGCGCCTCCATGGGCTCATCGGTGGCCACCACCGCGCGCACCCGAACGGCCTGAAAATGGGGGCGGACCGACCGGTCGCCCTGCCGTCCCCGGATGTCGATGGTGAAGGCAGCTTCGAAGTCCAGGGAGCGGTATTCGAAGCCAAGCTCGGTGGCGGTGCGGCGGAACGTCACCGCCTCACACCCGCACAAGGCTCCCAGCACCGCCTGCAACGGCGACGGACCCTCGCCGCTGCCGCCATGCGGCACCGGCTCGTCCAGCACCAGCCGGCCGAACTCGCCGAAGTCGGCGACAGTCCGCATGCTGGCATCATTATGCGCGGACAGGCTCTTGCGCCGCACGAAGCCGCCCCGTGAGCTTTCAGCCGCCGAAGCCATCTGCCACCCACCGCCTAAGATTGTGATCTTCCCGGACGCAACCGTGGATGGTCACTAACCATCAGGGTAGAGTCCAGCGCTGCGGCGCGCGCCCCACCCGGGGGTTACGCAGTCGCGTCCCAGCATGCGGCGGTGAAGGCCGGCTCCGGCTGGCGGATGACCATGAGTGTGTGCCGGGAACCCGTACCAGGTTGCGCCCGCCGCGGCCAAGATCGCGACTGGGGCGGCAGGTAGGAGCCGCCGGGCAGGCGCTCTGGCAGGTGGGAGTCGCGGGTGTACGCCCGCAACACCGCCCCGGCGGCGGCGAGCGCCGGCGAAGAACACGCTGGCGTCGAAGACCTGAGGCGGGACTGGTGTGGGCCTTGATGCGGTCACAGCTCAGCCAGACACGGTCACCTCGTGCCAGAGCCCGCCGTTGAGGTTGAGGTTGTTGCCCAAGGCCTGGCCGGGGGCGGTGTCGCCAACGTAGGTGTATAGCGGGTGCCCGTCGTAGGTGACCTGGGTCGTTCCGTCGGACCGCTTGATCGTTGCGAGCGTACCGGTGACGCCCGGACCCGCCGAGGGGGTTCCGGTCAGCGGCGGCCAGTAGCCGGCGCACGTCCCATAGCAGGCGGACCTGGTGGCGGTGTCGGGCACGAACCAGTACAGGGTGAGCCCGGTGGCGTTGGTGAGCACCGTCACGCCGCCGATCCTGGCCGTCTTCAGGGCGCCGCCGGCGGGTGCTGGTGCCGGGCCTCCCGCCAGGGCCACCGAGATGGCCAGCACCACCAGGGCGGCGACGGACAGGCCGGCCACCGCCCGTCCCGCGCCCCGGCGGCCGGCCTGGAGCCTGGCCCGCAGCGGGCCGCCGGCGGTGGCCGGCCCGGCCTGCTGGCCCCGGGGGGCGGGGGCGGCGGCGAGGGCGGCCAGTGCCGCGAACGCGGCCACCTCGATCACCCCGGCGACGATGCCCGCGGTGGTGCGGACCTCCTTGGACCCGAACAGGCCGATCCACACCGACAGGAGATACCCGCCGAGGGTGGCCAGGGCGAACCCGGCGCCGGCCGCGGCGATGAGCCGGCTGCCGGTCGCGAGCACGGTCGCGGCCAGGCCGAAGGCCGTAATCACCTGCAGCAGGAACAGCCAGCCGAGCGTGGGGATCGACCGGTAGCCGGTCAGGTACAGGTCCAGGTGGATCGCCCCGGTCGCGGCCAGCAGCCCGGCGCCGGCCAGCCTCAACCCGAGCTGTTGGAGCCGGCGCGGCGGCCAGGCGGCCAGCCGGCGGCGTCGCTGTATGCCCCGCCTCCCTGCGGGCCCGGCCTGCCCGGATTGCACGTTCGGTGCGGTCACGGAGTCTCACCCGCCGATCCGCACGGTCACCCGGGCGGCGATCATCGGCATCAGGGGGACGTGCTCGTTGTCGACCAGCAGCGCGATCAGCGTGTGGGTGGACCCGGGCTTGAGGCCCGCGGTCGAAACGCGGATCGTGTTCGTGCAGCTCATCCCCATCATGCCTCCCATGCCCATCATGCCGCCGGTGGCGCTGTCGAGGTTGAGGTGCCAGTGCCCGTACCCGTGCAGGTTCGGCTTGCCGAACAGCGCACAGCTCGCATTGAAGTTCTTGATGCGCACGGCCACGGTGAACGACCCGGAGACGGTTGCCCCCGGCCCGGGCGACAGGATCGTGATCGACGGGTTGCCCGCGGCCGTCACGCCGGTCAGCGTGGGCAGCGGCGTGGCAGGCGCATAGTCGAACATGATCGAGCGCGCGTTGGCGGTCACCTCTGCGTGGTCATCTAGCGCGGGCACCGCGGTGAGCGTGTGCATGCCGGGCTTGACGTTCTGGAGCGAGATCACGGCGGTCGGCGTGCAGAACATGTTGATCAGCGCTCCGTCGAGATTCACGTGGTAGTGCCCGGTGGCGGCGCCCATCGCCGGCCTGCCGGCCAGGTCGCAGGTGTCGGTGTAGCCGGTCACCCGCACCTGCACCGTCACGCTGTTCGCGGTGACCGTGGTGCCCGCGGCCGGCGACACGATCGCCACGTGCATGTTCTTGGCGCCCGCCGGGAGCATCCCCTCACCCATCGACGAGCTCTCGCTGGCCATCGGCATCGAACCCGACTCCTTCGGCATCGGGGACGAGGAATGGCCGCCTGCCGCCGACGGCTGCCCCGAAGAGCCTGAAGAGCAGGCCGCCGCCACCAGCGCCAGCGCGGCCACGCCAATGGCACCACGAAATACAGAACCCGGCCGCGAGCGGCCGCGAGACGCAGACTTGGACATGAACAAGCCTCCTTAGGTGCCCACCCGCTGACGGGCACCATCGCAGATGTCTCCGAAGACGCTTCTAAAGACGCCCCGGCAGCGGAGTTGATTGCACATCCGCCCAAAGAGCGCGGGTGAGTTCGTCCCGGCCCGGCCCACGCCTCGGGCAGCAGGCCAGGCCCCGGTCGCCGGCCAGCCGCACACGGTCCGGGCCGACAGCAGCCGCGCCGCCAGCGCGGCGAGTTCCGCTGCCTGGACCGGGGCCGCTACCAGCTCCGATGTCCGGCCGTTGAGGCAGTACAGGCTCACCGTCCCAGCCGCGCGGACCATGCCATCCCCACCAGATGCGCCCTGGGCACGTGCAGGCATGGGGAACGGATCGCCCGACACCGCGACCACGCCTCGGTGCCGCCGAGCCGCCGGGCCCGCACCACGATCCGCTGCCCGCGACGCCCGGCGCCTTACCCGTGAGGACACCTTCTGGTTTTGTGTGGGCAGCTTTCCGCCGCATACCCGCGTGATCTCCTGACCGTTTTACGGCGGGCAGTTCATGACGAGCCAGCGGACGGCGGCTTCGGACGGCGGGCCGCTCACCGCGCGCCTGGAAAGCTCCGGCAGGCGCGAGCACCTGACGATGGACTGGCGACGGCCCCAAGGGCCGGCAGCGTAGGCTGGATCGCGGCGCTGGAAATTCCTCAGCCAGGCGGCGTGCCTCATATCGCAGGCGCCGTCAGGCCGGTGGCAGCCGCGCCGCGAGAGCGGCGAGTTCCGCTTCCGGGACCGGTGCCGCCACCAGCTCTGATGTCTGGCCGTTGACGCAGTACAGGCCGATCTTCCCCAGCCGCGCCGACCACGCCATCCCCATACCGGAGACGCCCTGGGCGTCTCCGGGCATGGGGAACGGCCGCGCCGACACCGCGACCACCGCCTCGATGCCGCCCAGCCGCCATGTCCGCACCACGATCCGCTGTCCGTCGGCCGTCAGGGTCACCGGGTGGCCCACCTCCGCCGGCGCCATCGCCGCGGAGGGGAGTTCCCGGTCCGGGGACGGCACAGCCTGCGCGTAACGCGCCACCGCAGCCACGGCCGCGGGCACGCTCCCGGTCTGGTGGCCGCCTGGGAACAGAAGCACCAGGAGCGTTACCACCGCACCGACGGCAAGCATGCCTGCGCCCGCGAGCCGCCAGCGCAGCCGCCAGCGCAGCCGGCTGCCTAGGCGGACCCGCCACCGAGGGCGGGTGTGCGGGCGGGCATCTCGCTGCCCGTGGCGGCCCGCAGCAGCCACCTCGACGGCGAACGCCACCCGGTCCGCCAGCCCCGGCGGCACCGGCTGGCGGAGCAGCGCGGCGGCGTGCCGGCCGGCTCGGTCCTCGCGCACCGCCCGCCAGCACTTCTCGCACTCCAGCAGGTGCTCATCCCACCGCCGGGCACCGGCGGGGTCCAGCTCCCCGTCCAGGAACGCCGCCAGAAGCCGGTCATGGCCCTCCATGGGTCACCCCCGCTTCGGCCAGCAGCCGGGCGAGCCGACGTCGGCCGCGGTGCACCCGGGCCAGCACCGTGCCCCGCGGGCAGTCCAGCGCCTCCGCCGTCTCCCGGGCGGTGTACCCGGCCACGTCCATCAAAACGATGCACACCCGCTGCGGCTCCGGCAGCAGGGCCAGGCACCGGGACACCGCCTCCGCATCCAGCGCGGCGATCACCACATCAGCCACGTCGCGCCCCGCCTCGCCGCCTGCCCGGGCCGCCTGTTGCGTGTCCGGCAGTTCCATGAAGGAGGTGTCCCATGGCCGCAGGCGGCGGTGGCGCGCCTGCGACCTGCCCGCGTTCAGGCAGATCGCGGCCAGCCACGCCCGCGTGTTCCCGCCCCGAAATGAGCCGAACGCGGCATAGGCCCGCAAGTACGTCTCCTGTACCAGGTCCTCGGCGTCCTGCCCGTTCCCTGCGGCGTGCCGCGCGACCTGGTACACCACGTCCAGGTACGGCAGCGTGGCGTCCAGGAACGCGCGATGATCACCGCCCATAACTCCTCACATCCTCAAAGACGCCCGGCGCCTCCCCTTGATTGCATCACCGCTGGCACCTGCCCGCCACCAGCCGGGGATGCGCCCGCCGACCGACCGCAGCCCGGCCCCACTGCTGGCCGCCACCACCGTCCTTGATGGTAAGGCTGAACCGTTGTGTCGCCGACTGGCCGGAGCTGTCGGTGACCTTCATGGTGAATTTGAAGGTACCGGCTGTGGTGGCGTGCCAGGAATCGCTCGACCTGCACCGCAGGTCCCAGCGTCCCTTCGACCGCGCCCGCACCGAACTCCTCTACGGCCAGTGGCTGCGCCGCCAGCGAGAACGCCGGCAAGCGCGAGAGCACCTGCGCACTGCCCTTGACCTCGTCGAACGGCTCGGCGCGCAACCCTGGACCGACCACGCCCGCGGCGAGCTCCGGGCAAGCGGCGAACCCCCGCCAGCGCGAGGCCGACGGCGCCGAGCAGCTCACACCCCAAGAACTCCAGGTCGCACGGTTCGTCGCGGCTGGCGCCACCAGCAAGCAGGCAGCCGCCCAGCTCTTCCTCAGCCCGCACCATCGACGCCCACCTGCGCAGCATCTATGCCAAACTCGGCATTATCTCCGCAGCGAACTGCGAGACGCCAACCTGGGCGAGATCGGCCAGTAACCACCGCGACAATGACTCGAAAGCCTCACCTAGCCGCACCGGCGGCAGCCCCGCCTCCGCGACCAGGGTTTGAAGGTCCGGGAGAGCCGGTCCGGGGCCATCGGGTGGCCGTTAAGGCAGGTGAACACGTACCCGCTGGCGCGGGTAACCGGGGCCGAAGGCGGCGGCCTCGGCGCGCTGCCGGTCGCGGTACGCCCGCAGCGCCGCGACCGTGGTGTGGTCCAGCGCGATCACCCGGGCGCTGTGCGGGGTCTTGGGCGGGCAGACGGCCAGCCGCCCGTCGTATTGCTGCTGCTGCTGGCTGATCACCGCGACCCTGCCGTCCAGGTCGACGTCGCACCAGCGCAGCCCGGCCGCCTCACCGCGACGCAGCCCGCGCAGCGCGATCAGGTGGTAGGCCGCATACAGCCGGTGACCGGCGATCGCGCGCAGAAACTGCGCGGTCTGGGCGGCGGTCCAGACTGCGACCGGGGGCCGTTCCCGGGTGCGCTGCCAGTGCTCGATGCGGCCCGGTGTCCACACCACGGCGCGGGGCCTGCGGGCACCGTGCCGCGGCCGGCGGCCCGCGGTCGGCTTAAGACGATGATCAAGACGCCCGGCCTCAGCAGCCGTCACCTAGTGACCAGGGCCGCGCTCGCTGGGCAGGCGTGGCTGCGTGCCGCTGGGTGGCGCTACAGGCTGAGCGGTTCCAGGGCGGCGAGCCAGGCCTCGGTGTAGGTGGGGAACTGGGCGACCTGGTCCAGGAGGGTGCCGATGGGGATCCGGGCGCGGATCGCCAGGGCGGCCT
>Ga0137378_10004045_pt1 | contig 12660 bp, 10 predicted proteins | sample SagtaG_21_FD_104813 | JGI IMG/M metagenome (GOLD analysis project Ga0137378, IMG submission 104813) | Vadose zone soil microbial communities from Sagehorn Ranch, Mendocino, California, USA - Sage2_L_60_16 metaG | ecosystem: Environmental > Terrestrial > Soil > Vadose zone | place: USA... | reverse complement strand
GTGTGCGCGATCTTCTTCGTCCATCATGTCGCTCTCAAACTTCCGACGTATCGGTCGAAACACATGAATTCCAGCCGCTTGCTCACTCGCGTCGTTGTTCTCGCGGCGGCTATGGTGGTGTCTCTTGATCTCCGTGCAGCCGAGAGAACAACGCTTTCTCTTGACGGCAGTTGGGACATCGAGGACTCAAAAGACTCCGAGAAAATCCCATCGACCTGGGCTCACAAGGCACCGGTGCCAGGTCTCGCGCACTCCGCGCAGCCGGCCTTTCCTCATGTCGACGAGTTCGATAGCAGGATGCTGATCCAGAATCGAGTGGGCAATGGAAAGCTGCCCGAGAGCGCGCTCGCTTCTAATGGCGGAGTCGCGCATCAGGATCGCAATTGGTTTTGGTATCACAGGACATTTGACGTGCCCGCGTTGCGGCACGTCGCAATACTTCGCATCAACAAGGCACAGTTCGGGGCCACAGTTTGGCTCAATGGAGTTAAGATCGGCGAGCATCTGCCATGCTTCACCGCCGCGATTTTTGACGTGAGCAATGCACTCCGGCAAGGCCGCAACGAGTTGATCGTACGAGTAGGCGCCCACCCGGGAGTGCTGCCGTCCACCGTTTCTCCCGGCACCGATTTCGAAAAGATCCGGTGGACTCCCGGAATTTACGACGGCGTTTCCATCGTACTGAGCGCCAGTCCCCACATCGAGACCGTTCAGGTGGCGCCCAATATTAAAGACCGTTCGATCCTGGTACAGACGACCCTACGCAATTTTGAGAAGGATAGGGTTTCGTTCACACTTACCCAGCGAGTTCATGCCTGGAAATCGGACGTTACGGTGACAAATTCTCAACCTCGGCATCTGACGCTCGCTCCGGGTGAGGTGAAAGTCATGGAACAGACTGTGTCCGTACCCGGAGCACGTTTGTGGTCGCCAGAATCTCCCAACCTTTATGTGCTCGAAACCGGCACCGGTGGTGACTCGGCTAGTACCCGCTTCGGCATGCGGGAATTTCGATTTGATACCGCGACCCGACGCGCTTATCTCAACGGTCGGGTTTATTTCATGCGTGGTTCCAACATCACGCTTCACCGGTTTTTCGAGGACCCGCTCTCCGGGACCTTGCCTTGGGACGAGACTTGGGTGCGGAAGTTGCTCGTCGAGATTCCGCACGAAATGCACTGGAACAGCTTTCGCTTCTGCATTGGCCCTGTGCCCGATCGGTGGCTCGAAATCGCCGACGAAGCTGGCCTATTGATTCAGAATGAATACTTCGTGTGGACCGGAAACGCCTGGCATGGAGCGGAAAACCAGGTGCACTTCAACAGCGACGAAATGATCCATGAGTACAAGGAATGGATGCGGGACAACTGGAACCATCCGAGCGTTGCTATTTGGGATGCCAATAACGAGACTTGGGACCCTGCATTTGGCGAGAAGATCATCCCCGCGGTGCGCGGGCTCGACCTGTCAAACCGTCCGTGGGAGAACAGCTACAACCCTCCCGAAGGCCCGGATGATCCCGTAGAAGACCACCCTTACGAGTTCCAGCCCATGGCTGACGGTGGCCCGCCGTTCAGCATGACTGCTTTGGAGAATCCTGGCGGATTAACTCCCGGCGCGCGGAGCGGACATGCTCTCATTCTGAATGAGTACGGATGGCTTTGGCTGAACCGTGATGGCACGCCCACCGAACTGACTAAGAATCTTTACCCAGCTCTCCTCGGTAAAGATGCAACTGCGCAACAAAGGCTTGCGCTTAACGCTTACCTGCTTGCGGGTATCACGGAATATTGGCGCGCATATCGAAATTATGCCGGAGTCCTGCACTTCGTTTACTTGACCAGCAGTGATCCCGGCGGATACACGTCGGATCATTTTCGTGACGTGGAAAAGCTCGAACTCCATTCTGACTTTCGCGACTACATGAGCAATGCGTTCGCTCCGGTTGGAGTTTACGTGAGTTTTTGGCAGCCTACGACTGAATCCGGAAGCCTGCGATCGCTTCCAGTCATGCTAGTAAACGATGAATACCGAGAGGTCGAAGGCACACTAACTCTGGCGCTGGAAAATTCGCAAGGCGCGCAAGTGACTGCTCAAAACGCAAAGTTCAAAATTGATCCTTTGGGTCAGGAAACGATTTACAACAATTTCAAGTTTCCTCAAACTACTGGCGAGTTTCTCTTGCGGGCGGTCATCCAGTACTCGGAGAACGGAAAAGACGTGTCCACACAGAGCCGGCGGCAGGTCAAGCTGGTTGAGCCTAAGAAGGAACAGATAACCAAGTGACGGACTAGCAGCGATTAGAATTCGCTTTTGAGGGATGAATGTCGACTGACTGTTAGGTGAGGAGGAGCTTATGCTACCGCATGCCGTGACACGCCGAAGATTCTTGGAGTCCGCAACGCTTTCCCTCGCTGGTGCGGCAGTCCTTCCAGGCCGGTGGCATTTCTCGACAACGCGTTCACCTTTTCCGGCGCCTCTCGAGGAGTTCGGCTACGACCAAGTTTCTCTGAACAGTGAAATTCATGAAACCCAACTTCAGCACAGCGTTTCAGTCCTGATGGGGCTCAATGAGGATAGTCTGCTCAAGCCGATGCGACAAATGGGTGGCCAGCCCGCGCCTGGGGAGGACCTGGGCGGGTGGTATATCTACGATCCGAATTACGACTGGCACACATTCGACGCCGGGTTCGCACCGGGTGCAACCTACGGGCAATGGGTTTCAGCCCTGGCTCGCGCCTACGCTATCAGTGGCTCTATGGAAATACGAAAGAAGGTCCTGCGGCTAAATCGGTTGTACGCAGAAGCGATGTCGGACGGCTTTTATGAGAAGAACCGGTTTCCTGCTTATTGCTACGACAAGTTGGTGTGCGGCCTCATTGACTCCCATCGTTGGGCCGGAGATCCCGACGCGCTCGCGATCCTACAGCGCACAACAGATATGGCGTTGCGGCACATCCCCGAGCACGCCGTCGAACAAGGACAAAGCTGGCGTCCAGGAACAGATGAGTCCTACACCTGGGACGAGTCCTACACGATTTCAGAAAATTTATTCATAGCGTACCAGCGCGGAGCCGGCGATCGATACAAGGAACTGGGAGTTCGCTACTTGCACGATAGTTTTTTTGGCCCTCTCGCGTCAGGCGAAAACGCGCTTGCGACCAGACATGCCTATAGCCATGTAAATTCTCTCTCCTCTGCGATGCAGGCCTACCTGACGGTCGGAAGCGAAAAACATTTGCACGCGGCCAAGAACGGTTTTGACATGTTGACGGCCCAGAGCTTTGTAACTGGAGGCTGGGGTCCAGATGAGCGACTTCGCGCGACCGACAGCCCCGAAGTAGCCGCCAGCCTGACCGACACTCATTCCAGTTTCGAGACGCCGTGCGGTGCCTACGCTCACTTCAAGCTGACGCGCTATCTGTTGCGCGTTTTTCGTGACCCGCGGTACGGCGACAGCATGGAGAAGGTGATGTACAACACTATCCTGGGGGCCAAGCCTCTCCAGGCGGACGGAAGGACCTTCTATTATTCCGACTACAACTTCGAAGGGAAAAAGGTTTATTCAAACCATCACTGGCCCTGCTGCTCGGGTACATTCCCACAGGTCGCCGCCGATTACAGAATCAACACGTATTTTCGCGACGCGCAGGGTGTGTTTGTAAACCTCTACATCCCATCTACCTTGCGCTGGACGCACAAAGGGGTTGAGGTCTCGCTGGTCCAGAAGAGTTCGTATCCCCATAATGGGCAGATCGACTTTGAATTTTCGCTTTCAAAGCCTACAGATTTGGTCGCACACTTTCGAATCCCCGCCTGGGCAGAGGGAGCTTCGATTTCAGTCAACGGCAAACGTTGGACGGACCCGGTTCTTCCCGGCACTTTTGCGTCGCTTCGGCGTGAGTGGAAAAACGGCGACCGTGTTGAACTGGAAATGCCGGTGAAAATGCGCCTGCAGCCACTTGATGCGCGCAATCCAGATACGGTAGCCCTGCTGCGAGGACCCTTAGTGCTGTTTGCGGTCAGGACGTCTGCGGAAAAGCTCACACGCCAGCAGTTGCTAGACGCCAAAGACGCGGGCGCCGGAAAATGGCAGGTTGCCACTGCAGGCGGCCCTATGACGATGTTGCCGTTTACCGCGATCGAAGATGAACAATATTCGACTTATCTGCAGGTGAGTGGATAGGAGCTCTCAGCGCGCCAAATTCTGACTGGGCCATTTTTCTCCGCAGCGCAGCACCTTGAAAGGCTGCTTGAGCCTTTGGCATTCATCGATAAACTTTTGAGGGGATGCAGTATTAAATTCGAACATCTCGAAATGGCACGGTACTACCAGCTTCGCCCCAATGTCCTTGGCCAATTGCGCCGCTTCGTTTCCGAATAGATTGCCTGGAATGCGACGCTCGGCTGCGCGGCCATTGATGGGAAGCAGAGCGACATCGATCTTGAATTCTTGTAGCTTCTCCGCCATCCCGTCGTATCGGACGGTGTCTCCGCTGTGGTAAATACTCCAGCCACCGAATTGGAGGACGTAACCCAAATATTTCGCGCGTCCGCGATCATCGCGGTCCAGCGCTTCGTGCGCAGATGCGATGCCGGAGAATCGCATGCCACAGATTTCAACTGCGCAACCGTCATCGACACCGATCGGTATGGTCGAATCAATCTTGAGCCGCTCCGCTACAAATGCACGATTGGCTTCGGGGACTACAAGCTTCAGATTCGGGTTTCGACCAAGAACCGGACACAGCGTCTCCGCATCGAGATGATCGGTGTGATTATGTGTCGCGGTAGCGACGTCGGCAAACGAGAGCCGAGCCGGATCGATCACCAACTCCGTCATGCGGACGTGCGGCTTGTCAGTTTGGCTGTACTTCTTGGTTAGCGAGTCGGAAAGATAAGGGTCGAGCAAAACGTGAATTCCGTTCCATTGCACCAGGAAGCCACTCTGTCCCAACCACCAAAGACGGAAACTGCCATCACGCTGGTTCGAGGCGTGAATGTCAGCAAGCAAGGCATCGTGCGATTGGACTGGCTGGATCACTCGAGTCCAAGTTCTCTCCGCACCAGGGATACGCCAGCAACCATATTCGCCAGTTTCTGCCGGGCAGCCCAGCGCGCCGTCTGACTGAGGCCACAGTCCGGCGCAAAGGAGAGTTTTTCCGTTGGCGCGTGCTTCAGGCAAAGACGGACCCGCTCGGCGACATCGCTGGGAGTTTCGATGTAATAACTTTTCACATCGATGATTCCGACGGCGGCGTCGATTCCTCGCTCGACGATCTCGCGAATGACCTCGATTTCCGCAAATTCACGGCTTGCCATCTCCAGGTGCATTTCATCCACCGGCAGGTCGAAGAAGGCCGGAAACAATGGAGCATAACGCCGCAGGCCAACCGCACGGCCTTTGTAATTGCCAAAGCACAAGTGAGTGGAAAGGCGGCACCGTCCCTCAACTGGCTTCACGGTTTCGGCGAAAATTTCCACAAAGCGGCGAGGATCTTCGCGATGCGCATAGCAGCTCATCGAAGGTTCATCGAGCGTGATCTCACGGCAGCCACATTGCACCAGTCCTTCCAATTCCTCACGCACGATTGGAATCAATGCCTCGGTAACATCCCAACGACTTTTGTAAGCTCCTCCCGGGTTGATTCTGCCGCTCAACGTGTATGGCCCGGGTACGCTCGCTTTCAGCACTGGCCCGGGCGGCGCAATTTTCTGTAGGAGCTTGAATTCTTCAGCCGCTCCCAGCCCATGCTTCGAATGCAGGGTTCCAGTCACCTTATATTTTCCGCGCTGATCGTGGGCAGGCGGTCCGAATCGACGTGGAGAGGAAGGAGTGGGATCAAGCCCCTCCAATCGGCCGTAAAATGACAGGTTGAAATCGTATCGGCTCTGCTCGCCATCTGTAATTACATCCAATCCGGCTGCGAGTTGATCGTGCACAGCCGCAATGACGGCGTCGGTGCGCATCTCCTCCATGTCCGCTTCGCCGAATTGGTCAAGGTGGGCCGATGCGAACTCCAGCCATCCCGGGAATGGATAGCTCCCGATCACCGTTGTTTGTAGAGGACGGCGCTGTTTTTCCCAATCTTGAAGCTCTGAACCCAATCTTGGCGCAACGACTTGCTTTGTGGGATTCATTCGCTCACCGCCCAGCCGCCGTCCACTGTGATGATCTGACCGGTAATAGGACTCGAGTCTCGGCGCAAAAGAAAGCAAGCTGTCTTGGCGACATCTTCCGCGCTCAGCATTCCTTTGGTCAGAGGCTGCTTGTGAGACATATAGTCAGCTATCTGCGAATTTGCCTGCGCACGGGCACTCATCGGAGTACGTACCAGGCCCGGTGCAATTACGTTGACACGGATACCACAGGCAGCATAGTACGCGGCTGCCGAAACGCTCATAGCCTCAATGGCTCCTTTGCTGGCCGCGTAGCCGGCTGTCGCGAAGTGGTCTCGCTGCGGATGACGCGCCAACACACTTCCCATATTCAAAATAACTCCGGGTTGGCTGTTTTTTGTCCACACGCTGAGCACTTCGCGGCACATGAGGAATGTCCCTTTGGCATTTACATCCATGGCAGCGTCCCACGCCTCCGTTTTGCACTCGTGAAGTGGGCCATCGCCTTTCGAACGCGTGCTAATGCCGGCAACATTAAAGAGGGCATCGATCCTGCCAAATCGCTCCCCGCAGGCTGAGACCGCGCTCCGCACCGCTGCCTCATCCCTAACATCTCCCATTGCAAACCCTGCATCGGAAAATTCAGCAGCCAGTGACCGGCATTCGTCCTCATTGATTCCAACCACAAAAACCGGGTTCTCCGCCGCCCACATGCGCGCTGTCGCAGCGGCAATCCCGGACGAGCCGGTAACTAGAAGGACTTGTTTCACATTGTTACTCGAATAGGTGCTTAAGGCTCTTACGATACGCCTCGTAAAACGCGTCCAATTGTTCCGAAGCGCTGGTGTTGCCCACGAACTGATGGCTAGGCAACATAACCGGCTTGACTCCATGCTGCAGCATGCTCTCCGCGGCGGCGCAGCGGATCATATTAATGATCATGGCGCCAGTGATAGTTGACACCGGCCCGGTCCGCCACTCGAGGCCTTCCAACTCAATCACGCAGTCACCCGCCGGACACAGATTGTCGATAACGATATCGGCGCAGTCGATAAGCTTTTTGCCAGAAGAATGCGCGGGTTTCGCCTCTTCACAATGTGCCTTTGAAACGATGGCAATCACTGGCAGCCCGCGCGCCTGAGCCCCCATGGCCATTTCAACTATCACCGGACGAATGCCGCTGGTCGAAATAATAATGAAGGCGTCGTTCGGACCGAAATGAAAACCTTCCAGGATTTGCTCGGCGTAGCCTTCGTAGTTTTCCAGGTAAAGCGGCGCGCGCAATCCATTGGCGCCGACGATGGCGGCATGATTCGAAAGCGCGGTCTCGACCAGAGCCACGAATCCGCTATAACACCCCTGTCGCGGAGTCATCTCCTCACACATCATCCGGGAGTGGCCGTTGCCGAAAAGAAAAACCAACCCTCCCCGTGCGATCCGGTCCCCACATAATTCGGCAGCCTGCCGAATTGCATCTATTTGCGTACGCTTCAGCTCTTGCAGCAGCCTTATGGCCTCGTCAAAAAAAGCCACGTCTGCTTGTTTGCTGCCGACGGCTTTGCTGTTGCGGGCTGAATCAGGCACGGATAGCTTTTGGCTCCTCTGGTTTGGCACGCACTATGCGGAAGTCGCCGGGTTGAATCGAGTTCTTTCGGGACGCTTCACGCGGAAGCGGGAACAACATCTTCTGTCCTCGCGGCACCCCGGCGGCCATCATCATATTGCTCAGTAGAATTGCACAAACTGGGTATAATTCACAAACCTTGTGAGCGGAAACTTTCTCAGCACCGATGCCGGTCAGCCCCTGGCACTCGGCATCGATATCGGCGGGACCACGATCAAAGCTGGCATCGTGGGAGCGGGCGGAGACCTGTTCGAGACATTTCATGAAGCCTCGCCGCGAACCGCCTCCGCCCTGCGCGAATTCGTAGATTCGGCTTTGAAACGTGCTGCCCGCCCGGTGTGCGGAATCGGTATTGGCTGCAAAGGAATTATCGACGCCTCCTCGACCCGTGTGCAAAGCTCGCCGGGCGATCTGCGTTTTCTTGAGGGCCAGCTTTTAAGCGAGGTGGTCGCCACCGATGTGCCGGTTTGTGCCGAGAATGACGCGCGCACTGCGCTCCTTGCTGAAGTGCTCTGGGGTGCCGCACATGGACGGCGGAACGTAGTTATGCTGACCCTCGGCACCGGAGTTGGCGGTGCAGTACTCTTGGACGGCTCAATGCTTCGCGGGATGGGAGGCGTCGCGGGTCATCTCGGCCATGTTACGGTCGACCCTAGAGGGGAGCTTTGCATTTGTGGCAACTATGGCTGCCTAGAGACGCTCTTTTCATCTCGTGCGATCGAATCGGCTTATTGGGCCCATTTGCACCGCGCGGCGGCGACGCAGCTTTCTGTGGACGCCGCTGGGCGTCTGCCGAATACTGAAGCCATTTTCCGAGCTGCCGCTGAAGGAGACGAATGCGCGCGTTATGTAGTTGATCGCGCCTTAGAGCACTTGGGATCCGCCATAGTAAGCTTCATGCATATTTTCGATCCTGAGATTTTCATCCTCGGAGGCAACATCGCCGCAGCCGGACCGGCCCTGATCGCTCCGATACAGGACAAGATCGCTCGGCGGACGAAGACAATGCTGGGCCGCCAGGTTCCGATTGTGTTTCAGAAGATCGTCGGCTATGGCGGCGTCGCCGGCGCGGCGGGGTTAGTCTTTCTGCAGCAGGGTTTGTTGACGATTTGAATTAAGGTACAGCCAGGAAATTTTGCGTCGGCGTTTGGAACATGAATCCTGTTACGAATACCACTGGATATGTCGAGCAGTTGCAGGAGGGCTCGGCTCGCTACGTCTATCTGCCGGCAATGGTAGCCGCGATCGGTGGTTTGCTCTTCGGGTTCGATACGGCGGTCATCAACGGCGCCATTGTTTTCATAAAGCAACAGTTCTTGTTGAGCGATGCCCAAACAGAAATTGCTGCCAGCAGCCTTCTCCTGGGTTGTGTCGTCGGAGCAAGCCTGGCTGCCTTTACCAACCGCCTCGGGAGAAAGAAAGTCCTTCTCGGGGCTGCAGCGCTGTTCACCGTTTCATCGATTGGCGCTGCCCTCCCGCGCAACCTGATCGAATTTGTGAGTGCTCGTTTCGTGGGTGGCGTGGCCATCGGAATGGCCTCAACTTTGTCACCTTTATATATTGCAGAAATATCTCCGGCTCCCCGTCGCGGGCTGCTGATTTCGCTGAATCAATTAGCGATTGTCACGGGCATTCTGCTGTCTTACAGCGTGAATTACCTGCTCACCGGGGCCGGCCCGGCAAACTGGCGCTGGATGTTCGCATCCGCAACTATTCCGTCCATAGGCTTCCTTCTCACGCTGCTATCCATTCCTGAAAGCCCACGCTGGCTGGTGCAAAAAGGCCGCGTCTCCGAGGCACAATATTTCCTGTCGCGGATCGCAGGGTCGCAAGCTGCCGCCGCAGAAATTCAGGCCATCAAGGCCGCTATTTCGGAAGAGAGCGGAGATCTGCTGGATCCCGCGTTCCGCAAACCGCTGATCGTCGCCATTCTGATCGCGCTTTTCAGCCAGTTCACCGGCATTAACACCATCATTTATTACGGATCGATTGTCTTCCTGGAACACGTGCCACACCAGACCGCCAGCACTGCGCTTTGGGCAAACGTCATGATCGGTGCGATCAATTTTGTGGCCACTATCGTAGGCATGTCTATGATTGACCGGGCCGGCCGAAAACCGTTGTTGATGTCGGCTTTCGCGGGAATGGCGCTTTCCCTTCTCGGTGTTTCCGCCGCCATTCGATTCCAAGCCTCGGGCATTGTGGTTCTGGTCTTCGTGCTCACCTACGTGGCTTGCTTTGCGATCGGCGTCGGCACTGGGACTTGGGTGATGATGGCGGAAATCTGCCCAACGCGAGTGCGGGGCCGGGCGATGTCTGTGGCCACAGTCTGTCTATGGTGCGGGACGCTGCTGGTTACGCTCACATTCCTTTCGCTGGTGAACCTGTTCACAGCTCCCGGCGCTTTTCTGTTGTACGCAATCATTTCCATCGCAGCGTCCCTCTTTATCTGGCGCAGCGTTCCGGAAACAAAGGGGCGGACACTGGAAGACATTGAGAAGTGTTGGCTAACTCAAAAAGGGTGATTGGAAGCCGAGACTCAGGGGCTGTAATCCTTCCAGAGCTGAGAAATAACAGCGGGCTTTGATGCCCACTGAAATCTGTTGGGGTCCCTTTCAAACTGCGAGTACAGCGGGCGGCCGCGCTCAATTCCAAAGGCTTTGTAGTCACGCGGCGGGCAAACGATTAACTCGCTTTTCTGATAGTTTGGGTTTGGCTCCCAGTAAATTTCGCCATGTGCGTCGAGCAACGCATACCATGCCAGCCCGTGGCGACGGCGAACCTCTTCGTAGTGGAACCCGTACTCGCGATCGCAGAGCGCGCCGAAGCTCAGATGCTCTGCTGGATCGGCGCTCATGCTGGTATGTGCCCATGCTGGGGGAACGATTACGATATCGCCCAGGCCTGCTTCCACGGCAAAGCAGCGGCCCGGGTTAACGGCTGCGAACTCCTGCATGTAGATGAATGCCTTCCCCGCCCAGATCTCATAAATCTCCGGGGGCGCCCAACCACTGTGCAACGAGATTTTGTGCACGTGACCCTGGCTTCGAACTACTTCATCACCGAGCCGGCCCTGGGCGTAAGTCACGGCCCCAAATAACAGCATGCGATACTCAAGTTCGTGGCGGTGGGCGCGCTTGCCTACATCCATCACGATCGCGTAAACGGGATCAGGGCCATCAGCCTGTGGATCGCGAAGCGCTGGACGTAGGGCAGCGAGCGAGCGCAGTTCGGGCTGAGGCCCGAATGCAGACTCGCCAAATTTGAAGCCGAGCGGTTGTGAGGTAACGCTGATGTCAAATCCCGGGTCGAATTTCACGAGTCGATCCTCACCGATGCACGAATGGTGGCGCATTTGGTCTTAGGCAGCAGGGGGCGTAGCGAATACTTCTCAACCGCTGCGGGGACGATGAAAGTCTCCGCGTAATGGACGACGAAGGGCTCAAACGAGTGATCGGGGCTTTCGACCACCGCCGCTTGCCCCTCCACCAGGTTCAACACATGTACGCTGCCTCGATTTTCGTGAATAACCGGACCTTCAAACCAATGCCTGCGGGTCTCGATAAACTCGAGAGCGTGCAAGCCGGTTCTTTCTTCAGTCCAGCCGGGACCGCGTGCAGTGGGACAAACACGATTGATAAGATTCTCCTTTACCCAATCGGTATTGCGGTCCCACTGAATGTTTGCCAGACCGTGTTCGAGATGAATAGGACGAGGCTTGCCATCTAATCCGGGCCTGCCCCAGTCCCACAGCTTAAATGTGAATATGTAGGGCGTAGCGCTGATCTCCAGAACCATGCTATTCCGGCCGGAGCAGTGAATTGTTCCCGCTGGAATTAGAAAGTGGTCGTGCCGCCGGGCGGGCCACTTATTCACATATTGATCGGCGTCAAACCATGTGCCCTCTGCCTGAGCCTGGCTAAGTTCGAGTTCCACGCCAATGCGCTCATCCAGTTTCAGATTAGTACCCATACGTCCGCTTCCCGGAGATCAACATTGATCTCCTCGAAGCCCGTTTCTGGCCAACTGCCGGTTGGCCGACCACTGGCTAAGAACACAGCACAACCGTGAATAACCTGATTCAGGGACTACCGACCAGTTCGAGTTTCGGAGCACCCGGAGAAAGAAGCGCTCGAACGTCTCGCATAGGAGGTTGGCCGAAGAAGCGGCTGTATTCGCGATTGAATTGCGTAGCGCTTTCATAGCCGACCTCAAAAGCCGCGCTGGCCGCATCATGACCATTGTTCAGCATCAGGTTCCGCGCTGACTGGAGCCGGAGTTGTTTCTGGTACTGAAGCGGACTCATCGCGGTCAGCATCCGGAAATGATGATGTAGCGTCGATACGCCCATGCTGGCAATCTGCGCGAGTTCCTCTACGTGTAGCGGCTTAGCGTAGTTCGCGATTATCCATGATACCGCTTTTGCCGTTCGGTGGCTTTGATCTCCGAGTGTCGCAACTGCGCGCAAGCGCGCTCCCACGCGTCCCCGCAGGACGCGATAGATGATCTCGCGCTGAATTAGGCCGTTCAGAAAAGGAATATCCTGCGGGCTGTCCAGTAGAGCCAGTAAGCGGCAGCATGCGTTCAGGAACTCCGGGTGTGATGAGGCTTGTCAAGACAAATCTGAAATATATTCCCTATTGAAATTCAAACAAAATAATGCCCTATTGAAATATAATCCTGGCAGTCGTTAAACAGCCGCTAATCAGTGACATATTGAGATCGAGGCGACTTGGCGCTGGGAGAGTGCAAAATGCCAGTTATCGTTATCTGTTCGTATTGCGTTTCGGACGAAACTTCACATGATTAAGAGAACGACGCCCAGGCGTCTCTACTTGATTCCAGTCCTCTCGAAGGCACTCGATGTCCTGGAGCTTCTCGAGAATGCCAACGGGGCACTTACGCTGGAAACGATT
>Ga0137378_10004042_pt1 | contig 12663 bp, 16 predicted proteins | sample SagtaG_21_FD_104813 | JGI IMG/M metagenome (GOLD analysis project Ga0137378, IMG submission 104813) | Vadose zone soil microbial communities from Sagehorn Ranch, Mendocino, California, USA - Sage2_L_60_16 metaG | ecosystem: Environmental > Terrestrial > Soil > Vadose zone | place: USA... | reverse complement strand
GTCAAGCGCATGAAGGACGCGCGCATGGTGAGCGAGCTGCCCGTCCGGCAGTACCTCGCGGCCGTGAGCTGCGGCATCGTCGAGGGCACGCCGATGCTGGACCTCGACTACACGGAGGACTTCCAGGCCTCGACCGATCTCAACTGCGTCATGGTCGAGGATGGGCGCCTGGTCGAGCTCCAGGCGACGGCGGAAGGCGCTCCGTATCAGCGGTCGGAGCTCGACGCCATGCTGGCCCTCGCGGGCAAAGGCATCAAGGAGCTGATCGTCTCTCAGAAAAGAGCCATAGCCGCGCTTGGCTGAGCGCCGGCTCGTCGTTGCCACTGGCAATGCAGGGAAGCTCGGCGAATACAGTGGATTGCTCGCCGACACCGGGCTGACTCTCATGGCGGTCGACCCTGGCGTCGCTGAGGTGGGATCGACGTACGCGGAGAACGCGCAGCTGAAGGCGGAGGCCGCAAGCGTGGCGATGGGGTTGCCGGCCATAGGAGACGACTCGGGGGTCGAGGTCGAGGTGCTGAAGGGCTACCCGGGCATTCATTCGGCCCGCATCGGCCCCACCCAGAAGGAACGGACGCAAGTGCTGCTGGATCGGCTGCAGGGCCATCCGCGACCGTGGCTCGCGCGCTTCGCGTGCACGATCGCCCTGGCCGTGCCCGGCCAGGCGACAGAGTTCTTCGAGGGCGACTGCCGGGGCGAGATCGTCCCGGAGTGGCGAGGTCACGCGGGGTTCGGCTACGACCCCGTGTTTCTCGTCCCCGAAGCTGGGAAGACGTTCGGCGAGATGGATCCGGAGGAGAAGGCCATGTACAGCCACCGCGCTCGGGCGGTGAGGGCGATGATCGCCTCAGGCGCGCTCGACCGCCTGCCCGCCTGAGGTGTCGGCGATGTTCCTCGCCATGATGTGGTGGTACCCCGACGGCACTCCCACCTTCGGCTTCTGGTACGCCGCGTTCATTGCCCTGCTGATGATCACTGGCGGCATCTGGGGCCTGATCGCGCCGGAATCATTCCGGACTTTCTACTTCGGCCTCCTCCGCAGCATCCGCACCATCAGGTCGGATCGAGCAAAGGTGCCGAGCACCGGTTGGGGCTGGGGGTCGCCGACATCGATCCTCTTGTCGAGCGTGCTCGCGATCGCGTTGGCCGCCGGCTTCATGGGCTGGGTGCTGTTCTTCACGGTCCCAGGCCGCGTGTACTAGCCTTTCAAGGTCCTGCGACAGCGATGTGGGTTTTGCGTTCGGCGCGGGCGGTAGCTTAGCTCGGCAAAGCGCCTGGTTTGGGACCAGGAGACCGCGAGTTCGAATCTCGCCCGCCCGACCAACGTTGTTCCGTAGCCTCCGAAACGGTCCGTTTTGAACTCGTCTTGACCGTTTTGGAAGACTTTGGGCGCGGCGTTGGAGCGGCGGTGGAAGGCGCCTGGAACATGCCGAGTTAAGAGACTTGGAAATGGTCTACCCGTTACAAGGGAGGCCAAGATGGGCGCCGTGAAACATCCGGTTCGGGTCGTCGAGGGTGTTGGATATGCGGTGCCGGTGCGCCGGCAGCCGCCGCTCGTCGTGGGCTATGAGCACTTCCGCCTGGATCGACGGGGCCAGCTGCTCTCGCCCAAGACGCTGATCTACTACGACGAAACGGTTCTACCGTTTCTGCGCTGGCTGGAGGCTGAGGGCGTGCGTCGCTTCGAGGATTGCGACGTCGCCCGCGTTCGTGCGTTCCGAGCGCAGCTCGCGACTCGGATGGGGAAGTACGGGCGCCCGCTGGCGCCGAAAACGATCCTTGAGTATCACCGGGCGATCCTCTGCTTCCTCCGCTGGGCTAAGCGCGAGGGCTACGCCGTCGACCCGCGGATCCTCGAGCTGACGCCACCGCGTGTGCCAGAGAAGGAGCCCACCGTGTTTCACATCGCCCAGGTGAAGAAGATTCTCGCCGCCTGCAATCCAGCCGTGCCGACCGAGGACCTCGTGGTTCGGATCTTGGTCGGGTCCGGCCTACGCCGCGAGGAGCTCTGTGGCCTGGCGGTTGTAGGACCGGACGGATTGTCCGACGTCATGACCGACTCCTTGAGCCGCGGGCGGGTCGAGCTCCGCGTCCGTTGGAACGCCGGCGCCAAGGGCCGTAAGTCGCGCCGGGTGCCCATCACGCCCAAGCTGGCGGCGGGGATCAAGCGGTACGAGGCTCGGCTGCGGCCGGAGACCGAGCTGGGTCAGTTGCTCATTAACGAGCACGGAGCGCCGTACCAGGGACCGGGGATCAAGTCGATGATGGACCGGCTCACCGAGCGGACTGGCTTTCGGATACACGCCCATGCGTTCCGGCATACGTTTGCGACGGTGGCAGCGAAGATGGGCTGGAACTTCGAGCACCTTCGAGCCGCGATGGGCCACTCGGACTACGGAATGCTGCAGCGCTACGTCCGCCTGGCTACGGAGCGCGACTTGGGATCCCGGGGCGACTGGCTGGAGTTGATCGCGAGCAACCCAGCTACCGAGTGGTCCTGACTCTCAGCGCTAAGGGCCAAAGCCGGTCATGGCGCCAAACACATACCAACAGAGCACGAAAACGGTGACTCCGGACGCAAGTCCACCGAGGATTGAGACAGGGCCGTCACCCGTCGCGAGGTGGTAAGTGGTGAAACCGATAAAGCCGACGCCGCCGAGTAGAGCGGCAAAGCCGCGCCGAGTGCGGAAGGCCGGTGGGAAGTGGTCAATCCAGGTGCGCCCGGCGGGGTCGTTCTTGTGAGGCTTCCTTCTGGACACAAGGACATCTTGGGACGTTTGGGGACGTTTTCGAAAGGCCGGTAAAACGTCCGAAGACGCCGTTGAAACGTCCCGCTGCTCCTTGTCTGCTTGGTCAGATGAGACACAAAGGGAGTCGCAAGTGAACCCCGGAGTGGGACGCCCGGGACGTCTTCAGCCGTCCCAAGTCGTCCCTAGAAGTCGTTGAGACGTCCCTTCTTTCGATGGTGTCATCGACAGGTATGACGTTGACAGCCGGGATCGACGCTGGGATGGGAGAAGGCGCGCGAGCAGCGTCGCCGACGGGCCGGGCCGCCGCGACGCGTTGGCTCGCCGTGCGTTACGCAACGAGCAGCCCGCAGCGCGTGCGCGCATTCATGCGCGTGTCGCGAAGCGCGAAGGCCTCCACCTGTTGCGGACGCGCGGAGGCGGCCGTTTCGGCGCGGCGCGCCCGGCACGGCGGCCGGCGCGAGCGGGCGGCGCTGTGGTTCGATGCTGGCGGTCCCGGTCCCCTAACAGAGGACCGCCAAAAGCCAAGAAGCCGGCTGGACGGAAGGCGCGGAACGCGTAACACCGTGCCTTCCAGGGCGCCACGACCACATAGCGAGCCTCGAGTTCTGGCCAAGCGCGAGCGCTTAGTTTGAATCAGCAGGGGATCTTTGAATGGACCGTCGACGCGGCCGTGATCGATCGTGCGCGAGTCCTGCGGGGCTGGACGCGTCGGGACCTGGCTCGGCAGGCTCACGTTGACGAGGGAACGTTGTGCGACCTGTTTGCGGGTCGACGCCGCCCGACCTTCGGAACCCTTCGCGCGTTGTGCCAATGCCTCGGCGTGTCCCTCGAGGCTGTGATTGCCTTTGAGGAACGATCCGTGAGTGCTGCCGGCCAGACAGCCGCGAAGCTCACGTTTTGATGCGATCGATCGGCCGTCTGAACTGCCGCTCGTGCTCGAGCACCGGCCGACTCTCCAAAAGAACTTGGGCAGCGTGGATGGCCACAATGCTCGTGCTGGTACGGCTCATGGTTGGTGCCATCTGGATACTCCTCAACCCCTCGGCCAAGACCTAGCAGGGCTCGTGAGGCTGGACGGCTGAACACAGTCGGCGTCACGGCCACAACCATTTGGCGCAATCGCCGTTAAACAGGTCGTGACCGTGGGTCCAGGATGGTATCCGGATCCGTTCGTACCAAGTCAGCTTCGTTGGTGGAACGGCGCATGGACAAGCCACACGGCCACGCGCGGATCGTGGGGCGCGGCAGCTACAGCCTTGAGCCTTGGGATCGTAGCTTTCGTCATGATCTGCTTTCCGATCATTGGCGTCGTCATCTCCGTCGTCGCAACAGTTCTCGCAATCAGGGCGGCGCGTCGAGATCTCGACGACAACTTCACAATCACGGTTCTGACCTTCAACATAATCACGTTCTCTTTGAGTCTGGCTGGTCTTGCATACAGCCTTTGGCTCGGGCTCTACGGCATCGTGATCTCGCCGTGGCCGGCTTAGTGTTTACCCAGCCTCAGGCCCGCCTAGGGCGGTCGAGGGGAGTAGGTTGTTTCGGAAAGTAAACGAGTTCGGCTCCATCGTGACTAGCTTCCGCCCTGGGGTAACCACGGTGCTCGGTCTGGACCGCGAACGAGCTCGCAGGGTGCTGTTAATCGGAGCGCAGATCGCGCTCCTCCTTGTTGTGCTGACCCGTCTTGTTACGTCGTCATGGGCGCTCCCAGTGGGCCTGCTTCTGGTTGCGGTTCTCGGTGGAGCTTTGGTGGGATGGGTTTGGCTCTACCTTGCTAACTCCTCAATTGCTCTGACTGCGTCCCACCTGCTGATCACAGACTGGCGCGGCTCGACAACTGTCATTGCTCGTGGCGACGTCAGCAGACTGGTCCGACTCGCAGTCAGACCATTCGAAGGACCTCCAAGACAAGCCGTAATCGGATTGGATGCTGCAGACAGGGGCTTGTTCACACTAGGCGGCGCATATGATGCAGCCGCAATTGCAGGATCTCTCTCGGTGCCGTTAAGCGGCAGCTTCGATGATGTGCTGACGCTTCGTGAGATCAACCGACGATATCCGGGTTCCACTCGCCACGTAGTCGCAAATCCACAGCAGATATTCGCGTTGTCAATTGTCGGTACGGTGGTAGTTGGCCTGATCGCATTTATCGTGTGGACTGCCCTGCGTTCGTGAGCTGTTACCGCTGCCGCCTTTTGGCGCTGCTGTGGTGCCCTAGCCCTGGTGGGCGCCATTGATGTCTTCGCAAGGACGTTCTCGCAAGGTCTTGTTCATGGCATTTGGTGCCGGCGGATTCCTGTTTGCACTGCTCGGCCTCAACGACGTCACGGGCATATGGCCACAGCCATGGCTCTTCTTAGAGATTGTGGTTGCTCTTGGCAGCATGCTCGTCATGTTCCAGAGCATCATCATCATCACGTACATGCACCCGATCGCGCCTCGGGCCGAGGCGCGTAAGTGGGCGTGGGCAGGAGTCTCGTATCGCTTCTGGTTTCTGCTCTTCGGCATGCTGCTTACTCCCGTTGGCTTAATCCTGCTCGCCGGGGTTTGGAGGCAGTCGTACGGCTGGGCGCTCCTCTGGGGCCTGTGCGGAATCGTGAGTGCCGTCATCGCGTACCTCGCAGGCAGGCCGTGGCCTAGGGCCGATTGAGATACCCGGTGGAGGCGTGATCAGGTCGCGCGACGGCGACCAGGATCGGTTGGAAGGGTTAGGGCCTGGAACCTGGCGTGGTGGCGAGAACAGCCTCTATCGCAGCGAGCGCCGACACCGCCTCACTGTCGATCAGGGCTATGCGGGCCAGCGGGACATCCGGCATTTCAGCACGCACGTCCTCCAAGACGTGGGAGAAGGGCCGATCCGTAGTCACGAGCCAGTCGAATCCCCAGAGGTGGGGGGCGTGAAGACGGTCGACTGAGTTCCCCGGCGTAACCTGCCGCCGGCGCTGGAAGAATTCGGTAAGGCCCACGACTCGGCACAGCGGTACGCGGCTTGCGTCCGCATCGCACATCCAAAACCGTTGCCACTCATCGATCCCTTGCGGCCATTTGAAGTCAACGAGCCAGGACAAATGCCCGTTAGCGCGACGTTCTTCATCCAGTGCGGGCCGAGTCTCCTCGGCGCTGACGTAGCGCCAATGCTCATCGGCTTGGGTTCGTTCATCCATGCAGCGTTGGACTTCAGCGCTGCTGTGCCGAGGTCGCCAATCCAAGCCGAAGTTAGGCCGCCGTCGATGTTGCTTCTGGCGTCCCATTTCTCGACCGACCAAAGCGTTGATGCATAGTAATTCTTTCGTGAGGTCCGGTAGACGGGACGGGTCCTTCAGCTTCAGCCATTCGCGCTTCCGTTGGCGCAGATATGCCTCGATCCGGCGACGGTCGGGTGCTTGGCGGAACCACTCTGGGCGCAAGCGCCACACCTCGTCTGCGATCTCCCGGTAATGCCGGTAGTCATAAGGCGGATGAATTGGGGAGCCGACGCGGAGGATGGTCTGGAGTCGAGCGTCCCGATCAGCCTGGTCGGGGTTGCGTAGTGCCTCGCCTATGTTGGCGTTGATCGAAATCCCGATCTTGTGACCGTGAGTTTTGCACCACTCGCGCACCTTCACGGCCTCGTCGCGCCTCTGAATCAGGTGATAGATAAAGCTATCGAAGTAGAGCTTCATCTCGGCCTGAATTATCGTGCCGACCCCGGCAGTCTTTGTGCGTGCCTGAGGTCGCGGCGCGATTAAACATCAGCAGGGCGAGGTTGCCGATGATTGCGGCGGGCAAGATGCGAGCGTTGGAAGCGGGGTGGACGGTGGTGGTGCCAGCGACGTGCGGATATCAGGGGTTGGGTCGGTCATCCCAATATCTGCCGGCGGCGGCTTCGACGCGAGGCAGGAGATGTTCGGGCACGGCCCACCGGGTGATTGGAAGCGATCTCTTTAGCCGGTCGTTCGTGGCGGCTTCGGCTTCTATTCGCTCGATGAAGGCGTCTCCGTGATCTCGCAGCAGCTCCTCAACGATGAAGGCTCCAATCGTGGTGCTCCAGGCCGGCTCAGCCGAAACCTTCAGAAGGTCAAGGGCCAGAGCCCAGACCTCGTCAGGATCCTCTTCATTGAGAAAGATGAAGACGTCGTCCGCCCATCCGTCTTCCCAAACCTCGATGGGCTGTTTCCATGACCTGGGGATCCTTGGTACATGTCGGACGAATGCCTCGATCGTTTGTCGGCGACCTAGCAGTCGGTACGCCTCGCTCGATCTTTGTAGGAAGTGCATTGCATCCCAGAACGCGCTGGCGACCTTGGGATCGCGGTGGGCGATGCTGGCGACTTCGTTAACCAGCTGCTCGCCTCCCACATCCAGGAGCGCCGCCAACGGCATGTTGAGAGCGTGCACAGCTTCCTCATCCAGCTCGAGCAGTAAGGCATACAAGGATCGCCACCAGACAATCGGCTCATGGCCCATCTCCTCGGCGAGCTTGTCCAAGGCATTCGGGCCCAGTTCTTCAGGACTCAGCGGATAGAAATCGCCGTGAGCCCATCGTCGCAGTACACCGACCTGGTCTTCTGGCATTCCCACGGATTATGTGGCTGAGTTAAATGGTCTCGACGAAAACCGGGTTCGGCTCTAAGATCGGATCGAATTCGCCAGGGACTGAAGACCACTTGGTAAGGAAAGGTCCCCGGTTCGAATCCGGGCGTGGGCTCCGTACTCAGGTCGAAGCTCGCCTGACCGGTTGCTCTATCTTGTGTTGGCTCGTGTCGGGTTGCAGCGCCTCAAGGACCTTTCTGGTGCTGGTTTCGTTCCTCCTGACTGCCTGTTCAACGCCAGCTGGCACGCTCGGTACGTCGACAGGGAGCCGTATCCACAATGACCTAACCGGGATGGCTTGCCCGAGCATCTCGTTCTGCTTTGCGGTCGGCAACACTTACGAGAACGGCGCCTCTGGGTATGCCAACTACCGGACCCTGATCGAGCGTTGGAACGGGTCGTCTTGGTTCATCGTCAATTCGCCCGATGGCGCCAAGCAAGACAGTCATCTCGCCAAAGTCAGTTGCCCGACATCCTCCCTCTGCTTCGCGGTCGGTTACGACGGCCCCTATACACCCAACGGCCACGTCTTAATCGAGCGGTGGAATGGTTCTATTTGGTCCATCGTCGACACACCGAAGATCAGTGGTGCCGCCAACAGCCTCCTGCGTGACATCGCATGCGTGAGCTCCTCATTCTGCTTCGCGGTTGGCCAGTACGTGCCTCCAGCCGGAAATGGTGGAGGCCTGATAGAGCGCTGGGATGGATCATCGTGGACCGTCATGCCGGACGTCCATGAGGGCGTTCTCTTCGCGGTCGGCTGCGCGACACGCACGCTGTGTTTCGCAGTGGGCGATTACTACGTCTTCGGGGGATCCGGCGAGGTAGATCACACGCTCACCGAACGATGGGACGGCGCGTTATGGAAGGTTGTCGAATCTCCCGATCCCAAGAGCCCCTCCCAGCTCGAAGGTCTGACATGCATCAGCACCTCCCATTGCTTCGCAAGCGGCTACCTCGGTAATGGTCAACACCCCGACGCGCCGATGATCGAAGCGTGGGACGGATCGACTTGGGCCATCCTCATTGCTCCCCAGCCTTCTGAGCAGGTGGACCCTGCCCAGATTGACGACCGCCTCATCAGCGTGAGCTGTGCCAGCAGGTCACTCTGTTTCTCGGTCGGTTGGCACCGTTGGACGCCGCCAGGGACGATACATTCCCAAACGCTGGTTGAGCGCTGGAGCGGCACGTCCTGGACGATCGTGCGTTCGCCGAACGGCAGCCCGAGCCCCGGAGTCAACAATGGGCTCGAGGCCGTGGCCTGCCCCAACACCTCACGCTGCTTGGCCATCGGTCACTACGATGGCCCCGACGGCTTCTTTCAGACCCTGGCCGAGCAGTCGAACGGTGCGTCGTGGTCGATTGTGCCCTCTGCGAACCGTTAAGCTGACTTGCCGCGAAAGCCCAGGACTGGCGTCTTTACTGACGGTGCGCATAGAGCTGCGTCTCTGACGCGGTTCTTCTATGAAAGGCGGGCCCTTGCGCGAAATTAGCGGCAGATTGCGTAGAAATTCGCATTGCGGAAGAAAATATTCTTGAGCACCAGTTTTCTGCAAGGAAACGATCCCAACGAGAGCAACACCGGCCGAAATCTGCCTTCCTGGCAGGAGCGCATCGTTGGTAGGGAAGAGCTGCGGTTCGAAATCCGGTCGTGGTTTCCAGAACTGGAAACGTCATACAATTGTGATACAATCGTGCAAATGGAGAAGGCGATTTCAATCAGGCTAGATGAGGAGGCTCAAGAAGCGCTCCGCAAACTCACCGAGTCGGGTCGAAACCAATCCGATGCCGTCCGAGAGGCGATCGTCGAGCTGGCACGCCGGGGGCAGCGCGGTGACCTTGTCGCTGAGGCGAAGCGCCTGAGCGTTGACCGCGAGGATCGCACGGAGAAAGCTCGCGTGGCCCGTTTGATGGAATCTCTTCGTGCAGCGAGGTGAGGTCTTTCGACTGCGGGCGCCCCGAGGAACCAGGGGTCACGAACAGGCCGGGCACCGCTACGGTGTCGTCCTTCAGGCAGATGAACTGCTCAGCTTGTCCACGGTGATCATCGCGCCTACCTCTACGCGTGCCCATGCGGCCTCATTCAGGCCCGAGGTGGAAATCGATGGCCAGCTGACTCGGGTCCTGGTCGAGCAGCTCGGGGCAGTCGATCCAAGCAGGCTTGGTGAATCCCACGGGCTACTCGCGTTTGGAGAGCTTCGTGAGGTCGATCGCGCGCTGGCTGTGGTTGTCGGTCTGGGAGCATAACGGGCGTCCCGATTTGGCCTCCTCGTACGAGGTCTAACGAATTAAGAGACTTGCTGCGGATTACGCATCTAGCGCTAAGATCGAGCCGAATACGGTAGGCCGACAGGTCCGGTTTGGGACCAGGAGACCGCGAGTTCAAATCTCGCCCGCCCCGACCATCACGTTTTAGCGCTCGAGAAATGGCCGATTTCGATCTGGTTCCGGCCGTTTGGGAAGGCGTTGGGCGCGGGGTTGGAACCGCTGTGGAAAACGCCTGGAACATGCCGAGTTAAGAGACTTTGACGCTGGCCTACCCATTACAAGGGAGGCAATATGGGCGCCGTGAAACGTGCGGTTCGGGTTCGGTTAGACCTATCCGATTGCTACGTCAGACCTGGCCGAGGCAGGCTGGATGGCTACCCGCTGCGAACCGGCAAAGCCACAGGCCGGCCCAGGGAAAGGACCCCGAGCCCCACTTGTTCCACGTGATGGAGTTGTCGAACACAATGACGAGGCTGCCCCTGGTGAGAGTCCCCGTGACCGCGGCCAAACCATCTGTGAGGTGACTCCCGTCAGGTTGCGACCAGTGCAAGCTGAGCGTGAGCGGGGACTCACTCTGATCCACTGCATCGAATCCCGGGACGGTCACGTTTAGGTCTGCCCCAGTGTTGGCCGGAGAAACGACGAAGGCCGACTTGTCGATTACGGCAGGTTCCACGAGACCGCTGATGAGCTGCAAGAACTGTCCCGTGCAGGCGTTCTGGGTAGCGACGCTGTAGACCAACAAAGACGGGTCATTGGGAAGGACAAACCTCAGGACATCTACGCGTACGTCATACACGATGCAAGGGTCGGCCGAGGGAAAAGCAAGACCGATTAGGGACGCCTCGGTATCGCGCTGCGGAGTTGTCGAGGCGCTCGCAGCAGACGCTGGCATGATTAACGGAACAGTCAGCGCCAACCCCAAGATGAGCAGAAATCGCCTCGGCACTATCGCCCTCCTCAACGGTCATGCTTTACCGCTCGTGCGCTCCGGCCGTGTGTCGGATTATGCGCCGGATAGGCGTTAATTTTGAGGTTGTCATTATTTGCCGCCGGTGCATTCACTGGGGGTTTGAACCGCTCTCGAAACCTGCTGGTTGCCGGCACTCGCGGGTCGTGACGTGTCGAATCTCGACGTCTACCGTGAGCCGACGATCGGAAACTCCCCGATGACCTTGCCGAGCTCCTCCAGCGTCACCGGCAGAAAGCTCTGCTCCAGCTCGAGCACGAAATAGAAGATGTTGTGGCTGTCGAAGAACGGCTCGGTCTGGGCGCGGCCGGTGACGCGCATGTGCTCGTGGCGATCCGAGCGGTGGACGCTGAACCGAAGCCATGGCTCCATGGATTCGAATTCCGCGGGTGGCGCTTCGTGGTCCTCGACCAGTCTCTCGAGCTGATCGCGAAAGTGAACGAACTCCTCTGCCCGTAACGCGGCCTGGTAGCTGCCACGGAAGGGCCCGCTGGCGACGTCCACCTTCGCGGTCAGCCAGTTGCCGTCCCAGTAGTCCGACTTGTCAGGATGCTCGCGCGCCAGAACCTCTACCGCGAGGTGCTCATCAGATCCATCGCTGATGTGAAAGGCGTGACCCACTTTCGCAAAAGGCTAACTGGACGGGCAGCGGTTCGGTAGTCACAGCCCATTGCCCCCGGGGAGCCTGGGGGTCGCCACGGCGCGGGTTATGCCGCCCGGGGAGGCCGCCGTCCTAAACTGCAATCGCTGGTGGCAAGGGTGTGAACGCTGCCGACCTCGTATTCGGCGCCTGCCTCCTCCTGGGGGGCGGCCTCCTCCTGCTCACCCTGATCGTCGACGACATCTTCGGCGGCCTGCTCGGCGCCGTCCACCTCGGTTTCGACGTCGCCGGCGTATCGCCGACGCCGATGCTGCTCGGCTTCATCGCCATGTTCGGCGTGGGCGGCCTGTTCGGCCTCCACGGCCTCAACGCCGGGCCGGGCGTGGCGACGCTGACGGGCGTGATCGCCGGCCTCCTGGGCGCCGGCGTCGTGTTCGGTTCGTTCAAGGCCCTCCGCTCGGCTGAGTCGTCTGAGACATTCAGCCTCCAGGACATGGTCGGATCAACCGGTCGCGTGTCCGTAGGGATACCCGCCAACCATTTCGGCACCGTCCTGATCAGCTTTGCCGGCGCGTCTCACAACATGACGGCTACCGCCAACACCGAGATCGCCGCCGGGCGAGAGGTGAGAGTGGTTGCCATCGCCGGCACCAACCTCGTTGTAGAAGCCACCCCCGCGACGACCAAAGAAGGAGCAAGGTCCGATGCCTAGTTTCGTGACGTCCATACCGTTCCTGGCGGTGACGGGGGTGATCATCCTCGTCCTGCTGATCGCGTTCGTCGCCAGCCGCTACAAGGTCGCGGGCGCCAACGAGGCCCTCATCATCGCCGGCTCTCGCGGGGCCAAGGTGCGCAACGAGCGCGGGCAGGCGATGGCGATCTCGGGGGACAAAGGCGTCAAGGTCGTGGTCGGTGGCGGCACTTTCGTGCGCCCGCTGCTCGACCGAGTCGGCAAGCTGAAGCTGACCGCGCGCCAGATCAACGTCCAGCTCGGCGATGCGGTGACCAGCCAGGGCATCAAGGTGCAGGTGCAGGGCGTGGCCACTTTCAAGATCGGCCGCGACGTCGAGTCATTGCGGAACGCCGCCGAGCGATTCCTCGACGCCAAACCCGAGCAGGTCGACTCGATCGTCAAGAACGTGCTCGAAGGCTCGCTGCGATCGATCGTGGGCACGCTGACCATCGAAGAGCTCATCCGCGATCGCCAGAAGCTGCTGCAGCAGGTGCAGGACGCGGCCAAGGGCGACCTGGCCACGAGCGGCCTGCAGATCGACGCGTTCACCATTCAGAGCTTCTCGGACGAGTCGAACTACATCGGCCTCCTGGGCCAGCAGAACCTGGCCACCGTCGAGCGCGACGCTCGCATGGCGCGGGCGTCGGCCGACCAGACCGCCGCCGTGCGAGAGGCGGAAGCCCAGCAGGTGAAGATCAACGCCGGACGGGACGTATCGCTGCGCCAGGCCGAGACCAAGACGCAGGTGGCCGCTGCGCAGGCAAGAGCC
>Ga0137378_10004041_pt1 | contig 12663 bp, 10 predicted proteins | sample SagtaG_21_FD_104813 | JGI IMG/M metagenome (GOLD analysis project Ga0137378, IMG submission 104813) | Vadose zone soil microbial communities from Sagehorn Ranch, Mendocino, California, USA - Sage2_L_60_16 metaG | ecosystem: Environmental > Terrestrial > Soil > Vadose zone | place: USA... | reverse complement strand
CATCGATGAAGACGGCAAGCAGAGGCGCAGGATACTTGTGCGGGCGAAGGCTTATAACGAGTGGCGAATTATCCAGCAGATGCATAAGTATGGTGACAAGGCGGAGCTTGTCAGTCCCCCGGAGCTAAGAGAGAGGATGAGGAAGGAGGTGGCGAGGATGTATGGATACTACCAAAAATAAAGGAAGGTGGAAACCTTGTGGAAGATGTGCTTTCATGATATGCTCAGGTCTAGTAAAATAACACTAACCTCGACCAAGGGATTGAAAAATTCTCTTACCCTGTAGAGCAGAAGCTACTGCTGTAGCAAATTTTAGCCCGATTAAGGGATCAAAGGTTTTTCTCTCACATTCTTATCATATAGGATTCAAATCTCATTGTCTTATATCTAGCAATTAAATTCGTTCAATGTTATTCTTTTACCATATAGAGCCAGTACCTTGACTTTTGAACTTTTATACTATAGACTCTTCTTAAGTTCATACCATTCAAATGAACCGTACTGGAAACACCATAGTGAAGGAGAAAAGAATTTGGATATGACAAATCTTTATCAGCTTCCACTACCTTTTGATAACCTTGATGAAGCAAGTGGTCTCAAGGTACAACCTAATACAGCTGATGAAGAGCATCAGCATACAATAGAGTTCTGTTTCTGGCTTGATAAAAGCATTGCTAAAAATGAGTTAAGTCAGCAACGACTCAGATGCACTATTAGACATGAAGAGTCTTATATCGACGAGCAAGGAATACAAAGATACAGAGTACTTGTGTATGCAAAAGCTCACAGTACATTGCATATCCTCCGACAAATGCATCGCTATGGTGATAAGGCAGAACTCATCGAGCCTCTTGAATTGCGCGAGAAGATGCGGCAAGAGGTGGAGCGCATATATAGCTTTTACCAAAAATAAAGAGGACAGAAATTGTCCTGGAAAAATGCTGGCATGTGACATGTGGTGTCACTGCTATGATTTATGATTGAACCATAGCCAGTTTGTTTTTCTAACATCCTTGCTATGTACAAAATGAAACTCACGGTATTTCACCTGCTATGAATAATCAAGTGAAAGGAAGCATGTATGTCTAAGGATACCGACTTTTCTAATGAAATGGGTCCGGATTTTGGTTTTTCTGATTTGCCTGATGAGGTAAACCAAGATCAGGAAGTTTCCACAGTCTTTAACGAGTACCTGCGTTATGTAGCGCGTAAAAAATTGGGTGACTATAAGAAGATTATTCATATTAGCGGAGACAAACAGGGACAGAGCTACTATAGCCATGTAATGGATCTTGTAACTGTCGCTGAACAGCTGCGCCTTGCTCTTCAATTAAGCGATACAGAGATGCGTTGTGTCCTACTGGCATTGACGGTACATGATATTAACAAAATTCCACCCTATGGAAAAGGGCTTGACGATAAAGATGTACGATATGCCGATGCAGCTACAATGCATAACATTCAAGATGCATTAGAAAAGCTAGACGCTGATGCGTTTTTCCCACGATGGCGCACATATCTGGATGACATTTTTGTACTTGTTCACTATCATCAAGAGTCGGCCACCGGAACAACTGTAGCGATTGACCAACGAAAGATTGATCGAGGCAAACTAGGAAGACGCTTAACAGGACCACTTAAGTATCTCATGAAGGCTGCTGATGTTTCTGACAATTCACATTCAGGTGATTACCGCAATACACATGAGATGCATATTCGCGACAAACTATTGCAGCATATTAATGCTGCCATGCCAGAACGACAATACCGTTTTATTGGCCATCGTCTTGCGGAACTACGCGGCCTTTTCACTAATACTATCCATAATGTGATAGTACATTATCTACGTGAGCGGTATGGAGAGGAGTCTTGTATAGACTTGCTCTATCATCCTGAAGGGGTAGACTATCTCCTTGATACACATATACCTTTAGAATGGTCAGTCGATACTCTGCGTGATATTGCTCAACGGTTAGGAAAAAGACTTGCGAACATTCAACTAGAAGCCTTGGCGCAATTTATTAAGCCAAAGCCTGCTGGCATTGTTGTGGACAGTGCAGCTATCAGCAGTGGTGCAACTGTTGAGCAAATATTTACATTTATTACAATTGCTGTTAATAAAAAGCAGTATAAAGCCGAATGGCGTGAGTTACGGAATAACTTTGTCCACAATGATTTAGAAGAGTTCTTCTCTACCGCGAAAGATAGTAGTGATAATGAACTTAAAGAGAAAGTGATCTCTTTACTGAAACAGTCAGACCTTATTTCACCAGAAGAATCGGTCCTCAAACGTGGGGAATTTGTTTCGGCCTATCGCAAATTTTTGGAAGATCACCGCAGTGATCAACTGAAAGCTTTGAAGGAAGACGCTTGGCTGCGCATTTATCACCTTTTTGCACTACCAGAATCCCAATGCAACATATATCAACTCATTGATCCCTTCCGACGCGGGTACTTTTTAGCCCGCGATTTGCCAGGCATAGATATCAAAGATATGATGGTAATGGCATTACAGGACTTAGCTGAATTAGAACAGCAAGCCCGGCAGGCTCTATCCAACAAAAAAGCGAAACATATCGCGAACAATGGCAGTACAGCGGAGGCAAAAACCTTACAAGAAGAGTTGGTAGCCGCACCAGCGCATTCAGAATACCTCGTAGATTATCTGAAGCGCAATCTGGAAGTATGGGATAGTAGAGCGGGTCAATCCTCATCAGCAAAACCCATTCTCGTCGAAGATTTTGTAGACAGTTTACGTCAATATGCAAACCCCAAACGCGTACATGCCCAATGTTGCCATTGTGGAAGCCCTCTTAAAGCAAGCGAGTGGATGGCTATTCAAGTTCCTTCAAATATGGGTGTACAAAGTTTTTCAAACAGATTAGAAGGAGGAAGTTTACGAGACCCCAAGCGTAATGTCTGTGATGTTTGTCGCATGCAGTTCATTCTAGAGAAGCTAGCTTGGCGTAGTCATGGTGATAAACAAGGTTCTGAACAGGTCACGTTTTATCTGCATTTGTTCCCTTATGCATTCTTCACAAAGCCATTGCTGGAAGATTGGTGGGAACGGGTGGAGACCTTAGGTGACAGTGACCATACAGCCTTCTTTATTAATGTTGGCGAGTATTTTCGTCATGCGGACCAGTCTCAAAAAGCTGGAGAAATTCCAGGATTTGCAACAAATACAAATGGCATTGGTAAACCTGCATTATCTGAAGCACTCAGCAACACGCCAATACTTCCTATCATCGCGCCGGGAGATAATTATGGTTTACAATTCATGCTGGCATTAGAGAAGGCTATTGTGCTTGTACGTTGGTTTGAGTGCAGAGCTATCCTATCCCGCTCACCTGTGCCACCATTGAACCTTGCTAATGAGCGGGTAGATAACGAGCCTGCCGTGTTGATGATAGAAGGTATGCCTCGCAACATAAGTTGGTTATTACCCCAGACCATTCTGCACCGTCAACACCTTGATAATGAACTTTGCACTAAACTGAACCTACTATATCGTATCGTTGCAAGGCTTTACTACAAAGGAGGTGAATTCGATGCCATTCCTCATGATCTAGCAGTGGCGGCGGTCGATGATTCATTAGCTCTCTACTTTGAGGCTGATCGGCTCATTGAGAAAACAGCTGAAAAATGCAACGCTTCTCCTGAGCAGCTTACACGTGACATAGCCCCCCTGCTGGAACAGTTAATAACGTTGTCCTAGATAAGGAGTCTAGATGTGAAAGAACTACAGATATTAGCAAGATACGCTGCCCAGAACAACATTCGGGGCAGTTCCAATAAACGGAACTCCCTTCTCAAGCCCCTTGACACTATTTTGCAGGAGCTAGATCGCTGCCCTGACACAAAAAATGAGAATGAACTAGAACTAGTAAAAGCAGGCTGCAAAGACTTGATTTTCGAACACATCAAGCGCATTGCTGATGCCGAATACAAACCGGGCCGCACCAAAGAAGCAAAGGTATACAAGTATGTGGACTTGTTTTTCGATGAAGTACTTGCTAAGGCTCATCATAAAGACGCTAATAAGCTTCTACAACGCGAACGACTGATTAGAAGTGCATACCTCGTCTATTATCGACAAGCTATTGCAGAGAAATCTGTCGAACTGGGAAAAGCAAAAAACATAGAAGAGGGTATTGATACTCAAGAAACCTCAGCAGATGTAGAAGAAGAGGGAGTATAATTTTCATTTCCATGCTTGGAACATGTTTGTCCAATGCAGAAAAGGAGTTTTTACATATGGCTACGACAAGTAACCTCAGTATCTTCAACCAGTATAGCGAGTACCTGCTACCAACATATAGCAGATTTCCCAAAGGACGGTATGCAAGTTTGCTGGTTATTCGCAAAACCGAATCGGAGACTATCTTCCGCACAGAGGGAAGCGGTGAAGGCCTAACTAAAGATACTGTTATTGCAGGCATAAATGCAAACAACAGAAAGCCTATACGCCGAGTAGTAATCAGCAAACGCAAACAAACAGCAGTAGAACGCAGAACTGGCCGCGAGCTATTACGTGAGCACAATCTTCTGAAAACAGCCATCGTCAACAAAAAAGAGTATGAATGTACACTCAATGCGAATGCACCTTGCGGAGAATGTATAGACTGTATGCTCTATGGTTATGCTGTTGGTGGCGGTGGAGCGCAAAAGAGTCGAGTGATGACCGATGACGCATACTCTATCCTTCAGGCTTCAGAGGTGACTGGTCATCGTACTTTTAATGCTCCATCTGACAACGGCATCATGTGGAACCCGATAAAGAATGAGGCTTCAAAGTCAATCAATGATGATGAGTATGTACTCCCTGAAACGCACTTCTTGGACATGGAAACGCTCAAGGATGTAACCCCTGGCGAGTTGCAATATGTCATTGGCAATGTATTTAGAAGTAGCCGTTATGGCGCAATCAGTAGTCGCCTGGGAAAAATGCAAAATTCACTAGCAGCCATCATTTTTAGTGATACAGAACTCTTCTCAAACCTCGAACTTACTCAGCAAGTGTATGATCTTTTACCAAGAAATGAGGGAAATATTGAAGTTCCACTCTTTGATGAACCTGTCTTTGAAGCAGTACAAAAGGCAACCAATCTCCTTCTAGAACGAGTGGTGGGACGAACGCCACTAGTAGTACGAGAGAAAGCGCTACAACAGGTGCTAGATGATACGATTACTCTCTATCGGGACAGAGATAGCGTCAAATCCTTCTTGCAAGATATCGAGAAGGGTTATCCATCCAAAAGCAAATAGAAGAGGAGGCTGAATACTATGGTAGTCGAAATCTACCATGTCGGCCTTACCATCATGGAGCATACCTACTTCGCTAGCCGTGAGGTGGGTATCCTCTATGAAAGTGAGCCGCTGATTGGCAACTATGCCTTAACCTATGCATTAGGGCTCTGTGCAGCTCCTTATGATTGGGCTGGCCCTCCACGCTACAAACAAGACTTGGAACCATTAAACGAGCAAGGGATATACGTCACTCCCGCCACGTTTGAACAAGGAAAATTACGTTATGTTATAAGCCAGTTCAACGCTCAAAGTGATGGTTACTACTTTCGCTTTGATCAAAATGCTATTAGAACTGATCCAGCACAAAAAGCGAGACCAGCAAATTTTCCACAAAGCGGCAAAATTCGTATGTTAGGACTTGATAGCCAGGCGTACTTTTACCTGATCAACCAGCAAGGAAGTGACTTGAATCTACCTAACTACATTCGCTTAGGCAAGTTCAATAGTAAGGCACGTCTAGAGTGGGAACAACTCTCTCTTGTCTCTGCACATCCACAGCCATCCGACCAAGCGTTAGATTTTCTACTAAACGCTGCCGACCTACCACCAGCAGTAATAGCAAATCTACGGGCCTTTTCAGTTTACAACATCTACCCAGCTCCACTACTTAGGCACAGCCACTTAGAAGGAAACTTTTGGCATTGTAAGAACAAGACAGGAAAAGATATATACTTGCCTACTGACATGCGCTTCGGTGTTGGTGGTCTTGAGTAAGAAAAGGATAGAAGTATGTTGTCCATTACACTAGAGCCGCAATATGAACAAGAGTGGCAAGGAGATAGTCCATCCAAAGCTACATTTCCACCGTGTGAAGGCAAACGTCCACTCTATCACCAGATACGAACGTATAGATCTGAAAAGCCTCTTATTATCAATACATACAATACTGGAACAGGCAAAACAAAAGCAGCTTTGCTGCGCCTACTCAAGCGTGCCAGGGATATCGGAGGTGTTAACTACGCATATCTGGACAAAGAGACTGACAATGTTCTTCTTATCGCACCCACAAACGAACTGCTCAACCAACATGCAGAAGATGCTGAACAGTTCTGCGAGGAAAATCATCTACCTTATCGTGTTCTTATTCTGAGTAGAGCAAAGCTAGACGAATATATGAGTGATCCACATTTTAGCGAAGCTCATTTACGGCGTGGGGCTTCTCTACACTACATTCTTGATAATCCACGCCGCATTGACGATGATAGGAATAAAAAAGCCACGCTAATCGTCGTTAATCCTGATATCTTCTACTATGCGTTGTACTTTCGTTACCATCGACTTGATGGGTGGCCTTTATTCCGAAACTTTCTCACATTGTTCAACTACATCATCATCGACGAATTTCATTACTACAACCCCAAACAGCTTGCTAATTTTTTGTTCTTCATGAGCCTCTCAAAGCATATGGGATATATCGAAGGCTCAACAAAGCGGCAATTTTGTATTCTTACAGCAACTCCTAACCCAGATGTCCAGACATATCTGGACAGACTTGGCATAGACAGTGAATTGATTGCTCCTGAAAACGCTCCTAATGAGACAGCATTAACTAAAGAAGTCCAAGCACTCAGCCAGGTGCATTTGGAAGTCTATAGTGCTGATGAACTCAAGGAAAACGATGTCAATGGTGGTCTATTAACGTTGGTAACGAACAAGCGACAGCAGATATTACAGTGGCTCAACAAGAATGAAGATGGTGCTATTATCTCTGGTGAACTATGGCGGGTTAATCAGATTTACAACCGTCTAACACTCGGTTCAGCCTTCTTTAACAATGTAACAGGCCGCTTAACGGGTGCAGAAGATACCGAGGGACGCAGCATTGCAAAAGTGAAGCCGCTCATTTTGGCAACACCTACAGTTGACATTGGCTACAATTTCGGGAAGAAAGGCAAGTTGAGTCAAAATATCGACTTTTTGTTATTTGATGCTCGTTCTAGCGATGAGTTTATTCAGCGTCTAGGACGAGCCGGACGTGTACTCGGTAAGCCTAACAAAGATAAAGCTAGCCAAGTTTTAGCAGTTGTCGATCCAGATTTTTATAAAGCGTTAGAACCATTTGATCAACAACATCTCAGTCGAACCGACCTACGTCCACTCGCAGAGACTCATCTACCACCACGTAACGCTCTCTACTCCTATATTGAAAGTGGAGCCATTGCGGAAGCATTCTTACCAATCTATCGACTTGGAGGAATGGAATCTACAGAAGACCGAGCCGATCACGAGGCGTTATTTACACAGGTACGTGATCTCTTCGCGGAGAAATCAACTGTGACATACTCAGACTTAGAACGTGATATAAGGCCATTTATTTACCGAGATAAGCAATACAATCAACTTGTACAGTTTCCAACAGAGACATTCGAGAAGCTAGCATGGCAAATAGGACATGCAGGAACAGATAGAGGGCAAGAGGAACAGGCAAGTTTGTCGCCGACTATCACAGCCTGCTTGAAAGCTTGTGGAAGTAGATATCAGGATGAACGAACATATCGCATCAGTAGACATAAACCTTTATGGAAAAGTCGAGAAGCGGTTTACGATTGGTTGATAGATGATCTGCGTAGATACTTTACGCAAAAGGCTCGTTTCAGCTTTCGTGAGTATTTTCAGCCACCTCTTGCTCTCGTCAGCGACTCAAAACATCTCCTATCAAGTAAGGATATGACACCGTATGATGCACTACATATTGTCAGATATTACAAAGCAGATTACTTTGGAATGCTGAACGATTGGTGTGATCAGCTACGATTACCTCAACCGATTGACACGAATGGCGCACTAATCTACTGCGACCTCAAGGACTTACGAGAGCCTGGGCAACATCTGCGTATTGGTCTGAGTCTACAAGCGCGTGAATATGCACAGGTTGACTGGCAAGAACTATTTGCCTTTCGACCTACAGCACTTTATGGATTGACAATAGAGCCTCTCAATGATAGCCATGGCCTGAGTTATGAGGTACAGAGACTCTTTCAAGAACGCTTCGTGCCAGCATTTGTGGTTCCCAAAGAAAGTTTTTGTGCTGGAGATATCCGCAGATTACAACGTCGAGCACGCTTCTTCCCCTATGAGTTATCCATTGTATTTAACTCTGGACAATCCGTAGAGTATCTTGCCATTCTTGGAACAATGGCACTACAAATCCATACAGAGATACCACGTAGAAGCATAGCAATAGATAGGAACAAGGCTTATGCTGCTGACGATAGACCTATGATTTACTAACGTCTGGAAAGGCATTCCGATGCAACAAATATCCAATGAACAATTTAATACTATCAAATCCGCTCGTGGTGAACTCTTCTCCATGCTTCTCCGCTTGCATCCTGTAGAGCCGGGGATGGTCTCGCCCAGTTCGGGTAACCAGGTGCAGGGGGCTTTTCTGGATATGGTGCGGCAGGGTGATCCTGCTCTGGCGGAGTGGCTGCATACACCGAACCAGCGTCGTCCGTATACGCTGAGCCTGTTACAGGGCTTCAATTCTCTTTCTGCCAAGCAGTTGGAGGAGATCAGGGCGAAAAACCAGATGGTGCAGGTAACGCCTGGGCAGGTCTACTGGCTGCGCATTACTATGTTGGATGCGACGGTGTTTGGTTCATTTGCACAGTATCTGATCATGAAACCGCGCGAACTTACGCTGCGCATAGGGGATGCTCGCTTTGAAATTAGCCGCCTGCTGAGTACACCTGAGCCGGGGAATACTGCTCAATCATGGGTGGCCTACTCTTCTTTTGCAGAACTGCGCCAGGCGAGCAAGGCACAAAAACACTATCACTTTGAGTTTGCTACTCCAACGGCGTTCAGTATGGGACAAAAACAGTGGGGTAAGCTATTGAAGGTTTTTCCGGAACCGAGCTATGTCTTCGGAAGCCTGGCCCGACAGTGGGATCTCTTTGCTCCGGCAAGTTTACGTACGGCAAGTGGTGGTATCACTCCTCCCGAGATTGGTGCATGGTGCGAGGAACATGTGATTGTCTCGCGTTACTCACTGGAGACGTGTTATTTACCTTCCAGCAAGTTTGGGCAATCGGGTTTTCAGGGCAACGTCATCTACGAAGTGAAAGGATCGCCAACAGCGCCAGAAGCTTCGTGGCTTTCATCGCTGGCACGCTTCGCTCTGTTCAGTGGTGTTGGTTACAAAACTACGATGGGTATGGGTCAGACACGCTGCACCAATATCACAGAGGTGCCTCTTAAAAACGAGGCGACAGAGGAGGTCAGTATATGAGTAACCGGGCTGCACCTGAGTCTATCTCGCTCTCTTACCTCAATGCGATTGAGTATTGCCCGCGGCGCTTCTACTATGAATTTGTGCAGGGCGATATGTTAGAGAACGAGTTTGTGCTAGAAGGGACGCTTTTGCACCAGCGAGCTGATCAACCTGGACAGCACACAACGCGAGAGGGAGAGATACAAATCAACCACCTGTACTTATACAGTGAAGCATTACGGCTTTCTGGCTTCGCCGATGTTGTCGAGGAAGAGGAAGGTGTGCTGATTCCGGTGGAGTATAAGCATGGTAAGGAAGGGAAATGGCTCAATGACCATGTACAGCTTTGCGCCCAGGCGTTATGTCTAGAAGAGCGATTGCCAAATAAGGCTACTATTCCTTACGGATATATTTTCTATTTTGGTTCACGCAAGCGTGTACAAGTGTATTTTACTGCGGCTCTTCGAGCAAAGACACTGGCGGCGATTGAACTCGCCTTTCAGATAGCAGTCCTTGATACGCCACCTCCACCGCTTGATGGCAAAGTGGCGGCTCGTTGCCGCGATTGTAGCTTGCTCTCACTCTGCTTACCTGAAGAGGTAAAGCTGTTGAGCAGTAGAAAGGGAGGTTCTTTTGCCGACACTCTATTTGACTGAGGATCGTGCCCTTGTGCGGCGTGATACGGAGGACTGTCTCCTGATACAGGTTCCTGAAAAGCGCGGTGAGGGTGGAACCGTAATTGCTCCCGCGTTTAAGAAACGTATTCCACTGGTCAAGGTGGATGATGTTGTTGTGGTAGGTGAGGTGACTATGACCTCGTCCGCCCTACATATGCTGCTTGAGAAAAATATCGAGATTCACTTTTTGGGCTACTACGGTCAATTCAAAGGGCGTCTCACACCCGGGCTATCGAAAAATTCTTTATTACGCATGGCACAACATCGCGCACATAACGATTTATGCAAACGCGGTGAACTGGCGAGGAGATTTGTTACTGGCAAACTTTCTAATCAGCGTACGATGCTACAACGCTCGAATCGCAAGCAGGCTGATCCGCTCTTCAAGCAGGAGATCGAGCAGATTGGCAGTATCATTCGCCGGCTCAGTGCACTCTCCACGGAAGTAGGTACGACCTACACGCTCGCGACAGGTGATACCGGCATTGAGGGAACCCCGATAGAGACTATTCTAGGAATGGAGGGGGCAGGGAGCGCTGCTTATTTCAATTGTTTTGGCAATATGCTCAGTGATCAGCAACAATGGACTTTTGCGGGAAGAGTGAAACGCCCACCAACGGACCCGGTCAATGCGTTACTGAGCTATGGTTATGCTCTGCTCACCAGCCAGGTCGCCAGTGCCGTCCAGATCGTTGGTTTTGATCAGTTCATCGGCTACCTACATAGTTCTGTCTACGGGCGGCCAGCGCTGGCCCTTGATCTGATGGAAGAGTTCAGACCTATTATCGTCGACTCTGTTGTCCTGACGCTATTAAACAACAGGATGCTCAGCAAAGATGACTTTTATGTCGAACTTGGAGCGTATCGACTGAAGAATGAGCCGCGTAAGACGGTCCTTACGAGGTTCGAGGAGCGACTCAACGAGGAGATTACGCATCCTATCTTTGGCTACAAAGTGAAGTATAGACGCTGCATCGAGCTGCAAGCACGACTGTTAGCAAAGTACTTGACGGGGGAGATAAACGAGTACCCGCCGTTCATCACCAGGTAGACGAGATCCTTCGCTTCGCTCAGGATGACATGAAACCGAGATAAACGAGTACCCGCCGTTTATCGCCAGGTAGAAGTAGCTATGCCGATGAAAACGATGGCTTCCGGTCAGACGACATGTTATGTGATAGCTTATGACATTCCAGATGATCGAAGGCGCACCAAGATTCATAAAATCCTCTCAGGTTTTGGCACATGGACGCAGTATTCGCTCTTCGAGTGTTTCCTATCCAAGAAAGAGTTAGTTCTACTCAAGTCAAAGCTCGCGAAGCATTTAGAGGACACAAAGGATAGTGTGCGTTTCTATCCTCTTTGCGCCAATTGCCTGGAGAAAGTAGAGACAGTTGGAGGTGGTCCCCCAACCGAAGATGCGCTCTTTATTGTCTAGCCATGATATTCTTGCGAGAGGTAGGTGTGGTGAAGGTATTGAGCTTAGCCTCTCGCACGGCCCTAGAAGCTCATTGAAGGGAGGACATTCCTAAATGAAGCATAATTTGTGTGTTAAAATAAGCTACAAAAAGTACCTTCTCGCAAACACTAGCTTTCCTCCACCTGTAGTGCTACAATATACGAGCGGCCGGTCGGAAGAGCCTGCAGCCCGAATGCGGGATTGCAACCTACACACTGGCTATCTTTTCCTGAAGCCTTGCAAAGGTCGGAAGAGCCTGCAGCCCGAATGCGGGATTGCAACAGCGATGAAGCGTTTGCATCCATTCAAGAGATACTGGCGGTCGGAAGAGCCTGCAGCCCGAATGCGGGATTGCAACTCGTGAGGGCGAACAAGGGAAGCAGGAGAGTGAAACGTCGGAAGAGCCTGCAGCCCGAATGCGGGATTGCAACGACTAGGAAGCGTAGCGCGTAGGACTTTCTCAGATAGTCGGAAGAGCCTGCAGCCCGAATGCGGGATTGCAACATGTACACGCGCTTGATGGTTCCCTGTTCGTCCTCGTGTCGGAAGAGCCTGCAGCCCGAATGCGGGATTGCAACAACCTCCTTACGAACTATACACACTACTACCAAGTATAGTCGGAAGAGCCTGCAGCCCGAATGCGGGATTGCAACCACAAAGTTACAAGCATTTCAGGGGAGAAATTGTAGTCGGAAGAGCCTGCAGCCCGAATGCGGGATTGCAACACCACTGATCCAGCGGTAACAGGTGACAATACCGGCGTCGGAAGAGCCTGCAGCCCGAATGCGGGATTGCAACTTTCTGGGATGCAAACGCTTCTAGCTAATGTCATGGTCGGAAGAGCCTGCAGCCCGAATGCGGGATTGCAACCCTGAAAGACACTACAGTGGCACTTGTCGAAGAGGAGGAGGAAGCCAGCCCACCCGGGAGCCCAACCAAGCAAGCAGCTACGTCAAGTGAGCTTGCAAAGTCGCCGCGGCCTGCTCCAGCACGGCAATGGT
>Ga0137378_10004033_pt1 | contig 12676 bp, 18 predicted proteins | sample SagtaG_21_FD_104813 | JGI IMG/M metagenome (GOLD analysis project Ga0137378, IMG submission 104813) | Vadose zone soil microbial communities from Sagehorn Ranch, Mendocino, California, USA - Sage2_L_60_16 metaG | ecosystem: Environmental > Terrestrial > Soil > Vadose zone | place: USA... | reverse complement strand
GAAAAGTATATCTTCGGAACCATAACATTTGGGAATGACTACTACATCGATATTGCTTCCGGCGGCTTCTACCACTTCGATCAGATCACGATAGAAGTAACGTGTTCGTATATTATTTGGACGAAAGGCCCTGATCTTCCCCTTGAAATCCAGCGTATTGAGCGCCTCGACAACCACTTTGCGTGCTTCCACCTTCTGTGAGACAGCACAGGCATCCTCCAGATCAAACATGACTTGATCAGCATTGGAAGTGGCAGCCTTCGCCATCATCTTCATACTATGCCCCGGCACAGTAAGTTCAGATCGACGAACTACGAAGTCTCGTGCCATCACCATCTGCGCTTTTGGTGGTATGATATTGCCACTCGTCACAATTGATACAATCCTTCACTTTTTCCATAATCTTTGGAACAGTAATATCAATGTCACATCTATACGGCCAGTCTTCTGTCGTCGGATAGACGATAGCCCTGACACCTAAAGTATGCACTGCAAGACGCTTTTCTTCGTAGGAGGGAACATATTCTGGGTTGGTCAGCATGGGCTGTACTGTTGTCACCCATTTTTCAAATTTCACAATCTCTTTTTCCAGTTCTGCCCGCTCCTCATCGTCTTCTTCGATATCATACAACATTGCTTCAGCTTTTCGCTTCTGCTTCTCCAAGTCCTTCATCAATGCTTTGAGAGCTGTTAAAGTATCGTCGTTTGTCGCCTCCATCGCCAACTGGTACAGGTTCGCCATTTTGTGTTCGATATTCTCAACTGTGAGAGAAACATCGTCTGTTGTGATAACAGGTCGATTTTCCTCCCGAAGCGCTGCAATTTTCGCCCGTACCAGTTCAGGCTGACGGATATGTTCGAGAACTCGTTCCCAGGCGGCAGCATCCAATAGATGCAGGCTAATGCGGGTATTGTGGTTACAGGAGACGTCATCAGTCCCGGCTTTCCGTCGACACGCGTAGAACGGCTTTTCCGGTCCTCCCTTTGTGGCAGGTGGGTTATACACGACATTGAGTCTTCTTGAGCAAATGCCGCAATATGCATACCCGGCACGCAAAATTCCCAGGTCTTGATGATGCTTGTTGTTTCGGATAGAATCCTGCTTGTTCCACTCAAGCTGCATCTGGATTTTTTCAAAAGTTTCACAGTCGATGAGAGCCGGGGCTGTTCCCTCCGGCATAAGTATCTGCTCCTCTAACAGTGTTGGGGGAGCGTATCATGCGGTTGTATCAGGCGAACTGCCAGGTGTATGGCAGCCCACGCATTCAGGCCTCGCTGCGAGCCGAAGGGGAGCACTGCTGGCGCAAGCGGGTGGCACGACTCATGCGCGAGCAAGGCCTGAGCGCGAAACGACGCACACATCGCGTCCGCACCACCGATAACCGGCACGAGCATCCGGTGGCTCCGAATCTGCTCAACCGCGACGCGCGAGCGCCATGAGTGCGCCCAGTACCCGCGTGGGTGGCTGATATCACAGGGGGGTGGACATGGGAGGGCTGGCTCTATCTCGCGGTCGTGCTTGACATATTCTCACGTATGGTGGTTGGATGGGCTATGGACCAGCACCGCGATGAAGCACTGGTGGAACAGGCCGCACTCATGGCGCTCGCGCGTCGCCATCCTGAACTAGGGTTGACTTCCTCATTCTGACCGTGGCAGTCAGTATACGGCTCAGGACTACCAAGCCTATGGGGGCAATACACTCGTACGGGTGGTTTGCTCCCACCGCATTTCTAAAGCAGCAAGATAGTCGATTGGACAGTGGCGAAAACGAAAGCGGTTGAGTTGCTCCATGTGGCATTGGCGTGTCTGCTGCCGGACCTGTCGCCACGATGAAGGAGTCACCTGCCGTAAACGAGCGTGCAGTTGAGCCTCGCCATCAGGTTGCTGCTGCCACCATTCTTGAGCTTGCGACACACCGTCCATAGCACAAGAGATAATTGTTCCAGTTATTGCGCCCACTGATGCGACGATACTGCATTTTGATGGCACGAATAGTGCGTTCCAGCTCATTGTTGGTGCGAGGAAATCCTTTGACATCGTAACATTGGACCAGTCCTGGCCTCAAATGAGTGAAGACCTTCAAAAGATGTCCTAAACGGAATTTCTCGTCTGCTGTTCGTTCTTCCGCATCGACAAAGCACGTGAGACGCTCTAAGTAGGCATCGAAGCGCCGTGCGACCTCTGCATTCGTGATCTCTTCAGCTTGACTGGCCCATGAGCCATCAATAATGTGTTCCACTCCCAAAACCCATTCGCGCATGTTCTTGATCTGAGCAAGACACTCTTTTTGCTCCTCATGCAAGCTCACAATCGTCTTGAGGCGCGTCAGGCGCTGCTTGCACATTTGGTTTACTGCTCCCCCCTTTTTCAAGCTTCTCTAAGCTCGACTTTGTATATTTGGGGAAAAGAACCAGGCATGAACCCCTTTTGAGGTAAGATAGAAGCTGATCAAAGCTATATCTCACTCAGGTGGATGTTCATGCCCCTTCCCGACCCTATTATAGAAGTTCTGACAGTCTTTCGACCATTGTTTACCGCTCCGACGTGGAGGAAACTGATGACCGAACTCGCCTGGAACGCTACTGACCTGGGGACGACGCACCGTCGCGGCAGCCCTGCGTACTAGTGGCAACAGTATGGCAGGCAACTGGAGTCTCTGCGCATCAGGTGCTCAACCGAGCCCGCTGGTCTCCGTTGGCGGTGAGTCGCTAATTGCTCCTGCTGATCGTCGAGACGTTTGTGCCAGCCGGACATGTGTGGATCTGGTGATTGACGAAACACTGGAGCGGCGCTGGGGTAGCAAGTTCGAGCCTCCGAGGGCATTACGGTGATAGTGCGCTCTCCAGCCGAGAGCGGTCAGTCAGCAGTCCCGGCCTGCGATGGATCATGATGGCGGTCGTTGTCACTGTGCCCTGGACGCGCGCAACGCTGGGCGCTGCCTTTTCTGTGTGTGCTGGCTACGACTCGCAGCGCGTGAGTGAACGCCTGGGCAAGCGACACAAGACCATCGCGATGTGGGCGCATCATATGATCAGCTTGGTCCGCCGGTGGCTTCCCGACCGGCCCATCAACTTGATGGGCGATACCGCCTATACGGTGTTGGAGCTGGGATTGCATGCCCAGGCTCAACAGGTGACCCTGATCACCACTGGTCGGCTGGATGCGGTCCTGCATGAGCCCCCTCCCCAACGCACTCGGCACACGATTGGTCGTCCGCGGGTGGTGGGCCAACGTCTTCCTTCTCTCGAACAGGTCTTACAAGACCCAGAAACCCACTGGCAGAAGCTCACCTTGGACTGGTATGGCGAAGGAAAGCAAACCCAGGAGTTCTGCACTGGCACAGCCCTGTGGGATCGCTATGGATACGATCCCTTGCCTATCCGCTCTCGTCCTGACTCGTGATCCATCGGGCAAACGCCCTCCCAAAGCCATCTTTTCCACCGACTCCACCCAGACGGCAGAACAGATCATCAGCGACGCGCATGAAGCGCTGGAATCTGGAAGTGACCTTTGAGGAAAGTCGTGCCCATGTGGGCATCGAGACGAGAGCGCCAATGGTCAGACCTGGCCACCCGGCGCTCGACTCCTCTCCTCTTTGGCCTCTACAGCCTCGTAGCACTCTTTGGGCAGGCGTTGCACCCGGATGGGCACATTCCTGTCGCGCGTGTCGGCCTGGTATTGCAAGCACACCGCTACCTTTTGTGACGTGCTCGCCGTCGTCAGACGGCACCTGTGAGGCCTCTTGACTTTTCCCACATCACCCGCTGATCCTGGCGTGGTTTTAGTCGCCCGCTCTACGCTTGAGTGCTTGTCTTGGGCCGTCTGTTATTAAGTTAGAAATGTACAAAGTCGAGCTAAGTAGATCGGACACTGATCGTACTGCTAGCCGTATTGCCCTGCGCATCCGAGGCTCCTGCTTGTAACAGGTAAGGAGTATGCGGTTTGCTAGGTACCTGCCAGGTACAACTGTAAGGGGCAGTGATAGTAGTGCAGAGCAATTTACCATTCACAAAGAGCTCGACTTTTGTGATAGGAACCGTGTCAGAAACCGCAACCATAATGGGAACGCTACTGTGACGCGGTACTATGCTGTTAGTTGCAGGCGCACTAATCGAGACAGAGAGTGTAGCAGCAGTAGGGGTTGCAGTAGAGGTATTTGTTGGGGAGGGGGATGGGCTTGGCAGAGAATTACTTATCAATAAATCACTCAAATCAGTTGCCATCGCAGCAGCACCTAAGGGAGCCACAGTTGCTGAGGTAAGCCCAAAGATCTCCTCGATGGTCAGCAAGGTCGAACTATGGGTATAGTGAATTGAATTCGAGTACCCGTGCCCCTTAGTGTAAGGAGAAAGTGCGATCAGACCAACTGGCCCATCACTATCATTGGTTCCTTCATCCCAGGTGATCAGAAGCAGCCCACCACTGCGATATGCCTGCGAGTTGAGGATATGGGGGACATTGAGAGCTAACCAGCTATCCCCATTTTTGATGGCATTGGTTGTTTGACATCCTGAGGAATTGTGCATGTCATCACAGACATTGGGTACGATGTAGTTGTAATTGGCAACGGTATTGCCTTGTAAATCGCGAGCCAGCTCTGAGTAGGGCCGCTCATGTGCTATACAGTAGGACGATTGGGGGTTATTGGTGCCTGTGACATCATCAAAGTACACTGGCCCGTTGTGTCGCACTGCATACAATCCAGTATTCACTAAGGGACAGGACGTTCCGCTGATCCCCTCCACATAGCCTTTCCAGCTATATCCTGCATTTCGCAGTAAGGTCACCAGGTGGCGCGTGGTGCTTTGGTGATTGCTGCTAGGAGGGTTATCGTTTAAAATCCCGAAGTTCGTTCCTGCTTCAAGCCACAGGTAATTGGGTAAGCTGGGATGGTTACCAGGTGGAGTGTAGTACTGATTGGCGTAGGATGCCATTGGCAGCAAGGTATTGTTAATGTAGGGGGCAGAAGCGCTCCCGCGTATACTGGACCAGTTCTTATTCTCCATGACAATTACAAAGACGGTCTTGATCGGGGATGAGAGCGATGCAAGTGTATGCATACGCGAAAGCAGTACGGCCGTCGATGAGAGGACGAGCGCCAGGAAGAGCATAAGGCTCGTCAGGATCCTGAATTGCCAACGAAAGCGAGAAAAAACTACCATTTCTATTCCTCCGAAAGTCTTGGATGGCGTAAAGTTCCCTCCATTACTATAATCAGTAAGTAGACCTCAAACGGACGCTCTCTTGGTGTGTACGCTGTTTTTCCTAGAGCTCTCACCTTATGGTTTTCGTAGACGTGGGCAGCATTGCTTAGTGCAGCACTGTTAGGAACAGGTACTTTACTCAACAATAGGGAGGCAGTTAGGATGTGCGAAATATGGCCGTGGGTTTATTGTCAACTAGAGCCACTGATAGCGATACCGTACTCCAGCCGTTGGAGGCTGACCGTTCAACATCCAGACGCGACGGAGGATAGGCCCCAGTCCAATGCGATGCTCATCGAAAGCCCACAGTTCGACCGCTGCCTCAGGGGAGGCTTGTTGCACTTGCTCGATGGCTTCGGGCAGTTTTTTTAAAGGCGTCTTGCTCAGCCTGATTGGCCTTGGCATGACGTGCACGAGGTACAAGCAAGGTTCCGCCCAGGCGTTTGAGATATTCCCACCCTCGCTGTGGATGCACCTGACGACCAGTTTTGTCCTTGATCCAAGCAGCCACTTTTCTGCCAGTCCTCACACCCCCAGCAGACGCTGATCGGCAGGAGGAGACTGCAACTCCTCTGGCAGCTGTTGCTGCAGTTCAATAGACAAGATCGCTGCCGCACCAGGATTTCAATGGCGCCGGTCGTGCTATCAGCGTGAGGACCTCCTTCTTCGTTGTAGCGATGGGCGATAGAACGAATCCAACTCAGACTCTATCCAGTGTATTCGACGAATTGCTTCGTGGTTTTGTCTTGCGCCAACAGCCACACGATCTGCCAGTGGCTTCGCGCAATCGGATCTTTTCCTTTGTGGGAGTGGTGCTCGATCTCTTCGAGGCTAAGGTGCGGTTTGACCGCCAAACGTTTTTGCATCACATCAGCATACATCAGGAAATGGTATCAAAACATCCCTAGCTCAACTTTTGGAGCTACTTTGTGAACACGGGGTAGTGCGAAGCAAAAAATTTGCGGGTATAAACTCAACCTCTATAATTCTGTGAGTATGTTTGTTTAATATCACCCATTATTTCGCGAATTGTAAAAATACCGAAGAGGATCACGACATGAATCCAGTAAATACCGTTTCATAGGTCAAGTTTAAGCGGAGGTGTTGGTTTGCTTTGGTGGCGGATTCGGTCAAGCTGTTCTATCATGTCGTCAAAATCCAAATCCTTCCATGAACCGGCTAGTGCTAAAGTTTCTTCAATGGCTTGCTGCTTCTTGGGTGTTGACTTTGGTTCAACTGGCATGAGAATTGCAACTGTCTTCTTATGCCTCTTGAGTATTCGGGGTTTCTGTCCAGAAAAACACCTGACTTCATTGAAGCGAGGCAAAACCAGAAGAACAAGCATCGTGGCTCTCACTCCCTGAACTCAGGCGTGAGAAAAAAACTTGCAAGATATGAATAAGCCATTTCAGCAGAACAGCCGTAAGTTGTGCGTCCGGCTTTCAATGGTGCGAGGGAATGTTTCAAGAAAGATTCAGCAGATTTTCGCCCGCTAGCCTGAAAGCGGGGTAAACTGCCGCTCTGCCAGGAAACAGGAATAATCATATGGCAGGATTGTAAAAATACCGTAAGAAGACGCTGAAATCTACGAAGCCAGGTAGGACTCCGTTTCCTGTCCGGTTTCCTATATCTCTGGTACTGGCTGCTCCTCTTATGGAGGAGTTATGGGGGGGGAATGAGGTGGGGTGCTGGCTGGCCGCTTGATGCTAAAACGGGAGACATTTTGCCAGCCAGCACCCCACCTCTGTACAGATTGGATAGTCAGAGGTATGGCGAGTCATTGCTTTCTATTGTCTACGTCACAGTAGCGGCATTTTTCGCGACGTTCCCCTCGCTGCGGCTTCACCCCTTGTCGCGAAAAATGCTCTGACTGAAATTTGTATTCTCAATCCTTGACATGTGTTTTTCCCATGTGACGTGAATCTAGTGTGATATCAGCTATGTCGCAGAAAGGTGGTGGGGTTATGTGGAAATTGTGGATGAAATTGTCCAGCTTGCAAAAAAACGTATCCTTGAGATGGGATATCAGGAACCGATATTGTTCATTAAAGGGACGAAGAAAAAGGTCGCCATGGGCTTTCAAAAGTTTGGTGATACTTCCATTCAAAAAGAGCGCACTATGCTGAATGCAGGAGCGAATCTGGCACATAAGAATAGTGTTGGTGAGCTGGAAGCCCTCGTTTTCGTAGACGAGGCCTGGATGGATATGAACGTAGATGTTTTACCCTCCGAAGATCCGAAGCGTGTCGAAGTATTGTTAATCAACACCTTTGATGCTGCAACGCAGGAAGAACGAGTAATGATGTTTGAGATGGTGAGGAATAAAGAAGGAAAGATCACTGATCTTAAACAAAAATCTCTTCCTGAAGGTGGTAGCGTAAAGGGAGTGCTTTTACCTGCATTCCGAAAAGGCTACCAAATGATACAACCTACAACCAACTGAACAGGAACAAGCTTGTGAAGTGAGTTCCAGTCAACGTTCAGAAAGAACAGATCGTATCCGTCCTCAAAAATCGCTGGCGATCTAACACATAGCCAGCAAACCCCCCTCATTAGTATACCTTATCAGTACCGTCAACCAATACGACATTTTTTGTATTTTTGTATGGTTTCACATGTCGGAAAAATGCACAATATCATATTCCTGTTGACATCAATGTTTGATTTCTTACAAAGCTCTGCTATAATCACCTGACCATGAGTACTCACCCATTACCAATTGATATAAGCACGAGCCCTGACTTGGTTCGTATTGTGGAAGAACTAAAGACAACCAAACAGCTGCGTATTCTCAAACTTAATAGTAAGCCAGTGGCAAAGTTGATGCCTGTGGGACATTCTGCCCTGGAAGTGTTTGACTTCCAGCCATTGAGCAAAGTCAAACGAAACTTTCTCAAGGCCGGGTATTCTGATGTGGAAATAAACGACATGCTTGAAGCACTGTCTGAACTTCCACAGTATGCAGATCAAACTCTCGGACAAAGCAAATAAGCATCTCAAAAGGCTGGGTATGAGGAAACAATTTGAAAAACGGAAAACCTTGTTTCTGAATAATCCTTTCCATCCTTCGTTGGATTTTAAGCAACTGAGAGGTGCGACAGGATTCTATGCGTTTCGAATCAATCAGCAATACAGAGCGCGATTCATCAAACTGGATGAGCAAACCTATTTTATCCTCGTTATTGGAGACTTTCATTAATCCCCCGTCCGCACACTTACCCAAAGTCGACTCGCACACTTTCCTAGCGCAACCCTATAAATATTCACTCGCGTGCAATTAATACTACCCTATGTGTTAATGTTCTATGATTTTGACAGGGTCTAAGTGTTCAGGGAAAATGTCATCCTATGACGGAGACAATCACCTTGAACACCCAAGAACAGAAACGAATGATGGTCCTGACTCGACTCTTGGTGGGACAGCTCACGGCGGCAGAAGCGGCCGTGCTGCTCAACCTGTCAGAACGACAGGTGAGACGACTTCTGGCAGCATATCAAAAGGAGGGTGCTGCAGCGCTGGCCCATGGGAATCGAGGCAGGAAACCCGTACAGAGTAGTAGTGAGGAGGTGCGACGCCAGGTGATCGAACTGGCACCCACGACCTATGCAGGGTGCAATTACCAGCACCCGCGCGATCTATTAGCCGACCGCGATGACATTCAGCTCTCACGCGCAAGTGTGCGTCGCATCATGCTGGCAGCAGGGATCCATTCCCCAAGAACACAACGTCGACGGCAGCATCGACGCCGACGCGTTCGCTATGCACAAGAGGGCATGCTGGTGCAAATCGACGGCAGTCGGCATGCCTGGCTTGGGGATCGCGGCCCCTGGCTGTGTCTGCTTGCCGCCAGTGATGATGCCACCGGCAAACTAGCAGCGGCAGTGTTTCGCGAGGAAGAAGACGCGGCAGGCTACTTTCTCCTGGCGCAGCAGCTGCTCGAGCAGTACGGTCGGCCTCTGGCGCTCTATCATAATCGGTATGGCATCTTTGCCCAGACCAGTCAAGCCACCGAGGCTGATACGCTCGAGGAGCAATTGGCAGGCAAACAGGATCCAACACAGTTCGGGCGTTTATTGGAAGAGCTAGAGATCACCTAGATTGCTGCTCGCTCGCCCCAAGCCAAAAGGCGCGTCGAACGACTCTTTGGCACCTTACAAGAGCGGCTAGTGGTGCAACTGCGCCTGGCCGAAGCAAGCACGTTGGAGCAGGCCAATCAGGTCTTGGCGAGTGATCTGCCGCGCTTCAACGCGCAGTTTGCGGTGGCTCCTGCCCAGCAGGGCAGTGCCTATCGTCCCATGCAAGAGACGCTGCAAGCCGAGGATCTCTTTTTTGCTTCAAGTATCCGCGGATCGTGGCGGCAGACAACACCATCAGTTTCGCCAAGCAACGCCTCCAACTGCTTCCGAATGCGCAGCGTCGCAGTTATGCCAGGGTACGCGTCCAGGTGCACGAGCACTTCGATGGGCATTTGTCGGTCCACTCTGCCGGACACTGCGTCGCAACGACCGAGGCGCCGCTGGAGACTCCCAAGGTGCGAACTCGCTCAGGACCTCGGGGGGAACCGAGCTTCGGTGCACTCCCAGACCCCAAGCTCAGCCGTGGCGCTCCTCACTCAAGCTTCCACGGCTGAGCTTGGGGAGTCGACTGGTCATCAAGCAGAGCAGTCCACTGGTCCTCGGCGGCCAGCTTCCACTCATCCGTGGCGCAAGCCTTTGTTAAAACCAAAAAGGACAAAATCACTGGACAACAACACTGTTAGTTACCCTATGCGTATCAAACGGGCGGACACAGACCGGAGAGAGAAAGATGTGCTCTGGACACATTTTCTGTTCTGGAATGCTAAGAAAGCGCAACAAATCAGCATCTTTTTCGCTGTGGTAGTCAGTGAGTTCTTTTTGTGTCCAATTGAGCATGGTGTTGGGCCGTTGTTCACCCGCTGGTGTGGCAAAAACGATGTTCAGTGATGGTGTTCCAAAATGTGTCCATAGGACTGCCTGGAAAAATCAATGAGAGCGGAGATTTTCTTCCTGAATGGCTTCTGATCCATTGTCCCATGTCCATTTCAAGCCAGATGCAAAGCTGGGTCTTTTGTTGGAGCCGGAAATCTATCCAGCCGTCAGGAATAACACGTGTCCGGGTGAGCTTCAAGGTGAGGTCGTGTTTGATCTCATGGACTGAAATATCCGGGGCTATTGTGGGTAGTGTCGCTGCTGCAATGAGGAAATCATTGACCGCCAGGGTGTGTCGGAGAAACATCGGCCTATGCGTTGTGTGCTCTGAGGGATGGAATAGCGGGATATCGCGTCCAAGGGAGTGTAGATGCCAGATGCCACGGACACCTAAACAATAGACATAGGGCAAGTTGATGGTTTCTCTTTCCAGCCTGTGGAGAAACTTCTGCTGTGTGAGTATTTTCAGTTTAGCGCTTACATACTTGGCTGATCCTTTGCTGTATAACAGGCGGGTAACCTGCACAGTGGTAAGGATATGTGGTAAATGCGTGAAGTATGTTTTCATCAGCAGTCGTCGGGATGACGGTAACCACCTGTCGCGCTCTTTCCATAGTAGACTTGGGAAAAGAGCGCGTATTGTGTCAACTGCGACTCGTCACAGTTTAGTGCGTCAAACATCTGATTGCTGCGCTACTCGCCTGCAAGCTCCCCACGTGAAAGCTCCGTTGCAGACAAAGCATGCACACCGCACGTAAGTCACCCGACGTGTGTGGCGGAAGCCCCGCAACGAACCGCTGGTAGATGTTAACCGCGCTATTCTCGTCACGGTCCATCACCAAGCCACAGTCCTCGTTTTTGCAGCGATACGTCCGTTTCCATAATGGCATATCTTGCATCTGCAAACACCCACTACACTTCCTGGTCGTATCGTGTTCGTCGATGATAGAGAGTTCTTTCCCAACGTGCAAACACTTGTAGATCAGCATCTGCACAAAGCCATAGAGTCCCCAATCATTATACACCGCGCGGTTGCGTAGTCGCCGCTTGGTCCGCTCTTTGGGGGGCTCATCCTCTCTCTTCGAAATGACCATCTGCCGTTGGGAAAGATCGCCGATCACCACAGCCCTTTCAGCCAGTCGGTGCGCGATGAAATGGGAGGCTTTATGCAGACAGTCCTTCTGTTTGTTGCGCTGGCGTTCCGATACCCGCTTGTAGACTTTGGAGAGATGGATATACCGGCGGGAATGCTTTTTGCAGCGGTCCCGCTTCGAGCGAATTTTATCCAGTTGCTTGTTGTACCATCGGTAACCTTTGAACCCGCCGACGTGGTAGAAGCGCCCCTGGTCGTTGACGCCAGTCGCGAGCGTCTTGATGCCCAGTTCGAAAGCCACGATGCCGTCGCTGCGTATGGCGAGCGTCTTCCGCTTTTTCCGATTCTTGCTGGACTTGTGCTCATCGTCTTTGGAGTCCTGCTCAGCATCGTCAAATACAAACGAGCAGTAGTAGTTCCCTCGTGCATCCCTGGAGACGGCTACTTCGCGAAAGTGCTCGGGCGGCGTTTCAGTGAGATGCGCGACGATATTGGGATAGCGTTTGGGTCCCCAATTCCTCCCGCCTCCTGTGGGTAGAATAATGGTGTGACCCTCGATCTTGTCCAGGTACATCGCAGGGTAGCACAGCGTGAAAAATTGGTGTCGGGGCTTGACCCGTGGAAAGCCTGGTTTCTGCTCGCCTTCCGCCACTCGGCGAAAGAACGCTTGCATCGACTTGTCCAGGCGAAAGTACACTTCTTGCAAGAGTTTGCCGTACACGGAGTTCATCTCCGGGTCATGCTTTCTGCTATCTCGCAAGGTCGCTTTCGCTTCGCGCCAGCCAGGCCAGCGTTCACCCATGCGTAGTTTCATCACCCACCAGTTATACAGTCCCCGGCACTTGTCCTGCATGAATTCAAGGGCGGCGACGTCCTGGTCGCTGACATCAATCTTGATTTTCTTACACAGTAACATACCACACCTGTACGAATCGGCTTTCTCTTGTACTCATTCTTTTTGAGAGGCAAAGAAGCGGTTGTCTCGTCCGCCAGCTATTGTTGTAGAGGAGCAGAGCGTATATATATATACAGGATGCCGCTATCTTACTTCTTTCGGCTAGATATTCATAATCTCCTACCGCCTCCTTCATGAAGGTCCCGCAATCTCGCCATGTTCTCATCCCACACACGCTGTCGAGCCTCATCGAACTCCTTTGTAGGTACCAATACGCGCCGTCTGAAAGAGAGAACCCCTTTACCCCGCTGGTTGTAGGCAATCGTCTCAACGGTGATGACACCTCTATCAGGTTTAGTTCTTGAGAGCCTTTTGTCTAACACTTTCGTTTCAGCATAAATCGTGTCACCATGGAAGGTAGGGGCGAGGTGTTTGACATTCTCAAATTCGAGATTGGCAATGGCTTTTCCACTCACATCCGCTACGCTCATACCGAGCGCAATACTGAAGATGAGCGGACCTACTACTAGG
>Ga0137378_10004029_pt1 | contig 12681 bp, 12 predicted proteins | sample SagtaG_21_FD_104813 | JGI IMG/M metagenome (GOLD analysis project Ga0137378, IMG submission 104813) | Vadose zone soil microbial communities from Sagehorn Ranch, Mendocino, California, USA - Sage2_L_60_16 metaG | ecosystem: Environmental > Terrestrial > Soil > Vadose zone | place: USA... | reverse complement strand
GACGGCACGGCTTTCCTGCTCCACACGCGGCTCGCGCGGCTGGCGCTGCTTTTGCGGTTCCCGTTGCCGATCGCGTCCTTCGCTGCGCTGGCCGTCGCGGGCCTGCTCGCGATCGCGCCGCGGCGTGGGGGAGGTCGTCTGTTGCGCTCGCTGCTTTTGCGGCTCGCGTGCGACTTGCGCAACGTCCCGACCGCGATCGTCGCGTTGCGAGCCGCGTCGCTCGCGGTCCTGGCGTCCGCGGCCGCGTGCATCGCGCGGCGGCTCCGTGCGCGCGGGCAAAGGCGCGGGTTCGGCAGGCTTGGAACGGAACCAGCCCAATACCTTGTTGAGCCAGTTGTCCGGCTGCGTGACCACGATAATGCGCTCGACAGGCATAGGCGCCGGCTGTGCCGGCGTGATGCCCTTCACCATCGCTTCCTGGCGCGGTTCCCGAGCTTCCTCCTTCTTCTTGAACGGGTCCTCTTCCTCGGGACGCTCGACCATGTCGAACGAGGCGGGCTGCGGCTCGGCCTGGTTCAAGTCGTCGTGGCGCAGGCGTTGCACCTTGTAGTTGGGCGTCTCGAGAAACGTGTTCGGCACCAGCAGGACGTTGACCTTGAAGCGTGCCTCGATGGTATGGATCTCGGCGCGCTTCTCGTTGAGCAGGAACGTGCCCACGTCGACGGGCACCTGCGCGACGACCTGCGCGGTCCCGTCCTTCATCGCCTCTTCCTGCAGGATGCGCAGGATGTGCAATGCGGTCGACTCGGTACCGCGGATGTGACCGATGCCGTGGCAGCGCGGGCACGGGATGTACGCGGACTCAGCGAGCGCGGGCCGCAGCCGCTGCCGCGAGAGCTCCATCAAGCCGAAGCGGGAAATCTTGCCGAGCTGAACGCGCGCACGGTCGTACTTGAGCGCGTCCTTCAACCGGTTCTCGACTTCGCGCTGGTTCTTGGCGCTTTCCATGTCGATGAAGTCGATGACGATCAAGCCGCCGAGGTCGCGCAACCGAAGCTGGCGGGCGATTTCGTCCGCGGCCTCCAGGTTGGTGTGGAATGCGGTCGTTTCGATATCGCCTGCCTTGGTCGCTCGAGCGGAGTTGACGTCGACCGATACCAGCGCCTCGGTGTGATCGATGACGATCGCGCCGCCCGAGGGCAGTGGAACCTGCCGCGCGTACGCAGTCTCGATCTGGTGCTCGATCTGGAAGCGCGAAAACAGCGGGACGTCGTCCTTGTAAAGCTTCACGCGCTGCACGTTGGCGGGCATGACGTGGCTCATGAACTGCTGCGCCTGCTCGTAGATCGATTCGGTGTCGATCAACAGCTCACCGATGTCGGGCTGGAAGTAATCGCGTATCGCGCGGATCACGAGGCTCGATTCCTGGTAGATCAGAAACGCGCCCGATTGCGTCTTGGCGGCGCCGTCGATGGCCTGCCATAGCTGCATCAGGTAGTTCAAATCCCACTGCAGCTCTTCGAGCGAGCGGCCGATGCCGGCCGTACGGGCGATAACGCTCATGCCGTTGGGGACGTCGAGCTGCGAGATAGTGTCGCGCAGCTCGTTGCGGTCTTCGCCCTCGATGCGCCGGGAAACTCCGCCGCCGCGAGGGTTGTTCGGCATGAGGACGAGATAGCGCCCGGCGAGCGAGATATACGTCGTCAGCGCCGCGCCCTTGTTGCCGCGCTCGTCCTTGTCGACTTGGACGATCAGCTCGTGCCCTTCCTTGAGCTGGTCCTGGATGCGCGTCTTGCTGTCGCCGTCGCGCAGGTATTCGCGGGCGACTTCCTTGAACGGAAGAAACCCGTGGCGGTCCGCGCCGTAATCGACGAAGCACGCTTCGAGGCTGGGCTCGACGCGCGTGATGACCGCCTTATAGATGTTGCTCTTGCGTTGTTCCTTGCTAGCAGACTCGATGTCGAGGTCGATGAGCTTCTGGCCATCGACGATCGCGACTCGCAGTTCCTCCGCCTGAGTGGCGTTGAACAGCATGCGTTTCATAGGTGTTCCCCAGCGCCGGGTCCGGCGAGGGCGTGTGGAAGCAGAGGCGGGGGCGCCCGAAGGCGCTTAAGACGAGGCGGCGGGCGGGCGCGAAAGCAACCACACAGGCAAACTGAGCTGCCTGGCTACGAGGGATCGGATGCGGATGTCTGGCATCGGGTTGACGGCGTCTCAGCGCACTGCAGGATGCTGAATGTGTGCCGGTCTCGGGAGCGTGGTTGAATTTTTGTCGCGTTGTCGCTCAAACGGTCTGATGGCTGCATGGGCCGCCCCGCTTCGGGGAGCGCCGGCCGGATAGGCACGACATGCAAGCGATTCCAGAATTCGTTGCGCTTTCGATGATTGCGCGCCGCGCGTCGTACCGCTTCACTTCGACCACAGGCCGGTGCGGAGACTGCGCTATTCCATTAACATCGCTACTTCTTCGGCTTGCACGGTCCGAATGGTGAGCTGAACAAACCAGTTTTCCCCGATTTCCGGGGCCAGCAAGCAGGCGAGGCCTCTTTCGGCCGTCGCTCCGGGCAGGCGCTTGAAAAGCTTGCTCGTCCCGGCCTTCCGCTTGCGGGTGCTGACCGTAATTATAAGGAAATGAACGATTTAAGCAAGGACGCGGTGAACATGCTCGCCGTGGATGAGGCCGGCGAGGGGCAGCGGGTCGACAATTTTCTGCGCCGCGTGCTCAAGGGAGTGCCCAAGAGCCACATCTACCGCATCGTGCGCAGCGGCGAAGTCAGGGTCAATCGCAAGCGCGTCCAGCCCGATACGCGCCTCGCCGCCGGAGATTTGTTGCGCATCCCTCCCATAAGAACGGGCACCGAGGACGCTGCGATGCGCCCGGCGCGACCAGGTTCCTTTCGGATCCTCCACGAAGACGACGCGCTGATCGCGATCGACAAACCGGCGGGGCTCGCGGTGCATGGCGGCAGCGGGATCGCATTCGGCTTGATCGAGCAGCTGCGAGCGGCGCGTCCGGAGGCCCGGTTTCTCGAGCTTGCCCACCGGCTCGACCGCGACACATCGGGAGTCTTGCTGATCGCAAAGCGGCGCGCGGCGCTGCTTGCGCTCCACGCCGCATTGCGCGAAGGCCGCGTCGACAAGCGCTATCTCGTTCTGATCAAAGGCCGATGGCGTGACGCCACGCGGGCAGTCGATCTTCCGCTGACCCGGTTCGTCACTTCGGGCGGCGAGCGCCGGGTGCGTGTCGAGCGCGACGGCGGCATGAGAGCACGCACTGTTTTTCACCGCCGGCGCACATGGATGGAGGCCGACCCTCCGGTAGCGCTTCTCGAGGCGGAGCTTCACACGGGGCGCACCCACCAGATCCGCGTGCACTTGACGCATTGCGGGTTTCCCTTGGCAGGCGACGACAAGTACGGCGACTTTGAGTGGAACAGGGCGCTCGCGAAGCAGGGGTTGAAGCGCATGTTTCTCCACGCGTGGAAGCTCGGCTTCGAGCATCCGGCGGACGGACGAGCGATGACGCTCGAATCGCCGCTTCCTTCCGATCTCGAGTCGTTCATCGCGCGTCTCGATGCGCCACAAACGGTCGATGCGTAGACCGCTTCGCTTTCGCCTGCTCGCGTTCGACTGGGACGGCACGCTCGCCGATTCAACCGCGCTGATCGCCAGGGCCATCCAGCAGGCGTGCCGCGACGTGGGCCTCGCCGCCCCCGACGACCACGCAGCGCGCCACGTGATCGGACTCGGGCCGCGCGAAGCCATCCGGCACGTCGCGCCGCTCCTGGAAGCCGATCGTCACGCGGGGTTTTCGGAGCGCTTTCGCGAGCACTATCTGGCAGGGGATGCTGACGTGCCATTGTTCGAGGGTGTGCGCGAAATGCTCGACGAGCTGGATGCTCGAGGATTTTTGCTCACCATCGCCACCGGCAAGAGTCGGGTCGGCCTCGCACGCGCGCTTGCGCAGCACGATATCGCACATCGTTTTGTCGCTTCGCGCTGCGCCGACGAAGGCTTTCCCAAGCCGCACCCGGACATGCTGCTTGCGCTCATGGACCGCGTTGGCGCTAACGCGTCGGAAACGCTGATGATCGGCGACACGTCGCATGACCTCGAGCTCGCACGAAACGCCGGGGCGGCGGGGCTCGCGGTCGGCTACGGCGCGCATTCGCTGGAGGAGCTCGCCTGTTTCGCGCCGGTGGCCGCCGTGCGCTCGGTTGTCGAGCTACGGGCGTGGCTCGCCGCGAACGCGTGATCTGCGCCGCCGATGCGCTCGTCGACGGCGGCGCCGGCGTGCGGTTCGAACTGTCGCGCGCCGGAGAGTCTCTGCCGGCGTTTGCCATCCGCTGGCGCGGCGTCGTGCGCGCGTACGTCAACGAATGCCGCCACCAGGCGAGCGAGCTCGACTGGACGTCCGGTGATTTCTTCGACGAGTCCAAGCTATACTTGATTTGCGCGACGCACGGTGCGCTGTACGCGCCCGACAGCGGCTTCTGCGTCGCAGGGCCGTGCCGCGGCGCCCGGCTTTGTTCACTCGATGTGGTCGAGCGCGATGGAAAGGTTTTACTGATAGAGGTCTGATGGAAGAGAACTGGGAACGCCGCGTGCTGGAGCAACTCGCGACCGAAGGCTTGCGCGAGCAGCGCCGCGCCCGGCGCTGGGGCATCTTCTTCAAGCTGCTCACGTTCGGATTTCTTTTCTTCGTGCTGCTCGCGGTATTGGGAACGCTCGCCAGCAGCGAAAAGATCTGCCTCGACAAGTGCACGGGCGTCGTCGACATCCAGGGTGCGCTGGAAAGCAACAGCCGCGCAAGCGCCGAAAACGTCATTGCGGGGCTTCAGGCCGCGTTCAAGAACAAGGGGACACGAGGCGTCGTCCTGCGCATCAACAGCCCCGGGGGGAGCCCGGTGCAGGCCGGCGAGATCAACGACGAGATCCGGCGACTTCGCGGCAAGTATCCGGAAACGCCGATCTTTGCCGTCGTCGAGGAAATCTGCGCGTCCGGGGCGTACTACGTCGCGGTGGCGACCGATAAGATCTACGTCGACAAGGCGAGCCTGATCGGCTCGATCGGCGTCATTCTCGACGGCTTTGGGTTCGTCGGCGCCATGGACAAGCTGGGCATCGAGAGAAGGGCACTGACCGCGGGAGAGAACAAGGCCTTTCTCGACCCGTTTTCGGCGCTCTCGCCCGAGCAGACCCGATACGCGCAGCAAATGCTCGACGAAATCCACCAGCAGTTCATCGCCGCGGTCAGGGAGGGGCGCGGCGAAAGGCTAAGGAATTCGCCCGAGATTTTTTCCGGGCTGGTCTGGAACGGAAAGCGTGGGATCGAGCTCGGCCTCGCCGACGCTCTTGGCAGCGTCGAGTACGTCGCGCGCGAAATCATCAAGGCCGAGGAGCTGGTCGACTTCACGCCTCAGGAGAATATTGCGGAGCGCGTCGCGCGCAAGTTCGGAGCGGCGATGGGGCGCAGCTTCGCGGCGATGGCCGGAGGAGCGCTGAGGTGGCGATGAGCAAGGCTGGAACCCTGGACTAATCCGGCAGCCTAATCTTTCGCCTTCGCCGCTTTCTCCAGCCCTTCCACCCGATCCCCCGCTGCGATGCCGCGCTCCGCGAACCAGCCTTTTTTCATTTCGAGCGCATACAGTGCGAGTCCCCACGAGGGATGGGTGACCTCGGTTTGCGGCGACATGTCTTCGATGTTGAGAATGCGGCCGTCCGCGCCGATGAAGGCAATCGACAGCGGTACATAAGTATTCTTCATCCAGAATGCGAGCGGCTGCGGCTCGCCGAAGACGAAAAGCATGCCATGGTCGGGCTTGAGGCTGAACCGGTGCATCAGGCCCGTCGTCCGCGTTTCTGAATTGGCCGCAATCTCGGCGACGAGGCGATGAGCTTTGATGGCGAGCTCGATCGTCGGCAAGTCCGCGGCAAGCGCGGCGCTGACCGCCGAAACCCAGGCTGCAAACAGCAGCGCCTTGGTGATGATCACACCGGCCTCACGGTAAACGAGGCGAGCGGGCGAGCCGCCCGTACGCGATCCATAGTACGGCGCTCGCCACCGAAAACGTCGCCATGCCGAGCGCGAGCGCCTTCAACGAATGCGCGAGTAGCGGCGCGATCGTGCCCGCAACGACTGCGGCCAGCGCGAAATGCAGAAAGCCCTGCAGCGACGACGCAAGCCCGCGCATCGCCGGGAACAGGTCAAGCATCAGCAATGTCACGGTCGGCATGACGATGCTCGATCCCATGGCGAAGACCATGATGGGAAGGACGTGCCAGGGTACGCCAGGCGAAACCAGCCACGCCACCGCTGTCTGGAGTGCCACGCCGAGGAAGATCAGTGCGTAGCCCATGCGCACGGTCGCTCGCGCCGACATGCGGCCCGCGGCACGACCCGAAACGAACGCGCCGAGCATCACGCCGCCTATCATCGGCAGAAACAACCACGCGAAGCCGTAGCTCGAAACCCCGAGCAAGTCGATGAGGAACGAAGGGGCGCTCGCGATATAGACGAAGAACGCCGCGAAGTTGAGCGCGGGTATGCTCGCAAGCAGCAGAAAATGCGGATGTCGAAGAACGCTCGCATAGTTGCGCCATTGCGATCGCGGGTGCAGCGATTGCCGCGATTCGGGCGCAAGCGTTTCCGGCAGGAGCTTGAGCGACCACAGCAGCAGCGCCACCACGAGCACGAGCAGAACCCAGAATATCGAGCGCCACCCCAGCGTGTTGAGGAGCACGCCGCCGAGCACAGGCGCGATTGCCGGTGCGGCACAGAAAACCAGCGTGATTTGCGACATGACGCGCTGCGCGTCCGCGCCGTGGAACCGGTCGCGGATGATGGCGCGGCCGACGACGGATCCCGTGCCCGCTGTCGTGCCCTGCAAGGTGCGGAACAACCACAGCGTCTCGATATTGCCGGCGATGGCGCAGCCCAGCGTTGCGACGCCGTAGACCGCCAAGCCAACGATCACGATCGGGCGCCGCCCCAATGCGTCCGATAACGCGCCGTGCCAGAGCATCATGAATGCGTAGGCGAACAGAAATGTCGACAACGTCTGCTGAACGGCGATCGGGGGAGCGTCGAGATCGCGCCCGATGTCATGGAACGCCGGCAGATAAGCGTCGACCGAGAACGGTCCGAGCATCGCCAGGGCGGCGATCAGAATGGCGAGCGACCAGCCGCGCCGGGGATCGTCCGTCATTGCCGCATCCGCCGCGGCCGCGCGACGGCGCGGCGGCGTGATGGCGGATGTCTATAGCTCATAGCTTTCGGCTTCTCCTCGAAGCGCGGCCTCGATCGCCGAGCGTCCGAAGCGTGGAGCGAACAGGGCGATAAAATCGAAAACGAAGCCGCGCAGATAGACGCCTCGGCGCAGCGCAAGTCGCGTCGTGCTCGTGGCGAAAAGGTGCCCCGCGTCGAGTTTTTCGAACTGCGTGTCCCGCACTGGATCGTAAGCGAGTTGCGCCACGATGCCGACGCCCATGCCCTGCTCGACGTAGGTCTTGATCACGTCGGAATCAAGTGCGGTCAGGACGACATTGGGCTCGAGCCCTTTGGCGCTGAACGCGGCGTTGATCTGCGAACGGCCGGTGAAGCTGAAGTCGTACGTGACGATGGGGTGCCGCGCCAGCGCCTCGAGCGTAAGCGGCTTGACCTTCGCCAGCGGATGGCCCGCGGGAACGAGCACGCAACGATTCCATGTATAGCAGGGGAGCGTGACGAGTTCCGGAAAATCGGCGATGGCTTCCGTGGCGATGCCCACGTCGACTTCGGCGCGCGCGGTATTTTCGGCGACCTGCACGGGGTTGCCTTGGCGGAGAAGCAGCCTTACCTTGGGATAGCGCTCGGCAAATCGCTTCAAGACCGGCGGCAGAACGTAGCGCGCCTGCATGTGCGTCGTGGCGATCGCCAGCGTCCCCGTGTCCTCGCTCTTGAACTCCGCGCCGACCCGCTTGAGATTGTTGAGCTCCTGCAGTGCGCGTCGCGCCGTGGCGACGATCACCTCGCCGCCGGCGGTGAGCGCGGCCAGGCGCTTACCCTGGCGGATGAAAATCGGCACGCCCAGCTCGTCTTCCAGCTGGCGGATCTGCTTGCTGATCCCGGGCTGTGACGTAAAAAGCGCATCCGCGGCAACCGAGACGTTGAGGCCGTGGTCGACGACTGCGCAAAGATAACGAATTTGTTGCAGGTTCACCGGAACCCATATAACTATGCGTTACAATAAGCGCGGATTATATAGTGAAACTAGCGAGCCGCGCCGCAGAGACGCGCGCCTCGCATCGCTTCGTTCATGTCCCAGTATTTTTCGGTTCACCCGATCGATCCTCAACCGAGGCTCGTGCGCAGAGCGGCTGCGATCATCCGCGCAGGCGGGGTGATTGCGTACCCGACGGACTCCTCCTATGCGTTCGGGTGCCAGGTGGGCAATCCCGCGGCCGCGCAACGCATTCGCACGCTGCGGGGCATCGACGACAAGCACGATCTGACGATCGTTTGCCGCGATCTCGCCGAAATCGGACGCTACGCTGTGCTCGACAACTGGCAGTTTCGTATCGTGAAGCAGGGCGTTCCCGGGAGCTACACCTTTCTTCTGCCCGCGACGCGCGAGGTGCCGCGGCAGCTCAAACACCCGAAGCGCAGCACCATCGGCGTTCGCGTGCCCGATCACGCTGTCGTGCAGGCATTGCTCGCCGAGCTGGGCGAGCCGCTGGTTTCATCGACCTTGATCCCCGCAGGCGCTGTCCTACCGCTCAATGATCCAGGCGAAATCCGGGCGCGTTATGAACACGCGCTGGATCTCATCATCGACAGCGGCGCGTGCCCGATGCAACCGACGACGGTCGTCGATCTCGCGGTCGTGCCTCCGGTGCTGGTGCGGCTCGGACGCGGCGACCCGCAGCGATTGGGTCTCGAAACCGCTTCCGCGTAACGTTCTCGCGCGAGCGGGGCGTGGGCGTAGCTGGTAGAATGTCGCCCCAATGGATTTGTCGCTCGCGACCATCGTGCTCTGGGCGGTGCCGGTGGTCTTCGCGATCACATTGCACGAGGCGGCTCACGGATACATCGCCATGCTTTTCGGCGATCGCACCGCTTACATGCTGGGCCGTGTCACGCTGAATCCGTTGAAGCACATCGACCCGGTCGGAACGATCGCTGTGCCGGCGTTTCTGATTGCCGTCTCGGTGCTGACTCGAGCGCCGCTGTTCATCTTCGGATGGGCAAAGCCGGTGCCGGTGAACTTCGACGCTCTGCGCAACCCGAAGCGCGACATGTTCTGGGTAGCGGGCGCCGGCCCCACGGCAAACTTCGTGATGGCGGTCGGGTGGGCGATTTTGTTGAAAGCGACGCTGCCGGAGAGCGCTTTCGCCAGCGACGGCTTGCTGGAAATGTCCGAAGCCGGTGTACAGGTCAACTTGATGCTGATGGCGCTCAATCTGCTGCCCATTCTGCCCCTCGACGGAGGACGCATCGTCGTCAGCCTGCTTCCTCGCACGCTTGCCAACGGCTACGCGCGACTCGAGCCGTACGGTTTCATGGTCGTGGTCGCGCTTCTCGCCACGGGGGTTCTGAACATATTGATGCGTCCGCTCCTCGTCGCCGGTCAATACGCGATCAGCGCTCTGCTCGGCCTGTAACGCGCCGCATTCCCGAAATCGAGCCCATGAATGTTTGCTGACCGGGTTTTGTCGGGCATGCGGCCCACCGGCCGGATGCACATCGGCCACTATCACGGCGCGCTCAAGAACTGGCTGCGCCTGCAGGAGGAATACGAGTGCCTGTATTTTGCCGCGGACTGGCACGCGCTCACCACGCATTATGAAACGCCCGAGCGCATCGAGGACAGCGTGTGGGAGATGTTCATCGACTGGCTGGCCGTCGGCATCAATCCGAATCGGGCGACCATTTTCATCCAGTCGCGCGTGATCGAGCACGCCGAGCTTGCGCTGCTGCTGGGGATGATCGCGCCGGTCGGCTGGCTCGAGCGCGTGCCGACGTACAAGGAGCAGCAGGAAAAGTTGTCCGACCGCGACCTTTCGACGTATGGTTTCCTCGGCTACCCCGTGATGCAGGCCGCCGACATCCTCATCTATCGCGCGAACATGGTTCCGGTCGGCGAGGATCAGGTGTCGCATCTCGAGCTCGTGCGGGAGCTCGCTCGCCGCTTCAATCACATTTTCGGCCGCGAGCCGGGCTTCGAGGAAAAAGCCAAGGCCGCGATCAAGAAGCTCGGATCGAAGCGGGCTAAGCGCTACGACCAGCTGCGCACCGCGTTTCAGGAGCAGGGCGACGAAGCCGCTCTGGTCGCAGCGCGCGAGATGCTCGACGCCGCGCAGAATCTCGCGCTGGGCGACCGCGAGCGCCTGTTCGGCTACCTCGAAGGTTCGCGCCGCATGATTCTGCCCGAGCCACAGCCCTTGCTGACCGACACGCCCAAGGTCCCCGGGCTCGACGGTCAGAAGATGTCCAAGTCGTACGACAATGCGATCTTCCTGCGTGAAGATCCGGCTTCCGTCACCAAGAAGATCCGCACCATGCAGACCGATCCCGCCCGCGTGCGGCGCTCCGATCCCGGCACACCGGAAAAATGTCCCGTGTGGCCGCTGCATCAGATCTATTCCGACCAGGCGACGCAGGCCTGGGTACAGAAAGGCTGCACGACCGCGGGTATAGGCTGTCTCGAGTGCAAGCAGCCGGTGATCGATGCGATCATTGCCGAGCAGGCGCCGATTCACGAGCGCGCACAGAAATATCTCGACGATCCTTCGCTGGTTCGGGCGATCGTGGCGGACGGCTGCGAGCGTGCGCGCAAGCTCGCCGAGGAGACCATGAGCGACGTGCGCGAAGCGATGGGGTTGAGGTACACGTGAGCGCCGATCGCTCGGACGCGCCGGTGATCGATCTCGCGCAGGCGGCGGGCGCACCGGTTGCCCGGATCTACGGCGAGCCGCTGCTCGAGCTTCCACACGACCTCTATATTCCTCCCGAGGCGCTGGAGGTCTTTCTCGAAACCTTCGAGGGACCTCTTGATCTGCTGCTCTATCTCATCCGCAAGCAGAATATCAACGTTCTGGACATTCCGATGGCGGAGCTCACGCGTCAATACCTCGGTTATGTCGAGATGATGCGCCGAACGCAGCTCGAGCTCGCGGCGGAGTATCTGTTGATGGCGGCGGTGCTCATCGAAATCAAGTCGCGGCTCCTGTTGCCGAAGCCCGCGGCACTGCCCGGCGACGAGACGGACCCACGTGCGGAGCTCGTTCGGCGCCTGCTCGAATACGAGCGGATGAAGGCGGCGGCCCGGGCGCTTGACGAGATGCCGCTCGCCGAGCGCGAATTCTCGCTGGTTCGCGTGTGGTTCGACCGGGTCGCCTCCGCGCGCCTGCCCGACGTCGACCCCGAGGACCTGCAGACCGCCTGGGCGGGACTGGTTGCGCGCGCGCGCATCAACCGCCATCATCTGGTAACGCGTGAGCAGCTATCGGTGCGCAGCCAGATGATCCGGCTGCTCAAACTGCTCGAGCCGGGACGCTATTTCGAGTTTACGACGCTGTTCGACGATCGCGTCGACGTTCCCCGGCTGGTGGTGACCTTTCTCGCCGTCCTCGAGCTCGCGCGAGAGCAGTTGCTCGACATCGCGCAGGCGCAGCCGTACGCGCCGATCTACGTGCAGCGCCGCGGCGATCCCGCGTTTATGCTGGAAGCCGACGCACTCAGTTGACCCATGGAAAGTTTGAAGGACGTCAAGTCGATAATCGAAGCAGCGCTGCTGGTCGCGGGCGAGCCGTTGCCTGTCGCGCAATTGTCGAGGCTCTTCGATCCACCGCTCGAGCCCGACGTCATTCGGCAATTGCTCGACGAGCTTCGTGCAGAGTGGTCCGGCCGCAGCGTCGAGCTCGCCCAGGTGGCTAGCGGCTGGCGTTTCCAGGCGCGAGCGCAGCTCCAGCCTTATCTCGATCGGCTGTCGCCGGAAAAGCCGCCGCGCTATTCGCGCGCGGTGATGGAGACCCTCGCCATCATCGCCTTTCAGCAACCCGTGACCCGCGGAGACATCGAGGCGATCCGCGGCGTGGCCGTCTCGACGAACATCATCAAGACGCTCGAAGACCGGCAGTGGATCGAAGCCGTCGGCACCCGCGAAACGCCGGGCCGGCCCGCGCTGTACGCCACGACAAAATCCTTCCTCGATGACCTGGGCCTGCGCTCGCTGGCCGAACTGCCGCCTCTGGCGGAACTCGATACTTCCCACCTTCTGGAGCTACCCGATGCCCCAACAAAGGCCGCCGAGGCCGAACTCGCGCTCGCGAGCCCGATCCTCGACCAACCGGCACTCGCATCCGGCGACCCCGCTGCACCCGATGCGCCGGACGGACGATCGCAATCGTCCGAATCAGCCACGACGCTTCACTGAGCACGTCTTCACCGAGCCGCAGCGCCTGCACAAAGTGCTGGCGCAGTGTGGTTATGGGTCGTTGCGCGGACTCGAGGAATTGATCATCGCCGGTCGCATCACGGTAAACCGGCAGCCGGCGGAGGTCGGCCAGAGGGTCGGCCCCAACGATCAGATCAGGATCAACGGCGAGCTGGTGCGGATTCGGTTCGCGGCGCCACGCGTGCGCGTGCTCCTGTATCACAAGCCGAGCGGGGAAATCGTCAGCCGCTCCGATCCCGAGGGCCGGCCGACGGTGTTCGACAAGCTGCCCAGGCTCGGCGGAGCGAAATGGATCGCCGTAGGG
>Ga0137378_10004027_pt1 | contig 12684 bp, 10 predicted proteins | sample SagtaG_21_FD_104813 | JGI IMG/M metagenome (GOLD analysis project Ga0137378, IMG submission 104813) | Vadose zone soil microbial communities from Sagehorn Ranch, Mendocino, California, USA - Sage2_L_60_16 metaG | ecosystem: Environmental > Terrestrial > Soil > Vadose zone | place: USA... | reverse complement strand
TTGAGCGCGACATTTCATCGAAAATTGTTGCTTTCTTGTGTCTAAGAAAGCTTCCTCTATGCTCTCTCCAGGCCAGTTCAACAGGCTATTCCTACTTTTGGTTCCTACCGTGCTCAAACCCCAGCTTGGAGCAGGTCGTACAGGCGGCAGGGAGCCGAGGGCCGGGTGGAAGAAGCCATTGAACTGGCCAAACAGCAGCTCGGTTTGGATGACCACGAAGTGCGACATTGGCAGGGCTGGTATCGACATTCTTCCGAAGAACATACATATCACGCTGGCCATGGTTGCCCTGGCGTTCTTGACCGCGGTCAAAGTGGCCGGGCAAACAAAGGGGCCCAAATTCCAGAGCAAGAAGCCGCTCAGCTCCGTCCCCTGACGGTCCCCGAAGTACGGCGCCTGCTCTGGCGGCTGGTGTGGCAGGCTCCTGCGACGCCGGAAGGAGTGCTGTACTGGTCCCACTGGCGCAGGCGACGTCAAGCCAGAGCCAAACACTTCCATATCAAACGGCGAACTGCTCGCTTCGCTGCATAAGTGCGGCTGTAGTATTAAGTGTCCTTCTCAAAGAGACGTTTTGCTTTATCAGCAGCATCTTCTTTCATAGAATGCAGAACATCAGAGTAGACGTTTGCAGTTACATCAAGGTTTTTATGGCCCAGGATTTGTTGGATCACCTTGAGGTCTACTCCCATACTCCTGAGCAGTGTTGAGGCGCTGTGTCTAAGATCGTGAATATGTATAGGCGGTAAGCCCGCCTTATTGAGAAACCGATAGAACTGAGTTCTTACACTTGAAGGCCAAAACGCTCTGCCATATTTGGTACAGAAGACCAGTTGCTGATCTTGCCACTTAGGGCCAACTTTCAGCCTTGCTTCATGCTGACGGACTCTATGCGCTTTGAGAATATCACAGACAGGAACAGGTAAGAGCACGATGCGATCACTGCTTTCGGTCTTCGGCTCCTCGCCGATTTTCCATTTCTGGTCCTCAGTTTGAGTCAGGGTATGCTGGATATGAAGATTTCCAGCCTCGAAATTGATGTCATCCCACCGTAGTGCAAGGATTTCGCCACTTCTCATACCGAGACCTAAAGCGAGTGCGATAAAAGGCTCCCACATGCTCCCATGTGCCTTTTCTAACAAGTTCTTTGCCTGATCTAAGGTGAGGTACTGTGGTTTTCGCTTTTTCCGTGAGGGTAACGAGACTCCTTTGCAAGGATTCATGCCAATCAGTCTCTCTTTCACCGCCTGCTCTAAAGCGCTATGTAACACGTTTCGCATAGTTTGGAGAGAACTGGTGGCTTGTCCTTCATCTGCTTTCAGATTAAAAAATTGCTGTATTCTCCGTGTTGTCAGCCCCTTCAGTTGAATATGTCCCAGATGAGGAATAATATGTGTATCACGTACTGTCTTGTAACGTACATAGCTACTTGCGCGTATTCGCCGTTTATGCACCTGATCTAACCAGTAGATCAGATACTCTCCCAGCTTTTGCTTTGGACCTGTCGCAAGAATCCCTTGACGCTTTTCATACTCGGCCTGCTTTAACTTGGCGATCGCTTCTTCCTGTGTTTTACCATAGAGCGGTTTGCGTTTGCCGTCTTCCAGGGTGATCTCGGCAACCCAGCGGCCATCTTTGCGTTGAAACACGGTCCCTTCGCCGCGCCCACGCCGTCTCTGCTTTTTCTTCTTTCCTGATGGTTCCTCTGTCATAACAACTCTCCCTATTCAGGACTTGAAGACGCCTCACGTCCAGGCCTCTATCCTGATATGAGGCGTCATAAACGAAATGTGAATGAAAAGCCAAACATTTAGGTTTGGCGATGAGTCTCGCGCTCCTGCATCCAGCGATGCAGGGAAGTAACGCGTATCCTGGTCCCTCTTCGTCCTCCAAGTGAAACGCTGGGCAACCCCCCTTTTTTGATGAGGTTGTACACTTTTGAGCGATGAACACCAAGCACAAGAGCCGCTTGCTCAACCGTCAGCAGCAAAGGTTGTACTTCAGTTGGACTCGCTTTGGGTTTACGTTTATGCATAGGCTTCTTCCTCTCTTTCTCGTATCAGGCTAATGAAAGCAGTGAAACTACGCCATGCAGGAATGCCATTTTTCACCTCCACAGACGGGCAAGAAAGGGGCTGTAACAGTTACATGCCACCTGTGGAAGCATCAGGGCTGGCAACCCTTTGCAGCCCTTCCCCATCGCATGCTTTCATGCCGCTTCCTCCCCTGGAGATGACGTGTCCCGGTCGGCCTCCTTCGGCGTCGAGCGATCATGGAGGAGCTGTTCTGCTCGGTGCGCACCCTCCTGAACGCGCAGGCTCCCACCATATCTCGCCAGTTGCAGCCAGGCTTCGTACCCCGCTTCTACGCCATCCATGGCAGGATAGCCGAGTTGATCACCGCAATCGATCAAGCACTGCTGCCAGAAGCACTGCCCACACCAGTGATTGCCCCGCACATCCGGAAAGCCATGCCAGAAGATGGCACGCCGCGCCATCGCTTCTTCGCGACCGACACGCTTGACCAGCTCCGCGTAATCCCGGGTATCCGGCGAGAGCCAGGCCGGCACGCCGCTATGCTGCGGATGACCCGGCAGGACGACTTCGGTGGGACAATGCACCCAGTACGCCCCTGGAGGCCGATACAGCGTGACCTCCTGCGGCAAGAAGGAGGTGAGCCGCCGTCCACCATGCTGCAGGTCATCCAGGATGACACCAAGACGGCCACGCCGCACCTGTACAGCCAGGGGCGTCTCCTGGAAGAGCCTGCCGGGTCCCAGGGGCGTGCTAACCCGCGTGATACCCTGCAATCGAGTCTGCGTGCGTGTTGGTTCTTCCTGCGGTCCATCCCCTGGGAGGAGTTCGTCAGTTGGCAGGAGCGGCCAGGAGGCAGAAGGAGCGCGTGCACCTGCCTCCTTCCTGGAGGGCTCCTCCCGGGGTTGATCACCATCTCTCCATCCTTCGCAGCGAGCGTCTTCGATCACCGCACCCTCCGGCGCACTCCTGGAGGGCTCCTCCACCGAGGAACGCTCCACGAGCGCCACCGCTCGCCCAAGTTCGACCCACCGACGCAGATCTTGCCCACCCTGAAGCATCTCGTTGACATCATGCGCCCAGGGAGTCCACCGGATGGCCTGTGGCAGTGTCCTCACCCAATAGGCCGCTCCTGCGTCACCCGCCCGCGTGCCGTTGCTGCCTGGAAGATCATCATCGTAGGCGATCAGCGCCCAGGGCGCTCGTTTCATGCGCTCTACCCAGCATGCTCGCCTCGCCCTCGTCGTGGCTCCGGTGGCCACAAACGCGGCGAGGTCAGCACACGTCTGCTGCCCGGAGAGCGCATCAAGTTCGCTCTCGCACACCACCAGGGCCACGCCAGCCCCAAGCGCGTCCACGTTGTAGAGCCCCTCGCCGCTTCCCTTGACCTGGACATATTTCGCGTCTCCAGCCTTCAGGCCGGAGAGTCGCCGGACCGTGAGTTTCCAGAGGTGGCCACTGGCCCACCAGGGAATGAGGATGCCTTCAGGCAACCAGAGGCAGGCATCTGGGTCCCCTGCTGATGAGAGCCCCCAGGACTCCACCGTATCACGAACCCATCGTCCCTCACCGGTCAGCGGGATGTAGCCAAGGTGCGCACCGCGGATGGTCTCATCGGTGAACCCGCGCCCTCGCAGGTACTGGAGAGCGTCTCGACCGCGCCCGGACCACAGGATCTTCTGCGCCTGGTGCACCATGGCTTCCGCCCGCTCTTGCCACCTTTGAGACGGAGGTCCTCCATCAGCAGGAGGAGAAGAGGTGGCATGGCTCATGTACTCGCTGCCCGGATCAAGACCGAGTTCATCGCAGGCTTCCAGAAAGGACAGACCTGCATACTCGCGCAGGAAATCGATCACATCCCGCCCGGCGCGTCCACAGCCACTGGCACGAATGGAGCAGGAGTAGCGCCCCGAGTCCCAGAAGGCGAAGCGGTCGGTTCCGTCACACCAGGGGCAGGAGCCATGATACTCCTTGCCATCAGAGCGAGAGGTGGAAGGGCGACCAACGACAACGACATATTTCTGGTAAAAGGCCCGAGCATCCTTGATGCTGGTATTGACCATGGTCCTTCCTCCTTGAGATGTTTACACAAAGTGTCGCAAAAGCCGTGTTCTCCATGAACAGGATGAACCCTCATGCTGGCCTCTTTCAGCGCAAGTGTCGCAAGTGTCGCAGTGTCGCAAGTGTCGCAAAACGCCAAAAACCTTGCGACACTTTGTGTCGGAAGAAGCAAAGGCAGATGAGAAACCTTTTTGATGAGGGAACGAAGAGCAACCCGGAGAAGCCCTCTCTTCTTTGGGTGTGGAAAAGTGTCGCAAGATTGACGCTCATATTTCCTCTCCTTGCGACACTTTGACAGCATGACAGTTGCGACACTTTTCTTGTTCAGTCTGATTCGTATGTAATGAGTGCATACCATTCGGCTCGACTCCCTTCTCGCTGCTTTCGCTCCACTATCCCACTCCGGATCAGATTGCTTAGTTCATTGCGGAGCACATCCGAGGTCTGGCTCCTCAGTTCGCTCGGACCCAGACGCCGGATGTCACGGATGGTCACACTCTTGCCGTGCAGACTCCTCAGATAGTCGATGAGATGATCCTCCAGAGGAGTGCCCTCTTGCCCTGCGTTGACTTGCCGGTACAACTCATGCAGGTTGCGTCGCATCACCTCCGCGATCTCTTGCGCCCTGGCCCACTGAGGCAGCTCGATGCGATTCTCGTTTTCCAGGCTGGCCAACAGGGCGGCGATGCGCAGGGCCCGGTCCGACAGGCGGGTATAGGAGCCATCGAGATCCTGGTTGTCGCTTTGGGCCAGCAACTGGCGCAGCGCGAGCCGGTAGCAGTCGTAGGCCTGATAGGCCTCCTGCTCCAGGCGACAGGGCTGCTCGGGTAAGGCACCGCGCTCCACGCGGTAGTGCCCGCTGTCCTTGCCCTTCTCATCCTGGATCGCCGTGATGGTGATCGTTGGCACCCCTAAGCGTCGGTGCCAGCGACGCAACGTCTCCACCAGGCAAGAGGGCACCAGTACCTCGTCGAGGGCGAACGAGGCGTTTTTGAAGGCGTGTGGCGGGGGCGTGAGGAAGGCGAAACGCGCCCAGAAGCCATCGCGCCAGAAGTCGTTGCCCTTGTCAGCGTACTGACGAAGATCGGCCGGGGTCATGTTGGCCAGCAGCGCCAGGTAGGGCTTGTCGATCACCTCCTGCCCATGCGAGCGCGTCGAGTAGGCGTAGGTCTGCCGGCAGTCGTCGAGCCGTCGCAAGAGCCCCGAGAAATCGGCCATGGGGCCGCCCGGCCGCATCATCGCCGTGACGGCCTGTCCGAACTCGTCGTAGTACCACCCGCGCTGCCCTGACATCGCCACGCGCTCTCGGATGCGTGCCTGCTGCTCCTCGTCCAGGTCGCCATAATTGGCAGGCAGGCAGCCGGCCATATCGGCGAGCAGTTTCTGGGGGGTGGTTTCATCATCGCCGAGCAACCAGGAGAGGCCGGCCTGCTGCAAGAGGGTGACGGCCGCACTGGCCGTCGTCGTCTTGGCAAAGAGCGAGGTGCGGGCCGTCAAAGCCAGAGCTAAGGGGGTGTAGACCCGTTTGGAGAGAGGCACATAGACGCGCCGGGCGGCGACGGTGGAGAGCACCCACAGGCCGCAAGCCATGTGAAAGTCGTCGTAGCCTTCCGGGGAGACCTGACGACTGTAAGCCTCGTAGGCGTCGAGCCAGGGGCTGGCCTGCCTGCTCACCTCCGAGGCCAGGGCGACTCCCTCGGGCAAAGGAGGAACGAGCGGTTCGTCGCTGATCACTTCGACCAGGGGCGGCTCGGCTTCGTGCGTCTCTGTCCTGAGAAGCTCGGCCAGGGCGGGAAGGCGCTCCACCAAAGTCGCCATCGTTTGCTCGATCGCCCGAACATTCCCATCGCTCTTGCTGGCGATCTCCTCCAGAAGCTGGACGGTCGGCTCCAGGGCGTCGAAATGCGGGCGTGGAGCATCTTCGGGCAAGATCCCCGTGCGCAGTGCATGCAGGTATGCGCGTTGCTCGCGCAAGGTCGCCTGATGATGGTTATTCGCAGTCTGTGTCATGGCACTGTCCTCCTGGCTCTTTCCTTGCTACACGACCAGATGGGAGGATGGAGAAGATGGTGCTCATGCCATGTTCCTCCCGCTCTTGTTCTTTGATGCCGCCTGTTCCGATTTCCCGGTCTGGCGTCGCTTTCGCTCTTTGTTCAATGCGGCGAACTCCCGGTCGAGGATGTCGGAGGCCTCGCCGCGGGTGAGCGTCTCCCACCGGGCAATGCCGAAGCGCTTGAGAAAGGCTGCTTGTTTGCCGAATGGATCAACCGCCAGACTCCTCCACCCTGCGTTACGGTCCACCAGCACCACTTTGTTTTTATCGGAGGCAAGCAGTCGTGCCTGCCGCTCCGCGTGTTCCTGCGCCCAGCCGAGTGGTGCGTCTGCAAGCCAACGTTGCCGAGCGAAAGTAGGAGCCAGCTCGGCCCAGACCTCATAGCTGCCTTCTAACGCTGCTGAGGGGACCAACAGGATGCGGTGCTTGTCCTGACCGATCACCAGCTCAAAGGTGCCATCGTCGTGTTCTTGCCAGTTGAGCCTGGCTTTGAGATTGATGGTCAGGTCTGCTGTGCGCTTCTCCTTGAGCCTTCTGATCATCTGCATTCCAGACGCCTCGCGCTCGCGCTTTTCTTGGGCTTCGCGCTGGATGCTCTCCAGCACCGTTTCCCCATCCTTCATCTGCTTGCCCAACACTTTGCCCAGATGTTGTGGTTCGAGCCGATGCTTCAAACAGTTGTCGGTGAGGTCTAAGATGAGACAATCTTTCTTGGTCGGGGCCAGGCGCAGGCCGCGACCAATGCATTGGATGAACAGCGCACGGCTCTGGGTGGGGCGCGCCATGATCACACAGTCAACCAGGGGCTGGTCAAAGCCTTCGGTTAAGACGAGCACGTTGCAAAGCACGTTCACCTCCCCCGTTCTGAGGGCATGGTAGAGTCGCTTGCGTTCAAGCAGTGACGTTTCCCCCGAAATGGCGGCCGCGGGAATGCCTGCCGATGTGAAGGCGCGAGCGAGGTTGTGTGCGTGCTGCACAGTCACGGCGAAACAGATGGCTCGACGTCCCATGGCGTGTTCGCGATAGGCCTCGGCGACGCGTCGGTTCCGTTCGGACGTATCTATGGCAGCCTCCAGTTCCTGTTCTCGGTAGTCGCCGCCCTCGCTGTGGATGCTCTCGAGGCTGGTCTCGGTCCTGATGGCGATGGCCTTCACATCGCACAGGAAGCCTTGTTCAATCATGGCCAGGATATCGGTCGAATAGAGGGGCGGCTTGTCGCTGATGGGCTTGCCGTCCAGGCGATCGGGGGTCGCGGTGACCTTCAAGACAAAGGCCTCGGGTAGGGCCTGCAGGACGCGTTGATACTTGGGCGCCGCGCTCCTATGCGCCTCATCCACCACCACCAGCCCATAGCCGATGCGTTGAAGCGTGGTCAGGTGATGAGGCTGGCTGATGGTATCCACACTGGCAACGGTGACCTCTCCTCCGTAGTCGTGGATGCCTCCACCGACTTTGCCGATCACGGCGCTCGGTTTCACCTGGCGGTACTTCTCCGCCGCCTGGTTGAGCAGTTCATCGGTGTGGGCCACGATCAGGGCATGGAGCCCATACCTCCCAGCGAGCTGAGCAATGACCTGACTGAAGATGACTGTTTTGCCCGCCGCCGTCGGAAGGACCAGGAGTTCCTGTCCGTGTCGGTCCTGCTCGTAGGCGGCGACCACGCGCCTGACGCAGGCTTCTTGATAGGGTCGCAGGATGACAGCAGGGCACGGGGGAGGTGCCAGAACGGTGCTGGGTGTGGTGTTCATGGGATGGATCTCCTTCCAGCGAGAACGCTTCACTTGCCAGAGATGATGACAAACGGAGTGGAAAACATGCCTCTCCACATGGGAAAGCGGCTTCTCCGTTGAAGAAGTCGCTGTCTCGAGGGGATGGTCGTGTACATTGGGTGATGGTGCGTCCACCACAGGACGTGGTGGCCTCTTACCTACTTGGGATCCTTTGTGACCTGCTCAGGCGTCGACTTGCCCACCAGGTGACCAGAAGATCGAGACGGCAATGCGCTACTTGTCTGCTGTTCCTGCGGGGATTCCTCCTTGTTGACTGCTTTGGATGGATGGGGGAGTGCCTGGCTTTTACCTGCCAGGTCATAGGTTATGCTGGTGTTCGCCGAAGGCTTGAGCCTGCACTTGGCTGGCATACCCGCGTGAGACGTTGGCCTTTTCGGAAAACCTCGCTATGGACAGGGTGGGATCCTTTTTCAAGACCCGCCCCACGCGCTGTGCTGCTCAATCCAGTCCCGCAATTTGTCAGGGTGGACACGGCGCGCTCCATCAAATTTGACCGACGGGAGCCCGCTCCCCAGGAGTTCATACACTTTGACCCTGCTCACGCCAAGGACTTCGGCGACCTCAGTCACTTTGAGGAGCTTCTTCACTTCAGCTGGCCGAGTCGGTATCGCAGGCTTTTGTGGGTCCGCTTTTCTTCTCATGATCATGTTTCCTTTCGCGACGACAGGGTAAAGAGATGGAAATTGTCCCGGTTGGACAGGAACGCTGCTTTCAGCGAACTTGTTCTGATGGATTGGGTCTTTCCTAACTGGCACGTTCTTGGAGGGCCTGTTGCCTGTAGTGCCGCACATTGGCGCGCTGATAGAGGGCTTCTAGAGCTTCATCGATGGTATGGCCTGTGGCAGAAATGGTTTCATCGATGCCATGCCGATCTGCAATCAGGACCGTATACACATCGATCCCCCAAGACAGGAGCGGCGTGTCATTCTCTCTCAGAGGCAATCTCATCGAGGTACCAGGAATTGCGCCCTGGGAAGAGTTCTGTATGCGCTGCCAGCATGCGCCAGTGGACTGGCAGCACTGCTGCTGGTTCATACCAGATACGGCAGAAACCTGATCAAATGATGCTTGACTCTGGTGGGCAGGATCTCCCGGAAGAAAAACGTGCAGTCTGGAACACATGAACCTTGCTCGCACCCCTAAAAGCCCTAAAAAAAGAAAACACGCCGCTCTTGCATGTGAGTGGATAAGGAACCGTTGAGCTATCTCATAAACGTTCGTTTCTTGCGACACCAGGGTATACTTCTCCTTCTTCGAAAGAAGCTCATCCTGACTCTTTACAAACAGACAGCTTTCAGGTATAGTCGAGATGCATAGAACGATCTCTCAGAAATGGTGGGAGAAAGGGACGAGAAAGGAAGCAAACAGATGGTGTCATTTGACACGAGAAAAAATCGCGTCCGACTGATAACCTGGGTCATGTCCCATTTTGGTGCAATGGCAGACAAATCGTCTGTTGTGAGATAGAATACTGATGAAGCAACCTGACCGCGTGAGCGCCTTCCCGCGCCAGATGCACACGCTTCCACTCTCCTGGCTGAGTCTCTCCGTCGGCAAACGTCTGCTTATCGTGGCGCTCTCGTATGGGCTGGGAGTCGCCGGGCTCTGGTTCCTCTTTCCTCTTGTCCACAATGGAGCCAGCATGTTTCTGCCCATCGTCAGCGCCTGCTGGCTCTTTCGTTATCGAGGCCTGCTCATCAGTCTGGTACTCAATGGGATTGCCTTCCAGTTGACCTACCTCTTCCTCCTGCGGGGGATGTTGCCTGACCGCGCCTTCGTGGAGGGGGGAATCATTGGATTTGGAACATCGCTCGGGCTTGGTCTCGTGGTCTGCTGGTTACGAACGGCGGTTGACCTGGTGCAGGTGGCTCGTCAGCAAGCGTTTGCAGCGGAGCAAGAGCGCTTGCTGACCTTACTGAGAGAACGCCAGGCCACGCTGGCCTATGAGCAGCAGCGCAAGATCAATGAGTTGAAGGATCAATTTGTGCTGAATGTGAGCCACGAGTTGCGCACGCCACTCGCCATGTTGGGGTGCTCCCTGGAACTGCTCAGAGAGCTTGATGAGCACCTGGACCCAATGAAACGGGCACACTTGCTGAAAGAGGCACTCGCCAGCCAGGAAGAACTCGTTGACCTGGTCAACCGGGTGTTGGATGCTACCACGATGGTTGGCGAAATCCCTCTGGCGAAGTTGGAGGCCATCCGGGTCCACCAGATCCTGCAGGAGGTGCTGGCGCATCTGGCTCCTGGGGATGTACAAGCCTACACGATCCGCCTGCAGGTACCCGAGCAGGTCATGGTCTGGGCTGACCCACAGTTCCTGCGACAAGTGCTGCTCAATCTGCTTACCAATGTCTTCAAGTATGTTCCCACACAGACAGAGATCCGCATTGAGGCTGCGCAAGCAGATCCTTCTTCCCCTGTCTGTCTGAGCGTGCAAGATATGGGTCCTGGCATCCCTGCCGAAGAGCTTCCTCTGCTCTTTGAGAAATTTGTGCGTCTCAAGCGTGATCTGGCTGGCTCAACGCGCGGGACGGGTTTGGGACTCTACATCTGCAAGCAGTTAGTCGAAGCGATGGGAGGACGCATCTGGGTCGAGAGTTCCGGTCACCTGGGAGAAGGCAGCCGCTTTTGTGTGACCCTGCCTCCTTTTTCTCCTCCTTGACTTCCTTGAGCGTCTCCACAAGGGAGTGGGTCCTCTCAAGGCGCTTGCTGGACCGGGTAGGCTCGGTTTCCAAATCTCGACCAACGTGAGAGAGAGTTCCCATATTAGCTTGGTTGGAGTGTCTCGAAATCGGCCGTTTGATGCGGCACATTGCTCTGCTTTTCTAGACTGATACTCCCCTGTACACATGCCCCTCTTGGCAAATCTCACAACTCATCTCATCATTATGTGGAATATGCGCTCTCTTCTTCAGAGCTTCTCCAAGGAATGAGCACAACATCCACAGAATTGATGTTACGAATGGAATATTCCATATTCCACGTAACTTTAATCAGAATCTCAAAACATCACTCTGTTGACGGGAAACGTGAGACAAAAAGAAGAGTTGTTAGTAGAACACACTCTCTACAACCGCGAAGAAGAAAAACAATGACGCCGATTTCTCAATTGACAACAGAGCCGTTTTATTCCAGGAGGTCCTGCCCACCAGAGTCAAGCATCATTTGACCAGGTCTCGTACGGCAGGCTTCAATGGCCTCCTCACATCAGTGATAGCCTTGCTCTGGATCATCGAGTGGATCGAGGGCAGGAGGACTATCGGCTGCTGGGCTTGGCACGACCTGCAACAACCGAAGGAAGCTTCTCCAGTGGGGCACATGCCGGTAGCCACCTCCCTTCGGCGGTTTCTCTCAGAGCCATCCCCTCTGGGAGTGTTACTGTGGCTGCATGAGGAACGGTCATCGCGCGTTTTCTCCTTGTCTCAAACGTGTCCATGGTGGACAGACGAAGGGACTGGGGAGAGTACTCCCTGGTCCCTTTTCGCTATGCTTGCTTCACAGAGTTGTGAGGGGGCTCTGTCCTTTCTGACTCTGTTCATTTCCCTGATGGGCTTGAAGCCTGCAGAAGCTTGTCAAGTGTCCGTTCTCTGATGCGGTAAGCTTGTCGTTGACCACGATGAGGAAGGATCACGGCATCTAAGACGCCGATGGAAATCCAACGCCGTACCGTTGTCGTATCCACTCGCAGGCGCTTCGCCACCTCACGAACCGTATACAAGGTCTCCTCCTGCTGCAAGTCGTTGGGGGTCTGCCTTTGCTGAGCAGCGAAATCCGAGCGTTGTCGAGGCATTATGCCCTCCTTTACATGTTCATGAGTACATGACTCTGTGAGAAGTAGTAGGCGCATCGACCACTATAGTCGGGTCGTCGGGTTTTATTATACACGAGAGAGCATAAAAATGAAATGGGCATTACGAGAACGTGTGAGGTCCAACCACATGAAGTGATGAGGCCCGGTGATCTGAGCGTGATGTTCCATTGCGGCTTTACAGGGCCTGCAAACGCTTCTGTTCGTGATAGCGGCGGAGCCCTTCGCTGATCTTGCCGCCGATTTCCCGGCGCTCAGCCTCGGTCAGGAAAGCCAAGGGACGGCCGCGATAGCGCGTCTCCTGCATCTCTTCGGCTTCTCGGCGAATCCGGCTTTGTGTTCTGAGAGGCAACGTTTCCAGAAAGGAGAGGGCGATCTCGTTGCCGTTGAGGAGTGCGCCTACCAGGATGGTGTGTCCGAATTGGGTGCAGCGGAGGCGCTCAAAGTCCGGTGAGTCGAGAGGCACCGCCGTTTCACGAACGTCATAGCGCTGGTTGGTTCTCATCTCCCACACAGGCAGCTGCAGGTAACTGTCCTGGAGCCCACACACCACCAGCCTCAAGGCTGGATGATCTGCCAGGTGATAGTGGTAGTAGTCACTGCTGCGGGCTAAGACCACGGCGTGACGCGCCTTGCGAATGATGGCAGGGGCTTTCTCAGGCGTTTGCTTCGTCGCGTAGAACGCAGCGCATTCATCTGCATGTTTGAGCAGGTCGTGCATGGTGGACTGCGTTTCTTCTGGGGAGGTGCAGCGGATCACGGCGATGCTGTTATTGGTGGCGCTATAGGGCACCAGGGCATAGCCAGCATGCAGGTGCTGGCTATACAAGGCGGCCCAGGTCTTTGCTCGCGTGTAGCGGCTGTAGGGACGCTCGGCCATTTAGACGTCCTCCTCTTCGATGCTCGTGTTCGGCGGCGGCAGCTGCCGGCCTGCAGACA
>Ga0137378_10004015_pt1 | contig 12703 bp, 10 predicted proteins | sample SagtaG_21_FD_104813 | JGI IMG/M metagenome (GOLD analysis project Ga0137378, IMG submission 104813) | Vadose zone soil microbial communities from Sagehorn Ranch, Mendocino, California, USA - Sage2_L_60_16 metaG | ecosystem: Environmental > Terrestrial > Soil > Vadose zone | place: USA... | reverse complement strand
GCATGAGTCACAGCACACTTCGCCCCGTCATCAAGCTGAGGTCGACCGCTGGGACTGGCTACACGTACGTGACCAGGAAGAGCCGGAGAAACGATCCTGACCGTCTCGTCATCCGCAAGTACGACCCGGTGAACGGCCGCCACGTTGAGTTCCGGGAGGAGCGGTAACCATGAAGCATGCAATCCACCCCGACTACCATCCGGTCGTTTTCCGCGACCGCGCGGCGAACTACGCCTTCCTCACCAGGTCGACTGCGACCAGCGAGCGCACCACCACCTGGCCGGACGGCAGGACCTATCCCGTCGTCGACGTCGAGATCTCGTCGGCGAGCCACCCGTTCTACACCGGGCAGACGCGCGTCCTCGACACGGCCGGGCGGGTGGAGCAGTTCCGCCGCCGGTATGGCAACACCAAGGGTGCCTGACCACCTCAGGTAGCCAAGGCACCCCCGCGATCACGGGCCGTCCGATTCTGGAATCGGACGGCCCGTTCCCGTGTCCTCGTCCGGTATGAATCAGCTGGACTGGAGGATGACCATCGACTCTCGCGGCAGGCTGATGCCGTGGGCGAGCGAGGATGCGCTGGCCGTGCCCTGGATGATGTTCGAGTTGGACGAGTTCTGGTTCCCCGCGCTGTAGGTCCAGGTCCGCAGCTGGCCGGACAGCGGGGTGCCGGGACTGAAGGTCACCGTCTTGGCCGAGCTGGTGTTGGTGTTGAGGAAGGCCACGGCCTCACGTCCGCCGGGCAGGCGGGACTGGTAGGCCAGCACGTCCGCCGGGTCGGAGGTGCCCATCGTGGCGAGTACCGCGTTCGGCTGGACCAGCTTCGAGGCCAGCAGGTAGCCGTAGTACGGCGCCTGCGGAGCGGGCGGCGAGGTCGAGGTGAACATCCCGTAGTCCGGCTTGGTGCACTTCGTGCTGGTGTTGTCGTAATTGTTCATGTCCCACCAGTCCACGCTCTGCGCCCCGGCGGCCAGCCAGGATAGGGCGTTGCCGGCGGCGTACAGCGCCCCGGCGGGCGTACACGCGACCGTCGTCGCGTTGTTCGACACGCCCGTCTCACCGATCACCACCTGGGCTCCCGGATCATGGGCAGCGAGCCCGGCGCGGATCTGCCCGTATAGCGAGGGGACCGACATCAGGGCCTGCAGCACCTGCTGGTCGGTCGGGTTGCCGTGGCCGGTCGCCCCGTGGAACACGAACGGGTAGTAGTGGGCATCGACGAAGCTGACGTACGGGCCGTCCTGACCGAGCACCGTGTCGTTCCACTCGGCGCTGTCCGGGACGGCCGAGCCCAGCACAGAAGGGCCGAAGTCCCAGGGCACGCCGATCCGGGCCGCGGGATCGGCCTTCTTCATCGCGACCATGAACGAGCGGGCGTTGACCGCGTAGGAGGTCGCCAGGGTCTGCATCCCCTGGGCCTTTCCCTGGGTTGTCTGCGGGCAGGTCGGGTACGTGCCGTGCCCGTTGACGATCGCGGTGTCGGCGGGCTTATAGCCCTTGAAATTCTCCGGGGCCCTGGCCAGCCAGTTGTTGACCTCCCAGCAGCCGTAGTTCTCGTTGCCCACCTCCCACAGGGCCACGCCGCCGGCCGCGTGGCTGACCCAGGCGGCCGCTTCGGCGGGGGTGCCCGAGCCGTAGTTCACGGTCACGAAGCTCTGCGCGCCGATCGCCTTGACCCGGGATGCGAACTGGTCGAAGGGCAGCGAGTCGGTTCTGTCGCAGCTTGCCCCGGTGAACGGTGCCGTCGTGTCGTAGGGGAAAGGAGCGCCGGTGAAGCTCCCGAAGGGGTTACCCCAGATGCAGGTCTGGATATTGGTGTTGGTCTGCCAGTCGTAGTAGTCGGCGTACGCGCCCCCGCCGTAACGGAGCAGGCCGATGCCCGCGGCCTTCAGCAGCGGCTGGATCACGTCCGCGCCTCCGCCCGCTGACCTGTTCGCGGCGTAGACGTAGTTCCAGGGTGCGGTGTTGAGCCCGAGGGCCAGCGACGACAGCAGGTTGCCCGGCGGGCCGGCGGGGCCCGCCGTCGCCGTGCCCGCCGCGGCCGCCGTGGTCATCGCCAGGGCCAGGCCGGCGGACAGCACTGCCCGGCGGCCTCGCCGCCTGCGCCGGTGCGCCCGCGTGGACCGAAAGTTTGGTTTCGCGGACACTTCAGCCATTTGCCACTCCGATGCTCAGGTAAATTCCAGCGAACCGACTTATCCGGTTTGGTCAGTTTATTTACTTATTTTCAAAATATTGCCGAACGGGTTATGCGCGAGCCTTAGCATTAGCATTCCGCGGGTGCGACGAAATAGTCCTCCTCGAACTGCGTCAGTGGCGGCAGCTCAAACGCGCCGACGGGTCGCGCCGGGTATCTGCCCTGGTCAGCGACGGCACACGGTCATGTCTCGCGTCGGCCAGGGTGCCTGCCCCGGCGCTAAGCGAGCCATTGGCCTGCTTTTTCCCGGCCGGATGCCACTTCTTGTGCAGCTCGGGCCCGGCGGCCAGGAGATCACCAGTGTACGGGCGCTGAGGTTACCGAACGCCTTTACCGTGTCCCCCGTCTCCGCGATCAGGCGGAAAAGGCTAGGGGCGGTTCCGGCCGAACCGCTCGTGCGCGGTGACCCATTCGTCGGCCACCACGGCCGCGCCCAGCGAGACCTCGCCGCAGAGCACGGTGGCCGCGACGATCTCGGCGAACTTGCGCACCCGGCCCGGCCCGTAGCAGCCGAGCAGTTCCAGGCACTCGCGCTGGGTGGGCAGCCCGGTCCCGCCGCCGTAGGTGGCGACGATCAGCGCCGGGATGGTGATGGAGTAGTAGTAGCTCCCGTCGGCCAGCAGTTCGGTGTGCACCAGGGCGGCCGAGGACTCGGCCACGTTGGCGATGTCCTGCCCGGTCGCCGCGAACAGCGCCGCGACCGCGTTGGCCGGGTGGTTCGCGTTGCCGCCGGCTCCGGCCAGCAGCCCGCCCAGGTTGCTGACCTGGCGGGCGCGGAACATCTGGCCGGGTGAGGCGTGCATGACGCGGCGCACCAGGCCGGCCGGGATGGTGGCCTCGGCCACCACCCGCTTCCCGCGGGTGCGCAACATGTTGACCTGCGAGCTCTTCTTGTCCGTGGCCAGGTTGGCCTCCAGGTAGAACTCCCGGATGCCGGGGTAGTGCGCCCGGATCCAGTCGCAGGCCCGCAGCGTGGCCTTGCCGGTCAGGTTCTGCCCGGCCGCGTCGCCGGTGGTGTAGTCGAACCGCAGGAACAGGTACCTGCTGGCCGGGTACTGCTCGATGTCGTGCAGGCGGCCGACATGGGTACTGGCCTCGGCCGCGGCCTTGATGTCCGCGAAGTTAGCGGTGAGCCAGTCGCCGAAGGCGCGGGCTTCCCTAGCGCTGTCGAAGCCGAAGGCGGGAGCCCGCTGCATGGCCTCCGCCACCACGGTGGTCCGCACCCCGCCCGCCGCGTACAGCAGCTTCATGCCGCGGCCGTAGCTCGCCACCAGGGCGCCCTCGGTGGTGGCCAGCGGCACGTAGAACGTCCCGCGGGCGTGCTCGCCGTCCACCAGCAGCGGTCCCGCGATCCCGACCGGCACCTGGGCGACGCCGATGAAGTTCTCGATGTTGCCGTCGAGCACGGCCGGGTCGAAGGAGTAGCGGCCGAGGTGCTCCGGGGTGACGCCGGTCGTCTCGGTGAGGAACGCCAGCCTGCGCCGCGCCGTCGCGGCGGTGTAGTCCTCGGCCTGCCGCGGGATCTCGCGGCGCGGTGACCGCACCGCCGGCCCGCCCGGCGGTGCGGTCACCGGCGCGGTCATAATGGCGTTCCCCCGCTCGCGGCCAGTTCGTCCTTGAGGACCTTGCCCAGGGTGTTCTTCGGGAGCTCGGCGCGGAACTGGAAGATCCGCGGGCACTTGTAGGCGGCCAGCCGCTCCCGGCACCAGGAGACCAGCTCGTGCTCGCGCAGCTCCACCGTGGCCCGCGCGATGATCACGGCCATGACCTCCTCGCCGAGCCGCTCGTCGGGCACGCCGACCACGGCGGCCTCGGCCACGGCCGGGTGGGCGTGCAGCACGTTCTCGATCTCGCTCGGGTACACGTTGTACCCGCCCCGGATGATCAGCTCCTTCTTCCGGCTGGCGATGAACAAGAACCCGTCCTCGTCGAAGTAGCCCAGGTCACCGGTGTGCAGCCAGTCGCCGGTAAAGACGCCGGCGGTGGCTTCGGGCCGGTTCAGGTACCCCTTCATCACGTGCATTCCGCGGGTGACGATCTCGCCCACGTGCTCGGGGCCGGGCGGAAGCGGACGCCCCTCGTCGTCCCAGACCTGGGTCTGCGTCCCCCAGATGGGCTTGCCCACGCTGTAGGCGCGGCGCTCGGCCTCGCTGGGGTTGAAGGTCGTGGTGGACGCGGTCTCGGTCATCCCGTAGCCCTCCAGGATGACCAGTCCGAAACGCTCCTCGAACGCATCCAGGACCGGCGCGGGAATCGACGCACCGCCGGAGATGGCGACCCGCAGCGAGGACAGGTCGTAGCGGTCCAGGTCCGGGCTGGACAGCAGGTCGGCGAACATGGTGGGCACGCCCTCGAAGATGGTGGCCCGGTCGCGCTGGACCGCGGCCAGCACTGCGGCCGGGGTGAACCGGGGGATCAGCGACATCGTGCAGCCGAACCGCACGCAGACGTCCAGGATGGACGACAGGCCGAACACGTGGAACAGCGGCAGCACGGTGATGACGACGTCGTCCGGCTGGACGTCGAACAGCCGCCCCGGGATGTCGGCGTTCATGTACAGCTGGATGTGGGTGAGCTCGGCCCCCTTGGGCTGGCCCGTGGTCCCCGAGGTGTAGACGATAACGGCGGTGTCGGTGGGCTGCCGCATCACCATCGGCAGAGGTGGCGCAGCGCCGTCAAGCAGCTGCTCGAACGGCATCGCCCCGGCGGCACCGGCCGCGTGCCCGACCGCGAAGATCGCGCCGATCCCGGCGGCCTCGGCGCCCTTGGCCGCCTCGGCCAGCACGCCTTCCCAGGTGATCAGGACCAGCGCTCCGCTGTCCTCGAGCTGGTAGGCGATCTCGGGGGCCCGGAGCAGGACGTTGAGCGGGACCACCACGGCACCCGCCTTGAGGATCCCGAAGTAGGAGATCAGGAACTGCGCGATGTTGGGCAGCTGCAGCGCGATCCGCTCGCCGGGCTTGATCCCGGCTGCGGCCAGGCTGGCCGCCACCCGGTCCGAGGCCTGGTCGAGCTGGCGGTAGGTCAGCTGGCCTCCGTCGAATACCGCCACCGGGTAGTCCGGTGTGCGGCGCGCGCTTTCGCTGAGGATGACGGCAAGGTTGAAGCTCATGGCCCCTCCTCTTTCGTGCTGAGCTGTCGGGGCTTCGGCTCCAGGTTCTGATCGGTCCTGCGCAACGCCTATGGGCGTTCGCCCTGGCCAGGAGGGACTTTCGGCCCTGCCGCCGCCGGCCCGCCCGGCCGAGGGTGAGAAGGGTGAGCAAGCCAAGCAATACAGAACCGGATCTGGCCGAACGGGCTGGCTACCTCATCGAGCTAGCGGCCCGCGCACCGTCGGTGCACAACACCCAGCCGTGGCGGTTCACCGTCACCGGGCAGGCGATCGAGCTCTACGCCGACGCGAGCCGCCAGCTGATGGAGGACCCGACGGGCCGGGAAATGATCATCAGCTGCGGCGCGGCGCTGTTCGGGCTGCGGCTCGCGATCCGCTCGCTGGGCTACCAGCCCGAGGTCGAGTTGTTTCCCGAGCCCGGCCAGCGGCGCCTGCTGGCCCGGGTGCGGGCAGGCCGTCCGGCGCCCATGACGCCCGATGAGCGGGCGATGCTCCAGGCGGTGCCGCACCGGCACACGCACCGCGGCGCGTTCGAACCCGGCCCGCTGCCCGGGGACCTGCTCGAGCGGCTGCGGGACGACGCCGCGGCCGAAGGCGCCACGCTGGCGGTCATCGACGGCGGACCCGCATATGAGCGGCTGACGGCGATCCTCGCCGCATGGAGCCGGTGGCGGGACCTCTACCCGACGTCGCCTGCTGAGATACGGACGCGAGCCGAGACACTGCGGTGGACCCACCCGGCGGACAGTGAGGTCAGGGACGGCGTGCCGCCCCATGCCTTCCCGGCCGCGGCCGGCGGTGCGGCCGGGCATCTGCCGGAGCGCGACTTCGACCTGGGCCGGGGCTGGGGCTTCCCGCCGTCCGGCGGTCCGCCCGCCCCGGTAACGGCGGTCCTGGTGACACGCGGCGAGGACGAGCAGAGCTGGCTGCGCGCCGGGCAAGCCCTGCAGCGGATACTGCTGCGAGCCGCCGGCCAGTGGGTTTTCGCCCGCCTGCAGACCCAGCCGCTGCAATCCGCGTCGGTCCGGGCACAGATCCGCGGCAGCCTGACGCCGACGGGGTCGCCGCAGCTGCTGCTGGAACTGGGCGTGGCCCGTACCGCCCATCCCACCGGCCGCCGTCCCGCCGGCGAAGTCACCACCTGATGCTCACTATCGGTTACCGGATATGGTGGCCGTCTCACGGCATGTGACTAAAGTCCCGGACGTAAGGGCAGACTGTCCCTGGGGGGGGTCTCGTTTCAACTGGTGAGCTGGGTGGGACCCAGCGACGTCGACCAGGGGAACGCCGATGACCGTGCTCGAACTATCCCGATGGCAATTCGGGATCACCACCGTCTACCACTTCATCTTCGTCCCGCTGACCATAGGCCTGTCGCTGGTGGTCGCGTGCATGCAGACCGCATGGATGATCAAGAAGGACCCGGCCTACCTCCGGATGACGAAGTTCTTCGGGAAGATCTTCCTGATCAACTTCGCGGTCGGCGTGGTCACCGGCATCGTGCAGGAGTTCCAGTTCGGCATGAACTGGTCGGCCTACTCGCAGTTCGTGGGCAACGTCTTCGGGGCGCCGCTGGCCATGGAGGCGCTGCTCGCGTTCTTCCTGGAGTCCACGTTCATCGGGCTGTGGATCTTCGGCTGGAACAAGCTGTCGCCGCGGCTGCACCTGGCCACGATCTGGCTGGCCGCGGCGGGCACCAGCCTGTCCGCCTACTTCATCCTGGCCGCGAACTCCTGGATGCAGCACCCGGTCGGCTACCGGGTCGACCCAGTCACCCACAAAGTCGTGCTGACCAGCATCGTCGCGCTACTGACCAACTCCACCGCCGTCGCCGCCTGGACCCACGTGTTCACCGCGGCCCTCATGGTGACCGCCGCGGTGCTGATCGCGGTCAGCGCCTGGCACGTCGGCCGCAAGTCCCAGCTCGAGGTGTTCCGCCGGACCCTGCGGCTCGGCCTGGTGCTCATGCTGACCGCCGGGATCGCCACCGCGGTCACCGGCGACGTGCAGGCCCGCCTGATGGACTCGCAGCAGCCGATGAAGATGGCCGCCGCCGAGGCCCTGTACATCACCTCGGACAGCGCATCGTTCTCGCTGTTCACGATCGGCTCGCTGAACGGCAGCAAGGAAGTGTGGAGCGTCCGGGTGCCGGACCTGCTCTCGCTGATCGCCACGCTGAACCCGCACGGCACCGTGCAGGGCATCAACAACGTCCAGCGCGCCTACGAGAAGAAGTACGGGCCCGGGTAGTACAAGCCCATCACCCCGGTGACGTACTGGTCGTTCCGGCTGATGGTCGGCTTCGGCTCGCTGGCCGCTCTGCTGGCCGCCATCGGGCTATGGCTGACCCGGCGGCAGCGCATCCCGCGCAGCCGCTGGTTCTACCGCATCGCGCTGTGGAGCCTGGCGCTGCCGTACCTGGCCGCCGCCATGGGCTGGATCTTCACCGAGATGGGCCGCCAGCCGTGGACCGTGTTCGGCCTGCTGACCACCGCGAAGAGCGTCTCGCCCGGGGTGACCGCCTCCTCGGTGATCATCTCGCTGACCGTGTTCACCCTGCTCTACGCCGGCCTGGCCGCCATCGCCTGGTGGCTCACGGTCCGGCACGTCAAGGCGGGCGCCCCGGCCGAGGCCGAGCAGACCGGTACCGCCGAACCGCAGCCCGTCTTCCAGTACTGACAGGAGAAAGACGTCATGAACCTCGCCACCTTCTGGTTCATCCTCATCGCGATCTTGTGGTCCGGCTACTTCGTGCTGGAGGGATTCGACTTCGGCGTCGGCATCCTGCTGCCATTCCTGGGCCGGGACGACACCGACCGCCGGGTCATGGTCAACGCGATCGGCCCGGTCTGGGACGGCAACGAGGTCTGGCTGCTGACCGCCGGGGGCGCGATGTTCGCCGCCTTCCCGCTCTGGTACGCCTCCCTGTTCAGCGGCTTCTACCTGGCCTTGCTGCTCATCCTGGTCGCGCTGATCGTCCGCGGGGTCTGCTTCGAGTTCCGTAGCAAGTCGGACAACCCGCGCTGGCGGGCCAGCTGGGACCGGGCCATCTTCGCCGGGTCGGCGCTGCCCGCGCTGTTGTGGGGGGTGGCCTTCGCCAACATCGTCCGCGGGGTCCCGCTCAACGCCGCGCACGTCTACACCGGCAACCTGCTCACCCTGCTCAACTGGTACGGGCTGCTCGGCGGCCTGGTCACACTCAGCCTGTTCACCCTGCACGGAGCGATCTTCCTCGGCCTGCGCACCACCGGCGAGCTCAGGCAGCGGGCGCGGCGGGCCGCGGTCGGCGTCGCGCTGGCGGCCGTGCCGCTGGCCGCGGTGTTCCTCGCCGTGACCCAGTACAGCCACGGCAAGCCGGCCACCGACGTCACCGCGGCGCTGGCCGCGGTCGCGCTGATCGGCGCCGCGTTCGCTGCGTTCCGCGGCCGGGAGGGCTGGGCGTTCGCCGGCACCGCGGTCACCCTGCTGCTGGCCGTCGCCACCCTGTTCGGCGACCTGTGGCCGAACGTGCTGCCTTCCAGCACCAGCGCCGCGTACAGCCTGACCGTGAACAACGCGTCCTCGGCGCACTACACGCTGGTCGTGATGAGCTGGGTCGCGATCATCTTCACCCCGATCGTGCTCGGCTACCAGGGCTGGACCTACTGGGTCTTCCGCAAGCGGCTGACCAGGTCCGACATCGCTCAGCCCCCGGTTACCGGTCCGGAGATGGAGCCCGTCGGCGGGCGGCCGTGAGGCCGCTCGACCCGCGGCTGCTCCGCTACTCGGCCGCGGCCCGCGGCTACCTCGCCGTTACCGTCGGGCTCGGCCTGGCCGCCACCGCCCTGATCCTGCTCCAGGCCAGCCTGCTGGCGCACGTCCTGGCGGCCGCGGCCACCGGGACCGGCGTCAGCGTGCTGGCCGGCTCGCTGGGCGCGCTGGCGATCGTGCTGGCGGCCCGGGCCGCGGCCGGCTACGGCGGCGAGGTCACCGCGCTGCGCGCCGCGGCCGCGGTCAAGTCCCAGCTGCGCCGCCGCCTGACGGACCATGTGCTGAAGCTGGGACCCTCCTGGCTCACAGGGCACCGGTCCGGCGAGGTCACCACGCTGGCCACCCGGGGCCTGGACGGGCTCGACCCGTACTTCGCCCGCTACCTCCCCCAGCTCGTGCTGGCCTGCGTGGTGCCGGTCGCCGTGCTGATCCGGGTCGGGCTGGCCGACTGGATCTCCGGCGTCATCATCGGCGTCACGCTGCCGCTGATCCCGCTGTTCGCCATCCTGGTCGGACTGCACACCAAGGCCGTCACCCAGCGGCAGTGGCGGCTGCTGGCCCGGCTCGGCGGCCACTTCCTGGACGTGGTGGAGGGGCTGCCCACGCTCAAGCTGTTCGGCCGGGGCAAGCCGCAGGCCGAGGTGATCGGCCGGGTCACCGGCGACTACCGTAAGGCCACCATGGCCACGCTGCGGGTGGCTTTCCTGTCCGCGTTCGTGCTGGAGCTGGCGGCCGCGCTGGCCACCGCGCTGGTCGCGGTGGAGGTCGGGCTGCGCCTGCTGGCCGGGCACATGAGCTACTCCACGGCGCTGCTCGTGCTGCTGCTCACCCCCGAGGCCTACCTGCCGCTGCGCGCGGTCGGCGCCCAGTTCCACGCCAGCACCGAGGGCGCCGCCGCGGCCCGGGACGTGTTCGCGATCCTGGACACCCCGGTGCCCGGGCGGGTCACCAGGCCCGCGTCACGTCCGGTAGACCTGCGCACGGACACGATCAGGCTGAGCGGAGCCGGGCTGAGCTATCCGGGCCGCGGCCGGGACGCGCTGTCCGGGGTGAACATGACGATCAGGCCCGGCGACCAGATCACCCTGACCGGGCCGAGCGGGGCGGGCAAGAGCTCGCTGCTGTCGTTGCTGCTCCGCTTCGCCGAGCCGACCACGGGGCGGATCGAGGTGGGCGGCGTAGACCTGGCCTGCGTGCCGCCGCCGGAGTGGCGCCGCCAGATCGCCTGGGTCCCGCAGGACCCGCACCTGTTCGCCGCGTCGGTGGCCGAGAACATCGCGCTGGGCGACCCGGCCGCCGGCCGGGAGGCCATCGCCGCGGCCGCGCGGGCCGCCGGGGCGGACGGGTTTATCGAGGAACTGCCGTACGGCTACGACACCGAAGTCGGGGAGCACGGGCTGCGGCTGTCCTCGGGCCAGCGCCAGCAGATCGCGCTGGCCCGCGCGTTCCTGCGCGACGCGCCGCTGCTGCTGCTGGACGAGCCCGCCGCGCACCTGGACGCGGGCACCGCGGCCGGGCTCGACGCCGCGCTGACCGCGCTGGCGGCCGGCCGCACGGTGATCCGGGTCGCCCACGACACGGTGACCCGGTCCGCGCACGACCGTCAGCCGATCGCACGCCGCATGTTCATACTCGACCAGGGTCGACTCATTCAAGCGCCGCGGGGCTCGAAGGGCTCAGGGGATCAGGTCGGGTCGCCATCCGGGGAGACGGGCCCGCTGGAGCCCGCGGGTGTGCTGGCGGTGCGGTCATGACCGCCCTCGCCCCCGTCAAGGGCCAGGACCCGCTGGTCCGGCTGCTGCGGCTCGCCTTGGCGTCCGGCTCGATGCGCCGCGAACTGGCGCTGGCCGTGCTGGCCGGCGCGGGCGCATGCGGGGCCGGGGTGGCGCTGCTGGCGACCTCCGGCTTCCTGCTGGCCCGCGCCTCGCAGCACCCGAACATCGTGGCCATCTCGGTCGCGGTGGTCTTGGTCCGCGCGCTGTCCGTCGGCCGCGGCGTGCTGCGCTACACCGAGCGGCTGTTCTCCCACGACGTGGCCTTCCGGGTACTCGCCGACGTCCGGGTGGCGGCCTACCGCAAGCTGGAACGGCTGGCCCCGACCGGGCTGGCCGCATTCCGGTCCGGCGACATGCTCACCCGGCTGATCAGCGACGTCGACGCCACCCAGGACCTGTTCATCCGCGGCATCGCGCCGCCGCTGACCGCGGCCCTGGTCGGGGCGGGCGCGACCACCGCGGTGCTGCTGATCCTGGCGCCCGCGGCCGGGGTCCTCGCGGCCGGCCTGCTGGCCGCCGGGGTGCTGGTGCCGCTGACCGCCGCCGCGTCAGCCCGGCGCGCGACCCGGCGGGCCGCCCCGGCCCGCGGTGAGCTGGGCGCGGCCATCACCGACCTGCTGAACGGCGCGGCCGAACTGCACGCGTTCGGCGCGGTCGAGACGGGCCTGGAGCGGGCCCGGACCGCCGACGCCGAGCTCACCCGGCTCGCCCGGCGCTCGGCCACGGCCTCCGGCCTGGGCACCGGCCTGACCGCGGCGATCTCCGGGCTGACCCTGTGGGGCGTGCTGCTGCTCGGCGTCGCCGCTACCGGCGCCGGGTCGCTGGGCCGGGTGCCGCTGGCCGTGATCACGCTCACCGCGCTGGCCGCCTTCGAGGCGGTCACCGCGCTGCCCGCGGCCGCGCTCCAGCTCGGCCAGGCCAGGACCGCGGCGGACCGGATCGCGGCGGTAGCGGACACGCCCGATCCGGTCCGGCGCCCGGACCGCCCGTTCCCGCCGCCGGAGCGGCCGGTGACGGTCTCGATCTCCGGAGGCAGTGTCACGTATCCGGGGCAGGACACCCCGGCCGTTCGGGATATTGACCTGGACCTCGAGCCGGGACGGCGGGTCGCCCTGGTCGGGCCGACCGGGGCCGGGAAGTCCACCGTGGCCGCGGTGCTGTTCCGGTTCGCCGGCCTGTCCGGCGGCACCGCCCGGCTGAACGGCCGGGACCTGGCCGGCTACGACCCCGACGACGTGCGCGCGGTGATCACCGGGTGTGCCGCCGACCCGCACATCTTCGACGCGACCATCCGGGACAACCTGCGGCTGGCGCGGCCTTCGGCGAGCGACGCGGAGCTCGCCGCGGCCGCGGACCGGGCCCGGCTGCTGGACTGGATCACCTCGCTGCCGCTGGGCTGGGACACCCCGGTCGGCACGCACGGCACCGCGCTGTCCGGCGGCCAGCGGCAGCGCCTCGCGCTGGCCCGGGCGCTGCTGGCCGACCCGGCCGTACTCGTCCTGGACGAGCCCACCGCGCACCTGGACCCGGAGAACCGGCGCGCGCTGACCGCCGACCTGCTGGCCGCCACGGCCGGCCGGAGCCTGCTGCTGATCACCCACGACCTGGATGGCCTGGACCAGCTGGACGAGATCGTGGTGCTGGCGGGTGGCCGGATCGCCGAGCGCGGCACGCACGCCGAGCTGGTCCGGGCTGGAGGGGTCTACCATCGGCTATGGCAGGCCGGGAGGTGCGCGGATGACGCAGGGAGCAGGTACCGATCTTGACCAGGCGCTGGTGCGGGCCGGTCGCTACCTGCAGCGGGGGGTGGTGTCCGCCGACCTGCGGACGCTGGAGAAGACCGGCGGCCGGGAGGCGGACAGCTTCT
>Ga0137378_10004013_pt1 | contig 12704 bp, 11 predicted proteins | sample SagtaG_21_FD_104813 | JGI IMG/M metagenome (GOLD analysis project Ga0137378, IMG submission 104813) | Vadose zone soil microbial communities from Sagehorn Ranch, Mendocino, California, USA - Sage2_L_60_16 metaG | ecosystem: Environmental > Terrestrial > Soil > Vadose zone | place: USA... | reverse complement strand
GCGCGCGGCTTCCTCCACGGCCGGATTGATCTTGCCCAACGCCGCGGAGAGCGGCAGCACCATCATTGGCAGGAACACGTGCACCGAGCCGATGATGATCGCCCACTCGGTATAGAGCAGTTGTACCGGGCCAAGTCCGAAATGCGCCAGCGTCCAGTTCAGCACGCCGTTCTCGCCATTCGCCAGGATCACGCGCCACGCATAGGTGCGCACCACGACGTTGATCAGCATCGGCGCGATCACGATGACGGTGAGCGCGCGGCCGATCAGCGCGTGCCCGCGCACCATCACGAGCGCGAGCGGATAGGCGAGCAACATCGCGATGAACGTGGTCCAGAGGCTCACGCGCAATGTCGTCAGCACCACGGTGCGATAGAGATCGACCGAGGCGAGGCGTACGTAGTTCGCCAACGTTGCCGAGGCGCTGAGATCGCCGGTGGATGTCTGCTGGTAGAAGCTGTAGCGGATCATCAGTCCGACCGGCACGACGAACACAATGAGGAAGAACAGCACCGCGGGCGCGAGCAGCAGGATCGCGCCGAGCGCCTTGCTGTCGCTGAATGCGAACAGCGCGCGCCAGCCGCCGCGCGCGGCGTCAGCCGGCATGGTGTCAGCGAGCGCCATGCCGGGCTCTCGACGCACTTAAGGGAACGCGCGCGCGGAATCGATCACCCAGCGGCCAAAACGGGCAGCGCAGGGCGGACCGATGAACCATCGCAATCACCGCCGGATCAGAACTGGCACGCCAACCGGAAACTTCGCACACGCGCGAAGCTGCGCTCTTAGTCTCGAAGCAAACGTTATGCCATTGCGCCGATTTCGGGCCCTTTCGGAAAGCCACAGCCCTTTCGGTCTTCCGGCGTTCAATCGTGCTCGGCCAAACTAGATTGTCGACAATCAAAGCACATATTGTGAGCAATTGTGAAGCGCGGTTGCCTCGGTTATTTGCATGCCGGCGGGAGCAGAAACGGTAAAGTCGGCGTTCAAGCGTCGTCACAGGCACGATATTTTTGATCTGGATCGCTCGATGAAGGCAGGCCGGCACAAGTCCGTCACCGCGGGAACAAACGGCCGCTCCAGGGCGTCCGCGCTGCTCGACGATCAGGTCTATCGGCGAATCTACCAGGCGATCGGCCGCCAGGAATTGCCGCCGGGGACGCGGCTGCGCGAGGACCAGATGCGGCGGATCTTCGGGGTCAGCCGCGCGCGCATCCGCAAGGTGTTTTCGCGCCTTGCCTTCGAGGGGCTGGTGCAGATCGAGCCCAATCGCGGTGCGTCCGTGGCGCGCCCCACCGCCGAGGAGGCGCGCGAGACATTCGCGGCACGGCGGGCGATCGAAACCGCGATCGTGCGCATGGTCGCGGACAATTTCGAACCGAAGCAGAAGGCCATTCTGGTAAAGCACATCGTCAAGGAAACCGACGCCGAGGCCAAGCGCGATCCCGCCGAGATGACGCGCCTGTCGGGCGAGTTTCATCTGCTGCTCGCCGAGATGGCGGGTAATCGCACGCTGCAGCGGTTCTTGCGCGAACTCATCACGCGCGAGTCGCTGGTGATCCTCGCCTACGAGAAGCCGGGCAAGCCAAGTTGTTCGAACCACGAGCACCAGTTGATCCTCGATGCGCTGGTGCGCCGGGATGCCGCGAAGGCCGCGAAGCTGATGCTGCAGCATCTGGAAAATGTCGAAGACCGGCTCGACATCGATCGCGATGCGCGCCCGCCGGTGGATTTGAAGCGGCTGTTTGCGGGGCGGTGAGAGCGCAACAAACTCCGTTCGGCCCTGCGTAGCGCGAGCAAAGCGCGTAGCGCGTGCCCGCGTCAATAAGTGATACGGCGGGCACGCTTCGCTTTGCCCGCCCTACGATTCGCCGAAGTCCTTCCCGCGGGAAGAGGTGAAACGGAGCTTGGGGCGCTAGCGAATTCCATACCCCTGTATCGCCACATCCGCGATATCTCCCGCTCGCGTGGCCCAAATGCGTCCACGATGCTGCGCGATATGCGTGAACGCGCAGCGCAACTGGCGCAGCCGATGCGGCTGGCCACTGACATGCGGATGCAGCGAAATCGGGCACACCAGCGCGGTTCCGCTCGCCTGCTCCAGCATCTCGTCGAACTGATCGACGAGGAGATCGGCGAAATTCTCCGCCGTCATGCGGCGCACCACGATGGCGTTCGCGTCATTCGCCTCCTGCGGATACGGGACAGACAAGAGCGGACCGGCGCGCGTCGCGAGCGCGACCGGCCGGTCGTCATGGCACCAGTCGAGTACGTAGTCGTAACCGGCTTCCTTCAACAGATCGGGTGTGACTTCGCTCTCGGATATCCAGGGCCCGAGCCAGCCGCGCGGACGCCGGCCTTCGTGCTCGGCGATCTCGGCCGTCGCCTCGGCGATCAGCGCGCGTTCCTGCGCCTCGGGCAATTGCCCTTGCCGCTCCGCATTGGTGCGGCCATGCGCGGCGATCTCGCAGCCGGCCTCGCGAAATGCCGCGATCAGTTCCGGGCAGAACGCGTAAATCCTGGAATTTACCAGCACGGTCAGCGGCAGCTTGAGCGATCGGCAAAGCTCAAGAATGCGCCACGCGCCGACGCGATTGCCGTAGTCGAGCCAGGAGTAGTTGAGCACGTCCGGCGCCGGCGATTCCGGCACCAGCTCGTCGAGCATGCCCTCGCCGAACCCATAGACCTCCAGATTAAGCGCGACATAAACCGCGAGCCCTTCGCCCTGCGGCCAGCGGAACGGCGCCGCCTTGGTGATCGGCCAATAAGGATAGCGGCCGTGCTGGCGAAGCGGCGCGCGGATCGGCCCAAGGATATTCACGACTGTCGGCTCCTTGACGAATGAGCACCGGATCGTCGGCGCAGCGCGGGACCATCACAAGCCCAAATTCACCGCATGGTTGCTTACAATCTAATCTAGGATTGTCGACAATCCTAGCGCATGCTGACGGCACTTGCCGGGTTGCCGCCCGAGCCGGCGGTCACCACGGCATGGATGTTGCTTAAAGGGAATCGAATGCGCGCAGCTTGCCATCGGGTGTGGTGCGCCGAGGCGGCCAGAGGAGTAAACATGCTCAAGTTCTACGGTGGAATGATTGCGGCTTGCGCGCTGCTTGCGCTCGGCGGGACGAGCGCTTCGGCACAAGAGCCGGTGAAGCTGCGCATCATGGGAATGCCGCTCTCGACCGGCAACATTCTCAAGAACAAGGAGCAACCATATTTCGAGAAACTTGGCGAGAATATCGGCTTTCCGATCGACGCCGATTACAAGCCACTCGATTCGACCGGCATTAAGGAATTCGAGCAGCTGCGCATCATGCGACAAGGCCTGTTCGACATCATCGCGTTACGGCTTGGCCAGGTATCGCGCGATGAGCCGACCATTCTCGGTCTGGACCTTGTCGGCCTGAGTCCCGACTATGAAGTCGGCCGCAGGGTGGTCGATGCCTATATCGATCAGGTCGATGCGCGGCTGCAAAAGCAATTCAACGCCAAGCTCCTCGCGGTCTGGCCGTTCGGGCCGCAGATCCTGTTCTGCAAGCCGGCGATCAAGGGCTTCGCGGACTTGAAAGGCCTTAAGGTCCGTATCCTCGACGGCGTCATGGCAAAGTTCATTGAGAAGGTCGGCGGCACGCCGGTGACGATGGCGTTTGGCGAAGTCTCACAAGGTCTCTCGCTCGGTACCATTGATTGCGCCGTGACCGGGCCTTCGTCGGCGAATTCGGCCGGTTGGCCGGAAGTCGCAACGCACGTCTACCCGCTCGGTCTGCAGATGGCGGTGCAGGGCTACGCCATTCATCTCACGGCCTGGAACAAGTTGACGCCGGAGCAGAAGACCAAGCTGCAGGCCGGCATCAAGAAGCTCTCGGACGACATCTGGGTCTATTCCAGGGAGCTGTGGGACGACGCGATGAACTGCAACGCCGGCAAGGACCCTTGCACCACCGGCAAGAAGTTCAGCCTCACCACTATTCCGGTGCTGCCGGCCGATCTGGAGATCGTGAAATCCGCCGTGCGCGACATTTCCTATCCTGCCTGGTCCGAGGCCTGTGACAAGGTCAATCCCGGCTGCTCGGAAGGTTGGAAGAAGTCCGTCGGTCCGCTGATCGGCATGAAATAGCGTTCGGCCAAAAGCAGCGCCGATGAAGAAGCTGGAATCGCTTGCGGCATCGATTTTCGGTCTCGCATTTCTCGTGCTCGCGATCGCGGTCACGATCGAGACCATCATGCGCAAGGTGTTCAACCAGTCGCTTCAGGGCGTCGACGAACTTGGCGGATATATTCTGGCCTTGGCGGGCGCACTGAGCTTCTCGGTCGCGCTCGTCGCCCGTGCGCATATTCGCATCGACATCGTGCACGAGCATCTGCCGCGCGTGCTGCGTGTTCCGCTGAACCTGCTTGCCAGCCTGTCGATTCTCGCCTGTGCGGTTGCGCTGCTGCGCATGGCGTGGTTCGCCTGCGATGAATCAGCGGCGCTTGGCGCAACCGCGCAAACGCCCTGGGCTACGCCGCTGAAATATCCGCAAGCGCTCTGGGTTGCGGCGCTTGTGCCGTTTCTTGTCGCCTGTGCGGTCGAGGTGTCGCGGATCGTCGCGCTGCTTGCAAAAGGCGACATACGCGAGATCGACCGCTCATATGGGCCGCGCACCGCGCAGGACGAGCTCGACGACGAGCTTGAGGACATGAAGGCACGCGGCATCACCGCCGATGCATTGCCGAAAGGCGATGCGCCATGAGCATGATTTCAGTCGGCATCATCGGCTTCATCGTCATGGTCGGCCTGATGCTGGTCGGCCTTCCGATTGGCGCCGTCATGCTGCTTGTGGGTCTCGCCGGCGGCATGATGGCGTTCGGCATGGCGTTTCTGAACTCCGCCGCCTCGGTCGCCTGGGGCACGATGAGCGAGAACGGGCTGACCGCGATCCCGCTGTTCGTGCTGCTCGGCGAATTCCTGTTGCGCTCCGGCATGGCGGACCGCATGTACACGGTATTCGCCGTATGGCTCGGGCGCCTGCCCGGCGGACTTTTGCACACCAATATCGGCTGCTGCGCGCTGTTCGCCGCGACCTCCGGCTCCTCGGTCGCGACCGCCGCCACCATTGGCACGGTCGCGTTGCCCTCGCTCAAACGCTACGGCTATCCGATGCCGGATGCACTCGGCAGTCTCGCCGCCGGCGGCACGCTCGGCATCATGATTCCGCCGAGCATCAACTTCATCATCTATGGCTCGATGACCGACACGTCGGCCGGCAAGCTGTTCATCGCCGGCATCATTCCGGGGCTCATGCTGGCCGGCCTGTTCATGGTGTACATCTTCATCACGGCCCTCATGCGCAAGGAAAAGGTCAAGCCGATTGACGTCCCGCGCGAAGAGCGCATTCGTCTGCTGCGCTACCTCATCGAACCGGTCGCGGTGTTCGGCACCGTGATGGGAAGCCTCTATCTCGGCATCGCGACCGCAACCGAATCCGCTGCTCTCGGGCTGATGGTGGCGTTCCTGCTGGTGATCGTGCAGGGCAAGCTGTCGTGGCCCGTTTTGCAGACCTGCTTTCTGTCCAGTGCGCGAACCTCCGGCATGATCCTGCTGATCGTCGTCGGCGCTTTCGTGCTCAATCTCGCGCTCAGCCTCACCGGGATCGGCGAGGCGATCACCAAATACGTCACCAGCTTCGGGCTCTCGCGCGTGCAGATCCTGATGCTGCTGATCGTGTTCTATCTGCTGCTCGGCATGTTCATGGACACGCTGTCGATGATGGTCGCAACGATCCCGCTCGCGTTCCCGGTAGTCACCGCGGCCGGGGTCGATCCGATCTGGTTCGGCGTGTTCATCGTGCTGATGTGCGAGCTCGGTCTGATCACGCCGCCGGTCGGCATGAATCTGTTCGTCGTACAAGGGATACGGCCCGACGGCGGGCCGGTCGCCGACGTCATCAAGGGCGCGATCCCTTATGCGATCATCATGATTCTGTTCGCGATCGTGTTGATCATCGCGCCCGGCATCGCGACTTGGCTGCCGCATTTGATGCGCGGCTAACGGTGACGCGTTGACCGCGGCCGCGATGGCGGCGAATGTAGGCACGCCGGACTCCAACCGTAGTGCACCCCGTGAACGATCCAACATCGCGAATGTATTTTCTCAATGGCCCGAACGCGAACCTCTATGGTCTCGATTCGTCCGCGACCTACGGGACCGAGAGCTTTCCGCAGATCGAGCAGCGCTGCCGCAGCCATGCCGAAGAACTGCGGGTCGCGCTGGATTTTCGCCAGACCAACCATGAGGGGATGCTGATCGACTGGATTCAGGAGGCGCGCCTGCAGGCCGATGGCCTGATCATCAATGGCGCCGGGCTAACTTATACTTCGGTTGCCGTGCTCGACGCGTTGCTGTCGTTCGGCAAGCCGATTATCGAGGTGCATATGAGCAATATCTACCGGCGCGAGCCGTTCCGGCACCACTCATTCATTTCCAAGGCCGCGACCGGCATCGTCGCGGGTCTCGGGCCGCTCGGTTACGAGCTTGCGATCACCGCGCTTGCCCGCCTGCTGCGCGCCGCGAATGCCGCATGATGCGCGACGCCGTCATTTTCTACAGCCAGTTCGACGATCCGGTCGCCTGGCGACGAGCGTTGCAGGTGGAGGTGCCCGATCTTGCATTCCGGGCGCATCCGGATATCGGCGATCCGCAAGCCGTGCGCTACGCGCTGACCTGGAAGCCGCCGGCCGGATTCTTCGCGGCCTTTCCCAATCTGGCGCTTGTGGTCAATCTCGGGGCAGGGGTGGATTCCCTGGTTGCGCGCGATGACCTGCCCGATGTGCCGATCTCGCGCCTGCAGGATGACGGCATGGTCTCGCTGATGACGAGCTATGTGCTGTTCTCGGTGCTGCGCTATGCGCGCGACATCCCGGCCTTGGAGCGTGCGCAACGGCGTGGCGAATGGCACTACATTCACCCGCGGCCGCTCTCAGCGATCAAGGTCGGGGTGCTCGGCTTGGGTGAACTCGGCGCCGCGGCCGCGGCGGCGCTGGCACATACAGGTCTCGACGTCACCGGCTGGGCGCGCACGCAAAAGGTGATAGCGGGCGTGCGTTGCATGGCCGGACCTGACGCGCTCGACGAAGTGCTGGGGGAAAACGAGATCGTCGTCATCCTGCTGCCGCTGACGCCGGAGACGCACGGACTCATCGGAGCGCGCGAACTCGCGCTGACGCGGCCCGGCGCCAAGCTGATCAATGCGGCGCGCGGTGCGGTCATCGATGAGGCGGCACTGATCGCGGCGCTCGGCGCGGGCCATATCGCCGAAGCGACACTCGATGCCTTCAACGTCGAGCCGCTACCGCCGGCGCATCCGTTCTGGGGCATGGAGAACGTGCTGATCACGCCGCATCTTGCCAGCATCACGGTGCCGGAGCAGGCCGCCCGCGATGTCGCGAAAAGCATCCGGCGGGTGCGCTTAGGGCAGGCGCCGCTCCATGCGGTCGATGCGCGGCGGGGCTATTAGCCCCGCGGCGAACGCGCCTTGCGCTCCGAACGAGTCGTGCAGAAAAGCTTCGAACGCCTGCACGGCCGGGCGCAGCGGAAACTGCCGGTGGCGCAGCAGCGTGATGCGTGTCGGCGTGAGCTGCGGATCGAGCGGCAGGATGGCGACGCTCGCCCCGTCATAGGTGATGTTGCTGCCGGCGATCGCGTTCTGGATCGCAAAGCCATGTCCGTGCGCCACGAGGCCGCGGATCAGCTCCTGTGAGCGCGAGCGGAACACGATGCGCGGCTCGATGCCGACGGTGTGGAACAGGCCGAAGAAGTAATCGCGCGAGAACGGCAGATCGAGCAGAATATAAGGATCGTCAGCGAGGTCGCGCAGGCTGATCCGGTCCCGGTTTGCCAGACGATGGTCGAGGGCGACGACCGCATGCGGCGGCAATTCGGTCAGCGGCTGGGCCAGGAGCTCTTCCGGAAGCGCGAAGCTGTAGGCCAGCGCAAGCTCGGTGCGGCCGGCGAGCAGCATGCCGATCAGCTCCTCCTGATCGCCCTCCTGCAGGCGCACCGTGATGCCGGGATGGATTTTCGCAAATCGTGCAAGAAGCGCCGGCATGAAGCGGACCGCCAGCGTCAGAAAGCAGCCGACGACAATCTCGCCCTTGAGCGCGCCGCTCAGCTCGCGCGCGCTCTGCCCAAAATCGGACGCGTGCTTCAAGAGCAGCCGCGCCTCGTTGACGATGCGCTCCCCCACCGGCGTGAGCGTGACGCCGCGCGCATGATGGCGCACGAACAGGTTCGCGCCGACCGCGGTTTCCAGTTCGGCAATCGCGCTCGAAACCGACGGCTGCGACACGCCGAGGTGCCGCGCCGCCTCGGTCAGGTTGCCGGCTTCGGCGGCGGCCACGACGTAGCGAAGCTGGCGCAACGAGAATTGCATCGGAAAATCCTGTCTTAGGAACCAGAAAATAGTATTTTGTCGATTTAGCTGCGGTGCGGCAAGCTTCTTGGGTCAAATCGGAGGCGGCGATGATCCGAACCGGCGAACAGTACCGTGCAGGTCTGCGCGATGACCGCGAGGTCTGGATCGACGGCGAGCGGGTCAAGGATGTGCCCTCGCACCCTTCGCTCAAGCCGATCGTCGATATCCGCGCCCGCATCTACGACATGCAGCACGAGGACGCGTATGCGGGTCTGCTGACCTATCGCGAAGACAACAAGCAGCACTCGATCTTCAACCGGCTGCCGCGCGAGCAGAAGGACTGGAACGACAAGCGCGAGGCGCTCGACGTCGTGCTGACCGACATCCGCGGCGTGGTGACGCGCGTCGGTGACGAGACCGTCGGCGAGATGTGGTCGCTCTATGACGGCCGCGACGTGCTCAACGAGATCGATCCCAAATTCAGCGACAACATCGCGCGCCACGTGCAGGGCGTAATCGAGACTGACGTGTTCCATGTCTCGGCCAACACCGATCCGAAGGGCGACCGCTCGATCGCGCCGCAGGATCAGGACCCCGACATGATGGTGCACGTCGTCAAGGAGACGGATGCCGGCATCGTCATTCGCGGCGCCAAATACGAAACCGCATCGGGCTATTCGGACCAGGCGTTCCTCAAGCCGACGGTCGGCGCCTGGACCAACGAAAAGCTGTCCGACTATGCGGTCGGCGGCATCGTGCGCATGGGCGCGCCCGGCGTAAAGCACATCGCGCGTTCCGGCTTTGCGGGCCGCGCGCGGCCTGAGGATTATCCGCTCGCCAACAAGTTCGATGAAGTCGACTTCCTGATGGTGCTCGACAACGTCCTCATCCCCTGGGAGGACGTGTTCTTCTATCGCTACACCAAGGCCGCGCAATACATCCGCGGCACGCTGCATCGCTATTCGGCCTTCCCGTATACGCTGCGCATCCTCTACGTCGCCGACATGATGATCGGGGCGGCGCTGTGGAACGCCAAGCAGACCGGTCTCGACAAGCTGCAGGCCGTGCGCGAGAAGCTCGCCGATCTCGTCTGCTATCGCGAGGGCATCAACGCGCATCTGACCGCGGCGGTCACGCTCGGTCAGCGCAGTCCGGGCGGACTGCTGATGCCGCACCAGTCGATGCTCTATGCGGGCCGCATCTTCGCCTGCGCGAACCTGCCACAGATGATGCATATCGCACGCGAGCTGTGCGGCGGGCAGATCTGCGTCACGCCGAACGAGGCCGCGTTCGCGGCCGAGGGCTCGGGAACCTGGCTGAACAAGTTCTACAGCCTGAACCAGAGCTGGCAGGCGGAGGACCGGCGCAAGCTGCTCGCCTTTGCGCGCGATCTTCTCAATTCCGATTACGCCGGACACCGTCTGACCTTCGTGCAGTTCGCGCAGGCGCCGCACTTCAATCATCTCAATGCGACCTACAATGCGTTCGACTTCTCCGGCCCGCTCGAATTCGTGCGCCGCGCCGCGGACCTCTCCGACCGGGTGAAGGGATCGCTGTGATGGATGTGCCGATCGCGGAGCGGTTTCGCGACGCCATGCGGCGCACCGCTTCGGGCGTTGCGATCCTGACGACGGACGGTCCGGCCGGACGCGCCGGCGTGACGATCTCGACGCTGTGTTCGCTTTCGATGGAGCCGCCCTCGGTGATCGCCTGCGTGCATCAGGACAATCGCGCCCTGGAGATCGTGCTCGCCAACGGCGTGTTCGCGGCGAATGCGCTGTCCGACGATCAGACGCAGGTGGCGCGCGCCTTCGCGGGCCAGATTCCGGAACTGCGCGACAATCGTTTTGGCGCCGGCACTTGGTGTGCGCTCGCGACCGGCACGCCGATCCTGGACGGCGCGCTTGCGAGCTTCGATTGCCGCATTGCCGAGGCGTTCACGTTCGGCACCCATCGGATTCTGGTCGGCGAGGTGGTCGAGGTCGCCGACCGCGCCGGCGGACCGCTCATCTTCTCGGATCGCAACTTCCGTCAGCTCGCGGGCGCCTGAGGAACCATGGAGGCTCGGAGGGCGATCCCATGATCCGAACAAATCGAGGATTAGCGCCGTGACCCACATCCGTCTGCGCAAATTCAATACGCGCGAAGCCTATCCGGATCAGAAGCTCGACAATGACGTCTGCATGGTGGTGCGCGCCGGAAACACAGTCTACGTGCGCGGGCAGACCGCAATGGATCTCGACGGCAAGATCGTCGGCATCGGCGATGCCGCGGCGCAGACCGAGAACGCCATGACATGCGCCAAGATCCTGCTCGAGGAAGCCGGATCGAAGCTGCAGGACGTGGTGAAGATCACGATCTACATCACCGATCGCGCCTATCGCGAGCCAGTCTACCAGGTCGTCGGCAAGTGGCTGAAGGGCGTGTTTCCGGTCTCGACCGGCATCATCGTGCAGGGCCTCGCGCGTCCCGAATACCTGATGGAAATCGACATTGTCGCGGAGGTACCGGCGTGAGCATCGCCGGGACGGCGAATCGACGCGACGCGAACAAAGGCCGCGAGCCGTGAACCAGATCGGCCTCCGCTTTCTCAACCGCGCGCAGGTCGAAAGCCTGCTGCCGCCGCCACGTGATCTCGTCGCCGTCATCGAACAGGGTCTGCACGCGCATGGCGCCGGAGAGACGGTTCTTCCGCCGAAGTCGCATCTGGTGCTCGACCATCTGGTCAATGGTCATTTCAATATTCTCTCCGGCTATGTTGGACCGATCGACTGCGCCGGCGTCAAGGTGATCGGCGACTACGTCGACAACTGGAAGCACAGACTGCCCTCGGAGATCGGGCTGCTGACACTTTATGACCCGCAGACCGGCGTTCCGTTCTGCCTCATGGATGCGACGAGTCTGACCTGGCAGCGGACCGGCGCGGTCACCTGCGTCGGCGCCAGGCAGCTCGCGCGCGCAGATGCGCGCGTGGTCACGCATCTCGGCGCCCGCGGCTCGGCATTCCAGAATTTGCGGCTGCTGTCGGATGCATTCCGGCTCGACGAGATCCGTATCGCCAGCAAGCGCCCGGAAAGCCGCGAACGGCTGGCGGCGCGTGTGCGCGACGAACTGGGCGTGCTCTGCGTGCCGGTAGACGACGCGGCAGCCGCGTGCCGCGACGCCGACATTATCATCGAGGCGACGCGCCTTGAACGTCCCGAGGTGCTGATTCCGGCGGACGCCGTCAAACCCGGCGCGCTGATCGTCACCTACGGCTGGAAGATGGCAGTCGATCCCGAACTTCCGTTCCGCATGGACAAGCTCGTGGTCGACGACTGGGCGCAGTGCCGGCACGGCGGCGCGCTCCATCCGCTGATCGATAGCGGACGGCTCACAGGCGATCACATCCACGCCGAGATCGGCCAGATCGTCTGCGGCGCAAAGCCCGGGCGCCAGAGCGACGCCGAGCGCATTCTGTTCTGGCATCGCGGCTTCGCGATCAGCGACATCGTGCTCGGGCATGCGATCCATGCCCGTGCCGAGAAAGAGGGCGTCGGCATCATGCTTCCGCTGCTCGAAGCGGCCGAGGAGTGATCGCCATGCCGGTCGCGGACGAGGTCTCGAATACGCCGCTGATCGCCAATGCCCGCATGTATTCGAGCGGCGCGCCCGAGGCAGCCGCGGCCTGGACTTCGTTGCTGAACTGGGTGGTGACGCGCGCGGGCTGCGGCTTTGAGGTGCTCGACTATCCACCGCCGAAGCCGCTCGACGCATTGTGGGCGCGCGCCGATCTTGGCTGCGCCTTCATGTGTGGTCTGCCCTATGCGCGCGATCTGCGGCCGTTGACGCCAATCATCGCACCCGTGGTGCGCGGCGCGCGATACCAAGGACGGCCGATCTATTTCACCGACATCGTCGTGCGCGGTGATTCATCGTATCAGACGCTCGAAGATACCTTCGGGAGTCGCATTGGCTTTACCGTCCACCATTCCCAGTCCGGCTATGTGGCGCTGCGCGAGCACCTGCTCCCGTACCGCCTCAAGATTGGGCATTCGCCATACCGCGAGGTGGTCGGGCCGCTCTACGGCGCGCGCGACATCGCGGACGCGCTGCTTGCTGGGCGCATCGATGTCGGCCCGCTCGACAGCTATGTGCACGACCTCATCGGCAACCTGCAGCCTGACATTGCCGCGCAACTGCGCACCGTCGCGACCACCAGGGCTTCGCCGATCCCATTATTCGTCGCCACGGCGCCGATCGACCCGGACTTGGTAGGAAAATTGCAGGCCGCTTTCATGTCGGCGGCACGCGCCGACGAACTGAGAGCCG
>Ga0137378_10004008_pt1 | contig 12711 bp, 10 predicted proteins | sample SagtaG_21_FD_104813 | JGI IMG/M metagenome (GOLD analysis project Ga0137378, IMG submission 104813) | Vadose zone soil microbial communities from Sagehorn Ranch, Mendocino, California, USA - Sage2_L_60_16 metaG | ecosystem: Environmental > Terrestrial > Soil > Vadose zone | place: USA... | reverse complement strand
GAGCCGCTGCTTGAAGACTTGGGGAAAATCAACCTCTCCGGCATTAGCTGGGCAATTGTTGGTGGCGAGAGCGGGCCGGGCGCTCGGCCGATGCTCGCGGAGTGGGTTGCTCCCATCGCGACCAGTGTCGCGAATCGCGGGTGCCGCTCTTCTTCAAACAGTGGGGAGGCGGGAGAAGGGCTAAGAACGGCAGGTTGCTCGAAGGCCGGACTTACGATGAATATCCGCAACGAGTCGTCGTCCCCGTTCCTGAAAAATCAAGGTGCATAGTTCTTGCCCAACAGTTGCTGGCTTCACTTGAGCCGGTTGTCGGCAACCGTTCTCTGGTTCGGGTCGCTCCTTAAGACGGCTGTGTCTTCCCGTTCCAGTTCGTCAAATACGTCGGCGGCGGCATGTCCCATGCCTTTCTCTGCTTGCAGGAGGCCTCGGCTGACGGCTGGCAGTGTTTCGCTCCATTTGTCGAGTTTTCACGGCATTGGGCCATGCTACGCCCTTACTATTCACGGCGAGCACGAACGAACGCCTCGTTTTCTTCATGCGCCTTCATGACCCCGAATAGGTAGCTTACCGGATCTTGCGAACTGTCCTGCTGCGATTCGGTCGCGATTTCGCCGCGACAGCTGGCAATTCTCTCGCTGAACTGTTGTGTGCTTGCGCTGCTGCAACGTCGAATCCCGCCTGAGTCGTGTAGATCGCCTCATCGAAGGTCGAACCTGATTTCGCCTTCGCTACTGCGAAAACTCCATACGCCTTGCCTGCGGCAAACGAGGTCGCGATGTAATCTCCAACCATTCGGCCCGATGTTGTCGAAGGCAGCCAGCTTAATGTCATCGGCCCAGCTACGGGAGTGGCAGTGCTCCAAGTGCTGCCCCCGTCGGTGGAGGAGATGAATCCCACATACAATGCGCAGGTGGAAGCCGAGCAGTTCGCCTGCGGATAGTAATAGTAACTAAGCCCCAAGTGCGCGGTGCTACCGCCGGTTGTGGGATCGATCCCTAGCCCAGGAATGAAGTGGTCGACCGTGCTCGTCGTGGCGTCGATTGGGATTCTCGCCCTCGCGCTCCAATTGATTCCATCAGCCGAGGTGCTCATCACCAGATCGTTTGACGAACAATTCGCGCGAAAGCTGCAATCCTGCCAAACGATGTAAACATTTCCGTTCCCGTCAATTTGCGCCGAGGGAAGTGCGTCGCTGCGGAGTCCGCCCACGACTGCGCGGTCTACAACCGTGCCGACCTGCATAGGCGCGCTCCAACTTGCTCCGCCATCGATAGACGTGAAGGCTGCAATTCCGCGAACGAAGTCCAACACCGGCACGATCACAGTTCCGTTGGACTGAACCAGCGGCTGACCTCCGATTGCCGACTCTCCTCCGGAGGGATTGAGCGGCGATGCCCAGGTATCACCTCCGTCGGTGGACGTACTCACGTAGATCAAATCGTTCTGCTGGAAGTCGTCCCACTCCAGATAACAGTGCCCGTAGAAGGAACTGGTTGGTGTGTTATCGCAGGTGATCCAGTCCTTGTCAGGATCGGGAGTGTGGCTCACGGGCACGGGATTACTCCAGTTCATTCCATCCGGTGACTTACTGACCACGACCTGCGTGCTTCCATTGCTCGCGATGGTGAGCGAGGAGATCAGCCACAGGCCATGCTTTGCGTCATACACGACTGCTGAATCGCTGACCGCGGCGTTTGCTCCTCCGCCTTGGACCGTTGTAAGGCCCGGCAGAAACCCATTCTGCCAGGTCGCGCCGGCATCGGTTGATGTGGCGAAGCCGATGTCCGACGAGCCTCCGGTAGAAATTCGCCCAACCTGAAAACCAGCCACAATAGTGGAGCCGAAGGAAAAGCTATCGGGCTCAACTTCAGTCGCGTGCTGGCTGGTGGAGTTGGTAAAGGTGTCGGTGCTTAGTTTGACGAGCGGAACAGTTGCCGGCGGAAACGATGAGACATTATTGGACGTGAAATTAGAGCCAGATCCCCCACCACATCCTGTGGCCACGAGCATTACCGCGCACAACCCAAGCTTGGAACGGTAGGCGAATCCATACCTCACTTTCGATCCTCCGCTTCTGGCGTTGCCGTGTCCGAAGCACGCAGCTTTGGACAAACTACATAGAAAGAGGAACTCTGGTCAACTCCACTAGCGATTAGCGTCAACCGACCGCTTGTGACGCACTGTCGCGAACTAAGCATTGCGAAGGGAAGACGTTCAATCGAAGAGTGACAAAGGCTAACGGATCCCTGTTCGTGGGGGCGCGCGCTACTGCAGGTGGAATCTTTCCCGCATCAGTCGTTGCAGGCGGGGTTTGTAGAGTATGTCGTAGGCGAGTTCTTTGTCGGGGAACATGGCCAGCGCGGCGCGTTTAGTTCCCGCGACCAGCTCAGACGCCTCTTCGATTGTGAGATTTGGGTCCTGGCTGATCACGGACATCACCATGCTGACCATGATTTGCAGGCGGCGGATTTTTACTGCTTCCTGCTGGACTTCGTTGCTTTGCGCGTTTTCCAAAGGGCCCTCTTTCCGCAATCCATGCGGGGCGCGCCGTTTCCCCGCCGGCATTCACTGACTTAGATGTGCCGCTCTCGCCCTACGTTGCGCTCATTCTGCGCGGAACGGCTGGGTGATGCAATACACTTCAGTCACTATCTTGAGACCTCGGCTGCGTACGGCAAATCCAAAGACTTTAACCGCAAAGATCGCACAGGTGCGCAAAGGCGGCTAAGGAATGCCCTTCTTTGCGATCTTCGCAGGGAAAAGTTTTCGCCCAACAAATTCCCTCGGCTCTCCATCTATAATCTGCGCAGGAGGCATTCTTCATGGCGGCCAATGCGAACCCTTTACCGGACCCCAACGAAAAGCTGGTGCGCGTGTTCGATACGGAGCAAGAATCCGAGGCCATGATCGTCAGCGGTCTTCTCGAATCAGCCGGAATTGATTGCGAGATCACCGCGCTCGACGCCCCTCAAGACGTCTTGCCTATTGGTGGGACGGTCATTCTGGTCCGGGAAGAAGACGCGGAAAAGGCGCGCCAGCTCATCGAGGAATACCGGCGTTCGCCGGCGCAAGAAGCCTCAGATGAAGCGGATTTTGATGCCAACGCCGAGGCTGCACTTACTGAGGGCGAACTCAGCGGAGATCGGCAATCTGAGAAGTAACTGTCTTGCCATCCAGATAGAAACTCGTGGCGCCATCGATGTCCGTGCGGTAAGTGAGTGCCTTCGTTTGCTGTAGCCGCGCCAGCACCTCCGCTCGCGGATGATGATAAACATTCCGGACTCCGACAGAAATGATCGCGAAACGTGGCTGTACCGCCGCCAACAAATCGCGGTTGGTAGAACTGGCGCTGCCACGGTGGGCCACTCTCGGGATATCGGCTTTAGGATCCTCAGTCGAAACGAATTGCTCTGTCGGTTTTTCCGCATCAGCTCCGAGCAACGCTGAAGTCGATCCGTAGGTGACTTTCATGACCAGCGATTCATCGTTGCGCCGTGAGCCATTTTTTCCAGCAGAGCGCGCCGCCAGATCCGAACTTGGCGCCAATACTCGGATGGTTGCTCCACCATAGGAAAAACTGTCACTCTGTGGTTCCGGGCAGGTCTTCCAAAACCCAAATTTGTGCGAAGCGCTCAGCGCATTAACGGGCCAGGTGGAATACGCTCTCAATGTGATACGTCTGGGGGAACAGATCGACTAAATGGGCCCCCGCGATCCGGTATCCCAGACTCAAGAGAATCCGCAGATCACGCGCCAGCGTGGATGGATCGCAAGACACGTATGTGATGCGCGGCGCATCCAGCTTCGCGAGACTGCGGCACACGTTTTCACCCAGCCCGCTGCGTGGGGGATCGGCTACAACCAGATCGGGACGAGTGGCGTTCACTTGTCCCAGATACTGTTCCGTCGTCGCGCGGACTGCCTTCACCTCCGGAGAGGCATTGTGCCGCAGGTCGGAGTAGGAAGTCTGTGACACCTCAACCGCGATTACCTGTGCAAAACTCCGCGCCAGCACAGTCGAGAAAAGTCCCACGCCAGCATAGAGATCCAGCGCAAGCTGGTCTGAAACGCCACTCGTCACAAGGCTGACAAGCTCGTCTATAAGGAACCGGTTGACCTGGAAAAAACTGCCAGCACTTACCCGGTACGAGGTCTGCTTTGCGGTGTAGGTGATCGCGGGTGTTCCGAATTCGGCCAGTCGTTTCGGTTCACGATTTTGGTTCGGAGAGAGCTGCTCGAAAACTGCGGTGCCCTTCACCTCTGGCATCGCGCCCATACGCTTCTCCGCGATAAGCTGGGTGTCAGCGCGAGAGGTTTTGTGCGTGCAGTAAATTTCCAGGATTAAAGCGCCGTCAGCCGCGTCGGTAAAAATTTCGATCTCGCGAACTTCGTGAGGGATCTGATTATTGCGGCCCTCCTCCCAGATCGCCGCAATGGCGCGATTAATAAGCGGCGAACTGATCGGACATTGCTCGACTGGCAGCAACTCATGCGATCGAAACTTGTAATAACCCAACGCGAACTCGGGTTCTGTCTGCACCTTCAAGCGAGTTCGGTTGCGGTAGTTCCACTCCGGTGAAGAATGGACCTGCAGATCGGCCAACTCGACTTTCGCCATGCGCTGCAGGGTCTCCCGCAAGATGGCGGATTTAATCTCAAGCTGAGTCTTGTAGTTCGCATGCTGGTAGTGACATCCTCCGCAGCGCTGAAAATACGGACACGCAGCCTCCACCCGGTCCGGCGACGGTTCGACGATGCTCTCCACTCGGGCGCGCGCGAACCCCGTCTTCTGCTCGGTTAATGTTGCTTCTACCTGCTCACCCTCGAGAACAAAGGGAACAAACACGGTTTTACCCGGCCCGTGCTCGTCGGCAGGCAGTCGCGCCAGCCCATCGCCGCCATAGACGAGTTTTTCGATCTTGATTTGCATCGTTCTGGATTGTAAGGGTTTGGTGCCGTTTAGCGTTTTTCAACTGCTTTAGCAGGTTTTCCCCGAACCCCGCCTCATCCGATAGACTTGTTCGCTTATGGGCAGTGATGCCAATCCAAGCTTGCGCGGATCAGCCGTCGGCCTGTTCCTGTTCGATGTCTGTGAAGAAATGCGGCTGGACGAACTGCGTTCCATTCTTGGCGCGCGCCGCCTCGGTGAAGGTCTGAAGCATGCCGCCGGAGAGCAGCTCTTCTTCGAGCGGCCGCCCGTCGTTGAGGATGCTCAGTTCCCCGGCGAGGCGGGAACGCAAGTGCGCATCAAGTACTACGACTATGGCGTGCTCAGTGTTCTGTTTGAATTTCCGTTCGCTGGTGAGTGGCCGGACCTGATCTCGCTCTCATCGCGGTGGATCTCGGAAACCGACCTGCAGACCCGCGCCGAAACTATCGCCAAAGAAAAAGTGCAGCGCACCCGTCCCGCGCTGATCAAGCCCTATGACCGTTGGTTGAGCGAAGACTACTTCATCTTCTTTATGCGCGACATTCAGGGCAATCCTTCTGCGGCGCACTTATTGAGCTCGTGCGGCCAGCAGATTTCGCAGGTAGTCCGCGGAGAAAGCGCTGTTCTTTCGGAAGGCGAACGTAGCGAAGTGCTGCAGTCGGCAATGTCGTACTATCCGAATGATGTGGTTGTCGTGGGCTGGAACGCGGCTTTCGTTTACGACTCGATGGCCGGCTCAGAGACCACCATGCAGTTGCTCGAGTACGCCAACTCGCAGTTGCTCGAATTTCGACACTACGACGACCTGCTTACGCGCGAACTCGCCGCCGTCTATGACTCGCTGGAACGGAAGTCCACGCTGATCGGACGCTGGCGCCTTCCGGGTGAGGCCTCACGCCTGCAAACCGTTCTGCTCGACGTGACCGAACTCACCGAACGTGCCGACAACGCAATTAAATTTCTTAGCGACATGTTTTCCGCGCGGCTCTATCGCCTGGCTGCAAGTAAGATCGGGGTGCCGGACTACAAAAGCCTCGCCCAGGAGAAGCTGCGCACCGCTGAAGATTTGTACCGCTTCCTAATTGACCAGTTTCACCAGTCAAGAACGTTCGTGCTGGAGTCGTTGGTGGTGCTGATTCTGCTGATTGAGCTTGTATATGTATTTCACGGAAAGATGTGAGACTTCCTCTGCGGTAAAGAGATAAAGATATTAACCGGAAAGGTCGCAAAGGCCAGCAAAGAACTGCTTTTCTTCGCGACCTTTGCGAATCCTTTGCGATCTTTGCGGTTAAAGATTCTGATCTCACTCACATATAAAACAAACTCAACCTGGGCACCCTATATTTCTCCAGCAGCCGCTTGTGCACAAACTGCTTCCGTAACTGTTCAATTTGTCCGGAAGGCATCTTGCTTCGATAAGGGGCCAATTCGCGGTCGGCTTGTGCCCTCACTTCTATGACTTCGTCGTCCGGAACCGTGGCGAGTAGCACGGCAAACAATTTTTCTTCCAGCACAGTGAGCTTTCGCTCCAGGTCTTCCAATCGTGACGCTGCTTTCGTTTCAATTTCCAGCGCAATTTCCCGCAGAGACGCAGAAAGTTCGCGCGCGACAGTCTCCGGCGAAATGCCCGCCCGCGACGGCAACTTTGCTTTTTCCAGCTCCCCGGCGTTCTTGCGTAAGAATCCCGCAATGTCGGCAGGGTCGAATCCTTTGTCTGGCTTGATTTCTTTCGATGTTCCCACCGCCGCTTCCTTCATGTCCTCGGCGGCCGCGAGCACCTCCTGCGCGCAAAATCCCAGGCCGTTAATCTTGCGCGTTTTTGAAGGGCGCCGTTCATAATTCTCGAATGTTGCGTCGATGCCCCGTAGAACAGCCTCAAGCGGGATTCCCGCGTCTTTCCACAATTCCATCAGAGACCAATCTAGCGTGGATACGATAAGCGGACCGCCGCGCCAGCGCTGAAAATGCTCCTCAATTTCAGTGAAGTAGTTGAAGTAATTTTGCACGATCAGCCCTTAGCTTTTCGCTCTTAGCCATTAGCTTAAAGCATGACCGAATTAGCTAAAGGGTGGGAGCCAAAAATCGAGGAGCCAAAAGCTCAACGCGAGCGCGGCGTGTTGCCGGAACGCGGCTTCGAATTAGCGGAATCCGTGGTCTTGGATGACGAATTTCTCTCCCACAGAATTCGTAGGCCTTCGAGAGTGAGGAACTCATCCACCTGCTGTATATATTTCGATCCTGATCCGATCAACTGAGCTAACCCACCTGTGGCGATTACCTTCGGCGAATTTCCAAGCTCCACGACCAGCCGTTCCAGTACGCCATCGACCAGCCCCAAATAGCCATAATAAAGACCGGATTGCAGGCTGCCCACCGTCGTGGTCCCGATCACTCGCCCGGGCTTGCGAATGTCCACGCGCTGCAATCGGGCGGTGCGGCTGAAGAGCGCGTCGGCGGAAATCCCAATGCCGGGACAAATTACTCCGCCTTGGTATTCACCGTTTGCGGTGACGCAATCGAATGTAGTGGCCGTCCCGAAGTCTACGACGATGCACGCGCCTCCGTATTTCTCGAACGCCGCAACCGAGTTCACGACGCGGTCCGCGCCCACCTCTGCCGGATTTTCATAAAGCACCGGCATGCCGGTTTTCACTCCCGGCTCGATAAACAGCGGCTTGCGTCCGAAGTAATGCTCGCAGACGTGCCGCAACGTGGAATCAAGCGGCGGCACCACCGAGGACACCACAATCCCGCCGATGTCCTTGGGCTCCAATCCTTCCATCGAAAACAAATTTCTGAAGAGGACACCGTATTCATCCACGGTCTGCGCGGCCCGCGTGGTCACACGCCAGTTCGCGACCAGCTTGTCGTACCTTGGTGGAGGGGCAGCATCGGTCAGAGATTTCGCGAACACGCCGAGCACCGTGTTGGTGTTGCCGACATCAAGGACGAGAAGCATATGGTTCGGGTTCTCTGTGTCCTCTATGGTTAGAAACAAGAGCATGAACCACAGAGGGCACAGAGGAAAACCTATTTCAATCTTACAGTGCCGCTGTACACAGTCTTCAGACCCTCGCGCGTACGGATTTGCAAAAAGCCGTGCTGATCCAGGCCTTCAGTAATGCCGTCGAGCGCGGGGGTCTCTTCAATCCAAATTTCACGTCCGCGAGCGGTGGAAGACCCTTCCTCGAATCGGCGCAGGATGTCCGCATGCGCATTGGGGTTCTTCAGCAAATTCCTATATTCACGGTCCAGGGATTTTAGCAAAGCCGCGCACACTTCAATTCGCGACCATTCTGCCCCTGTGATAAGGCGCAGCGAAGTTGCAATCGGTTCCAGTTCATCGGGAAAAGTGACGTGATTAACATTCAGCCCGATCCCAGCAACAATGTACCGGACACTGGTAGCTTCAGAGCTCATCTCGGTCAAGATTCCGCAAACCTTTTTCCCTTCGGCGAGAAGATCATTGGGCCATTTCAGATCAGGATTTACCCGCGAATCGATCTCCTGCACCGCCGATTGCACCGCCAACCCGGCGGCCAGTGTGAGAATCACCACATCGGAAGGCGGCACCGCCGGACGCAAAACAACCGAGCAGTAGATGCCGGTGGACTTTGCCGAGTGCCATTGATTGTGGCCGCGCCCGCGTCCGGCAGTCTGCTGCTCGGCGAGGAACACGCTGCCTTCTGGGGCGCAGGCCGCAGCGGCTTCGAGCGCCAGCGTGTTGGTCGACCCCACACGATAATAATGATGGATGTGTCCGGCGAAGATCGTCCCGCGTACCAGCGGATCGAGCATTTCCGGCAGCAACAGGTCGGGCACGGCGGTGAGCTGATACCCACTCGCCGGATGCCCGGCGATTTCTACGCCTAGAGTCCGCAGCTGTTCGACTAGTCGCCAGACTTCCGAACGGGCCGCGCCAATTTCCTCGCCAAGCTTGGTCCCGCTGATGACAACGGTTGGGTAACTCATCAGAACGCGGATGATGCGGCCCAGGCGCAAATCACTCTCGAGCCCAACCTCTTTCTGCTCTCGGGCGCTACGTTCGCGGCTGTTCGAGACGTTGTTAATGCCCGAAATTATCAGCGAATCAGTTCGAAAGCACAAATTGTGCGCCGAGCGAACTCCTAAGCCGGCGCGATTCGCAAGCTCAGATCGACGGCGGCGGCTGAGTGAGTGAGCACTCCCACGGAAATGAAGTCCACTCCGGTTTCGGCGTAGACGCGAACATTATCGAGGTTAATTCCACCCGAACACTCAAGTGGAATTCTACGATCCGCTTTTGCGCAGCGCTCCACTGCCGTCTTCACATCCGAGACCGGCATATTGTCCAGCAGAATGGCTTCTGCTCCATAGGCCAATGCGTCTTCCAGTTCGGACAGGCTGCGAACTTCCACTTCGATGGGTTGCGTCCCGCGCCGGTTGCGGTGGGCGCGTTCGAGCGCGGCCTTGATTCCGCCGGCCAGCGCGATGTGGTTGTTCTTGATCAGCACGCCGTCCGAGAGATCAAGCCGGTGGTTCTGCGCTCCGCCGCAACGCACCGCGTATTTGTCGAGCACCCGCAAGCCAGGCGCGGTCTTGCGCGTATCCAGAATTCTTGCTTTCGTTCCCGAAACTGCCTCAACAAATTTGCGCGTCAGCGTGGCAACTCCACTGAGCCGCTGCAACAAGTTCAAAATCACACGCTCGCAGGAGAGAATTACGCGCGCATTGTGGCGGATGACGGCGATCTGCTGTCCCTTGTGCAATCGTATGCCATCGAAGATTTCAGGGTGACTGGTGACCTCGTAATGCGAAACGACGGCGCCATCGAGCGCGGCGTAGACGTCGAGGATCCGCGGGACCGCACCGATTCCCGCGAGAATGCAGTCCTGTTTGGCAATGATTGTTCCCGCCGCGCGCTGGTTGGGGTCGATGCAGGCATAGCTGGTGGCATCGCGCGTGGCCCGGTCTTCGAGCAACGCGTTTTCCAGAATTGCGGTAATGCGCCGGCTATTCCAGTCCATAAAATAGTTGTCAGTGGCTAGTGGTCAGTTGCCAGTCATTAATTTTATGTGTGGGGCGGGCGTCCTCACCCGCCTTAATCGGGAGGGCACGAATTCACGCGTGCCACCACCTAATCTTTGTATTGTGTCATTCCGAGCTGGCTTCAGCCAGCGAGGAACCTGCTTTTCTGCACTGTCAACTCATTTCATCGAGCTTCTTTCTTATCTTGTCCCGCAGCACCAGCAACTCCTCTCTTCGTCTTGTGCGGAGTTTCTCGACCACATGCGCCGGCGCCTTCGTCACAAACGCTTCATTGGCAAGTTGCCGCTCGACGTTCTCCAATTCTTTTTCAATTCTTTCGAACTCTTTTATCGCTTTCTCGCGCTCGGCGGCGACATCGATCTTCTTCTCGTAAGCTAGGCGAACGTCAAAACGCGCCGTGTGCCGGACATTCGACAGCTTCTCCAGAGAACTCTCGGCGAAGCGGATTTCTTCCACATTCGCCTGACGATCGTGCTCTAGTGCTCCTCGATTCTGTTCGATCAGCGCCCGGATTTCCGGCTCAAGCGCGAATACTTCGACTGAAACCTTTTCCTTGGTTTCCACCTTAAGCTCGGCCCGCAGATTTCTCACGCTGACAATCAAATCCTGAAGAATTGCCATTTGCGTTTCGGCAATCTTGTCAATCTGTTTTTCGTCCGGCTGTGGATACACCGCCAGCGCCAACGACTTCTGCGGAGGCTGTTCATCATAGATTGCATGCCAAATCTCGTCGGTGATAAACGGCATCACGGGATGTAACAGGCGAAGAGAGGACTCGAAGAGCGCAACTAGATTTCCGCAGGCAGTGAGAGCTTTTTTCTTTGAGTCGTCAATACCCGTTGTCATTTGCATCTGCGCGTCAGCCATGATTTTCGCAGAAACTTCGGGCGGAATCGGAGGCGGGAACGGGCTCTTGCCTGTTATTCTGATTAAACCCGCGGATTCTTCTTCCAATTTGCGGAATTTAGCGATGTTCTCCTCTCCCAATTTGTTGCGCAGATCGGTAAGGTTCGCAGAATGTCCCTTAATCATGTCGAGCGTGCCCTGGAGCTTATTCGCTGTCTCAAGTTCCAGCAGCCGTGGCTTGATCAGCTCGATGTACCAATCGCAGAACTCGCCCCAGAAGAAATCGTAGATGGAATTCGCCGCTTCGTCGAAGCGATAGGCTGTCAGAGATTCGTTCACATTTTTGGCCACTGTGTTGAAGCGGGAAAGAATCCAGCGGTCTTCGAGCGTTGCCGGCTCAAATGCCTGAATTCCTGCAGTGTGCTCCGAGCCTGGTCGGACAAGAGTGTCCGACCCACATGAGCCAATCCGGTCCACATTCATGAACATGAACCGGGCGGCATTCCAAATCTTATTGGCGAATGCGCGATAGCCTTCGGTTCGGCTCTCGCTGAATGCAATGTCGGTGCCTGGAGAAGACATCGCCGCCAGGGTGAAACGCGTCGCATCCGTCCCGTATTTCTCAATCACCTGAATCGGATCGAGCACGTTGCCTTTAGTCTTCGACATCTTCTGGCGTTCGGCATCTCGCACCAGAGCGTGAATATAAACTTCGCGAAACGGAACCGAATCGCGCGATTGATCTTCACTGAGCGCGGACGGGCGAGACGCCCGTCCCGCCAAATCCAGAGATGGGCGCTCCCCCGAAGAAGTGGAGCGACGGGCCTCTCGCCCGTCTGGCTTATGCGGAGGCGCCATAAACCAGCAGCCCAACATGATCATCCGCGCGACCCAAAAGAAGAGAATGTCGAAGCCCGTGATCAACAGCGACGTCGGATAGAACGCTTCGAGGTCCCGCGTCGCCTCCGGCCAGCCGAGTGATGTAAACGGCAGCAGGCCGGAAGAGAACCAGGTATCCAGAACGTCTGGATCTTGCTTCAGATCGGAGCCGCCGCACTTGGGACACGAACTCGGCGCCTGCTTCGCCACAATAGTTTCGCCACAGGCGCAATGCCACGCCGGAATACGGTGCCCCCACCACAGCTGTCGCGAGATGGTCCAGTCATGAATGTTGCTCATCCAGTTCAAATAAACTTGACGATAATTCGCGGGCGTGAAGCGGATGTGATCTTTCTCCACAACTTCAATCGCGCGCTTGGCGAGTGGTTGGATTTTCACGAACCACTGCGTTGAGAGCCTTGGCTCAACCACGGTCCCGCAGCGGTCGCATTTTCCGATCGCAATTGTATAATCCTTTTCGCCAACCAGAAAGCCCTGCTCACGCAAGTCTTCCAGCACGCGCTTGCGCGCCGCATAGCGATCAAGCCCCGCATAAGCGCCAGCGTTTTCGTTCATCCGGGCGCGCTGGTCCATCACTTCAATCTGCGGCAGGTTGTGCCGAAGCCCCGCCTCAAAATCATTCGGATCATGCGCCGGAGTAACCTTCACCGCTCCCGTCCCAAACTCGGGCTGCGCAAGTTCGTCGGTGATGATGGGAATCTCACGATTCATCAGCGGCAGCAATGCTCTCTGGCCGTGCAAATGTTTGTAGCGCTCGTCACGCTCATTCACCGCGACTGCGGTATCGCCAAGCATGGTTTCCGGTCGCGTAGTCGCCACGGTGATGAACTCATTAGTCCCAATCACCGGATATCGAATCTCCCAAAGCTTGCCGGGTATCTCCTCGTGCTTCACTTCGAGATCGGAGATCGCCGTCTCGCACCGCGGACACCAGTTCACGATGTACTTGCCGCGATCGATCAGCCCATCCTCATGCAGGCGGACGAACACTTCGCGCACTGCCCGCG
>Ga0137378_10004007_pt1 | contig 12712 bp, 13 predicted proteins | sample SagtaG_21_FD_104813 | JGI IMG/M metagenome (GOLD analysis project Ga0137378, IMG submission 104813) | Vadose zone soil microbial communities from Sagehorn Ranch, Mendocino, California, USA - Sage2_L_60_16 metaG | ecosystem: Environmental > Terrestrial > Soil > Vadose zone | place: USA... | reverse complement strand
TTAGCATTGTTGAAGATCACAGCGAGTCCCGCCAGCAACGGCGTCGAGAGAAGCGAGAGCATCCCGATCGCAAGAATGAAAAAAGCAATCGGCACCACAAGCAGATTCGCCAGCAATGAAATCGGGGTGACGATGTGAAAGTACCAAAGCACAAACGGCAGCGAGCCAACCCAGGCTGCCAGGGAAACGCTGGTGCCACGACAAAGCCAGTCGAAGCCAGCGTGTACCCAACGTCTCGGGCCATGCACCAGGCTCCGAGGTAAGAAAGGGTCGGGAGCGGTCCAGCGTTGTAAGAATGCGGAAAGGGGATCGGCGAACAAGATGATCGCGCCTACGACCGCGAAGGAGAGTTGAAAGCCTGTCGAAAAAAGTTCGTTCGTGTTCCAGCAGAGAAGAAAGAATGCCGCGGCAGCAAGGCTGTTGAGCACAAAAACTTTTCGCTCGAAAAACAAGCCCCCGACCAAAATCGATGCCATTACCGCGGCACGCACACTCGAAACGTGGAGACCCGTCACTGCAGCGTAAAAAAGGAGCAGGGGAATAATGAACGCGGCCGCCCATTTGCGCGAAAGCCGCGCGACCATCGCCAGCATCCACAATAGCGCGGCGACAATTCCTACGTGCAGGCCAGCAACAGCAAAAAGGTGAAGAGTGCCGGTTTGTTGAAACGGTTCTTCGATGTCTTCGGGTGTTTGGTGCCTTAGGCCAAGCACGATCCCGCTGAGGAAATCTTGCACCTCAGGCGCGTTCTCCAATCCCCGGCAAAGCGCGTTCTGCATCCATGCACGCGATTTCTGAGCCGCACGCAAAATCGGGTTTCCACCACCGCGTCGAATCAGCGTGCCGTCCTCGGGATAGCGAACAAATAATAGGCGAAAAACATCACGACGCGCGAGATAGGAGCGCATATCGAATTCACCGGGATTTCGCGGAGGCGTCATTACTTCCGCATTTCCGAAAAGCCTCAATTCATCGCCAAATTCCGGCGTGCCTTTCCAGCGAACCTGCCAGATCGCACTTGTGAATTGTTTCCTGCCTTCGAGTTCAATTGACTCAAGCTTTAGCAGGAAGGTCGCGAATCCACTGGGCGCAATCTTTGGCTCACTGATGACGCATCCAGTCGCTGTTACGACTCGTGGCCGGCTGCCAAGCGCACCAGCAAGCTGCTGGCCTACCGTGTTGCTCGTCTCAAAATTGTGCAGCAGGAAAAATCCAGCCCCAACAATGGCGTATGTCGCCAGCAGTCTCGGCCACCGCGCGACGATGATAATGCAGATCGCAAGAATTATCGCCGCGACCGTCAGGCCGGCAGCCGGAAGCGGAAGGAGCTCCGCCACGATAATTCCTATTGCCGCCATGAGCGCCAGACCGACAAATGGCTGGCGCGGCGCACTCAGCAATTTCATCCACCGGCTTTTCGCTTATCCAGCCTCGGCAATGCAAGCCGCAATCGCGATCGGCGATCATCGAGACTTTAACAAAAAAGTTAGGGAAAACGCCCAACGCTCAGCACTGAACACTCAACTGTCTGAATTGGGCGTTGGGCGGTGAGGGTTGAGTGTCGGACGTTAAGACCTCTTATGAAGACTTGGGACTTGGCACCAGGAGCACGGGACGGGTAGTATGTTTCAGCACGCCTTTGGTCGCGCTTCCCACCAGCAAATTGTACATCGCGCCGTGCCCATGTGTGCCCATCACAATCAGGTCGGCATTAATCGCATCCGCCTGATTCAGAATTTCCTCGGCCACCGCTCCGGTCGGTTCGTGCAAACTGACCTTGATGCCGTCTTGAGCGATTTCATTTTGCCATTGAGCCAACTTCGATTTCTGATTTTCATTTTCCGGGATCGGTTGCGCTATGGAATCAAACCCTGGGACCGGCACGCCCGACATCGGCGCAAGCTCAGGCATTCCCGCAAGGCCGTAACCCAGCGTGCCCGGCGTCGCGGCGGCGCTGAGTTCCTTCACATGAACAAGATGAATCTCCGCATCGAGAGCTTTGGCGAACTCTCGCGCCAGATCGATCACCGCCGTTGTTACATCCGAAAAATCGATCGGCACAAGAATGCGTTTCATCTTTGGAATCCAGCTTACGCAGACGCACGCGGGCTAGCCAGACCAAATCCCCCCCTACCGGAAATGAGATGCAGAATTTGCGGCGCGCCCGTATTTTTGTGGGTGCACGATCTCTTCGAGGAGAGGGAAGATGTTGAAAGCGCAGACAGCGCCGCGCCGCTTGCCACGCGGATGCGCCCGCGGACGCTCGACGAATTCGTCGGCCAAGAACACATTCTTGGGCCGGGAAAACTTTTGCGGCGCGCCATTGAGGCAGATCGTTTGCCCTCAGTGATTTTCTCCGGTCCGCCCGGAAGCGGCAAAACTACATTGGCGCGGATCATTGCGGAGATGACTCACGCAAAATTCATTCGAATCAGCGGAGTGGAAAGCAACGTCGCCGAAATGCGGCGCGTGATCGCTGCGGCTACGAATCGTCTTCGCACATCCGGCCAAAAGACGATCCTGTTCATCGATGAGATCCATCATTTCAACAAAGCGCAGCAGGATATTCTCTTGCCCGACGTTGAGACCGGAAATCTGCGGCTCATCGGCGCGACCACTTACAACCCGTTCTTTTACGTAAACAGTGCGCTGGTCTCGCGCTCGCAGGTCTTTCAGTTGGAACCGCTGCGTGTCGAGCAATTGGAACAATTGATCGACCGAGCGTTGGCCGACAAGGAACGTGGCCTCGGAAACTGCAACGTGAAGATCGACAAGAACGCGCGCCGACATTTGGCGAAGCTAAGCGACGGCGACGCGCGCAAATGTTTAAACGCACTCGAGATTGGCGTGCTCACGACTCCGCCAGATGGAAAAGACGATGGGACGATTCATTTCACGCTTGCGGTTGCCGAGGAAAGCATCCAACAGAAAGCGGTGGTGTACGATCGCGCGGGCGACGCGCACTACGACACCATCAGCGCGTTCATTAAAAGCATGCGCGCTTCCGATGAAAAAGACGCCATGTACTGGCTCGCGAAAATGCTGCACGCCGGTGAAGATTTCCGTTTCATCGCGCGGCGCATCGTCATCTTCGCGAGCGAAGACATTGGCCTTGCCGATCCGGAAGCGCTGCCACTCGCAATCGCCACGCAACAAGCCGTGGAATTTGTCGGATTGCCTGAAGCGCGGATTCCTCTCGCGCATGCGACCGCCTACATGTGTCGCGCGGCGAAAAGCCGGGAAGCTTACGACGCGCTGAATGCTGCAACCGAAAAGATCGAGATGGAACAAACAGAGCGCGTTCCGGAACATCTCAAGAACAAGCATTTCCCGGTAAATCCGGAAGCGTGAGGTTTCGCCCCGTGAGTCCGGCGTCAGATTTTGACCGAATCGTTCCTAACGTCGCGATTTGGCATGGTTACGATCCCAGCGTTAAAGCGGACCTTTATTCGACCTGTCTCCTGGCTTGGGACGCTGCTTATCTTGTCGATCCAATTCCTTTGCGTAGCGAGGCGTTTGATGAACTTATCGGTACTGCCCATGTTGCGGGAATCGTTGTGACCAATTTCAATCATCAGCGCGCTTCAGCGCAGTTTGCCGAGCAGTTTTCGGCTCCGATTTTCGCGCGATCTGAAACATTCCCGGATAAAGCGCCACGCAAGTTCGGGAGCGTTGCCGATGGCGACGAGATTTGTGATGGATTGCGTGTGATCAGCGTCGAAGGCGCCGCACCTGGAGAAATCGTTCTGCATTACGGGCAGGGCGGCGGAATGCTGATCGTTGGCGACGCCCTGATTAACGTTGAACCGTACGGTTTTACGTTTCTGCCTGCGAAGTACTGTTCGAACGAAAAAGAAATGCGGTGCTCGTTGCGAAAACTCTTGGCTTACCAAGCGGAGCGGATTCTTTTCGCGCACGGCATGCCGATTTTATCTGGCGCAAGTAAACAGTTGCAGGGTTTACTCCACAACGATCTCTAAATGTCATTCGCTCTGCATCCGAAACATCGGCGCTATGAGAGGACCAGAGTTGGCGGACCGGTGTCGCGATTTCTCCGGCTGATCCGGTTTTCGCACACAATTTTTGCGCTGCCGTTTGCTCTCGGCGCGCTGATCGTCGCCGCGAACGGCTGGCCGTCATTGAGAATTCTGCTGTTGGTCATCATCTGCATGGTGTTCGCACGCACGGCAGCGATGCTTTTCAACCGACTAGTTGATTGGTCGCTCGATCAACGGAATCCGCGCACCGCGTCCCGCCATTTGCTCGTTTCAAAATCGGCGGTTGTTGTTTTGCTAGTTCTGAGTTCTGCCGGATTCATTGTGACGGCAGCCGCAATTAATCGCCTGACGTTTGTTCTCGCGCCGGGTGCTCTCGTCGCGATTTTTTTCTACTCGCTCACCAAACGATTCACTAGCACCACGCACTTCTTCCTGGGATTGGCGCTCGCCATCGCTCCAGTCGGCGCCTGGATCGCGCAGACTGGACGCATCGATCTTGCGCCGCTTGTGCTTGGGGCAGGCGTAATTTGCTGGGTAGCGGGATTCGACCTGATTTATGCTACCCAAGACTACGATTTCGACCGGCGCGAAGACATTCGATCGCTGGTCGTGAAACTAGGAATCGCGCGCAGCCTGCGGCTGGCGCAGCTGCTGCATCTCGTAGCGTTTGTAGCGCTCATCGCTTTTGGCCTCGTAGCAAAGCTCGGCGCCTTTTATTACTGCGCGATGCTCTTTGTCGCGGCGGCGCTTTTTTACGAGCACAAAATCGAGAAACTCGATCTGGCCGGAATCAATCGCGCGTTCTTTCAAAGCAACGCATTTGTAAGCGGCATTTTTTTGATCGCCGTTTGCGTCGATCGATTGGTTTGAAATGATCACATCGCGTTTAACATAGCGACCCGTCTCTCATGCCGGCCGCCATCAAAAGCGGTTTCGAGCCAGACCCGCACAATTTTTAGCGCCAAATCTTCTGGAATCAGACGCTGCCCGATGGAAAGCACGTTCGCGTCATTGTGTTGTCGTGACAGACGAGCCGACTCTTCATTCCAGCAAAGCGCACAACGTACGCCGTGCACTTTGTTTGCCACCATTGCTTCGCCATTGCCTGAGCCGCCGAACACTATTGCCCGCTCGCACTCGCCCTGCGCTACCGCTTCAGCTGCAGGGCGAACAAAAAGCGGATAATCGACCGGTTCCTCGCTGAACGTGCCGAAGTCTTTCACTTCGTGCCCAAGTGTGCCCAGGAATTCTTTTACCGTCTGCTTATAACGAAAACCGGCGTGATCCGTGCCGAGCGAAATCTTCATTCGACGATTTAATCGCAACTGCCACTGGGCTGTCCAGCAAAGGTAGGGGCGATTGACCACAATCGCCCGCGGGTTCGGGCGAACCGCCCCTGCCTAGCCACCATGCAGTTTTGCCAACTCCTGCCAAATCTCTCGCTCGCGTTCGGTTAGCTTCTTTGGCACGTTGATTTGAATATCAACGAAAAGATCTCCGCGTTTCCCCGCGCTGCTTGGAAGTCCGCGTTCTCGCAGGCGAAACCGCTGCCCGCCCTGTGTGCCGGGCGGAATTTTCAGGCGCACTTTCCCTTCGAGAGTTGGCACTACCAGCTCGCTGCCCAGCACCGCGCGCCATGGCTCAATCTTTACCTCGTGGATCAAATCGCTTCCCTCGACGGAAAAATCTGGGTGGCGTGCGAGCCGCACGCGCAGAAAGAGATCGCCGCTTTTTCCTCCGCGCACACCTGCTTCGCCCTGGCCGGCCAATCGGATACGCTGACCCTCATGAACGCCGCGCGGAATTTTGACCTGATAGCTTTCTACTTTGTTCGAACCGGCCCGGCGCAGCGAAACCGTCCTGGTAGATCCGTGCAGCGCTTCCTCCAGCGTGACCATGATGTCGGCTTCCACGTCGGCGCCGCGTTCGGCCGTGGCCTGGCGCCCCCCGAATCCGCCGAAGGCAGAGCGGCCCCGGCCGCCGCCGAAAAACGCTTCGAAGAAATCGCTGAATCCTGTCCCCCCAAATTCGAATTGGACCCCGCCGCCATCGCCGCCCCATCGGTAAAATCCGCCTTCCGATGGCTGTGCGCCCCATTGCGGAGGCGGTTGAAATCCGCCGGGCCTGTTCCAATCCGCCCCGAGCTGATCATACTGCTTCCGTTTCTCCGGATCGCTCAACACCTCGTAGGCTTCGTTGATTTCCTTAAACTTTTCCTCGGCAGCCTTCTTGTCCTTGGCCACATCGGGATGATGTTTGCGCGCCAGCTTGCGAAAGGCGCTGCGAATTTCGTCAGCCGTTGCCGTTTTCGAGACACCGAGTGTCTCGTAGTAATCTCTAAATTGGACCGCCATCGGCTCTCAACCTTGTGCCTCCGCTCGATTCGCGCAACCTTCACTCGATGCGTGAGGTCGGAAAATTCGTGGTCGTCATTGGCGTCATCATGACGCTGGTGGGACTTGTGCTTTGGAGCGGATTCGCGCCAAAATGGCTGGGACGATTGCCCGGGGATATCCGCATCGAGCGCGAATATTCGGCATTTTATTTCCCTATCGTTACCTGCATCATTCTCAGCATCGTGCTGAGTTTGTTATTGTCGATCTTCCGGCGCTGACCATTTCAAATCCGGACATGCCGGGATCACGCATTCAAACTCGACTCGACGACCATGTCGCTCATCTCTTCCAATGCCGTCGTTGCCCGCGGATGCAATCAACGCCGGTCTCAGGCGGCGCGGTTGTCAGCGATGTGATGTTGATCGGCCAGGCGCCCGGCCCGCGCGAGCCGGTCTTGGAGCGACCTTTCGCGCATACTGCCGGCAAAACGCTTTTCCGCTGGTTCGAAGAATCTTGCGGAATGAATGAAGCCACCGTTCGCTTGAAGGTTTATTTCGCGGCGGTGTGCCGATGTTTCCCCGGCAAAAATCCCGCCGGCGGCGATCGTGTTCCGGCACCGGATGAAATTCGCAATTGCTCTTCGTGGATGGATGAGGAGATCCAAATTCTGGAACCGCGTCTCGTAATCCCCGTCGGCCGTTTGGCCATCGCGCAGTTTATTGATTGCAGAAGGCTGGAAGAAGTGATCGGTCGCAAATTTCGCGTCGAGCGCGCTGATCACCGTTTCGATCTTATTCCGCTACCGCATCCCTCGGGTGCATCGCCCTGGCACAAGATTCCCCCGGGAAAAGAACTGCTCGAGAACGCGCTACGCAAAATCGCGCGCCACGCTGCGATTAAGGAGCTTCAATAGGAACATCACGCCGGGATGTCTGGCGAGAAAACGCCGAACGCTCAACACCGAACGTCCAACTTCGAATTCTTTCGCGAGCAGGCGATTCGAACAGTCGCGTTCTGGATTTCGATATTGGACGTTGGACGTTGGACGTTGGACGTTTCCGAATGTCATTGAGTATTCCAACTCGCTCTGAAATCCCCGAGTCTGACAAATGGGACCTGACGCATCTCTTTGCGGATGCCGGCAAATGGCAGGAAGATTTTGCCTGGCTTCAGCGGACGTATCCGGAACTCCAAAATTGGAAGGGTAGAGTAGGGGAGTCGGCGCAAACACTTGCGGAATTGCTTGAGTTTGAAAAGTCGCTCGAACTGAAAATCGAGCGCGTCTATCACTACGCGTCGCTCCGACTGGCCGAGGACAGCACGAATAACGAATATCTCACGCAGATCGGGCAGGTTCAGAATTTACTTACAAAGATTGGTGAGGCGGCGGCGTTCATTACTCCGGAAATCCTGGCGATCGACGACGAACAGTTCGCGCAATTCATTGCCGATCCAGCGCTGGCCGATTGGCGAATCAAGTTGCACAAAATTCGCAGGATGAAGCCACATGTGCTGTCCGTGGCCGAGGAGCGCCTTCTCGCGCTGGGTAGCGTGGCGCTCAGTGGTTATGACGACACCTTCTCACAGCTAACCGATGTAGACATGAAGTTCGGTGTCCTGATCGATGATACCGGCCGCCAAAAACCGCTTACTCAAAGTTCGTTCAGCTCATTCCTAGTGAAGCGCGACCATAAGCTCCGCAAACGCGCCTTCCATCAATTCTACGCCGAGTTTCAGGACCATCGGTACACGCTTGCCGCGTCGCTTGCCTACTCGGTGAAGGCGGATGTCTTTCAGGCAAGAGCAAGACATTATTCATCTGCGCTCGAAGCGACGTTGTTTCCGGATGATGTGCCGGTCGCCGTTTACGACGGATTGATCAAATCGGTTCGCGCGAATTTGGAGCCGCTCTTTCGCTATTTCGATTTGCGGCGGCGCGCTCTTGGGTTGGGCGAGTTGCATCATTACGACACGTATGTGCCGCTGGTTCCGGAAATCGAAACGCGATTTACTTTTGATCAGGCGGCGGAGATGGTTCTCGCCGCTGTGGCCCCGGTGGGGAAAGAATATGTTGACACTCTGGCGGAAGGCCTGCGGAGGCGCTGGTGTGATCGTTACGAGACGAAAGGCAAGCGCAGCGGCGCGTTTTCATCCGGAAGCTACGGCGCGCCGCCGTATATCCTGATGAATTACAAGGAGGATGTTTTCGCCGATGTTTACACGCTGGCGCACGAGGCTGGTCACTCGATGCACAGCTGGTTCGCGCAGAATTCGCAACTGTTTCAGGACTACGAGTATCCGATTTTCCTGGCTGAGGTTGCATCGACCTTCAATGAAGAGCTGCTCACCCAACATCTGCTCGAGCAAACGAGCGATCCGAAGATGCGCGCCTACATCATCAATCGGCAGATCGATGACCTGCGGGGCACACTTTTCCGGCAGACGATGTTTGCTGAGTTCGAGAAAGTCATTCATTCGATCGAGGAAAGCGGCGACGCGCTTACGCTCGATGTTTTCAAATCGGAATATCACAAACTCATCGAGACCTATTTTGCGGAAAATTTCGTGCTCGATCCCGAGCTGGATCTGGAATGCCTGCGTATTCCGCATTTCTACCATGCGTTCTATGTCTATAAATATGCGACAGGCATCTCTGCGGCGGTTGCTCTCTCGGAACAGGTCCTCCGCGGGGAAGCGGGCAGTGTGAATGCGTATCTGGTTTTTCTGCGCTCCGGTGGCTCGAAATTTCCACTCGAAACTCTTAAGGCCGCGGGCGTGGATATGACGACGCCTGCGCCCATTGAAAGCACGCTTCGGTTATTTGAGCGGCGTCTGCAGGAACTGGAAGAGCTGTTGGTGTGATCAAGGAGAGGCGGTCTCTAGTCCGCCATCTCAAAAGGGGCGGCTTGGAAGGCGCCCTTCCTTGATTAATCTGCTCCAATGCGATTGGACGCCGAGGAATTAAGACAGCGGGTCGCCCCGCTGTTCCAGGAAAACTTCGAGAAGTTTGGCGAGCTCGGAGCCGCTGTTTCTGTCTGGCAAAATGGAAAACCGATTGTCGACCTCCACGGCGGATTTCGTGATGCGGGTCGAGAAAATCCGTGGGGGAGTGATACGCTTGTCCTAGTCTGGTCGGCGATAAAGGGAATTGGCAGCGCGTGCGTACTCCATGTGTTGCAAGAGCACGAGATCGATCTCACCCGGCAGGTCGCGGAGTTCTGGCCGGAGTTTGCGCAGGCCGACAAAGAAAAGATTACGCTTGCGCAGTTGCTCTCGCATCAGTCCGGGCTTTGCGCTTTGAATCGGCGAGTCGATGTGCTCGACTACAACGCCGTAATTCAAGCACTTGAAGCGCAAAAGCCGTTGTGGCCGCCGGGAACTGCGCATGGCTACCATGCTCTCACTTTCGGCTTTCTCCTCGACGAGCTCGTGCGTCGAATCGCTGGAAAGACGTTATCGGATTATTGGCAACAAAATTTTGCCGAGCCGCTTAATCTCGATCTTTGGATTGGCTTGCCCGAAAAGGAAAATCCGCGGGTAGCGACGATTTACGCTACGAAGAGCGGAAAAGCGCCGGAACCAAAGCAATTCCACCTCGATCTTGTCACGCCGGGCACGCTGGCGCGGAAAACGTTCACGTCACCGTACGGATTGCAGGCGATCAGCGCGATGAACACTCCTGCCATGCGCGCGAAGTCGATTGTTTCCTTTGGCGGTATCGGGAGCGCCGCAGCCCTGGCAAAGTTTTATTCGGTGCTCGCGAACGGCGGAAAATTCGACGGGCGCACATTTTTCTCGGAGAAAACACTTGAATGGATGATAACGACACTGACTGATGGCATGGACCGCGTTTTTCAAATATCGACGGCGTTTTCCGCAGGTTTTATGAAAGACGCTCGGCAGGCAACGCGAAAAATTTTCGGCGCGTCGCCGAATGCCTTTGGACATCCGGGTGCGGGCGGCAGCCATGCGTTTGCCGATCCCGAAAACAAGATCGGGTTCGCTTACGTGATGAATCAAATGGAGCAATCGCTTCTGCCCAACGAAAAATCGCTGCGAATCGTGGAGGCCATTTATAGGTAGGGACGGATCGCCAGGCCGTCTGTCGTCTTCGGCGCGCCCGGTCCGGCCGCTGCCGGACGCCCTACCAAATCATCCGCCAATGATCGTGATAGAAATTTTTCGCCGGTGAGGCGCTCGCCGATGCTCAAACAGAAAAATGCCCTGCCAGGTGCCAAGCTGCATTTTCCCATCAACAATCGGCACCATCTCGCTCGTTCGCGTCAGGACCATGCGAATGTGCGACGGCATGTCATCGCTGCCTTCCGAACCGTGAGTGAAGTAATCAGCCTCTTCTGGCACCAGTCGATTGAAAAATTCTTCCATGTCATGTCGCGCGCTCGGATCGGCATTTTCCATAATGATCACGCTGCAACTGGTGTGCTGAACAAAGACTGTCACGGTCCCAATGCGCAGGCCGCACTTGTCGATCGTGGCTTGGATGTCGGCGGTGATTTCGTATATCCCTTTGCCAGTGGTGGGGACTTCGAGTCGGTCGTGGTGGACGCGCATTCGACGCACTGTTATTCAACGCTGCGATGAGAGCAATGTTGGCGGCATTTTGGAGAGTCTTGAATGTCGCGCCATAAACCCTCTCACCTCAACCCTCTCCCCTTGAGAAAGGGCAGAGGCGGACGAACATAGATGCGGTGAAAGTGCGAGTGCAGTTTTACGCTCAATTGAGCGATCTGGCTGGAATGCGCGAGTTGGCTGTCGACCTGCCTGAAGGAGCAACTGTCCGCGATTTGCTCGACCAAATTTACGCGAGACAACCTGCACTTCGTCCACATGACAAGAGCATTTTGATTGGCGCCGGCCTGGAGTTTGTCGATCGCGGCTACAAACTGAGACCAGGCGAGGAGATTTCGATCATGCCGCCGGTGCAGGGCGGGTGATTAGAACAATCGGAAGTCAGATCTCAGATACATCTGACATCCGGGCTTCAATCTCGGAAATTTTTGAAATTGGTGGCGACATCAAAGTCGCGGCCACGCACAAATTGAATGACGGCTTGCAGATCGTCTTTCTTTTTTCCCGTGACGCGAATTTGTCGATCCTGTAACTGGCTTTGCACCTTGAAACCTTGCGACTTGATTGCCTGAATAATTTCTTTGGCTTTGTTGCCTTCGAGTCCCTGCCGAATTTTCAATTCCTGCCGGGCATGCCCGACCGATGAGATGGCAGGCTCTTCCTGTTCGATATTACGCAAATCCACACCGCGTTTTGAAAGTTTGCCGATCAGAATTTCGCGTAACCCGCGAAGATGGGCGGAGTCCTGAGCAGTAAGCGTGATCTTTTCTTTTTCGGCGAGAATTTCAGCCGTTACCCCTTTGAAATCGAAACGGGTAGCCAGCTCCTTGCGAGCCTGATTGATCGCGTTGTCGAGTTCCTGCGTATCCACTTCGGAGACAATGTCGAAAGAGGGCATCTTTGATTATAGATTTTAAATTTCTGGATTTTCGACTGATCAACTCGCGAAAGCTTTCGGAGTCAAATCATTTCATCTCACGGATTTGCTTCCACGATTTTAATGTTGCCTTGCCCGGTACGGATCTTGACTGTGGCTTCGCTTCCAGCATGGAGTGAAGTGTCAATCTTCGTCATATCATCGGACGTGCGATCACCGGAGTCGCTGAAATCATTAGCAATTTTTCCGTTGCCCGTTTCAGCGACCAGATGGAGCGTGGCGTCACTTGGGAGGAAGGCCCAGGCATTTCCCTTAGCGATTATTGCCTCAATCAAAAACTTACCCGGCTCCCACCAGTCGTAGGCCAGAGTGAGGATTCCTTGGCTCGTTGTGAGCTCGACGTTACTAAAGCAGTTGTGAGCAGACATCCTGCCGCTCCCCAACCGTGCGCGCACGGTGCGGCCATGCATTCCGTCGATCAGGACTTCGCCGTTGCCCAGGTCTAATTGCGATATGTTGGCGGTTTGGGGGACAACGAGCGTGTAATCGACCGTGCCAGAGCGATCAGACAGGCCCCACGCTTTTCTTCGAGGAAAACTTGTTCGTATTGAGACGGCGCCTGGCTGCACCGAAAGATTGACTGCGATCTGTTTTAACCGTTCGCGGGTGTAGGCCCTCTTGATTGCCTCCACCCGCATCTCGTTCGCAGGCGACCCATAAATGTGAACTGTGCCATCTTCGTTTTTAATCGTTATATTTGTGGTCGGCTCTATCGGATAAACTTGCTCGAATGTCTCCTCTAACGCGCGGTCCTTTGCAGGCGCGCAACCGGCCAGCGACGCCGATAACGCCGCCAGTATCAGACAGAAGGTTTGTCGCTCAATAGTTGCTGATCGCACGCACAAATTCCA
>Ga0137378_10003995_pt1 | contig 12725 bp, 13 predicted proteins | sample SagtaG_21_FD_104813 | JGI IMG/M metagenome (GOLD analysis project Ga0137378, IMG submission 104813) | Vadose zone soil microbial communities from Sagehorn Ranch, Mendocino, California, USA - Sage2_L_60_16 metaG | ecosystem: Environmental > Terrestrial > Soil > Vadose zone | place: USA... | reverse complement strand
GCACGGCGCCCGGTCTTTACCTGCGCGCCAATCTTAACCCCCACATCCGTTCGTCTCATCTGTTCTTGCTCCCTGGGCCGCCGGGTGAGCTTCAGCCGATGTTTCGACGATGGGTGATGCCGATCTTGCGTTCGGTTTATCCGCCGTCGAAGTCGCTTGAGTGCCGCATCTACCGCATCACTGGAATCGGCGAATCGTTGGTTGAAGAGGCAATCGGCGAAAAGATTTCAGCAATTCCCGCAGTTGAGCTGGGTTATTGCTCACGACCCGGAGACGTTGATGTTCGAATCATCGGCGAATCCGATCGGATTGAGCGGGCGGATAAAATCATTAGAACAACGCTCGGAAAGTCGATTTACTCTACGAGCGAAGCGACTTTGGAAGAGGTAATTGTGGAACTTCTTACGAAAAGAAGAGAAACGCTTGCCTTGGCGGAGTCGTGCACGGGCGGCCTGCTTGCAAATCGAATTACGAACGTTTCGGGTGCTTCCGCAGTTCTTTTGGCCGCTTATGTGCCTTATGCGAATGAGGCGAAGATTGACCTGCTCGATGTGGATCAAAAACTGATCGAACGACACGGCGCAGTAAGTGAATCAGGCGCGCGCGCGCTGGCAGAAGGCGCGCGGATACGCGCAAGATCGGCATATGCTCTTGCCACAACCGGAATCGCGGGGCCGACCGGTGGCTCATCGGAAAAACCGGTCGGGACCGTTTACATCGCGCTCGCTTCATCGGACGAGACAATGGTGAAAAGGTTTTTCTTCCCGAGTGATCGCAAAACCTTCAAAGAGCTCGCCGCGCAAGCCGGTTTCGATCTTCTGCGTAGAAAATTGCTGTCGATACCGACTCAGTAATCACCTACGTCGACTGGTGTGCCGACTTTGACGTGATCGTAAAATAATTTCGCGCCTTCCGCTGACTCGCGGATACAACCGTGCGAAGCTGGATAACCGGGCAAAATCCCGATGTGCATGCCGACGCCGTCTTCAGTCAAGCGCAGGAACCATTTCATGGTGGCGCCGGCAAAATGGGTTCCGCTTGGCGCCGAATCGATTCGCGCACTGACGCCCGCGCGGACGATACGGCCGAAACTGTCCACAAAATCGCCATAGAGACTGGAGTGATGGTTCGGATCTTTTTCGAGCACATGCATGTGGCCGGTTGGTGAACTGTGGCCGCGCTTGCCCGAGGAAATTGGCCCGTCCGCCGCCAGTTGTTCGCCCATCATTAAATACGCGCGCTGTTTCGGGATCGACACCACGATGCGCGCGTTGTCAGGCGTAAGGTCCCTGAGCACTGACTGATTGATTTTTAGCCGCTCTTGCTTGCGAATGAGATCGGATGCTTTCCGTAAAGGTTGCAACGTCGGCGCAGGACGTATCTGGCTGCTGGCGGAGTATGCCAGTGTGGCTGCCAGCAGCGCGCAGAAATATCTTAGAAGAGTTGCCGGCATAGATCAGCCGCGACTGTAGCTATTTACGCGCTGAATCCAACCTGCTAACCAACGTGATTCGTGCCGCTGGGGAGGAGCGTTTTGCACGCGTCGCTCCAAAACCGTTTTTGCCGAACGGGAAAATTCATTGACTGCTCTGGCGGGTTCGATGCCGTGCATAGCATCAAGCACTTGGAGCAGGCCCCACCCTTCTCCTTGGTATCGCTCTGTGTGCAAAACTCCTTCGCCTTTAAAGTTTACATAATCGGCGAGCGCGAAACAGCCCTCCCGCGTGCTGGCCATGCGCTCGAATTGTTGTTGCACGTTCGCACGATCAGAAGGTGCAGCTTCCGCGAGCATTTTCGGAAGCGCATTCTGTAGTCGCGAAATTAAAAATTCAGCTTGGAAATCGACGGTGTTAGCAAGAAATTGGCGCAATTGGTTCATTGCCGGCGTGTGCTGGGCATGCAGAAATTCGGCGCGAGAATTCCACGGACAAGGAGTCTCTTCGATTTTTAAAAGGAAGGCTGGCAACTTCGCGCCGCGACTCGCGATAAAGCTTACAAGCTTTGGAAAACTTTCTTCAAACGGGCCGCGCTGATTCTTTGGATACCAGATGAAATGACCAATGCCGAGTGAAGCGAAGTTTTCACCTTCATTCCAGGAAGTGAGGCCGGCAATCGTTCCGTTGCATTCATTCTGCCAGATTTTTCTTCCGATCCTGAGTGCATCGCCGTGGGAGAGAACGACTGCGGCAAGGAATTGCGTCCCAGGAGCAATACATGCGAGAAAAGCAAGGGTGCAGAGCATGCGAGATTGGCCGATTTGCCACCGGTTCTGTTTTCTTGACGAGTGAACTTTATCCATTAGCATGCCACTTCCTCCGGCGCTCAATTTAAAGCAAACCCGCGTGGAAAATTCCATCTTATGAAACATCTTATTTTCATTGTTACCGCATGCTCAGTTGCGTTGCCTTTGTTTGGGCAGGAGAAATCGCCGCAGCTCAAAGATCAGAAGGACAAAGTCAGCTATAGCATTGGCCTCAATATTGGGTCCAACCTCAGCAAACAGAATATACCGATCAATCCCGACGTGCTTGCCACCGGCATAAAAGATGCCATCGCGGGAAAACCTCAGCTTACACCCGATCAGGTCAAGGAGACCATGGCAGCATTTGAAAAAGATATGGAACAAAAACAACAGGCAGCGGCGCAGAAGAACGCCTCGGAAGGCGCTAAGTTTCTCGAGGAAAACAAAAAGAAAGAAGGCGTGAAGACGAGGGCAAGTGGACTGCAATACAAGCTGATCAAGGACGGAACCGGAGCCCAGCCAAAAGAGAATGACACAGTGACGGTAAATTATCGCGGCACGCTCATCAACGGTACGGAGTTCGACAGCTCATACAAACGTGGGGAGCCTGCAACCTTTCCGGTCAATGGCGTGATCAAAGGATGGACCGAAGCGCTGCAATTAATGAAAGTTGGATCAAAATATCAGTTATTCATTCCTCCGAATCTTGCATACGGCGAGCGCGCTGTGGGTCCTGATATTTCTCCCAATTCGACGTTGATTTTCGACGTCGAACTGATGGGCGTCAAACCCGCAGGGAGTGCCGCAAGCCCAGCGCCTTCCACATCGCCGAAATAAACGTAGAGCGCGCTCTTGTATCAGGCGCAGAACTAAATGACACGCGCTTGGCACAAGCGCCTCTACATCAAAATCACCGCATGATCACGGCGGCTTCCCAATCGAGCCGCGGCGCGTCGCCCCAAAGATCCTCGAGGCTGTAAAAAGCACGTTTATCTCGATGAAAGACGTGCACGACCACCTGCAGGTAATCGAGCACGATCCACTGACTGGCTGGAAATCCATCAATTGTCGATGGTCGAATCGCGTGGTCCTCTTTTAGGCGCATTTCAATTTCGTTTGCGATCGCTTTAAGTTGCGGCTCGGATGCAGCTGAGCAAATAACGAAGAAATCCGTGAACGTTGAGATGGCGCGCAAATCCAACACCACGATTTCTTCCGCCTTTTTGTTCGAGGCGAGTTCTGCGCAGGTTTTGGCTAGGTTTTCCGCGGTTATTTCACATGCTCCCGGTAAAGTTTCTGGCGGCGAATAATTTCTTCGACTGCTCTTGGTACGAAATAGCGAATCGACTGGCCCGAGGCAACTCTCTTTCTGATTTCCGTGGCAGAAATGTCGATCGTGCGATGCACAGTTGCATAAGGATGATTGGTTCCACGCGCGGTGCGATCAAGAACAACAAAGCGAACCAGTTTTTCCAGTTCTGCGAAGCGATGCCATTTTCCGAGTGCAGCCACGTTGTCTTCGCCGATGAGATTGTAAATCTCCACGTCACGTTCTCGCCTTCGGATTTCTTCGATCGTGTCAATCGTATAAGAAGGAGGCGGGCGCTGTAGCTCGCAATCATCTACGGCGAATCCCATCTCGCCCTTGATCGCAGCTTGTAACATCGACAGTCGCATCGCTGCGCTCGCGACCGGTGAATCTTTGAACGGTGAAACTGGCGCTGGAACAAAAACTACTTTTTCCAGTCCGAGCCTCTCGCGCGCTTCTCGGGCGAGGATCAAATGTCCATGGTGGATCGGATCAAACGTGCCGCCGTAGATACCGATTTTTCTCATTCGAGCGGTTTTTTATTTCGCACCGGAGGTGTCGACATCTAAGTTGCGCAAGTTATGGAGAGCGAATCACTTGGTCAACTGATCCTCACCGGGGTGTCCGGAAAAGAACTCGACGTCAAGACGGCGAAGTTGTTTCGGAAAGTGCAGCCGGGTGGATTCATTTTGTTCGGGCGCAACATCGAAAGCGCGACGCAATTGCGCAAACTGATAGACGATCTTCGCGAACTGAGCGCGGTTGAACCGATTATCACAATCGACCAGGAAGGCGGGCGCGTTTCTCGATTGCGTTTGATCGGTAACGAGCCGCCGAACGCGCAGCAGTTGCGCGACAAGGATGATGTCGATCTTATCCGGCAGCACGGCGACATCACCGGACGCTTGCTCCGCGTTTTTGGTTTCAATCTCGATCTTTGTCCGGTGCTGGACATGTCTTTCGACGACAACGCCGACAATTCACTGCGTGGCCGTTGCTATGGTAAAACAGTCGAGCAGGTTGTCCGTAACGCTGGCGCGTTTAATGATGCGATGCGCAAGCAGGGGATCGCGAGCTGCGGCAAACATTTTCCTGGATACTCGGCCGCGAAATCCGATGCGCACTACGAATTGCCGAGGATCGATCGGAGTCGCGAAGAACTGGATCGCGCGGAGCTAGCCGTTTTCCGCGCATTTACAGGTAGGGACAGCTCTCCGGGCCGTCCGACAAATTCCGTGGACAGCCTGATGATCTGTCACGGTTGGTACCGATGTTTCGAACCGACTAGAAAGCCTGCGTCGTTATCGCGTCGTATCGTTACTCAGCTGCTACGCGAAGAGATGGGTTTCAATGGTTTGATCATGACCGACGATCTCGACATGGGTGCAATTTTGAATGAATACAGCCTTGAAGAAACAATTCGTCTCGCCATCGCAGCAGGAAACGATCTCGCCATGATTTGCCATCGAATTCCTGAAATCGAACAGGTCCATCGCATTCTTGACACTTTGCCCCGCGATCAAATCGATCGCGCACAGGAAAGCGTGGCTAGATTCAAGAAAAAATTGACGCCGCCTCATAAATTTTCCGAAGCCGCTTTTCGCAAGATCGACAATGAAATTTGGGACCTTCGCGTCGCCGTTCTCGGCGAAGAACGCGCGAAGCAGCGCAGTCCCGAAGATGCTAAACGCTCGCCAGTGGAAATGTACTAAGCTCCCCTGCGTATGGATCGCGGCCTCAGGACAACGTCGCGGCCGACGAGATAGAGAAGCGCGCACAACACGATGAAAGGAATCAGTGCGAGCAGATCGGAATAGCCTCCGTTGAGGAATGGATTGTGCGCCATTTGCCAATCCTGAATTCGGCGATCGATCTTAGCAACGGCCGGTACCCATTCAGGCAGCAATTCTTTGGCTGCGATCACGATTCCGGTGATCGCGCCGCCGGCGATATAGCCGGAGGCGAGGAGGACGCCGGGGCTCTTGTCGCCTTCGGCAGTCAATTCGATCTCGGACAAATTCTTGTGTCGGAATTTTACCCGCAAATATCGATCAACGAGCAGGCGGATCATTCCGCCAATAAAGATCGGGCTGGAAGAGGCCAGTGGCAGATAAACACCCACCGCAAAAGCGAGCGACGGGATGCCGCTCATTTCGAGCACGATCGCGATCATCACACCGAGCAGCACAAGTGCCCACGGCAGTTTGCGGCTAAGGATTCCCTTGATGATATAAGACATCAAGGTCGCTTTCGGCGCATCGAATTTCGTTACGCTTGATCCATCCGGACGGATCTTGTGCGTACCGTTAATTCCAGGATCGACAAGGTAAACGGGAACGCCTTCCGGGTTCAGCAAATAGCGCTGCGCAGCGCCACCGCCAGGATCGGTTCGTTGCCAGGCCCGATACGTATTTTGATCTGACAAGCCCTGTACACCTCGCAGTTTTTCCACTCGGCCAAGCTCATTGGCTGGCGCGCGCAATTCCGATGTCGCGGACACCGGCACGTAAACCGTGAAGGCATTGTTTAAGAATAGGAGCACGAAACCAAGTGTGAGCGCGGAGGCGAGCGCGCCGAAGAGGATCGCGATTTGCTGAAACCTGGGTGTCGATCCAACCAGAAAACCCGTTTTCAAATCCTGCGACGTCGTGCCGCCATTGGAAGCAGCGATGCAAACGATGCCGCCAATCGAGAGCGCGGTAACGAAATAATGTGGGCCGGTCCAGCCGACGATCAGAAACACTAAACAGGTGAGCAGCAGCGTCGCCACCGTCATTCCCGAAATCGGGTTAGACGATGATCCAATCTCGCCGGTCAATCGCGATGAGACGGTGACAAAAAGAAAACCAAACACCACGATCAGAAACGCGCCGAGCAGGTTTCCGCGCAGATTTAACTGTGGCACAACCATAATGACGGCGATGATTGCAAGACAACCGATAATCACGACGCGCATCGACAAATCACGATCGGTGCGCGGGGCGTGCTCACGCGGACCGTGCTGGCCGAGCAAATCTGCTAGCCCTCCTCTCAATCCGTGCCAAATCGTGGGGATCGACCGAAACAGACTGATGATTCCGCCCGCCGCCACTGCGCCGGCGCCGATGTAAAGGATGTATGCGCCACGAATGTCGTCCGGACTCATTTCACTGATTGGAATTGTTCCCGGTGCCACCGGCGCGGTGGTGTGTTCTCCAAAAAACTTGATTGCCGGAATCAGAACGAGGTAGGAGAGGACTCCGCCGCCGCACATGATCGAAGCGATACGCGGCCCAATGATGTAACCAACTCCAAGCAGTGCGGGTTCGATGGTGGCGGAGATTGAACCGCCCTTAAAAGGCGCTGCAAAAATTTTCTGGGGCGTGTCCTTCCACATCCTAAACGCGCCCATTGCGGCCTGATAAAGAAAGCCGATGCCGAATCCGCTAAAGATGATTTTGCCGCCGCTCGCGGCCTCTTCGTTAACGATCTCAGCGTTTGCGGTAGTATGAGTCTTGTCGGCCACTTCGAGCGATTCCTTGGACGCGGCGGCTTTGAGGACTTCGGCGCAGGCCGTGCCCTCCGGATATTTCAGGACTCCATGTTCAGCGACAATCAGCGCTCGGCGCAGCGGGATCATCATCAGAATGCCGAGCAATCCGCCCAGAATCGCGACCAGCATTACGCGCGCGATTTCGATATCGAACCCGAGAATCATGATCGCCGGCATGGTCACGCCCAGGCCGAAGGCAATCGATTCCCCGGCTGAGCCGGCCGTTTGCACGATGTTGTTTTGCAAAACGTTTGCGTCCCGAAATCCGAACTTTGAGAAGATGCGAAAGATGGTGATCGAAATCACGGCCACGGGAATTGAGGCGCTGACAGTCAATCCAACCTTGAGCACGAGATAAAGCGATGAGGCACCAAAAATCATCCCGAGAAACGTACCGGTGATTAAGTGAGGCCATGTCAGCTCCGGCAATTGCACCGACGGCGGAATGAACGGCTTGAAATTTGCTGCGAGTGGATTGGTCGGCCGCGCGCCGACGATGTCGGGATATTCCTGCGGCGGATTCGCGGTATCGACGGTCGCCATTAGCAGAGAGCTTTCAAAAACGGGTTCAAAGTGCAAGCATCTTCTGCAGTGTAGTAGCGTGATTGACGGCGCTCCACGGAATCAATAACTTCAGCGCGCGTGCATCCGGAATTGGAACAACTGCTTGTTCTTCAAGATCGACAACAAAAGATCAAACAGATCCAGACCGAGGTAGAAACTTTGCCGCTGCAAAAGAAAAGCCTCGAAGCGCAATTGGCAGCGAGCGTGGCCGGAGTCGAGGTGCTCAAGCAAAAAGCACGAAGGGTCGAAATGGATCGAAAGAAACTCGAGCTCGACGTCGGCACTCGAGCCGAAAGTATCTCGCGTCTTAAAACCCAACAGTATCAAACACGGAAGAACGACGAGTTTCAGGCGATCGGACATGAGATTGAGCGTTATGAAAACGAAATTCGCAAGATCGAGGACGAAGAACTCGAACTGATGATAGAGGCCGACAAGCTGAAAGCCGATCTCGGCGTCGAGGAAAAGAAAGCCGCAACGGTCAAGGAATCAGTCGCGCGCCAGACAGCGGATCTCGAGGCAAAATCAAAAACTTTGGAGTCGCGTCTGGAAGAGCTGACGAAAGAACGCGCGGAGATCGCCGGCAAAATCGACGAAGATTTGCTCGGCCGTTTCGAACGTCTTTTCAAAAGCAAAGGTGACGCGGTGGTTGTCCCGCTGGAACACGAAGTTTGCACCGGCTGTCACATGAAAGTGACCACCCAAACCGCGCATCGCGCGAAAGCGGGGAAGGACATCGTCAGTTGTGACAATTGCGGACGCATTTTGTATGACGCCGCGTAAGATCGACAATCACACATTGAAGCGAAAGAGAATCACGTCGCCATCGCGCACGACGTAATCTTTACCTTCCGTTCGCAGCTTGCCAGCTTCGCGCGCCTTGGCGAAGGAACCGAGCGCCACGAGATCCTCGTAGCGAATCGTTTCCGCCGCGATGAAGCCGCGTTCGAAATCTGAATGGATCGCGCCGGCAGCCTCGGGGGCTTTCTCTCCGGCGTGAATCGTCCAGGCACGCGTTTCTTTCTCGCCGGTCGTTAGAAACGTACGCAGACCGAGCAGATGATAGACCGACCGAATGAGCTGGTTGACACCGCTGTCCTGGACGCCCAGACCACGCAAATATTCCATCGCCTCATTTTCGCTAAGATCGACGAGTTCACTTTCAATCTGCGCGCTGATAACGACCGCTTCGGTCGCGAAATGATGTTGCGCGTAACTCTGGACCGCAGCGATATGCGTGGCTGCGATGTTGTAACCGAGATCGATGACCGCGGCTCCGGTCGGATCTTTCGATCCACAGTCAGCGCCCGCCGCTACAGAAGCTACCGCGAGGTCCGGCTCAGCCACATTGCACGCGAAAATTGTCGGCTTCGATGTGAGGAGAAAAAAACCGCCCGCGATTTCTCTTTCTTCCGGAGTCAACTCAAACGTAATAGCCGGTTTGCCCGCGTCGAGATGCAACAAAAGCTTTTCGACGACTGCGTCCTCGGTTTTCGCGGTTTTCGATCCAGCACGGACCTCCTTTTGCAAACGATCTTTGCGTTTTTGGAGCGACGCGAGATCGGCGAGTACCAGCTCCGTGTTGATCACTTCGATGTCGCGAATGGGATCAATCGTTGCGCTCACGTGATGAACATCCGGATTCTCAAAACAGCGGACAACCTGCACGATCGCGTCCACCTCTCGAATGTGATGCAAGAACTGATTGCCGAGGCCTTCCCCTGCGCTCGCACCTTTCACGAGGCCAGCAATATCGACGAACTCGATCGCCGTCGGCACGATCTTTGCCGAGTGCGATATCTCGGCGAGTTTTGTTAGGCGTGGATCAGGCACAGTGACGATGCCCACGTTTGGGTCAATCGTGCAAAAGGGATAATTCTCGGCCGACGCCTAGTGGGTACGGGTGACGGCGTTAAAAAGCGTTGATTTGCCGACGTTCGGCAAACCCACGATACCGGCACTTAACATAAAGATTTATAGGGGCGGTCTATGACCGCTGAAAAATTTTGGATGCGACCCCGAATGCTTTCGAGGCCGCTACAATTAATATCGGGCCGGCGGGATTTGAACCCGCGACCTCTTGAACCCCATTCAAGCGCACTACCAAGCTGTGCTACGGCCCGATTTGTGGCAAACTATTCACCAACCTTAGGCAAATCGCCACCGATGAGGACAGCTCCCAAAATATTGCATCCCTGCGCATGCGGGTTGGCATTTCTCTGCGTGATTGGGTTAACGATCCGCGCGTTAGCCATAAATGTTAGAGAGCAAACAACGATAACCGGTCAATTACCTGCGACTGAAAAGATTCGCGCAGTCCGGCTCAACCAAGATGCGTTCGACTACGCCAAAGAGCTGATTAAGGAGGGACACGTTGTAGCGGATAGCCGAGGTGCATGGAATCAGCACCAACCTTCAGCCGAGGAAGAGAACGAATTCATTCGTCTGCACGGATTCGGAGAATATGCAAAATGGCACCTCGGAATCGACGCCGCGCACGGCGAAAAGACCAAAGCACAATATAAATTTCCCTATGGCGATCTCAAAAACGTCCATCGTTGCGCTCTTCTCGCTATAGAAAGCAGAGCCGCCCAATACAAGCATTACGGCATCGAAAATGCCGCACTCGAACTGCGTAAGAGAATTAGTGCGAGTAGCAGAGACCGATAGAAGCTTGATTGAGATAGAGCGCGCGGTCTGCGACTCATCTCGACCTCCAGGCAGTCAAAAAAGCGTCGATCAATTCCGGCAGCTCGTCGCTATAGCCGCCTTCGAGAACCGCTGCGGTAGGAATCCCGATCTTACGCAGCCAATTGCCGAACTTCGCGAAGTCTTCTTGTTCTAGTGTCATCTGCACGAGTGGATCGCCCGAGTAAGCATCGAAACCGGCCGAAACAAGAATCAGATCAGGCTTGAATGCGATCAGATTTTCCAGCGCGCGTTTCGCAAGATGGACATGCTGCGCTCGCGGCGTGAAAGGACCCACCGGATAATTGTCGATGTTCGCAAACGATTTCGCGCCCGTTCCAGGATAAGCGGGAAATTGGTGAATGGACGCAAATCTGATTTGTGGATTATTCGCAACTATCGCTTCTGTGCCGTTGCCATGATGCGCGTCAAAATCCCATATCGCGACACGCTCTGCCCGGTTCGCGAGGAGAGCTAAAGCGGCAATAGCAACGTTATTTAAATAACAAAAGCCCATCGCGCGGTCGCGCGTCGCATGATGCCCCGGCGGACGCATTAAGCTAAAAGTATGCTGACCGCTCACTGCTGCGCGCGCAGCTTCCATTGCCGCGCCAGCAGAGCGCAATGCGTGTTCGTAAATATTCGGATAAGCCGGCGTATCCGTGTCGAAATCGCGGATGGCCATCTTTATTCGCGCGATGTGGTCGGGGGAATGGACGCGCAATAGTGCGATTTCATCGGCAACCATCGGCTCGCGCCATTCCCACTCTGGATGTCGATTTTTCAATATCGCGACCGAGCCTGTGATTCGTCCTGGCCGTTCCGGGTGTCCCGGGCTGGAATATTCCACGCAACGCGGATCGTGAAAAATGATCATCGAGGTTGCAAGCTGACCCTCGAACGCATATTCGGCTACGACTATGCTAAACGGCCAGAAAATTGTCGTCGTGATGCCGGCCTACAACGTTCCTCAAGCGATAGAGCGAAGCAGTTCCCAACGGTCCAAGCGGAAACGCAGGGCAGTTGCGAGACAACCGAAGTCGTAACGCACGCTTCTCTAGTGGAAATTGATCGACTATTGCGAAACGCCCGCGCTGATACAAGAGAACCAGCAGCCCGCAGTTCGCTTATCTCACAACGTAGTGGCCGTGGACCCAGACTCTTCGACCGTAACGCGATGTCCAATGTCCCGGCCTCCAGACGTAATAGGAGCGGCCCACGTAATAACCAGCGCCGCGATTATAATACGGCCGATCGCCAACCTCGACCGTAACGGAGCCCGGGTAAGCTGCATACCCTGGACCGTAGCCTGCGCCATACGGCCCGTAACCGCCGTAATATGGTCCGTACCCAGGATAAGCAGTATAAGTCCCTTCACATCCGCCTGCACCGAGCGCGACAGAAATCAGAAGCAACAGCAATGCCGACCATTTCAGTCTCGTTTTTGTTCCCGCTCCTGCGGAAAATGTTTTCGCCTCTGCGTGTTTAACAATATTCGTTATCATAATAATGATATTCGGATTCAAGTGAGTTTTCACGCGCCTCTCCATGGTAGAAGCGTCAATTTTCCTCGAGCAGTTCTACATTGGCCGGGAATCGCCGTCACGATAAATGTGACGCAACAGAATCCCGCGATGTTTATCTGCTAAGACGACGCGTTAAACCACGCCTTGGTCGAGCATGGCATCTGCAACTTTAACAAAACCAGCGATGTTCGCGCCGACGACAAGATTACCCGGCTGCCCGTACTCAGTGGCAGTTTCCCAGGCATTTTTGTGGATCGTTAACATGATGTGACGCAAACGCGAATCGACTTCTTCGCGTGGCCAGGGCAAACGCATCGAGTTTTGGCTCATCTCCAATCCGGAAGTGGCTACGCCACCGGCATTCGCGGCTTTGCCGGGACCGAAAAGGATTTTTCTCTCGAGGAAAAGATCGACACCCACTGGGACAGTCGGCATGTTGGCTGCTTCGGAAACCAAATAGCAACCGTTCTCGACCAACTTCCTGGCGTCTTCGCCTGTGATCTCGTTTTGCGTGGCGCATGGAAACGCGCAATCGCATTTGATGCTCCAGGGGCGCTGGCCTTCCACATATTTTGCGCGAAATTTTTTGGCGTACTCGCCGATGCGCCCGCGCCGGACGTTCTTGATGCTTTTGATCCAGGCCAGTTTTTCTTCGGTAATGCCGTTCTTGTCGTAAATAAAGCCGCTGGAATCGGAGATGGTGATCGGCTTCGCGCCGCACTCGATTAATTTTTCCACGGTGAATTGTGCGGCGTTCCCGGCTCCTGAAACCGTGCAAATTTTGCCCTCGATGGTTTCATCGCGTGTTTTAAGCATTTCCTGTGCGAAATACACTGCGCCGTAACCGGTCGCCTCCGGTCGCAT
>Ga0137378_10003985_pt1 | contig 12745 bp, 12 predicted proteins | sample SagtaG_21_FD_104813 | JGI IMG/M metagenome (GOLD analysis project Ga0137378, IMG submission 104813) | Vadose zone soil microbial communities from Sagehorn Ranch, Mendocino, California, USA - Sage2_L_60_16 metaG | ecosystem: Environmental > Terrestrial > Soil > Vadose zone | place: USA... | reverse complement strand
GTAGCCACATCTAGACTGTTGTCGTAAAAAACGGTGTAGGTCAGCTTGTACTTGTCGCTGTCGAACAGCTTCGGAATGGCGTAACTAACCAGCCCGCGCTGCTGCAGTCGGCCCACATGGGATTGGAACGTCAAGGTTTGGTTGCGCCCGGCAAAGTTCAGCCGCGTCACATCGAACTCTACGCGGGGACTTACGCCGGTGGTGCCCTGCGGCGCCGTCGTCCCCGCAGGTTGACCGGTCTGGAACTCCAACCCAACTCCGTAAGTGAAGGTATAGCGCTTGGCTTCCTCCACCTGCACCAGAACATTTTTCTGCGGATCGGTTCCCTCAGGATTCTGCACCGCCGTGTCCACCTGGCTGAAAATGCCCAGATCGTAGAGCCGGGTCTGAGTGCTGAGAAGGTCCTGCTGGCTGAGCGGTTCTACCTCGTGTACCTGCAATTCTCGTTGCAGCACATAGTCCCGCGTATGTTCGGTGCCAGCCACCATGACCCGGTCCACCGTGAAGCGCTCTCCTTCCTGGATCGTGTAGGTGACGTCCTCGCGATTGGGCTCATGGTCAGAAGGCTTGGTGGTGATCTCAAGTGCGGCGTTGGGAAATCCGTGGTCGAAGTAATAACTGAGGATCCTTTCCCGGTCGTTCGCCAGATCCTGCTCGGAATAAGGCTGGCCCGGTTGCGTGCTCAGCTCGGGGAGTTGGTTGGCGGCGACCTTCTGCGCGCCCAAAACATGCAGCTCGCCGACGCGGGTTCGAACTCCTTCTTCGATTTGAATGTGAACCGCCAGCCTGTTTGTCACTCCTTGATAGTCGTCGTCCACTTTGGTTTGGATCTTGACCTGGCGGAATCCACTCGCGCGGTAGAGCCCTTCCAGAGTCGCGACGTCGCTCTTGAGGAGGGTTTCGCTGTATCGCCCGTGGCTCAGCAGGCGGGTAGTCGGCTGAATCTGCAGGTAGGAGTGCAGCTTCGCCGTGTCCAGAAAATCCTTGTTGCCGGCGATTTCCACCAGCACCAGCTTGTGCAGCGTCCCGGGATCGATCTGGTAGATCACCTGCATGGTCTTCGCATCGGTTACTTTCTGAATGTCGACCTTGGCCTCGAAATGGCCACGTGTCTGCAAATAGTCGAGCAGGTTCCGCTTGCCCTCATTCAGCAAGTCGTCATCCACGGCGTTCTCTTCGTAAACCGGGATTTCCCTCTTCAGAACGCCCCGGCTGATGTGGTACCCCCGGGCGTAAATCACTACGACCGGTCCGGGATCGATCTGAAACGTGAAGTCGACCGCGTTGCTCTCCGGATGGTAGGACTGCTCGGCAATGGAAACCTGCGCCAGGGCGCGTTTTTGCTTCTGAAATCTCTTGCGCAGCCGTTGCAGGGAGCCACTCACGCGAGCCACCGTGACGCGGTCCCCGGGATCCATGTGCGCGATCTTCTGCACTTCCCCGGACGACAGGCTGGATGTGCCCGTGACTTTCACCTCACCCACATGCGCCTGCTCGCCCCGGGTGATGTGGAAGAGAATGTCCACCTGCTGCGTAGCCGCGTTTGACATGCTCTCAGCGGTGACTCGCGCCCGGTAGTAGCCGCCCTCCTGCATGAGTTGACGGATGTTCTCGAGCGCACGATCCAGTTTCTCGTGTGTATAAAGTTCTCCCAGTTGAAGCTTCGATGCGTTGACAATCTGGTTCGGAGTGGGGCGGGCGGGAGCCCCCTCCACGTCGATCGCACCCAGGAAAAAGTTAGACGAAGTGGTGAAAGTGAGCGTGACGCCCTTACCCGACGGCGTAACTTCCGCCTGGATGTCGGCGAAACGTCCGGTGGCATACAGGGCGCGAATGCTGTCACGGACACGGCCGCGATCCAGCGGTTCTCCGGCTTTCTGCGGCAGCAATTGCACGATATGCTCGCGATCGCGCTCCGCCACGCCGGGAATCTGGATCGATTGGACAACCTTCCCTTCGTAGGCGGAAGTCCCAGCCGTGGACTGTGCTTGTGGTTCTTGCGGAGCGCTCGATCCTGGCTTCGCCTCGCACACAGTCCCCGACACCAGGACCGCAGAACACAGCAGGATCATCGCGGTCAGAAGTGTCGCGTACCGTTTCAGCAAACAGGGTGTCCTTGGGTCCAGGCGCTATTTGACTTCGATGGAATGCACCCGGCGGTCGTTGTCCGAATTGTTCAAGCCCACGTTTTCGAGTCGTGCCCGGCGTGGGCAACGATCCACCCGCAAGCCAGCCACTTATAATAAAGGTTTTGCAGCCCGGGACTGGTGACCTCTTTGGCACAGGAAACGCAAGCCGCCGTACGAGCCGGTAATTCGCAGCCGGATTCCAGCGCGCTCCAGCACGAACACGACGAACGCTACTCGCGGCAGATTCTGTTCCGCGGCATCGGCGCGGAAGGCCAGCGCAAGCTGGCAGCTGCGCGAGTGGCGATCGTCGGATGCGGCGCCACCGGCTCTGCCTTGGCCGGACTGCTTGCCCGCGCGGGCATCGGCACACTGCGCATCATCGACCGCGACTACGTCGAACCCAGCAACCTGCAGCGCCAGTCACTGTTCGACGAAAAGGACGCCGCTGAGTCCCTGCCCAAAGCCATTGCCGCCGCACGGAAGATCGCGACATTTAATTCTCAGATCGTGCTTGAACCAAAGGTTGAAGATCTCGTTCCCGCCAACATTGAAGTTCTGCTTGATGGAATGTCGCTGATCCTCGACGGCACTGACAACTTCGAAACACGCTACCTCGTTAACGACTATGCCGTGGACCGCTCAGTTCCATGGATCTATTCCGCCGCAGTTGGGAGCTATGCCGTAACCTTGAACATCCTGCCCGGACAAACGGCCTGTCTGACCTGCATTTTTCCGGACGCTCCCCGCGGCGTGGTCGAGACCTGCGAGACTTCCGGGATTCTTAATTCAGCCGTGAATCTGGTGGCGTCGGTCGCCGCGACCGAGGCCTTGAAGATATTGGTCCTTGGCACGGCTGCTCCCCAACTGCGGCGCATTCTGCTTTCGTTCGACCTCTGGACCAACGAGCACGCCGAAATCTCCGCCGCCAAACCCCGCCCCGGCTGCCGCGCCTGTGGCGAGCGGGACTTCATCCATCTATCCGGCGAAGGCCGCCCCCACATCACGTTATGCGGCAGGAATTCCGTCCAAATCCATGAGCGCCAACGCCCCATCAACTTCGCCGAGATGGACCGCCGCCTCCAACCCCACGGCACCGTCCGCCACAACGACTTCGTCCTGAAATTCTGGCACGATCCTTACGAGATGACTCTCTTCCCCGACGGCCGCGCCATCATCAAGGGTACCACCGACACAGCGGTGGCGCGGAGTCTCTACGCTCGCTACGTAGGGGGTTAGCAGCTCGCAAAGGCCGAACGGAACTTGGCGGTTGCGCTGCCGATCCTGATCGCCGATCATCTTCCCGGCCAGAGCTTAGTTGACGGTTAACATCAGTACGCTGCTGTTACCTCCGCTTGTGCAGCCCAGGTCTCCGGTGTTCCCGCTCGGAGTCTGGACCATAACCTTCACCTGTCCGGGGCCGGATATCACATCGGCCGTGAGCTTTACTTTCAACTGCTGATCACTGACAACGGTCGCACTTAGAGGCGTCGTATTGATCAGTACTTCAGACGCCGAAACAAAATGGCTCCCCTCCACAGTGAGCGTCGTGCCCTCCTGTATCTGAGCAAAACTCACTGTGCTGGGCGAGAGTGAACCGATCAGCGGTGCGGGCCGGGCACTACCGCATAAGGGATTCAGAGTGTTGTTGCAGCCAAGTATGGAGAAACCGAGAGCAAGCAGGCAGGCAAACGATAGACCGCAACTCTGGAGACGCATGGGAGACTCCTTTTAGGACGGGGTTCCCCGCCGGGCTGTTTGAGCACGAACCTCCCCGGACCGGGTCCGAAATCTTGCTCCAGCTTCGTGCAGCCCGGGTTCCAACGTCCGAGACCCGTCGTCAATTTTTAATTGCATTGTTTCTGGCAAGTTAAGTAGGGACAGGCCAATTTGCACAGCCTGCCAAATGCTGCTCGGGTGGCCGGGTTCCACCAGGGTGGTGGTTTTCGGCCAAGCGTCCGCGATCATAACCTGGCCCTCACAATCCTCTACCCGCCTCTCCGAAGGGCGATTCAGTACACTTTGGGGTTTAGCCAGAAGCCAGCAGCGCTAGGAGCTAGGAGCTGAATTCTGCTAATCTCTCTGCTCGTGAATCCCAGGAATTTCACTCTGCTCGGAAGAGAGCGCTGATGCCCGAACTCGCGCGTCCTGAGCCCAGCCGTCCATTCCGTTGGCTGGTGCTGATCTTTGCCAGCCTGACCATGTTCGGGAATTACTACGTCTACGATTGCATTGCCCCGATTGCGGACTTGCTGACCAAGCAACTTGGATTTTCAGATTCCAACATCGGCCTGCTGCAGGCGATCTACAGCATTCCCAATGTCTTCATGGTGCTGATTGGTGGTTACGTCGTGGACCGGATCGGCACTCGCAAGGCAATTTTCATCTTCGGCACCCTCTGTTTTTTCGGATCGGTCGTGACGTGCTTATCGCCGATGCTGGGCGTAATGGCCGCCGGCAGGCTGATTTTCGGCCTCGGCGCCGAATCGCTAATCGTCGCCGTAACTACAGCCGTCGCAAAGTGGTTCCGCGGCAAGGAATTGAGCTTTGCCTTCGGCATCAATCTCATGATCTCGCGGGCGGGATCCCTGCTGGCGCAGCAATCGCCCTCGTGGGCCGGATTTGCTTACAGCTACTGGCGCAGCCCGATGCTGATTTCGGTTGGCTTCGGCGCGCTGTGTATCGTTGGAGCCGTGGTTTATTGGGCGCTCGAAGTCTACGCTGAAAAGAGATATCAAGTCGGGCCTGCGGGCGCGACCGACAAAGTCGTCTTCACCGACATCAAGGCCTTCGGGCTCTCCTACTGGTACATCGTGTTCTGTGCATCACTTTTTATTCGGCCATCTTTCCCTTCGAAACTTTTGCCTACAAGTTTTTCATGGACGCCCATCACGTCACCCGCGAGGCCGGAGGCGACCTGGTCGGCATGCTGACTCTCTTCACCATGTTCGGGACGCCGATCTTCGGCCTCTTCGTCGATCGGCTGGGCAAGCGCGCCCTGCTGATGATGCTCGGTTCGCTCCTGTTGATCCCGGTCTACCTGATGATGGCCTACGTGCGGTCGGCCAGTTACATCACGGTCTACCTGCCTTCATCCGCCGATGGGCGCTTCGCATTTGTCGCGCATCACTTGCCGCCAATTCTGCTACTTACTATGGCGATGATGGGCATCGCCTTTTCGCTGATTCCGGCGGTCATGTGGCCGTCAGTGGCGTATCTCGTCGACCAGTCGAAGCTCGGAACGGCCTACGGTTTGATGACCATGATCCAGAACATTGGTCTGGCGGGCTTCAACCTGATGGTCGGTTGGGCCAACGACTACAGCCATGCCGGCGACAACCACCCCAGCGGATACAATCTCGGCATGTGGATATTTTCCACCTTAGGATTCCTGGGCCTGACCTTCGCCTTCCTGCTCAGACAGCGGGAACTTGGACCGCACGGGCACGGCTTGGAGACAATCACCACCACCGGCCAGAAATGAGATCTTCAGCAATGACTCGCACAGGCTGCGGAAAAACTCCGATTTTGGCTTGTTTTGAAAGGGCGGTTTTGCTTTGTTTTGAAAGGGCGCGGCTTCAAGCCGCGCCGTGAAATCGTGCCGAGTCAATGCCGGCTTTAGCCGCTGAGGGCAATCGCGGGCCGTTTTCCGCTGCCGCTTCAGCCGTACCTTGGCGATGACAGATTTACCAATTTACGAAGATTGCGACTCTAAATTTGGAATCGCGTTTATAGAGTGGAAAGGACCGCCGTTCAACCCCGAGCAGCCAAAGGATTTCCGCCGCAAGAACGACGGATTGCGGAATCCCAAGTTCGGTAGAATTGCTCTAATATTCTGAATACAGCCATTACCTTAGTTCCACGGCGACGGCCCGCAAGCCATACAACGCAAAGATAGTTAGCCGCATCTCACGGGGTGCGGCCGGAAAAGGCAACTTGACCGACCCAGCACAACGACAGAGCAACGAAAAAGACTCGAACGAAGCTGAGCTTATCGAGAAAGCCAAGTTAGGGGACGCGCAGGCGTTCCAGGCTCTGTACGACAAGCACAAACGGCGGGTCTACTCGCTCTGTCTGCGCATGACGGCGAACACTGCCGAAGCCGAAGATCTGACGCAGGAAGCGTTCCTGCAGCTTTATCGTAAGATCGGAACGTTTCGCGGCGAATCGGCGTTTTCGACCTGGCTGCACCGGCTGTCAGTGAACGTGGTGCTGATGCAGTTGCGAAAAAAGAGTCTCCCGGTGGTTTCTCTGGAAGAGACCACGCAGGGCGGCGAGGACGATACGCCGAAGAAAGATTTCGGGGCAGAAGACCTGGCGTTGGCCGGATCCATCGACCGGCTGCAGTTGCAAAAAGCAGTCGACGATCTCCCTCCCGGCTACCGCACGATTTTTGTTCTTCACGACGTCGAAGGGTACGAACATAATGAGATCGCGACGATCGTGGGTTGCTCGATCGGCAACAGCAAGTCGCAGCTTCACAAAGCCCGTATGAAGCTGCGCGATCTGCTCAAGATAAATCGAGCCGAAAAGGCCGAAAAATCCTGAGCACGGTTTTGAAAAAGCGCTGCCGCTTAGCTTTGAAAGGGCTGGGGCTTGGTTTTGAAAGGGCGCGGCTTCAAGCCGCGCCGTAAAGCGCACGAAATCTGGCGGCTTTAGCCGCTTTGATGAATAACGTGATCCGGCGCAGACCGGACACAGTCGTAACCTTGGCAGAGGCGCAACACTGCAAGCTGATTTGAATTGGCAGTACACTGATTCAATCCAGGCTTGGGGAGAGCGGTATGAATTGCGTTGAGTTGCAAGCGAGTCTGGCAGAGATCGAAGACGTCAGAAGTGCCGACCAGCGAGCTCATCTGAAAACCTGCCCGGAGTGCTCATCTCTGGTCGCGGAATTAAATCTTATTGCCTCCACGGCGATTGAACTGCGCGCGGCGCAGGAACCCAGTCCCCGCGTTTGGAATTCCATCGAGATCGCATTGCGGCAGGAGGGGCTGATTCGCCCTCAGCGTGCCAGCCGTTCCCTTCTACCTTCTTTCAACAGCCCCTGGGCGTGGGCGCGCTGGATGGTCCCCGCCGCCTCTGTTTTGCTAATCACAGTGGGAGTGTATGTTCGCCAGCATTCCGTGTCTCAGCAGCTCGTGCGCGACATCGCGCCAACCGCTGCCGTTTCCGACCTGGCCATTGCGGGCTTGAACGACGACGACCTGTTACAGGAAGTAGCCCAACTTTCTCCCGCCATGCAGGCTCAGTACACCGACAATCTCCGGCACGTGAACGAGTACATTCAGGATGCCAAGATCGTGGTGGCCGACAATCCCAACGACGAGGAAGCCCGGCGTTCGCTGATGGATGCCTATCAGGAAAAAGCCATGCTTTTCGATCTGGCCATGGATCGTTCTTTGCAGTAATGTAGGCAATTCTCGGCCCGCCAGCCGGGCGCTGTGCGGACCAACAGGGGCATTCGAGGGAACATATGAGCGGGCGCACAATCCAACTTGTAGTGGTCGGCGCGATGCTGGCCGGGTCACTGATTTCCCAGACGCACGCCGCCGAGGCCCACAAGGAGTATCGCTTCAACGTCGGGCCCAAGTCTGGCGTTTCCGTCAACAACCCCTACGGCTCAATCTCGGTGAAACCATCGACGGGCAATATCGTGATCATCAATGCCGTGCTCGCTTCCGACAAAGTCGAAGTCGACAACAACCTGGTCGGCAATCGAGTCGAGATCCAGTCCCACCTGCTGCCCGGCGCCAATGCGCAGTCCGGACGCGTGGATTACGAAATCCTGGTGCCCGCCGACGCCAGCATCACGCTGCGCTCCAGTACCGGCCCGCTGCGCGCTGAAAGGCTTCACGGGGACGTCACTCTGGAAGGCTCCGCTGCAACCGTCGAGGTCCGCGACATCACTGGCAGCCATGTCCACGTGAAAACGCTGAATGGGCCGGTCACTCTTACCAACGTGCAGGACGGCCACGTCGAAATCGATTCCCTGAGCGGTGAAGTCACCCTCAATGGCGTCACCGGCCCACTGGTGCAGGTGATTTCAACCAGCGGCAGCATCAACTACATCGGCGACTTTGGCGACAAGGGCGAATACCGCCTTACCAGCCACAGTGGCAACATCGAAGCGACCGTGCCGGAATCTACTTCCGCCGATGTCAGTGCGCGCTCGGTGCGCGGTGAAGTGCATGACGACATTCCTCTCCAACCCAAAACGCACACCTGGTTCGTCGTCAAAGAGGGAAGTGCCTTCTGGGGTACCATGGGCCGGGCCGCGGTATCATCGACCGTGGTCTTGCGCAGCTTCAGTGGTAAAATCCACCTCAGAAAACGCACCTCAAAATAGCGAACAATCCAGCTTCTAGCTGCTAGCTTCTAGCCAAATATTGGCGGCCAGGAGCCAGCCATTAATTTTTGAAGAAGAGTTCTGGCAAAACCGTGAATGCAAGGCAACGGGGGCGGCTCAAAAAGCCAACTGCGACGTCCGCCAGTCTTCCGGGCACCGCGGTTTTCCTGGTCGGCTTCATGGGCGCCGGGAAAAGCAGTGTGGGCCGCGCCCTCGGGCAGCGGCTGAATTGGATCTTTGAAGATCTCGATGATCGCATCCAGGCCCGCGAAGGCCGTACTGTGGCTGAGATTTTCCGGGATTCCGGAGAATCCGAGTTCCGCCGGGCCGAACGCGCGGCCCTGCAAGATGTGCTTCGGGAGTTGACCGGCGGAGGCTTCAGAATCGTAGCCTTAGGCGGTGGTGCCTTCGTGCAGAAAGAAAACGCGGCCCTGTTGAAGGCGTCCAGCGTGCCAACAGTCTTTCTGGATGCACCCGCCGAAGAATTGTGGCAGCGCTGTTGCACGCAGGCGAGTGAAGCCAGAGCAGAACGGCCGTTGCTTCGCACTATGGAGCAATTTCGCGAGCTGTATGAGGCTCGCCGCGGTGGCTACTCGAAGGCGTCTGTGAAGATTCAGACTGGCGGCCGCGCAGTGGAAACAATCGTAGCCGAGATAGCGGAGACGCTGGGCTTGAAAGAAATCGCGCTACGCACCGAACAAGGAGAAGTCGAGTGAAGTTTGATACATCAATGCGCCATGCCGTGGCACTGATTTTGGCCTCTTGCCTTGCGTCTGCCGGCGCATACGGGGCAGACAAAAAGGACAAGGCGAAGCCAGCATCCACACAGACCGTCGACTCCGGCTCGTTCGGGATCGTGATCCGAGGCCAGCGGGTCGCCACTGAGACTTTCAACATTGAGCAGCAAAACGGCAACAGCATCATTAAATCGCAACTCAAGGATACGTCCGCGGGCGATTCCACCAGTCAGAAGTCAAGTCTGGAAATCACCTCCAACGGCGAGCTGCTGCGCTACGAATGGAGCCAGTCCTCCGGCGGTTCCCTCTCCGTCTTTCCCGACAACGACTTCCTGAAGGAGCGGATCACCACCTCCGCCTCAGCCAAACCCGCGGAGCAGGCGTTCCTGTTGCCCGGCAGTTCGCCCATCCTCGACAATAATTTTTTCGTGCACCGCGAATTGTTGGCTTGGAAATATCTGCAGATTGCACCCTGCAAGGACGAGAACGGTCATCGGCACTGCGAACCGGCGGACTTCGGCACGCTTGTCCCCCAGGATCGTACTTCGATGAGCGTCCGCATGGAACTCGTTGGGAAAGAGAAAATCACGATTCGCGGCGCGGAGCGCGAACTGCTGCGATTGAACCTGCATGGCGACCAGTTCGACTGGGCCCTGTGGGTGGACGAGAAAGACCATTTCAAGCTGATGCGGGTGGCGATTCCTGCCGATAACACCGTGGTGGACCGGGACTGAAGCTGTGCCCTGCCCGGCGGCAGAATCGAGATCGCCCTGGAAAACTTATTGCTGCTGACTGACTCACGCACGGCGCGGGCTCTGATCACGGTGCTCCTCTTCGCGCTGGCGCTGGGATTTCTCTACGTGGCCCGCGCCACCCTCATCGCGTTTCTGTTCGCCATCTTCTTCGCCTACCTGATGAGCCCGCTGGTGAATCGCCTCGAGAAAGTGCTGCGCGGGCGCGAAAGGGCCATCGCCGTAATCTACATTCTCCTGCTCGTGCTGGTGGTGGTGTTCTTTGTAGTGGTGGGTCCGAAGGTGACCCGCGAAGGCGCGAAGCTGGGACAGTCCCTGCCCACCCTGCTGACCCAACTCAGTTCCGGCCAGATTGCCCAGCAACTCGGGGCGGAACATGGCTGGAATAAGAAGAGCACCGAACTGGTGCAGTCGTTTCTGGTCAGCCACAGCGACGAAATCACTCAACTGGCGCAGCGCATAGGATTGCGCGTCGCCGAAGTCGCCAAACAGGCCTGGCTGTTCTTCGTGGTGCCGCTATTGTCCATCTTCTTCCTGAAGGATGGCCGCTCTTTCAGCGACTTCCTGCTCTCCACCATCCAGTCGCGGCCGCAACGTGAGTTCCTGGAAAACGTGCTCAACGATCTCAACCAGATGCTGGCCCATTTCATTCGCGCCCAACTCACCCTGGCTGCGCTGACCCTGGTCATGTACTCGGCGTTTCTCGGCATCATGGGATTTCAGTACGCCCTGGTTCTCGGCACGATCGGCGGAGTGCTGGAATTCGTTCCCGTAGTCGGCCCGCTGGCCGGTGCCCTCACCATTGTGACCGTAGCCCTGCTGATGAGCTACAAACACTGGCTGATCCTGATCATCTTTCTCGGCGTCTGGCGCCTCATTCAAGACTATGTTTCCTCTCCACGCATCATGGGCGAGAGCATGGAACTCCATCCTTTGGCCGCGATCTTCGGCGTGATGGCCGGAGGAGAAGTCGCCGGCATCCTCGGCATCTACCTTTCCATTCCCGTCATGGCCAGCCTGCGCATCGTCTTCCGCCGCTGGCGCCTGTACGCCGAAAAGAAAAAGTTCGGCCCCCTGACGGAAATACCGTTCCGGGGCCAAGAAGCGCATCGGCCATAGCCAACTTGCCCTCAGAGCCGCGAAGCGGCGAAAGAATGCAGCCCACGCGTAAGCCATGGGTACGCATCGGAAATCAGCAAGCCCCAGAGGGGCGAAAGAAAAAATCCCAAACATCGAGAATGGCCTGCAGAGTTTTTTCCAGCGCTGCCCTACTGTCCCGCCCCCGCTCCCGCCACCTTCTCCACCGCGACTTTCCGCAGGAACTCCGCCGCAGCTTCCGGCAGCACGGTATTGATGAACATCCCCGACCCCAGCTCAAACCCGGCCACCCGCGTCAGCCGCGGGATCACGCTGACGTACCAATGAAAGTGCCGCGCACCGGAATATTCCGCCGGCCCACTGCGCACCGTGAAATTCAAGTCGGGATTCTCCAACCCCACGTAGATCTTTGCCAGCAGCGTCCGCAGAACCCGTGCCAGGTCGACGACCTCCATCTCGGAGATGTCCCCGAAGCTCGCCATGTGGCGCAGCGGGAAAAATATGCGTCGCAAACGGTGTGGCGGACGCAAACACCTCCATGGCCACAGAGCGCTCGCTCTTGAGGACGATGCGCGTCTGGTCTTCCACCTCACTCGCCACCATTTGGCAGAACATGCATTCCCCCACGTCGTCATAGTGGCGCAACGCCTCGTTCAAGCGGTGCCGCACCTGGCTTGGGATTACCGGCGTCGCAATCAGCTGCGAGTGCGGATGCTGCAAGCTCGCCCCCGCATCCACTCCGTGATTCTTGAAAATCGTAATGTGATTCACTCGATGATCGAAGCTCAACGCGTTGTAGCGCTCTTTATAGACGCGCAGAATGCTGGCCACATTCGCATCGGGCAGCAGTCCCATGTACCTGGAGTGGTCCGGACTGTCGATGATCACTTCGTGAAAGCCGAACCCGGCTATGCGCCGCCTCAAGTGCTGCAGGCTGCGCGTGGGCTGCACCTCACTCGACAACGCCGCGAACTTGTTTGGGATCACGCGCACTTCCCAACGCTCTCCACTCGCCGGATACCGCAGCACTTCCTGCGGCGTCTTGCTTTCATTGCCCGGACAAAATGGACAATCCTCGACAAACGCGGGCACCGGCTGCGCTGCACGATGCGTGGCCAACTCCTCGGGCCGCTTGGCCCGTTCCGTGGCAATGATGACCCATTCCTTGGTGAAGAAGTTCTGCCGTAGCTCGGGCATGCGAAACCCTCCAGATTCCCCATCGGCAGATTGAAGCCAGTTCCACAGTGCCCCTAGGGCTCCCGCACACGGAATCCGCGCCGGAAGTGGTCCTCCTTTCGCTACTTGCGGGTTCCTGCACTCGCATTGGAACCTTAAGTATTGTCATTCCGACCCTCGAGCGAATGCGAGGGGCGGAGGAGTCTGCTTTCCCCGACTGTTATAGAATTCCAACTACTCATATGAACCGCAAAATTCCTATCGGTATCCTCGGCGCCACCGGTGTCGTAGGACAAAGATTCATCCAGATGCTCGAACACCATCCGTGGTTCGAGGTAGCCTGGCTGGCGGCGTCCGACCGCTCGGAGGGCAAGGTCTATGCCGAGGCAGCCCGCTGGCGCCTCAAGACGCCGATCCCGACCCGAGTCGCGGCCATGATGGTTTCGCCCGCCACTCCCGAAGGCGCGCCGAAGATTATTTTCGCCGCCCTCGACGCCTCCATCGCCG
>Ga0137378_10003982_pt1 | contig 12755 bp, 9 predicted proteins | sample SagtaG_21_FD_104813 | JGI IMG/M metagenome (GOLD analysis project Ga0137378, IMG submission 104813) | Vadose zone soil microbial communities from Sagehorn Ranch, Mendocino, California, USA - Sage2_L_60_16 metaG | ecosystem: Environmental > Terrestrial > Soil > Vadose zone | place: USA... | reverse complement strand
CTTCTTGCCCATGTGATCACGAGCGGCGACCAGTCGGCCGCGCCGTTCGTCCCAGATGAGCACCGCGAACATCCCTCGGAGATCGCAGACGCACTCGATGCCCCGCTCCTCGTAGAGGTGCGCGATGACCTCCGTGTCCGATCGGGTCGTGAAACGGTGGCACTGCGCTTCGAGCCGTAAGCGCAAGCTCTGAAAATTGTAGATCTCCCCGTTGAGCACGACGGCGACGGTCCCGTCCTCGTTGTAGATCGGCTGCCCGCCAGTGACGAGATCGATAATGCTGAGGCGACGGTGGCCCAGGACGGCCAGCCCGCTCGGGGAACAGTACTCCCCGGCTCCGTCGGGGCCGCGGTGCGCCAGCGCTTCCGTCATGGCTCGGACGGTTTCCACATCGATACCGCGATCGTGCCGAAGTGATACCTGGCCAACAATCCCGCACACGATTTACCGCCTCTCGCAACTCGCCCCAGCGGAGCAGTCCGTCACCCCGGCAGCGCGCGGCAGAGGCTTCCGACACAGTGCCAAATAGTTATCGATCGTGGACCTTAGATCGTAGTGCTGCTCAACGACCATTCTCCCCGCCGCACCCAGTTCCGCAGCGCGCACGGGATCACGTAAGAGCCCAATGACCGCCCTTGCAATTCCGTCTACGTCCCCCGGCGCCACTACGACCCCCGCGCGCCCCTTATTCACGACGCCGGCAACCCCACCAACGTCAGTGACAACGACGGGCCTCGCGCAGGCCATTGCCTCGAGCAGGGCCAGGGGTAGTCCCTCGTTCACGGAAGAGAGGACGAAGACGTCCAAACTCGGCAAGAGCGTCGGCACGTCGAATCGTTCGCCGAGAAAGCGCACGCTCTCTCCCAGTCCATGTTGCTTCACATCCCGCTCGAGCCCGAACCGCATCGGCCCCTCGCCGATGATGACTAACACGACGTCCGGGGCCACGGTCACTATCGCCCGAAACGCGGCAATGAGTGTGCGATGATCCTTGGCGGGATCGAGGCGACCCACCGTGCCGATTATCGGCCTTCCCGGTGGAATTCCCAGCGCTTCGCGCTCATGGCTGGCGGGCGGCCTGAAACGAGACGTATCCACACCATTCCGGATGAGGCTGACCTTTGGAGACGGCAACCGAACTTCGTCTAGCAGGAAACGCACGACCTCGTCCGTCACTCCTATGACCCGCTCTGCAAGGCCCCCGGCAAGGCGCAATAGTCGCTTAGCCCTTATCGACGCCAAAGTGTAGAACTCGTGCTCGACGTGCAGTAATCGTGCCCCGGCAAGACGCGCCCCAATCGCGCTGTACAATAGTTGGCCGAGATGGTGAGTCAGCACGACGGTCACCTTTTCTCTTCTGAACAGCTTGGCAAGCCCAACGATTACAGCGGGCTGGATCCCGGACCTGCGCCCGATCACATGGGTACTGACACCGGCGTTGCGCAACGACGCCTCGAGACCACCGCCGCAATTCAGCGCGCAGATCGACATTCGAATCTGATGCTGCGCGCCAGCCCCCGCGATGGCGGCCGCCAACTGCTCAGAACCACCAACAGCCAACGAGTGAGTCACCTGCATTGCGTGCGGTATCACGGGTCCTCGACCCAACGTGTTCTGCCCCATCAGGGCCCCCTTCCCGAGGAACCACTCATATCTTCCCCTGCAGGCTCGTTGCCGCGGGGGCTCGATTGTTCGGTGCGTGCCGACGCGAGACGCGCCAGCACGACGGAAATTGCGATCAGGGCGTACGGTATGCTCGAGTATGCCTGCGACAGGCTGAAACCGGCGACGATAAACCCGTACAGCGACAATTCCACGCTGCGTGCCAGCCATGCCTCCATGGCCAGCTCCGGCCGTTGTCGTGCGAGACGAGTGATACGGCGGCAGTTTTTCACCGCCCGATAAAGCAGGAAGACGAACAGCGCGAGGCCGGGAATGCCCAGCTCGGCACCGATCTGCAGAAACGCATTGTGGGCCGTAGACCACTTCCCTGCACCCCCGTGCGATAGGCCTTCCGCAACCTCGAACACACCGGGGCCAACCCCTATTATGGGGTGCTCAAGTATGAGTTGCAGCGCGGCTTGCCATACCGGCCAGCGTGCTCCCCATACGCCGGAGGCATCGTACCCGTCAGAGGCAGTGGTCGGGCGGTCACCACCTCCCCAGATCGTCGCCATGCGATCCCAATACCCTGACGAGCCGAAAGCACCCAAGATGAGGACGCATGCGAGGACGACCACGGCTGCGCTCAGCCGCTGGCGTGATGATGCTCTCACGAGAAGAAGGCCCATCACGATACACAGGCCGACCAGACCGCCCCGAGAACGCGTAAGGAGAACTGCGACGACGGCGAGTGCTGCGATGAGACCCGCGACGTATCGGCCGGGACCCCGCCCACGCAAGAACCACATGGCCCCGAGGGGAAAGCCGCAGACCATGACGAACGCGATGTCGTTCGAGTCGTACGTCGCCGTCACATGCGGGCGGTCCCCCTTGCCCCAGAGCATGAGGCTGATCTCGAGGAACACCATGGCCGCCAGGACACCCCAGAAGAGAATTTGGACGGCGCGAGCCGACCTGACGCGATGAACGATCACAAGAAACAGGAACACCAGCGTGACATAGCCTCGCGTCACGAAGACGAAGCTCTGCCCCGGCCAGAAGCTAAAGGGAATCGTCACGATCGACAGGCCAAACAACACCAGCACTGCTCGAGTCTCAGGGAGCCTGAAGACACTTCCAGGGTGACGATTCACGCCGAGCAGCGCGAGCGCTGCGGTGAGCCCGGCGGTGACGAGGGCAAGGTGAAGAGAGGGAAACTCATCCGACACGCGCCCGATGACCACGAATATGTGCATCGCGAGTGCCGCCACCACAGGGGGGATGCCTGCCCACGGGATGGCCTGCGGCCGCCTTCTGATTCCGATTGGTGCTGGTATGCTTTCCATCTCGAGTGCTATCCTGTCGGGCGCGTCCGGAGGCGATAATCCCGATACTGGCCCGGATTGCCATCCCGCCCATCGCATGCCGCCAAGATGATGTTGATCATCTCTCGGGCGGTGACGAAGTGGGTCTGGTATCGGCCGCCGGCTCCCGCCTCGAGCAACTCACTGAGAAATCGCTGCATCGGCTGCCCGAGGAGCGCTCCCGTGTCCTGCGGGATCATGCCATGGCAGTGAAGCTTAACGAACAGCCAGTCGGGTCGACCATTGAACCTGATTCCCGCCTTTCGGCAGAGCGTGAGGCGGTGCATGGTCGGCGGATTGACCGCTGTGAGCTCGCCATTTTCGATCTGTGGAAAGCCCCGCGCCGTGAAGCCGTCGAAGTTCATTCCGAGCGGCCCCTGGACAATGAGAGGGAATCGGGTCGGCACCCGCCCCGCTCTGAGATCATGGCCTTCGCGATGGGGTGCCCGTTTGTTCAACGGGGGTTTGCATTCGTAGAGTGCATTGATCTTAGCTGTCTGCGTGGCGTCGGGGGCCGACGGTAGCGTCATGTCCGCATAACAACCAGTGTCAGCAAGGATCTGCATCTCGTCATCGACCCCGCAGTAGCGACCACCTGCCGAGTTTGCGAGCGCCCAGTTGCCATGCACGAAGGCGTAGCGGGGAGGTCCTTCATCGTCGAGATAGGAAAGGCACCCGTGCCCCGCTAACGCATCTCGGAAGTGGAGCAGCGCCCGCCGCGTGTTCTCGGCCGTATCCGGCACGCTGATGCCATGGTGAAGGTGGACCTCGATCTCGCCCCAGCCTCCACGACAATGCGCCGCCAGGCGGTCGATCAGTCGTTTGTCGTAATGCTCGGCTGGGTAGAAGTACGTATGCCGTAAGGGCAGCCCGTCGACATCCCGCCAGCGGTCCGACAGCGCGCGATCTCCACGGCACCACTTATCCACGCGTCGCTCGCGCTCGTCCAGATCCGCGTACCTTCCGGGCGCTCCGGGCATGAATTCTGGCTCAAAGTGGTTGGCAATGGCGAACATCAGATGAACCGGCTGGCGGCTGGGTAACCCTCTCGACAACCGCTGCCAGGCATATGTAGGCACCCAACGAAGACACCTCAGGGCTTTTGCACACTGCTCGCGTCGTAGGTCCGTCATTGTTCCGGCTCCGACCAGTGAACCACGATCGACCTCACCAGTGGGCCACGGGCCGTGTCCTGCGCTCGTCCCCGCCCACCGGCGCAGGTCTGTCTATACTCTTCAATGCAAGCGCGGCGCAGTTCCATCCGAAATGCAATCGCATGACCTCAACCGCGTGCGGACACAATCATGCGGGATATCTTGCCGAGTGCCGCGCCGATACGCGTGCGGCACACGAGCGCGGGCACGTAGTAAGGCAACCGCCACGCCCCAGGTCCCTCGAAGCGGCGCACCAGTTCTGCTGCTTCGTGCCAATGGCCCCAATAGCCGAGCACGCAGGCGGTCTTGAACGCGCGAATTGCCAGGATCCGCGCCAGCAATCCACGCAGGTGCGGCGGACAAGCTGCCTCGATCTCCTCGGGATGTAGAAGGAAGGGTTCTACCGGGTGCGGCCCTGGCAAGTTATGACTTAGGCTTCCCACGTCTATGTGCACTCGCGCCAGCGGTTTCAGTGTTATGGCCACTCGCTCGTTCAAAAGCACTTTCAACCACAGGTGTGCGTCCTCCGCGTAGCGACAATGACTGCCGTCATAGAAGCCGCCCCATCGTCGCAGTACGGACGACCGTGCGACGGTCGTACACGGTGTCAAATACGCTAGCATGCTTACGAACAGCGCCGGCCCGGTATGAGTGCCGACACGGTGTACACCCTCCCTCAGGCCGCGCCGACGCCAGGCTCGCTCCTGCGACTTGCCGCCCGGATCGATGATATAGCCGGACGTGACTGACGCCAGCCGGATCCTACTCTCGTCCAGTAGACGCACGCTTTCAGCTAGGTACTCCGGCAGCCATTCGTCGTCCGCGTCAAGAAAGGCTAAGAGGTCCCCATGCGCCTCCTGAATGCCACGATTGCGCGCCGCTCCCGGCCCCATATTCCGTTGCCGGACAAGGCGAACCCGCGGATCCATGTAATCTTCGACGATCTTCACGCTCGTATCAGTCGAGCCGTCGTCTACGACAATCACTTCGAAATCCACGAAGGTCTGTGCAACCACGGAGGCCAGCGCCCGCTCTACGTACGGTGCCTTATTGTATAGGGGTATGATCACCGTAACGCGCACGGAGAATCAGCCCCTCTTTGTCATTTTGCCGGACCACTCACGCTTGGCACCAGTTCGCTGTAGATTTTGACGAGCCTGCTGGCGTACGACTCCGGCGAGAACCCCGCCACGGCCCGCGCCGCGCCAGCGACCAGCCGCCGCGCCAGCGGAGCGTCCGTGAGTAGACGATTGAGCGCAGCGGCGAACTTACCCACGTCACCCGGCGGCACTAATAGCGCGCTCCGTTCATCAGCTACTATTTCAGGGACTCCCCCCACCGCAGCGGCAACCACCGGGAGACCAGCGACCATGGCTTCGAGCAGAACATTCGACGATCCCTCGCTGTGCGAGGGTAGCACCAGCGCGTCGGCAATGGCGTAGTAAGGATCCACATCGCTAATGTGGCCGACGAAGAGGACGCACCCGTCGACTCCCTTTGCACGTGCCACACGTTCGCTGCGCTCCCGCTCGGGCCCATCGCCCACTATCACCAGCTTCCATTTCAACTCGGAATTGAGTCCGCGGAGGATGGCCAGGGCGCTTACAAGATCCGCGTGGCCCTTCTCCCGTGAGAGACGGCCCACCGCAAGTACGACTCGCGCATTGTCAGCCACTCCGAGCTTCTCTCTGAGAGCCTGCCGCTCCTTATCTGTGACCAATCTCGGCGCAACCACTGAGTTGTGACAGATCACAATACGGCCGGCTGACACCCCCGTACGCGATAGTTCCTCTGCAAAGGGGCTACACACCGTGATAACCCGCGCCGCAGAAGGGAGCGTCCAACGGTTCAGTTGATTGTAGGCAACCATCTTCCAATCGGTTGTCGTGTAGCCGTGGTGGTAAGCGACCCAGGCGTACCGCCGGTCGAGTCCCGACAGTTTGACGAGAAAGTGCGATTTCACCATGTGCGTCTGGATAATGTGCGGCGCCCGGCTCCGCACAAGCCGTCGCAATTCCCAAATAACCCGTGGGTCAAAGCAAAAGCGCTCTTCAATCACGTCAACCTCGACTCCTTGGGCGCGCGCCGCCTCGACGAACGAATTCGGCGAATCATCCAGTTCTTGCCGCTCTTGGCCATTGTGGTATGACGGGCCGCCACGTCTGTGAAACGTGACGATCGAAACTTCGACGCGCGCACCCATCGCGGCTTGAAAGTGAGGCGATCGTGCAAGGCGGCAGAAGTTGAGAAGGTTCTTGCCTGGGCCCGTAACAGTCGTCGCTTCCATCACACACAGCAGTCTGAACGTTGCCATCATCATCGGAGTGATCAGGAGTCCATTTCACCGTGCCTGGATGGAGCGGTCCACTGCACACAGACGGACTTCGACCGAGTAGTTCTTAGCCATGGGCAACACCTTTACTATACTCGGCTATGGGCCGCCCTTCCAAGCCCGCATGAGTGTGATCCTAAAGGGGGCAAACTTACCACTTCGGCAGGAGCGGGTCAGATGAGGCGGGTCAGATGGGGTATTCGGCTTCCCCCGGAGCCCACCCCTCACTAGAGGGGTGCCAAAGGGGTGCCAACTCTTAGGAGGTCCCGCGACGGTTCGGTGCTGGAGCCGGGCGCGGGACACGCAGCCCGTGCGGATGCGATAGTGAACCGTGAGAAGATCTTACGATTGGACGCGAGGAGGGTCTAACGTTGCATATCGCGAGAAAGAAGCGCGAGTATGCGCGCTCGGTGTATTCGTCGCCAGTATCGACTTTCTCGCGCCTATTTTCTCTGTGATTCGGATTCCCCGGGACGCTAGGAAATGAAGCCCGGCATCAGCAAGAACGTGATCTGGAACTTGGCGGGCACGCTCGCTCATCTGCTCGCCGGCTTCGTCGTAATGCCGTTCCTGATTCGTCACCTGGGCCAAACCGGCTACGGCCTGTGGACCCTTGTCGCCTCGATGACCTCGTACTTCGGTGTCCTGGATCTAGGGACATCCGGTTCGGTTGCCCGCAATCTGGCCTATTATCGTTCTCAAAATGACAACAACGGCGTCAACGCCATCCTTAATAGCGCCCTGGCCATTCTCTGGGTGGCCGCGGGCATCGCCATTGTCGCAACCGTCGGCGTCCTCATGGTCTTCTTTTCTCTCTTCGAGGTGCCGCAAGACCAGATGGCTGCCGTTCAGTGGGCCGTGCTCTTGGTGGGGGCAAATTTGGCGTTGTCATTCCCGTTGAGCGTTTCAGGAGGCATCCTGTGGGCCTACGAGCGATTCGACCTGCAGAACATCATCGACATCCCCGTCGTGGCCCTGCGTACCGCATTGACGCTTTACCTGATCGGGCAGGGTCACGGCCTGATCGCGCTCGCTATCATCACTTTTTCGACTTCGCTCCTACAGGGCCTGAGCAAGTGGAGCCTGGCCTTCTGGATCGAGCCGCGCTTGCGGCTGGGCTTCGGCTGGGTCCAGCGCGATGCGGTACGCATTCTCTTTGATTACGGCGTGTGGTTTTTTCTGCTTTCCCTGGCACGCACAATCACGCCACAGATTCCTCTCACGTTGATCGGTCATTGGTTGTCTGTGGCTAAGGTGGCGGTCTTCCGAATTCCCACGCAACTCGTGGCCTACGCGGATGGGTTCCTGATCAGCGCCACGCAGGTTCTGACGCCGATCGCTACCTCATTGCACGCCAACCGCAAGGCCACTGAACAACAACGGCTCTTCCTGGAGGGTGGAAAGTTCTCCCTCCTGCTCGCTTTCTACGTACTCGTCTCCTTCTGCTGGCTAGGCGAGCCGTTCATTCGCCGCTGGATCGGCGCCGAGTACTCCTCCACTTGGCGTTTACTCATGATCCTAGCCCTCGGCGAATTCCTTCCCATGTCGCAGTGGGTCAGTTACAGCATCATCTTGGGCATGGGCAAACACAAGCCCCTGGCATGGATCAGCTTGCTGGAGAACCTTACCGTGGTTACGCTCTTGCTACTCCTCGGGCCGGCCGATCTTCCCGCAGTGTGCGTGGCAATAGCGGTCCCGGCCATGCTGTGCCGAGGCGTATATCGGTTGCTCTATACCTGTCGATTGGTCCAGGTTTCACCTTGGACGTACCTCCGTCATACCTTTGCGCCCACACTGGGCGTGGCAATTCCCGGGTCCGCGATCGTCGCCTTGATCACATCCCTGTACGCGCCGGGCAGCTGGCTCGGCCTGATCGCCGTGGGAGCAGCGTACAGCGCAGTCTTCTGGGGCGTGGCCGCGATCGGCGTCTTCGGGTGGAAACGGTGTAAAGAAGTAATAACCTGGTAACCGGTTTTTGGAGCTAGGGACGGGTGGGTGCAGCCGGCGATGGGTTTCAAGTGCGTCTGGCTGAACTTCTTCAACGGCTAAATCTAGGGGTTGCCATGTCATCGTTGGGTGCTGACAAGCCAGTCCGTACAACCGCCTTTCCGCTGCCCCTCTGCTGCCCGGAGTGTGGCGCGCCTATCGGCGACGAGAACCGCTGTAGCTGCGTGGAGTTGTCTCGTTTGCAATGGCATCACGGGATTCCGCGCACGTTGTTCGGTCAAAGCTACTGGGGCGAAACGTCACGGCAAAACATGCACAAAGTGCTGGCGCTGCTCGAGCGGATGCCCTGGCGCGAGGCGCTGAAGGAAGTCCTGCCCCACGAGGGATTGTATCGTCATTTGCTGAAGGAGGTCGGCCCTGACTTCGTGTACAGCATGCCGTGGAACGAGATTCGCACGGTGCTGGAGATCGGCGCGGGTATGGGCTTCATGACCGCACCTCTCGCCAAGTTTGCCGACACTGTGGTGGCCCTGGAAGCAGTCCCGGAACGGGCCGAGTTCATCGACCGGCGAATGAAGCAGGACGGAATCGCGAACGTTTATCCGCTCATTGCCAGCGGAACCGCGCTTCCCTTTGAGCCGGAATCATTCGATCTGGTCGCCATGAACGGAGTGTTCGAGTATGTCGGTCTCTGGGGTGCCGGCGAACCGAAAGAGCTCGGCCAGCAACTCTTGGCGAAGATCTTTCGCCTACTCAAACCGGGGGGCTACCTGTATATCGGGATCGAGACGCGCTACGGCTGGGGTGCCTGGCTCGGTGCCCGAGATCATTCCGGTCTAGCGTTCACGAGTGTGATGCCGCGCTGGCTCGCTGACCGGTACTGCCGGTTCCGACAGGTACCGTTCTACGGCTCGGCAACATCGACAGAGGGATACCGGACCTACACGTATACGCCGTCTCAGTACGAGGCGATGGTCCGCAGGGCGGGCTTCCAGACCGCGGAAGTCTTTGGCTGTTTCGACGGTTACAATCGTCAGATCGCGCTCTACCCGCTGCAAGACCATCACGCCCGCAACGAGACGCTGCGAATCGCGGCTCCAGCTTCCTCGCGTGCGGGAAGCATCCGCCGCTGGGTTACGGACTCTCGCTGGTTCTACAAAACTCTCGAAAATGAGGTGGTGGTATTTGCCTGCAAGCCGGCCAAGCCAAGCCGGCTGTTCTGGTCGGCCTTACGGTCTCCGGGCGCGATTACGCAAATCAACACGGGAACAAAAATCAACGCCTTGTTGTTCGAAGATCGTCAGCCGAAAATCATCGCCCAGGCCGCCAAGCGTTCGTACATGCATGAGCGGCAGGAACGCAGTTTCCAGATTTTGCAGCGCGCCGAGCAAAAGCTGGGAGAAGAAGCTCGATCGTATTCGGTGCGCTGGGCCAGGCCGCTCGGCCGCCAGAAGATCAACCGACTCGACTTCTTTGAATATGAGTTTGTGAAGGGCAACGACCTAGCAAAAGGGCTCCTGCCTCGCTTTTTCAGACCGCTGCGCTTGACAACACAGGTCAGGCAGTTGACGGATGGTTACGTCCATATGATGAATCGCCTAAGCACAGTATGCGCGCCCAGCAGCCGCAAGGACTGGCACGGGTTTCTCCATCGACTCAGTACGATAGGCATCGCCGATAATGGATTGCGCGAACGGATTCAGCAGGCGTGCCGCGCTCTTGAGCCACGCGCTTGGGCAGTTCAGGTCGTGCATGGAGACCTCTCGTTCAACAACGTAATTCTTGCAGGCTCGGGACAGATGATCCTGGTGGACTGGGAGAACATGGACGAGAAAGGGCTACCTGCCATTGATCTCATCCGCCTCTTGCATGATGCACATCAGGATTGCAGCTACTTTCGGCCTGCGGAAGCGCGGCGACTTATGGGCTTGATGCGGCAAGCGGTGACCCGCGCGCTCGAGAACCTTCACATCATTTCCGCTGATTTTCGTCCACTCGAACTCCTGTTTGTGGCGCACCAGTACGAATTCGATCACGCCCGGCAAGTCGACCTGGATTCACTTGTGACCGCATATCGCGATCCCCAATTCAGTCTGCTGAACGAGTGAAGGACGAGCATAGAATCGCGACCGGAACGGTGTGTCCTTCGCGATCTCTTGCGTGAAGACCCCGATCATGAAGGATACCCGTTCGTTGCACCCGTCCGGCTTGAATGCCGCGATGCCCTATTGGCAGAGGCTAGGCTGGGACCGTATTTTATGAAAGAGTCCCCCGTATGTTTCGCTATTTCGGGCAGAAGTGACTCAATACGGGTAGTATAGGCGGACTTCGAGCGGCCGAACACTATGCACAACCTCAGGCACTTGAATCGCGTATCCACCGGGATCAGCTATCTCCTCCAGCGCGAGCGCGTCTGGGGCCAGCCGATCTTCTTCACCATCGAAACCATCAACTCCTGCAACTTTCGCTGCATCTACTGCCCCCAGAGCGACCAGGAGCATCACTTCGTCAACGGGCGAGGGATTATGTCCCTCGAGGATTTCAAGAGCATCATCGCAAATCTCAGGTCGTGTTTCGACGTGCGCATTGTCTCTCTGCATCGCGATGGCGAGCCTCTCCTGAACAAACGGCTCGAGGCATATATCAGCCATCTGAGAGACCTTGGGATCTACGTCACTGTTTCTTCCAATTGCTCTGTGGTCAGTGAGCAGCGCGCCAAGGGCCTGGTTGACGCTGGCTTGCGAATGGTGGGTACGGACTTCTGCGCGGACCCCGCCCTGTATGAACAGCTCCGGGTGCGAGGCGTGTGGGCGGAGACTCTGGATGGGATACGAAACCTTCTGAGGGCGGCAGTAGAAGCACGCTCCGACCTCCGATTCGTCATCAAGGATATGGCCACCCACGGGCGTTCGCTGGCGGACGGGAAAGCCTTGATGGAGCAGACGCGGTCGCTATTCTCAGAGTGGACTGATCGGGTGACCGTGATGCCTGTCTACTTCCACAATGCGCTTGGTGAAAGCCTCGTGAATCTGAACGTGCCGGCTGCGACCCCGAACGGTGTCGAGGCGGTCTATACGCTCTGCCATCAGCCGTGGGTCAATTTCACGATCGACTTTGCAGGTCGGGTTGTCGGGTGCTGCCGGGATCTACGGAGCGAGTATATTCTTGGCAACCTGCTCGAGCAGTCGGCAGACGAAATCTGGAATGGCGAACGAATGGTGAAATTGCGTAGGGCGCTCGTGGACAAGCGACCCGAGGACATCGACATCTGCAGAGCCTGCGACGTTCCTCGGCACGGCTCGTATTCGGGACGTACCCCCCTCGAGAAGGTGCGCAATTTCTTTTTCGCTGGCGCCTGGCGACGATAGCGGAGCGCCCCACCACCCTCTGTCCTGTGCATCCTCTCACCAGGGCTCACAATGGCGCAGCGCTGGAAGACTATGTCCAAGCTAACGGGCGAAGACGTTGCCAGATCAGATGCTCCCTCTAGCGTGGAGGGCACGACCCTCAGGGAGACGGGCGCTTCACCGGTCTAATGCATGACCGTCAGGATTCTGCGGCGCTCAATCGAGGAGCACGCCCAGGACTCCGGGCAGGCCTCGTAGCCCTCGTCCTCCTGGGGCTGCTGGTCGGCCTCTACGGGGGCGTCCTCCGCGATCTGGCGTGGCAGTGGTGGGACGACCCGAACTACACGCACGGCTTCCTGGTGCCGCTCTTCAGTGGGTTCCTCGTCTGGCAGCGGCGCAAGCAGCTTGCGGCGCTACCGACAAAGGGGAGCTGGATCGGGCTCCCCTTGCTCCTCGCGGGGGTCGGGGCGCTTCTCCTGGGTGATCTGGCCGCCGAGAACTTCCTGATGCGGAGCTCGCTGATCGTCGTGCTCGCGGGTCTGGTCCTCTTCCATCTCGGTCGTGACAGCTTCCGCGTGCTTGCCTTCCCCCTGCTTTTTCTCTTCTTCATGGTGCCCTTGCCAGCGACGCTCTTCTACGCGATGGCCTTCCCGCTCCAGAGTCTAGCGGCCCGCAACGCAGCCTGGATGCTCGACACGCTAGGCGTGCCCGTGCTGCTCGACGGCAACATCATCCATCTGACCAAGCAGAGCTTGGGCGTTGCCGAAGCCTGCAGCGGCATCCGCTCCCTGATCTCACTCTTTTCTGTGGCGGTGGCCTGGGCAGCCCTGACCCTCCCAGGAGTCCTTTCGATGGCGGTGTTCGTGGCCGCCGTGATCCCGATCACTATCCTCGCCAACGCTGGGCGCGTCGTGATCACAGGGCTCATCGGCCAGTGGTTTGGCGTGGACTATGCCCAGGGATTTTTTCATACCTTCTCGAGTTGGCTTGTGTTCGTCTTCGCGTTCAT
>Ga0137378_10003969_pt1 | contig 12769 bp, 10 predicted proteins | sample SagtaG_21_FD_104813 | JGI IMG/M metagenome (GOLD analysis project Ga0137378, IMG submission 104813) | Vadose zone soil microbial communities from Sagehorn Ranch, Mendocino, California, USA - Sage2_L_60_16 metaG | ecosystem: Environmental > Terrestrial > Soil > Vadose zone | place: USA... | reverse complement strand
GCACCGGTGAGAGCGAGGCAGCCGGGGCCGACGAGTTCATCTCGAGTCTGGACGAAACCACCGAAACGCCGGTACCAGCCGGGCGCGCGGATCGACCGGCGCAGCTCACCCGGACCCAGACCGCCAGCCTGGCGCCGCTCCCGCCATGGCCTGGCGCCAGGTAACCCAGCGCAGGAGGATTTCAGTCCGGCTGTGGTCCGGGCCCGGCCGGCCGGGCCCGGACCGCGGCGGGAGCCCAGGGTTGTAACAGGTCCGGCACGTCGGACGATTTGTCGGTTAAGGGTCTCTTCCCGCGCGGGGAGGTCCAGGCAGGGTAACCGTGACAAAGTTGAAAGGGCCGGGATGCATGGCCCTTTCCATGGCAAGGGAGGGCCGATGCGAACACTGAGGTTTGCTGCGGCGGGGGCGTCGCTGTTTGTGGTACTGGCTGGGGCCGGGACGGCCATGGCCAGTCCGGCCGCCGATCCGCCGGATCCGGGCACGCTGGTCACTGTGGGCAGCCCGCCGTCTCCGTTCTCGCAGAACAAGCAGAACGAGCCGGCCGTCGCGATCGACGCGCACAATCCGTCGGTGGTGGTGGCCGGCGCCAACGACAACATCGACATGGAGGCGTGCAACGCGGGTGATCCGACCACCTGCCCGTTCACGCAGGGAGTCGGCGTCTCCGGGGTGTACTTCTCCCTCGACGGCGGCCACTCGTGGACGCAGCCGACCTACACCGGGTGGACCGCGCGGGACTGCCTCGGCCCGGCCGCCTGCGTGCCGCATAGCGGGCCGATCGGCACGCTGCCGCATTACGTCGAGAACGGCTTGGTCTCCGACGGAGACCCGGGTGTGGCGTTCGGACCGCGCCTGGGCGCGAACGGCACCTTCGCGTGGTCAAATGGCTCCCGGCTGTACTACTCCAACCTGACGTCCAACTTCGGCACCACCAAGCGCGACGAGACGTTCAAGGGCTTCGAGGGGATCGCCATCTCACGCACCGACAACGCGGCCGCGGCCGCCGCCGGGAACGCGTCGGCCTGGATGAACCCGGTGGTGATCTCCAAGCAGAGTTCCACGACGTTCTCCGACAAGGAACAGATCTGGGCGGACAACGCGCAGACCAGCCCGTTCTTCGGCCATGTCTACGTCTGCTGGGCGAGTTTCGGCAGCAATAGCCACGGTCAGGCCTTGCCGACCCCGCTGATCGTCGCCCGTTCCGCCGACGGCGGCAGCACCTGGGTCCAGAAGCAGGTAGGCCCGGCGACCGACAACGGCATCAACAGCCAGCCCGACGGCTGCACCGTCCGCACCGACAGCCACGGCAACGTGTACGTGTTCGGCGTGGGCAACCGGGGCGGCGTGACCTACGAGATGATGTACAAATCCACCGACGGCGGGGCGCACTTCACCGGCCCGTCGCTTCTCGCGACCGCCGTCGATCCCGGGGTCATCGACCCGGTCATCGGCCGCCCGGTGATGGACGGCATCGCGGGCGCGCGCAACGACCTGGCCGACGCGCCCAGCGCGGACATCGCCAACGGCGCGCCCAGCGGAGCGGACGCCACCAACCAGATCGTGCTGACCTGGGCGGACGGCAGGCCGGGGCTCAACCATGAGCAGCTGCTGCTGATGACCTCCACTAACGGCGGCGCATCGTTCAACGGGCCGGCCGCGGTCCCGCTCGCCACGGGTGACCGGCCCTACTACACCGCGCCGGCGATCTCGCCCAAAGGCACCGACGTGTACATCACCTACAACGCCTTTACCACCCCGTACCGCACCGACACCAGTTCCCCGCGAGGACTGGTCGGCGTGATCCTGCACGCGGACGTGACCGGCGGGACCATCGGCGCGTTCGGCACGCTGGCCCGGGGCGAGGTCGGCGACCCGCGCGCGTCGTCGCAGAACAACCTCACCGCGGAGTTCCTCGGCGATTACGTGTACACCGCCGCCACCCGCACCGGCGCGGTCGGCGTGTGGAACGACGCCCGCAACGGTAAGGACTGTCCGGCCCTGGACGCGTGGCGGCTGTCCCTGCGCACCGGCACGTCGGTTCCCAAACCAGCCCCGCAGGCGGATTGCCCGGCCGCGTTCGGCAATTCCGACATCTTCGGCGCCGCGGTCTCCGACCCCACGCCCTGACCCCACCTCACCGGCAGGGGTCCCAGCGCACGCCTGGGACCCCTGCCGGGTTTCGTCGTCAAGGAGCAGGTACTGCTCGGCCGACTTGTTCACCCCGATGACCAGGCCGGCCAGCGGCCCGGTGGCTGGGTCCGGGTCAGTTCACCGCTGAGCGCTTGAATACCCGGATGGACGCGGCGGTGATGAGGACCGCCCAGCTGGCCAGGACGAGCAGGCTGAGGGCGGCATCTGCGGTGGTGTTGCTGAAGCCCCAGATGTCATGCAGGCCGGCGCCGCCACGGTCGAGCACTCCGTAGCGCAGCAGGGCCAGGGTGTGCGTGGTAGGCAGGACCCGGGCGATTGCGGCGAGCCAGCCGGGAAGCGCGGTGATCGGGAAGAGCGACCCGGCCAGGAACCAGGGCAGGATCGCCACCACGGGGGTGAGCCCGACGTATTCCTCCTGGGTGGGAATCCGGTTGGCCAGGATCTCGGCGACCGCGTACATGAACACGGTGAAGGTGAGCACCGCGCCGATGAACCAGCCGGCCCCGCTCGCGGTGGCGTGGAAATGGCTCCCGCGCAGCCAGCCGGCCACGATCAGCGCGGCGACTTGCAGCAGGCTGACGGCGATGGCCACGGCCATGTTGCCAAGGACGATCAGGCTGCGGGAGATGGGGGCGGCGAGCAGCTCGCGGCGTGCGCCGCCGGCCCGGTCGACGATCACGCCGATGCCTGCGAACGTGCAGGTGAGCGGGATGAGCAGGCCGACGGTGCCGACGATGACGAAGGTGCTGTAGTCAGCGCCTCCCGGCCCGGCCACCGGGATCATCCTGGCCAGCGCCGGAGCGATCACCAGGGCGAACAGCAGCGGCGTGACCAGCGGGGCGAGGACCTCGCGCGGGGTGTGGGCGCTGAGCATGATCCGGCGTCCGGCCAGGGTGGCCCAGGTGGCCAGGCCGCGCGGTCGTGCTGCCGTGAGTACGGCCTCCGCCGGGACAGTGGTTATGGCGGTCATCGTAGGTTCTCCTTTGTTGGCGTGATGTCGTATGGTCGGGCGAGGCCGCGGGATCAGGCCGCTAGCCTGCTGCCGGTCAGCTGCAGGTAGACGTCGTCGAGGGTGGGCTTGCGGGTCGTCACGGCCTCGGCGTGGATGCCCAGGTCGGTGAGGGCCGCGATGGTGTCTCGGGCTGGACGGCCACCTACCGGGACGGTGAGTGTCGAGCCGACCGCGAACGCGTCGTCGGCCGCCAGGCCGTGGGCGCGCATCGCGGCGAGGGCGGCGGCCGGGTCTTGTTCGACCCGCAACTCGACCAGTTCGGCGCCCAGTCCAGCCAGCAGCGCGCCGGGCCGGTCCAGGGCCACGATCATGCCCTGGTGCATGACCGCGATGCGGTCGCAGAGCCGTTCGGCCTCATCCAGGTAGTGGGTGGTGAGGACGGTGGTCATGCCGGTGCGCGCGCGCAGCCCGCTGATCAGGTCAAGCAGTTCATAACGGATGCGGGTGTCAAGGCCCACCGTCGGCTCGTCGAGGAACAGCACCCTGGGTTCTGACACCAGGGCCCGGGCGATCTCCAGCCTGCGGCGCTGGCCGCCGCTGAGGCTGTCCACCGGGCGGCCGATCACCTCGGACAGGCCGAAGGCGCCGGCGAGTTCGGTGATCTTGCGGGCTGCGGCTGACGGCGGGACTCCCCACAGCCGCGCGTGCAAGTCCAGGTTACGGCGGCCGGTCAGGGCCTTGTCCAGGACGGTTTCCTGGAACACGACGCTGCTGACCGACCGGGCGGCGACCGGGTCGCGGACCACATCGAAACCGGCCAGCCGCGCGGACCCGCTGGTGGGTTTGATGGTGGTGGTCAGCATCCCGATGGTGGTGGACTTACCGGCGCCGTTCGGGCCCAGCAGGCCGAACACCTCACCGGAGGCGACCTGGAAATCGATGCCGCGGACGGCCTCGACCCTGCCGGGGTAGGTCTTGCGCAGCCCGTGGACTTCCACGGCTGGCCTGCCGTCGTTGCTGACGGCGCGCAATCGTACGGACATGGCAGTGCTCCCTCGAAGTAGGACCGCCTGGCGAGGCGGAGGTGGTGCTTTCCGGCGACTAGGACGGATCCCCTCCGCGGAATGTGACCGGGGCAGCCGCGTGTCACATTCCGGCGTCCTGGTACGTCTTGTTGACACGTGCTCGCAGCACACAGGGGGTGACAGATGGCTGAGCAGGACTGGCTGGCCGGGCAGTTCGAGCAAAGCCGCCAGCATCTGCAGGCGGTCGCCTACAGCATGCTCGGCACCGTCAGCGAAGCGCAGGACGCGGTGCAGGAAGCATGGTTGCGGCTTGAGCGCAGCGACCGGGGCGCCATCGGCGACCTGCGGGGCTGGCTGACCACCGTGGTCGGGCGGATCAGCCTCGACATGCTGCGGGCTCGCAAGGCCCGCCGCGAGATCTACCCCGGCAGCTGGCTGCCCGAACCGCTGGTGGAGGATTCCGCCGACGACGGACCCGAACATGAGGCGGTGCTGGCCGACTCGGTCGGTCTCGCCCTGCTCGTGGTGCTGGAATCCCTCACCCCCGCCGAACGGCTCTCGTTCGTGTTGCACGATGTGTTCGCGGTGCCCTTCGACGATGTGGCCCGGATCATGGACCGGACCCCCGACTCGGCCCGTCAGCTCGCCAGCCGGGCGCGCCGCCGGGTGCAGGCGGCCCCGCAGCCCGATCGTGACGTCGCCCGGCAACGCCGGGTGGTGGAGGCCTTCCTGGCCGCTGCCCGGGGCGGCGATTTCGACGCGCTGCTGCAGGTGCTCGACCCCGACGTGGTCTTCCGGATGGATCTGGGGCCGGGCAGCCGGCTCGCCCACCGGCCGCTCGCCGGGGCCGCCCCGGTCGCGCGCCAGGTCCTGGCCACCGCGCCGCGGTTCGTGCACCTGGCCCAGCCCGTGCTGGTGAACGGCGAGGCCGGCGCGCTGTTCGGCACCCGCGACGAGCCGATCGCGGTCATCGGTTTCACCATCGTGGGCGGCCGCATCGCCGCGCTGAACCTGATCGCCGACCAGGACAAGTTGCGGCACCTGACGATCCAGCCCTGAACTCCGTGACCTCGATGGCGCGCTCCGCACGCAGCCAAGGCTGGCCCGGTGGAGGCGGATTCTCCGGCGGCCGGCGATGATGAGAACGTGGTAACCGCTGCAAAGGTGCTGCCAGCTCTAGGTGCGGCGCGATGACCGTGCTCGTCGGCCGCCGCGAGTCGTTTAATGCCGCGCACCAGCTGAGCGACCCAGGCCTGTCCGATGACGAGAACCGGCGCCTGTTCGGGAAATGCGCGAACCTGCACGGGCACAATTACGTCCTGGAGGTGGTCGTGGCCGGCGAGGTCGACCAGGCCAGCGGCTACGTCCTGGACCTGAAACTGCTTTCTAGCGTCATGAGCAGGCAGGTCATCCGGGACGTGGATCACCGCAACCTGAATACCGATGTTCCGTGGCTCAAGGGGCGGATACCGACGTCGGAAAACCTGGCGCTGGCGTTCTGGGAGCGGCTCCAGCCGGAGCTTCCCGAGGGGCTGCTGCGGTCAGTGCGGGTGTGGGAGACCGACAAGAACTGGGCTGAGGTCAGTGACCAAGGCTGAGGCTCCGGTCCGGGCGGGCCGGGAACTCCAGAGGCGCTACACGGCCGCGGACCTTCGCGTCTTCACCCGCGAAGAGGCGAGCCGGTTTGTCCCGCACGGGGACGGTGATCCCCAGACCGACATCGTCCTGGCCTGGGAACTGCTTTACCGGCTCGAACCTGAGCTCTATGACCGGCTGGCCAGCGCCGAGCGCCTCCATCCCAGCGTCGTCGGCTGGCTGCCGCGCACCGCGGACCGGATCGCCGAGGTCGGCGCGGGCGCCGGACGGCTGACGCTCGAGCTCATCGACCGCGGCCGGGAGGTCGTGGCGGTTGAGCCCGCGGAACCGTTGCGTCAGGTCCTGAGGCGGAAGCTCGCGGCAGCGGATCACGGCGAGCGGGCCCGGGTGACCCACGGATTTTTCGACCAGCTGCCTCTTGGCGACGATTTCGCCGACCTGGTCGTCGCCTGCTCGGCCTTCACCCCCGCCGCCGGACATGGCGGCGAGGCCGGCCTGGCCGAGATGGAGCGGGTGTGCAGGCCGGGCGGCTGCGTCGCCATCATCTGGCCGAACAACCTCGACTGGCTGGCCGCCCGCGGCTACCGCTACGCCAGCTTCCCCGGGCCGATGTCCGTCGAGTTCCCCAGCTACCAAGAGGCGGTCGAGCTGGCCGGGATCTTCTATCCCGGCGCAGCCGAACAGGTCCGCCGCCGCGGCCTGCGGCGGGTTCCTTTCGAGGTGCTAGGGATCAACCCGCCGCGCGATCTCGCCTTCAAGGTGCTGGCCCAGTGAGGCTGGCACAGTGAGGCTGGCACAGTGAGGCTGGCACAGTGAGGCTGGCACAGTGAAGATCGCCATCATGGCACCGCTCGTGACGGCCATCCGCGAGCCTCAGCAGGGCGGTTCGCAGGCCTTCGTGTCCGATCTGGCCCGTGGCCTGGCCGGCCGCGGGCACTGCGTGCACGTCTACGCCGCGTCGGGATCGCAGATCCCGGGGGTCGAGGTCATCGACACCGGTATCGATCCCCGGTCTCTGGCGGGCACGCTCTACCGGGCTTTCGGGCCAGCCGCGCCGGAACCGGCGGCGGCCGGGCCCGCGTTCGCCAGCGCCTACGACAGCATGCAGAAGGTCCGGTATGACGTGATCCACAATCACGCCTTCGACGCGCCCGCCGTCCGGCTCGCGACGGCGCTGCACGCGCCGGTGGTCCACACGCTGCACCTGCCCCCGGACGAGGCGGTGGCGGCGGCGCTTCGCCAAGCCGCCCGGTCCGCCCGGCCGCCGGCGGTGGCCACGGTATCTGCCTTCCAGGCGAGCGTCTGGCGCCGGATCGTCCGCGTCGATGCGATCCTCCCGCCCTACGTGCCCACCCGCGCCATCCCCTGGTCGCCGGCTCCCGGGGATGGCGCCGTGTTCGCGGGCAGGCTGAGTCCCGAGAAGGGCGCCGCCGAGGCCATCGACATCGCCCGCGCGGCCAGAGTACCGATCGACGTCTACGGCGACGCCTATGACGCCGAGTACAGCCGGGAGCAGATCGGCCCGCGACGAGCCTGGCCCGGCGTGGCCGTTCACGACGCAGTGCCCCGGACCTCGCTGTGGGCGGCCATGGCCCGCGCCGCAGTGGTCTTGTATCCCGTCCGGTGGGACGAGGCCTTCGGGATGGCCGCCGCCGAGGCGCAGGCGTGCGGGACTCCGGTCGTGGCGTTCCGCCGCGGGGCACTCGGTGAGGTGATAGCGGACGGCGTGACCGGTTTCCTGGTACCGCCCGATGACGTCCAGGCCGCCGTCGACGCCGTCGGGCGGACGGCGGGGATTTCGCGTTCGGCCTGCCGCGACCACGCCGAGGGGCATCTCGACCTGGAACGCAGCCTGGACGCTCACGAGCGGCTCTACCAGCAGGTGGTTAGCGCTGATGGCGGGAGGTGACCCGGTGCACTGGCTGGCCGGACGGGTGGCGGTGGTCACGGGCGCTAGCCGCGGGATAGGGGCGGCCACCGCCGAAGCCATCGCCGCGGCAGGCGCTCACGTCGTGCTGGCCGCCCGTGACCGCGAGGCTCTCGACCGCGTCGCTGGCCACATCCGGCGTTCCGGCGGCGAGGCCACGCCGGTGCCCACGGACGTGAGCAATGGCGCCGACGTCGAGCGTCTTTTCGCCGCGTTCGATGGGGCCGGCCCGGTCGCCGCGTTGGTCTGCGCGGCCGGGGTGCTGACGTCCGCGCCGTTCGCCGAGACCACGACCGGGATCTGGGAACAGACGCTTCGGGTCAACCTGACGGGTTCCTTCCTCTGCTGCCGCGCGGCGTTCACCGCCATGCTCGCGGCCGGCGAGGGGCGGATCGTCAACATCGCCTCGCTTTCCGGCGTCTACGCCACCGAGAAATTCCCGGGGCTGGCCGCCTACAACGTCTCCAAGTACGGGATCATCGGCCTCACCGAGGCGATCGCGGTGGAGGGCAGGGAGCACGGCATCAGCGCCATCTGCGTCAGCCCGGGCGCCGTCGACACCGAGATGCTGCGCCGGGCCAACCCTGCGCTGCGTCCCGGCCTGACCCCCGCTGATGTCGCCGGGCTGATCGTTGCGCTCCTCGACAGCCCGCTGGCTCCGGCCAGCGGCGCGAACATCCCCCTGTTCTCCAATGCCTAACGGGGTGGGCTGATCGCTCAGGCGCCGAGCGCCAGCGACCACAGGTCGGCGTGCTCATCGGTGAGCAAGCCGCCAGCCGGCCGGGCTCGCGAGGCTACGAGGCGGGCGCTGGCCGCCATCTCGCCGTCGTGGTCCAGTTCGGGATCACCGCCGCGGTCGAGACCCACGGCGGCGGTTACGAATCCGTCCCGCAGGTAGAAACCGACCAGCTTGCCCTCATCCAGGCTGCCGCGGACCACGAACTCGTCCCACGTGGCGGCATGGCCGACATACTCGATTTTGTGCTCGTACTGATCGGACCAGAAGCTATGGATGTAGTCATAGGGAGCAGCCGAGCCGAGCATGGACCTCGCCGCCGCGGCACCCTGTTTCTCGGCGTTGTTGAAATGCTCGACCCGGATCCGCCCGAACAGCGGGTGGAGATGGTTCGCCACGTCGCCGGCCACGTAGACGTCAGCCGCGCTGGTCCGGCAGAGCTCGTCGGCCAGGATCCCGTTATCCTGGGCGATCGATGATCCCCTGACGGCGGGAACATCGGGGTCTATCCCGGCGCCGACGACGGCGAAATCGCACGCGATACGCTGTCCGGCGGCGGTCACCACCGCCTCCAGCCGTTCGGCCCCTGCGAACGCGGCCACCTGATCTCCGGCCAGCAACTCGACCCCGTTGGCCCGGTGGATGGCGCCGATCAGCGCGCCGATCTCGCCGCCCAGGACCCGTTCGAGCGGGGCTCTTCCCGGGAAGACCGCGGTCACGCGCACCCCGAGCTGGGTTAGCGAGGCCGCCACCTCGCACCCGATGAACCCCATGCCCACCACGACCGCGCGCCGGTTCGGCGCCGCCTCCCGCTTGATCGCGTCGCAGTCGGCCAACGTCCGCAGATAGTGGACCCCGGGCAGGCTAGCCCCGGGGATCTTGAGCCGCCGGTTCCGGCCTCCGGTGGCTATCAGCACCTTGTGGTACCTGAGTTCCTCGCCTGAGCCCAGGATGACCGTGTGCGCGGCGGGATCAAGGGCCGCCGCGCCCGGTCCGCGGCGCAGGTCTACGTCGTGTTTGGCGTACCAGTCGGCCGGCCTGACGTACCAGCCTGCGAGATCCTCCTCCGACCGCAGGTAGGTCTTGGACAGCGGAGGACGGCCGAAGGGGACGCCCGGTTCCTGGCCGATGATCACCACTGGTCCGGCGAAACCCTCCTCCCGGAGGGTGGCGGCGGCGTTGCCCCCGGCGACGCCGCCGCCGACGATCACGATCGGGCTCCCGCCGGTTCTCTCAGCCATGCCATACATTCTGCCTTCGCGGCTGATCTCCGCGGCGCGCTGCGCCGAGAGAACGCGCTGCGCGGGAGAAGTTGCGGGTTTCCGGGCGAAGTTGGGGGTTTGAGGTTGCTGGTTCGTGGGAATCGCAGACGACGGCATTTGTTTGCGGACGTTCCGGGCGTTTCCGGAGTTCCGGGCGTTTCCGGACCGGTGATGGCGAGGTGGCCATGCGGCGGCGGTTCCTGTTTCCGGTGATTATTTTCGCTGCCGTTGGCACGGCGGCCGCGGCGGCGCCGGCTGTCGCCGCTGGCGGCGTGTCCGCCGGGCGGGCGGTGCTGGCGTTGCCCGGCCGGAGTATGGCATCGGCCAGCCCCACGCTGTCGGTGAGTTCGCAGCTTGACCTTCGGCGGTACGCGGCGGCCGGCGATCGTGCCTACGAGCTGGGCACGGAAGATGGCCGGTATCCGGCGATGGGCTTCCATACCCGCGGCGAGATGGGCGGCATCTGGACGCCGCCGATCAAGCTGCTCGATGGCATCTGGTTCGGCATCAACGGCCAGTGGATCGGCCCGGCGACCAGGTTCACGTCCGGGTTCGGCAACGCGCAGATGGCGCTTCCGACCACCGGCGGGGTGCAGCTCAGCCGCACGGACTTCGTGCCCGACGGGCGGCGCGCGGTGGAGATCGGGCTGACGCTCACCGCCTCGTCGCAGGCTGCGAACGTCAACCTGAACGTCGACGCCCACTCCGAGCTGATGAGCGCCTATCCGTGGGGCTTCACCACCCCGGACCAGAGCACCTTCAACCTGCCTGATCAGGCGTCATTCAACGGGAAGCAGCTCGTCTTCGCCGAGACGGGAACCCCGCCGGCCGCCAACGCCACGCCGCACTCCTGGGCCGCGGTGGTCGGCGCGACCGGCCTCACCCCGGCATCGGGAAAGACCGGCCCGGCATTCCGCGGCCCGCAAGATCCGCCGGTCATCTGCCCGGTCGGCTCACAGCCTGACAAGTTCCGGTGCGACGACACGGCCTACGGCCAGGGCGCGGGCGGTGAGCTGACCTATGCGATCAGCGTGCCCGCGGGCGCCAGCCGGACGATCTGGTTCACGGTGGCGGGATCGGACCAGGGGCTGTCGAACGCCCAGGCGCAGTTCCAGGCGGCCAGCGCGGACCCGGCGGGCGAGCTGACCGCGAAGCTCGCGGCGCGGCAGCAGGTGAACGGCCGCACGCAGCTGTCGCTGCCCGGTGACCCCGCCCTAGCCGAGGCGGCCACCTGGAGCAAGCAGGACCTCGCCGACCTGACCCAGCAGGCGGACAACCTGCGTATCCGCGACACTCAGGAGGGCAAGCTGTACCCGGCGCCCATCGGGTCCGTGCCGAGCATCCGCTTCGAGGGCGCGGGCTTCCCTGACTACCCGTGGATGTTCGCGACCGACCAGGAGTACACGGTCTTCGCCCAGCTCGCCGCCGGGCAGTTCGAGACGGCCATGGACGGGCTGCGGTCCCTGGCCGCGGTGAGCATCATCGCCAACCATGACTCGGGCAAGGTGGTGCACGAGACCGTCACCGACGGCTCGGTCTACTTCGGCCTGAACAACCAGCCGGGCGACATCGACGAGACGGCCAAGTTCCCCAACGCCGTGGCGATGGTGTGGCGCTGGACCGGCGACAACGGCTTCCGCGACCAGATGTACGGGTTTGTCAAGAAGAACATGCAGTACATGGTCGGCCTGAGCAACGGCGACGACGACCTGTGGCCGGACGGGGCGGCCAACGTCGAGTCAAGCGTGCTCGGCGCCGACGCGGTCGACGCGGCCGTCTACACCATCCGCGGCCTGTACGACCTGGCCGACATGGCCGCGAGCAAGGGTGACACCGCCACGCAGCAGTGGGCCGACAGCCACGCGGCGGCGATGGTGCAGCGGTTCTCTGGCGCGTGGTGGCTGCCGGGCATCCCGCAGTTCGCCGACTCGCTCTCCGACCCGGCGAACACCCCGCTGATGCAGCGCTGGTGGACCGGCGTCACCCCGATGGAGGCCGAACTGTACCCGCACGGAGTGCCGCAGCCGGGCCTCGTGCCGCCATCCGAGGCGTCCCCCGCCCTGGCGCTTCGCCAGACATCGTGCTACTCGGGCACGTACGGCCTGTACGTCGAGGGCGCCCCGGGCTGTGACCCCGGTACCTACCAGGGCAAGACGCAGCAGGCCTACACGCTCAACACCGGCGTGATGGCGGTGGGCCTGGGCAACTACGGCCTGCTGGGCCAGCAGCAGCGGTACACCGATGACCTGGCTCAGCTGCAACTCGGCAGCGTCGCCGAGCAGCCTGGCGCGATGCCGGAGATCGGCCCCTCGCCCGATTTCACCGCCAACATCAACCAGCCGTTCAACGAGCGGTCCTCGCTGAACCAGGCGTGGGGGACCTATGGCGTGCTGTGGCCCGTGGTGCACCAGCAGCTCGGGGTGGATCCGCAACTCGGCAACGGCCTGCTCGAGGTGCTGCCGAGCGTGCCCTCCGGCCAGTCGTCGGTGAGCGGGACGAACATCAGAGCCGGCACCGGCTCCATCGACGTCGCCGCCGAACACCACGGCAGCTCATGGACGACAACCATCACCGCTCGCCTGGCGTGCACGCTGCATGCCGGCGCCACGCTGCCCGCCGGCGCGCACATCCACCTGGTAACGCTCAACGGATCCCCGGTCAAGTACACGGTCCGGGACACCAACGCGGGCCGGCAGGTGCTCGTGTCCGCGCCGTGCCGCGGCCAGACCTGGAAGGTGCATATCGTCGCAGCTTAGTGACCGGCCGCGATGATCGCGTTAGGGAGCCGTTACGGGCGCGGGGAAGGCACGAGTTTGATGCGCGTCTGAGGCGTGGGTGAGACTCGCGACCTGACCGTCGGCGATGAGGTGGTCATAGCCGGTCTGCCAATCGGGGAGGCTGGGGTCGCTTTGCTCCCAGTCGGCGAAGGTCGCCTCGTCGCACCAGTCGTCTAGGCGAGCCATCGTGGTCAGGTGCGGTTCACCGCCGACGAAGGCCTGCATCGGGCCGCGTGCCCGCCAGGCGGTGCATGTCCAGAACACGTTGTTCGCATCGGCGAGAACATCCGCGCCAAGGTTGCCATCGGAGTTTTTCGCCTGCTCCGTCACGGCGACGGCGGAG
>Ga0137378_10003963_pt1 | contig 12775 bp, 9 predicted proteins | sample SagtaG_21_FD_104813 | JGI IMG/M metagenome (GOLD analysis project Ga0137378, IMG submission 104813) | Vadose zone soil microbial communities from Sagehorn Ranch, Mendocino, California, USA - Sage2_L_60_16 metaG | ecosystem: Environmental > Terrestrial > Soil > Vadose zone | place: USA... | reverse complement strand
TTCAGACTGATCGTCTTCAGTGCGTCCCCCTTTTCGGCCCTCGACTCGAGCTTCGGGTCAAGATGCGTCAAGAAGTTTCGCGTGACGATCAAGCGGTCGAGAAAATCAGGGAAACTGTCGGTGAAGAACTGGATGGCTTCAGATGGCAGCTCGTCGGCAAGCGCGATGATCTTGTCCCGCAAGTTTCTCACGTTTCGATTGGGAAAGCGCTCCCGAAACCAGTATTCGATGAACCGCATCTTGTTCAGGAACTCTGCTTCAACGCTCTCTTCATCCTCGTCGTCGCCCCAGCCGAGGGAGAACCCCATCTCTCGATCAATCGACATGAAAATCCGTGCCCCCAGAAACAGACCGAAACGAACCAGAACTGACTATCCAAGCCAAATCCCGAAATTCAGTCGGAAGGGATTTCGATAGTTCCAATAGACAAGAGCGCGTTCCCCGTATTCTCAGTGAGAATCTCGTTAATTTTCGGCCGCGTCTCGTCGTCGAGCATCGGGAAGTCGTAAAAGAGTGACCGAGTTTCTGCTTTCCCCGTGGACCAATCCACGAATCGACAGGAGAACAGGATGTGGTCGTCGAAGACCTGAGGCACGCGCTCAATGAAAACCTCCTCCGCGCTCGGTACACGATGACCCTTCGATTTCGCGCCGCCAAGTTGCGCCGAGAAGATCCATCACTCTCTTTTTCATGGTTCCCTCCTGAGTAGACATTTCTGATTCCGGCAACCGTCATCCACCCAGGATCGATCGACTTGGAGTGAAACCGGGTTCATCGGTGCTGTTTGGCCTCGCGATCAGACGAAGCTGGTCGGCGCCGAACCACTCGCGGGCGGCAAAGTTTCTGTCGAATTCGACCCAATAGATCGGTTCCAGCTTCTCGTCCGTGCGCGTACTCTCGATACGCCCGCGCCTTCCGGTGGCGATCACTTCCACAATGTCTTCGTTTTGCAGATCAGCCATGCTACACCTCGGAAAGCTTTTGAAGATTCAGTTTATCGTTGTAGGCAACCGGCGGATTATGAAGACTCGTTTGTCGGTAGCCGAGTGGATGCGACGCAGATGATCTCTTGTCCTTTTGCCTGGTCAGTTGCTTTCGCCCGGCTCGCAGGCCTAACGAGCCGCGCGGCTGAGCGCAGTGACGGTTAGATGGTGACCACAAGACGGAGTCGATGCTCCGGCGCTACATCAGTTCGGCGAGATCTTTCGCGAGAACGCAGCAGCAGCGATCGGATTCAGCTCACTACGTTTTCTCGACACCCCATTCCAATACCCTTAACAACACCTCTTTTACGCAGGCCGAGATTCATGCAACCAGAAGCCTTTCCACCTTCGCAGCGGCTTCGTCTTGAATTGACGGCAAGACATGCGAATAGCGCTCCAGTGTGAATGAAATGCTTGCGTGGCCCAGCTGATCAGAGATGATCTTCACGGAGACTCCAGCCGCGATTCCCAGCGTAGCTGCGGTGTGGCGCAGATCGTAGAGGCGCACGGACCGGATCCGAGCCTTCGCCAGCAGTTTCCGGAATCCCCGCTTGACCACCTTCTGCCTGAGGGGCATGCCGCTGTCGGTTACGAAGATCAGCTCGTTCGCGGGGCAGCAGTTCCCTTCCCCGCACGCCACCTGCTCCTCCCTCAAGGTCTGAAGCGGGTCCAGCACAAAGCTCTGAAGCTTTACGACCCTTCGGCTGCGGTTACGCTTCGAGCGCTCTCTCGTAAATGTTGACTTTCGATTGCAGCTCAGACTGCGTCATGTTGCCCCTTGCCGAGCTAATAGCAGCGGATGATATCCGGAGTTCAACCCTATCAGGTAAGATATTCGCGCGTATAAGAGAGAGGCATTCGTGCGCGTTATCGATCCGGATGATTTTGCGCGAGGTTTTTCGCCGCCGCCTGGGATTCGTCCGCAGTGGAATTCGAAGACGAGCGAAGAAAACTTCACGCTGGAATTGAGGTTCAATGTTTCGGCAAATGCGACCGATTTGGCTCTGAATCAGTCCATCGTCGAGTTTTCAGCATCAGTCGGCTCACAACTCCCCATCGCAATGGGCTTGGCTTTCCGCCAAGCAGGCAATGCGCTGCTTTCAGCGCAGGTGCGGGGAATGCCCATCCAAAGCCTGATCGAGAACCGTGAATTGATCCCATGGCTTCCTTGGAGTGACAGGGTTGTTGCCGGCAGCCAGCCCAATGATTTTGTAAGGCTGGCTTCCGAGCGGTTTCCCTGGCGTCTTGATCGCCGATTGGCCGGGCAAAAGCTGCTCGATATCACGGTGCCGCTGGGCGACATTTTTGTCGCTCGAAAGGCTGAACGGGATAGGGAGGCTTTATTCGGCTTTACTCTGTTGGATCTTGAACTTACGTCCATTGCTTTTGAAGCCGGGAGCATCAAGTCAATTTGGAAGGGTGTGGGGAAAAGTCTGGCAAGCGTGAGCTTTCTGCTTAGCCTGACATATGTCGAACCGCAGGTCACAAAGATCATCAATCACGAGACCGCTATATATCAGGCTCACGAGGTGGTCGCGAAGGTAATGAGCGGTCAAAACGATCCATTTTGCGCAGCCCGGCTTTCATTTAAAGAACTCGAGGACGCACGTGAGCGCTCCCTGAATTATCGCGAAGCCGGTATCAGTATTGAGGAACGTCAATGCCGAACCGCCCAAGGCCAAGCGCTGCTCGCGGTCGCGCTGAATATCGACCTCGACATTGACGGCGTGGCCGGCAATCAGACGCATGAAGCGGAGCGCGCTTTTGCGCACATGCATAATCTTCCTTGCACGGATTGCCCGGAATTCCGCGGACGGCTGGCCCAGGTGATTGACGATCTGATTGCTAAAAAAGAAGGGCTGTCGAAGGAGTGATAGAGGCGCGCCTTCGCATGCGGTCTTCAAACCTCACCTGCGGCGAAATCTCAGCCGCAGACCGTTTATTGTGGTGGGTGAATTTACTCTGATGCGTATCTGTTTGCGGCATGAAGGGTTCTTGGAGAGATCCGCGGCGCCCAGATCTTTTCCAAGGCTTTTGTAAACTCCACAAGCATTAAGTTTTCTTCTAATTTTCCGTCTTTTACGAGCGTTCGAGTTCTCCGCTCGGCGGCGTCAATCGCATCGACGTGCTCAGGATGCTTAACGCGTTGCCTTTCAGCCTCTTGCGTTATGCAGTCGAATGTCGCTTCATGTTCTTCTTTGCTGCTCTTAACAATCGTCATATATCCATTTTACGGGGTGTAGTGCGCGCCTTCACGCGTGGTCTCGAAACCTCACCTGCGGTGAAGCGCTCCGCCGCTTCGCGTTAGCGTGCTGGGCGCACGCTTCGCGGCGTCGCTTTCCCAGAAGTCGGGTTTCTCACCAAAGCGACGGAGGAAAGGGCTTGCGAGGAAGGGGTTCTTCCCCGCTCTTCAGCGCTCGACCAAGTGTATGCGCTGCGAGAGCCAACAAGGTACGGACATAGCACCGATTTTCGTGGCCGCGTGCACCTTTGAAGAATTCTTCCGCTTCCGAAACCCACGTGCGGAAAACGCGCCCGGAAGCAAATCAAGCCGCGCGTCCGCTTCAAGGCTTTCGGCGCAAACTCGCTCAAAAAGTACACACGCAAGCGCACCGACGCAATACACTTTGCAGTGTCGGGCGGAGCGCCTCGCTAACCGGATGCGTGCCGAATTGGCGTTCGCCCAGATCCTCGATAAATTGAGAATTCCTTTTGAACTAGAAAAGATCTTCCTGAACGGCGACCGCGCGATTCTCGTCGACTTATATCTGCCGAAGCAAAACGTCGCGATTGAGATTGATGGTGGTGTCCACCTTAAGCAGCGCAAGTATGATGCCGGCCGCGACCGGTGGCTGCTCGAAATCTACGGCGTTAGAACAATCAGGATCTCGAATAATGAGGTTCTAAGGGGTAGGGAACTCTAAAAGCGGCTGTTCAAACTGCTTGCGATTGAGGTTTCAGTCGGTTCACAGCGGCCTTCTTCTCCCGCTTCGCCTTGATGAGTTCGTAGCCGAGGATCCACAGAAACTTGTCGATCTTCTTGAGCGAGCAATCTCCGAGATCATACGCGGTCTGGAACCGCGTAACGACAGCATGGAAACAGGCGTAGTTCTTGCATTCATTGCCCTTGAAGACGAAGCCCGACTTCGCTTTTCGATAGGCACAAAGGGCCTCCCACATATACGTGTCGTAGATCGCGTAGGCGTCCGGGTTGTGCCAGCTGCAGAACTTGGTGGCGAATGAGAAGTATTGCTGCCGCGTTCCCTCGGACTTCCAAATATCATCGACAACTGTGAGGCTTCCCTCGTCGAGTCTGTCATCCAGATTTTCGATCCCGTGGATATGGAGGGCGAGAGGATGCAAGTCCACGTCCAGAACGCGCGCGTGATACAAGGAGTTGATCGTAACGACCTTTGTGAGAACATGTTCAATCTTTTCGTTCTTAGGGAAGGCAGCGATCAACTCTTTGACGGTGTTTTCGGTGCGCTCCGTCTCCTTGTCTTCTGAGAACTTCCTGACGTAGTTGTCGATTGCAGATTTTGGGTTCAGCAATGGCACTCCTACCGGCGTGGCGCTCGGAACCTCGAGCCTCCGCTCATCAGCAATTCGAACATGGTATTCGAGTAGTCGCGGTGCCGCACTGAGAAAAGGTGAACACCGATCCGCCTTGTTCCGACGCGAGGTTGAATGAGGGCATTAAGAGCGGGACTGTTCATATGTGCGTAGCAGTAGTGGGATGCAAACGATGCCTGGGCTTCGTTCACTTCCGTCACTGCCGGTTTGATTGGTTGCTGATTTCTTGGTACTAAGGGCAATACATGAAGACAGGCCGTGGGAGCCTCAGGCAAGATAACCTCGACATTCGGGCGCTCAAGCCCGAAGCCGTAATGCAGAAAGTCTCCGTTCCTGATCCAAGTCACAACCGGCGCGTCGCCGATGACAAACGGGTCGTCAGGCGTCGTAGTCACGATTCCCCACTGACCGTTCGCAAGGCTGTTGTCGAAGAAGGCGAGAGCCCTTTCCATCGCATCGACGTAAGTCGTTTGTATGTGATGCTCAGTTTGTATCAGCTCGACTGTCTCGTTGAGGCGCAATCGTACTTCATCGGTAGTAACGACGGCACGGTCGACAGATATGCCTCTATTGATCTGTTCGATTGTCCAGCGGGCCGCAATCTGCGAGCTTTGATCTTCGTTTGCGATCAACGCCCGCAGCGATTCAACCTGGATTTGAACATTCTCGCGGGTCGCGCCTTTCCTGTTTCGAGACCGATTGAACAAAAGTGTGATGTATCGCGTCAGAGGCCGGACATAATGGGGCTGCCAGGGGAACAGGTCTCCGAATCGAAGTTCTGGCAGAAAGCGATGAACTGGATTCTCAATTTCCTGATTGAGCCTCGTCTCGAGCCGCTCTTCCCGGATGGGGTCGGCAGGGTCTTCGAAATGATGGTCGAACCGGGTCGCGGTTGAAGGTGACGCTTTCCACCACGGCGCTCGATCCCGCGAGTACTGCCAGAGGCGACGCGACCGCGTTACCGGGTCGTCGTAGGCGAACTGGTCCAATAGAAAGCGCGGGACCGTGTGTGATCTCACTCGTTCGATGGTCTCACGTAGTTCGCAAGGAATTTGCACTGTCGGTTCGTTTCGTGTGAAACGGTGCGTGAAACCTTAGAAGTTTGTCAACCCTCTTCTGTTTCCCGACTTGTCCTACCGACCACCCCATGTACGTCTCATACATAAACGATTGCTCATGCAACGAGAAGCTTTTCCACTTTCTCAGCGGCTTCGTCTTGAATTGACGGCAAGACATGCGAATACCGCTCCAGCGTGAATGAGATGCTGGCATGGCCCAGCTGATCCGAGATCACCTTCACGGAGACTCCGGCAGCGATTCCCAAGGTGGCCGCGGTGTGGCGCAGATCGTAGAGGCGCACGGACCGAATCCCGGCCTTCGCCAGCAGTTTCCGGAATTCCCGCTTAACCACTCTCTGCTTGAGCGCCATTCCAGTTTCGGTCACAAAGATCAGCTCGTTCGCGGGGGAACAGTTCCCTTCTCCCTCCGCTCTCTGCTTCTCCCTCAAAGCGTGAATGGCCGCGAGCACGAAGCTCTGGAGCTTCACGACCCTCCGGCTGCGTTTGCGCTTCGTGTCATCGAACGCCCACCCTGACCCCGACGCCTGAATCGTCCTTGAAACGCTGGCGGCTCCGCGCTGCCAGTCGATATCGGACCACTTGAGAGCCAGGTATTCGCTCGGTCGCATCCCGGTTGTGAGTGCCAGCGCAAACAGCGCATGCCATTCCGATTCTTCTGCAACCGAAAGAAACCGGCGGCACTCATCAACACTGAGCGCCTCCATTTCTTTGCGCTTCACCCGCGGCAGATCGACACCGGCGCAGGGATCATCGGCCAGCATTCCCCAGCGGACTGCCTGGCGGAAGGTCGATTCAAGCACAGCGTTCGTGTACTCGATCGTTCTTGCTGACAATCCACGCCCGAACATCTGTGCATAGAGCCCCTGCATGTCCATCTGCCCAATCGTGCCGATGAGGCGCGTGCCGAGAGCCGGCCGGATGTAAAGTCGAAGAAGAGACTCATAATCATGGAAAGTTCTCGCCCGGAGCCGCGGCCTGGCCACCGTTGTCAGCCACTGGTCGAGGAACTGGTTGAGGGTAATGGCCGCCGCGCGTGCCGTTCGACTCAGGTCCCTTTGCTGGAGTCTCAGGTTCAGGAATCGCTGCGCCTCGCGAAACGGTCCGTGGATGGTCTGGTTCAAGTATTTGCGCGTCCCGGTTTCGGGGTCGCGCCCTTGATAGATGCGGACAAGCCACGTGTTCTGTCCGCGTGCAATAATCTGCCCGAGTTTGCGGGCCATGGTTCACCTCCGGCCCGGAATGGGGCACACAACCGGCACACTTCGCGCCGCGGTGATCAGGTTTTGTCGGGGTTTAAGAAGGGTGTTACTGATCTTGCGTGTCAGTAGCCATGGCTGTCGGCCAAATTAGTCGGATGTATGAGACATTCGAGCCTTCCGAAGGCTCCCGACATGAGGGAACTGGGCAAACAGATCGAATGAGTTGAACCTGAGTTGAGCAAACGATACGGCGTAGAAAATCCGAGATTCGCCATTGCGAGCGCTTGGTGGCGATAGCTCCCTAGTCATTCACTAGTTGGGTCGACGAGCCACAACAGGTTCTCCGAGTATGTCCAGTGTTTTTAGCAAGTGAAGTGTGCCGACGAGACCCAAAAGATGAGCTTGCGACACCGGCTACTTTCCCGCGAAATCTATCTTCTCCATCCACTCAATTCAAGAAGGTGAATCCCCCGATAACATTCATCACCTTTCGCCCGAAAAGGGCGTAGAATGATCCCTCCCCGAATCAAGGCTCAGTTCAGACAACCCAGCGGAGACTTGTGCGATGCGCCGAATGAATGTTCCTGCGTACTGCGGACACCTGTCCTTCTTGATATTCCTTGTTGTGTCGATGGCGTTCAGGCAGCCATTACAGGCGCAAAACGCTCCCTCGGCGGGCACCTCGATAGCAGTCCGAATGATCGACGCTGTAGATTCGGCGAGCAATCCTGCGGGCAAGCAGTATCGCGCCAGGATCAATAGGGCGGTAGACGCGGGCAATGGCGTCACGATTCCGGTGGGCGCACCTGCGGTCATCACCCTGGCGAACAGCGGATCGGGCTGGATCACGCAACTCGTGTCCGTGACGATCAACGGCCAGATCGTTGCCGTCGCCAGCGGACCAGCGAGCGTCACCTCCGGCCTGCAGACCGCCGCAACGAGCGCCATGAGCTCGGTGGGCTCGATGATCGGCGGATTCGGACATCATGTGAGCGCGCCCGCAGGCGCGACAGCGGTGGCAATGGGCCAGCGCGTCATGCTACCTCCGGGGATCACGCTGACGTTTGTGCTCAGCCAGCCTCCGGCTGCGAACCCGGTCGGGTCAACATCGCCGATCGGAACTTCGCCGGCTCTCAACGCCTCCGCGGCGCCTGCAGGCGGTGCAACAACCGGCGGCGGGGCAGGAGCGGCGACGGCGACGAATCAGCCCCTATCGGCGGGAGCATTAACTGCCAACATTCAGGAGGCGCTGCTGGGGCCCAGCAAGCCGGCCGCCGGATTTGTTGTGAGTCCCGATGGCGGGCATTATGCGGCCCCCGCGATGCACGGAAGCCGCGAGCTCGTCGTCATCGATGGCGTGGACGGTCCTGAGTTCGACCGCGATACCTGGGGCGGGCATGCCATGGACTTCGTGTTCAGCTCCGATGGCATGCATTCGGCTTATGTAGCTCAGATCGGCGACGACCTGGTTGAAGTCCGCGATGGCAAAGTTGCGTTCACGATTACCAGCGTCACACCTTTGCCCAACCACGACCCGACCGGAACCGTGCTGCAGATCGACCAGATGCATATTCATAATCCCGGCTACCAGGTTGGCGGGGGTGGGCACCAATGCCTTATAAGCCCGAGCGGAGCGCACGTCGCGGTTGTGGCACATGCCGGGAATGCGGGCGAGTCGGGCGGCTTCTACATGTTCCTCGATGGAGTCAAGAGCCCAGCATACAACTTCATCGACGTGGGCCAGGTCGCGTTTGTCGGGGGAAAGCTGATCTATATCGCCCAAACCAATGACCACAAATGGCACCTGGTGGTGAATGACAAACCGGGGCCGGCATACGACGGGTTGAAGAATCTTCTGGTGAACGATGACAGCAGCCACTACGCATTCGTCGCTGCCGCAGGCGGAAGCGAGTGGGGCGTGGCGGTGGATGGCGTCCTGGGAGCGACGCGCGGCTACATCCAGAATATGGTCATTGCTTCGAACGGCCGCGTCGCTTACTTAACCACGGCCCACGTAAACGGCGCGACCGCGACGCCGGTCGGCAGCTCGGGCTTGTACGTCGACGACCACAATATTGGTTCCCCCGACCGCCCCTTCGCGTTGACGAACAAATCGGGACTGCAAATGGGACTCTCGGCATACGTCCTCTTCAGTCCCGACGGAAAGAGGATCGCCTACGTCAAGAACGTCCCTGGAGGTGTGGCGCCCGTGATTGACGGAAAGGTGGGCCGAACGTACGACACCATCCGCACGATTCAATTCAGTCCCGACTCCAAGCATTATTTTTATGTGGGAAACCGGAAATTGGACTTCCTCGTGTACGACGGGCAAGAGATGCCGGGTGAGGACAGCAATGGGGTCAGCAATTTTGTCTTCAGCCAGACCGGCGACCGCTTTGCCTATCTGGCAAAATCGGCGCAAGCCGGTACGCGCATGATTGTGGACGGGCAGGCGAGCCCACCCTTCTATGGGCTGATTCCAAACTCGATGAGCTTCAGTGATGACGGCAAGCACTATGCTTACGCGGTCCATACGAAGGTCTCCGATTGGCAATTCATCCGCGACGGCGTGGCCACGAATGTCACGTTCCTGATCTCCTTCACCACTCGAACCGGACCACCGCACATCGACTTCCCTCCGCTCATCTTTAGCGGCGACGGAACTCGGCTGGCCTGGGGTTGGGGCAAGACGGACGGCGTCAGCAAAGATGTGATCAGCATCGACGGCCAGGAGCTTATCCACGGTTACAGCACGTACGAGTTTCCCGAGTTCTCACCCGACAGCAAGCACTTCGCCACCATGATTTGGAACGCGAATAAATATTCCCCAGCGATGGATGGAAAGATCGGCCCAGCATATGACGACTTCCTGGAAGTTAATCAGAATGTCGCGCGTTTTCTGGACTCGCATACGTTCCGCTTTTTGGGCGTGAAGAACGGGTCGGTCTATCGGGTGACGGTGAACCTGGGGGGATAAGGATTGAGGTTCAGCGGCGAAAGACACGGAGCGAATGAAAGTCCCAGCGCACTTCGGGCCTGTTCCAATTCAGAACTTCCAATGGAGACGAAAAACCATGCGCCAGATGAAAGCTCCAGCGTATTTCGGGTCCCTGTTCTCGATTTTTCTTCTCGCCTCGATGCCCTTCATAGCAGCGTTGCAAGCGCAGGCTCCAGCGGCGGGCGCTCCGGTGGTGGTCAGAATGCTCGAAGCCGTGGACTCGGGGAAAGATCCCGCAGGCAAGCAGTATCGCGCCAGGATCAACAAAGCGGTGGACGCAGGCAATGGCGTCACCATTCCGTTGGGCGCCACAGCCGTCGTCACACTGGCGAAGGACGCGTCGGGCTATTCCGCGCATCTCGCCTCTGTGACCATCAACGGCCAGACCGTGGCCGTCGCCAGCGGCGCGGCGAGCGTCACCTCCGGCCTGCAGGGCGCCGCAACCAGCACCATGAACTCGGTGAGTTCGATGCTCGGCGGATTCGGACATCATGTGAGTGCGCCCGCAGGCGCGACAGCAGTGGCAATGGGCCAGCGCGTCGTACTGCCGCCGGGAATCACGCTGAACTTCGTGCTCAGCCAGCCTCCCGCATTGAACGCGGCCGGAACCGCTGGGCAGCCGCTTACTGCTTCAGCTTCGCCGACGCCGATGGGTGGTGGCGGCGTTAGTGCGCCTGGCGCGTCGAATGTGCCGACGGCGAACCACCCCGTATCGGCGGGAACTTTAGCTGCCACCATTCAGGAGACGCTGCTTGGGCCCGCCAAGAAGGCTTCGAACCCGGGTCTTGACAATCCCTTTGTTGTGAGTCCCGACGGCGGACATTACGCGACCGCCGCGATGCACGGAAGCCGCGCACTGATCGTCGTCGATGGAGTGGACGGCCCTGAGTTCGACCACGCCGCGGACGGCATTCACTCTCTACCCATCGACCTGGTATTCAGTTCCGATGGCAAGCACTCGGCGTATGTAGCCCAGAGCGGCAACGACATAGTTGAGGTTCGGGATGGCAAGACGGCGTTCACTGTTACCAGCATCACACCGGGGGGCAACGGCAACTCCGTGCTACCGATCGATCAGTCGCGTCTTCATCACCCTGACGCCCCAACTGGTTCGCTCGTGCACCGGAGCCTTATCAGCCCGGGCGGAGCGCATGTCGCGGTTGTGAGCCTTGAGTCGGGTGGCTATCACATGTTCCTTGATGGAGTGAAGAGCCCGTCCTATCGTTCGATCGACTTGAGCAAGATTGCTTTTGTTGCGGAAAAACTGGTTTATGCCGCCCAAACCAATGACGGCAAATGGCACGTGGTGGTGAATGACAAGCTGAGTCCGGCACACGACGGGGTGCTCACTCTTTTGGTGAACGATGACAACAGCCATTACGCCTTCATCGCCGCAGACGGAGGAAGCAACCAGATTGCAGTAGCGGATGGCGTCCCAGGCACGCCGCATCGCGGCACCATCCAGAATATGACCATTGCGTCGAACGGCCGCGTTGCTTATGAAGCGGTCGTGGGCGGCACGCCCGGGTCGCCCAACGGCTCCAACGATTTGTACGTCGACGACCACGACATTGGTCCCGTCGCCCTGCCCTTCGCGGTGCTGGATCCATCCGAAAAGACAAACGGTTCCCAGGCGTACGTCTTGTTCAGCCCCGATGGAAAACAGTTCGCCTATACCAGGCGGATTGCCGGAGGCGTGGCAGCGGTAGTTGACGGAAAGGCGGGCCACCCTTACGACAGCATGGGAGTGTTTCAGTTCAGTCCCGATTCCAAACACGAGTTTTATGTGGGAACCCGGAATTCGCAGTTCGTTGTATTCGATGGGCAGGAGATGGAGGGCGAAGGCACGGTCAAGAATTTTGTCCTCAGCCAGACAGGTGGCCATCTTGCCTACCTGGCGTACGGGCCGACCACTGGTTTCCACATGGTTGTGGATGGGAAAGCGAGCCCGCGCTTCCAGGAGTACGTTGCCCACTCGATGAGCTTCAGCGAGGACGGCAAGCACTATGCTTACGCGTTCCATGCGAATTTCTCGCAAACCCAGATCGTCCGCGACGGGGTGACCACGAATGCGGCCGGTCCGGTTCCCTTCAACACCCGAACCAGATCGGATGTCAACTTTCCACCTCTCGTCTTTAGCGGCGACGGAACGCGGTTGGTCTGGGTCTCGCTGCTATCGGGCGGAGCCGGCTATGCGCTCGGCATCGACGGTCAGGAGATTGTGCACGGCCTCGGCAATTACGAGTTTCCGGAGTTCAGCCCGGACAGCAAGCGCTTCGCCACCATGATCTGGCTGGGACCGGGAAAGGGATATGCGCTTTCGGTGGATGGCAAGACCGGGCCAACGTATGACGACTTCCTGGAAGTGAATCCGAATGTCGCGCGCTTTATTGATTCGCATACGTTCCGCTTTCTGGGAGTGAAGAATGGCTCAGTGTACCGGGTGACCGTGAACCTGGGGGGATGAGGATAAAGGTTCAACGGCATCCTTCAATTCAATATTCCAATGGAGAAGAAAACCATGCGAAAGATGAAAGCCCCAGCGTACGTCGGAGGCCTGTTCTTCTCGATGGTTCTTGCGGCCTCTCTTCTGGTCTCAATACCTTCCACACCGGCGCTTAGTGCGCAGGCTCCCGCGGCGGGCGCGGCGGTGGTGGTGAGGCTGGCGGAACCGGTGAACTCCAGCAAGGACCCCGCCGGCAAACAGTATCGCGCCTCGGTGACGAAGGCTGTCGAGGCGGGGAACGGCGTCACCATCCCGCAGGGTGCGGTCGCAGCCGTTTCGCTGGCAAACAGCGGATCGGGCTGGACTACGCAGCTTGTGTCGGTCACCATCAACGGCCAGCCGCTTTCGGTTGCCAGCGGCCCGGCGAGCGTGACCGCCGGTGTGCAGGGCGCCGCCAGCAGCGCCATGAGTTCGGTGAACTCAGTGCTCGGTGCGTT
>Ga0137378_10003958_pt1 | contig 12779 bp, 15 predicted proteins | sample SagtaG_21_FD_104813 | JGI IMG/M metagenome (GOLD analysis project Ga0137378, IMG submission 104813) | Vadose zone soil microbial communities from Sagehorn Ranch, Mendocino, California, USA - Sage2_L_60_16 metaG | ecosystem: Environmental > Terrestrial > Soil > Vadose zone | place: USA... | reverse complement strand
TTCATTGTCTCAATAACTCATCAACGAGTCAATACAGGAGACTATGTTTTTTAATACCCTTTTTGATACTTTGAGTCGATGTTCTAAGTTATCTGTAGATTATCACAATGAGTGGCCATGAAGGTGACACCAATCTTAGTCTCAATAAACGACCGTTTTGTGAGATAGGTGTTCTTCAGCGATTATCTCGTGGCGCTCGTGCTCGTGTTTGGACTGGACAGTATGCTCACGTTTATACTCAATTTCCCTTATTCTCTGGCTCAGGCGTTGTCTGTTTCTCTCGTTGTTCCTTCCGGTACTGGATCATTCCATAGATTAGCAGTCCAATAAAAGAAAAGGCCGGAATTAGGGCTATCACAAAGATGATTGCCGCAACAAAAGCTATGGAAGCTACGTTACTGAGATGCAAGATAACGAAGAATATTCCTATGACTGCACAGGCTTGTCCAAAACCTCCTGCAATCCATGCTCCAGTAAGGATTGCCTGTAGTATCAAGTGACCAGGAACAGGACGAGGTTTGTAGAGGCCGTTTAGAAAACTGTAACTAAGGATGGGGATTGCAAGAGAAAAAGAAAACAATGCTATCGTTAATGGGTTATCAAGCTTTGATAGGCCGAGCATGGTCGCAAGAAACACGATACAGACACCAAGAAGCCCACCTTCAGCAATTAGTCGTGGCGTACCTGTGACTGTCTCAGTATTTTCCATAACCCTTGAGGCATCGGCAACAGAGGCTTGAAGCATCTCTTTTGCTGTTGGTTTCTTTTGCTGGGGCGCATTTTCTTCTTGTTGTTGACTCATCAGTATTTTTACTCCAATCAGGGTACTTGTAGCGATTGCACCGAAGACTGTTAATTATGTAAACGCTCATCTTGGCCTAAAGTTAAATTTCGATCCTAAGAAGTTTCACCACACCTCTGCACCTTTGCTCCGGTGTCGCCCTCTGTCCGCAGGGGGCAGGCTATTATGTTGTCTCACTAAACGAACGTTTAGTGAGACGGTAATAAAACAAAGGTATAGACATGAGGATTTATGTGGCTTACAGAGGTCACCACAGACTTTTACATCCGTAGATCAACGCCCGTTTGCTTGTGCGTTTACAGGGGTTTCTGTATAATTAACCCACCTATACCTTATCATTCACCAAGTGAGATAAGGGGCGTGAATGTTTGATTACGTTATCCGAGAGCTGAAAAAGATGGAGGGCGGAAGTCAGCTGCCCATTTCCATCCCTATTGATAAATACAGCTACTTTGACCGACGTTGCCCTTCTGATGGCATGTCAGGCGAACTTTAAGATTCTCATGGAGGACTGGAAGCATAAGGCCAGTGATGCTCAAGTGTTCTGACCGATCTGCCGCGAGGAAGCGAAAGCAACCGCATGGGATCTCTCACAGTTTGGTCACTGCCGCCTCAGATAAAGACTTCTTCCTTCCTTGATATGGCATCCAGGGCATATGCAATATGTTACATATCTCAAGAGCAACGTTGTCCAAATATATGTACAGGAAATGGGAACTAGCAAATGACAGGGGTGCTACTATGAACGAGCTGTCATCCAATACGCAACAAAATAAATTACCTGAGTTTCTTGGACAAGAACGAATAGTGGCAGACATAAAGCAGCGAATTGACGCTGTCCGACAGCAGAAACGTACCTTTGCCAACCTGATGTTCAACGCGCTTCCTGAGATGGGCAAAATGACACTAGCTTTAGCTGTAGTACGTGAGCTGAGGGTAAATTTCCAAACTGTCTCAAGCTCAGTAAGTTTAAACGACTTGGCGAGTGCAGTAACAAAGCTAGGACCTGGCGACATTCTACTAGTTGAAGAAATAGGATTCTTACATCCGAATGTTAAAAAGGTACTTGGAACAGCTCTTGAAGATTTTACGCTAGATGTTATGGTAGGCAAAGGATCTCAGACGCGACCGCTCCGATTGAGCGTGCCTCAATTCTCAGTTATAGCGACAACCTCAAAGCTTTGGCAAGTTGAAGAAAATCTCCGTCGGTGGTTTGTAGTCTATGACTTTGACCCATATTCTGACAAAGACATAAGAGATATTTTGATCAAAATTGGCAACGAGAAAGGCGTACAGATCGACTCACAGATTGCATCGGTTCTTACTCCGTACTGCAATGGGATTCCAGGAAATGCAGCGGTGCTAATAAAGAGAATGTCCCATATTATCAATACCGACTCGTCGCAGCCATTGAGTGTTGGTGAGATTCTTCATCATTTAGGTCTTGTGGGTAACCACTCTCAATCGGTTAATTTGGTAGACCGTCTTACGCATATGTCTGGGCAAGAATTTGAACAATGGGTGGCTAATTATTGTCGTCGGCAGGGTTACGAAACAAAAATTACCGAAACGACAGGAGATCATGGGATAGACTTGTTACTTAGACGACAGGGTAAACTAGTCGGAGTGATTCAGTGTAAGCGCTGGAACGATCCGATAGGTGAGCCGGTAGTTAGAGATTTCTATGGCGCATTGATGAGCATCGGGGCACCAAAAGGGTACCTTTTTGCAACCACTTCTTACACTCCTCAAGCTAGAGCCTTTGTGCACGGCAAACCGATTCAGCTTATTGGACTTGAAGATTTGATTGAAATAGCAAAAAAGCTAGGATAAAACGACCAAGTCGATAAAACTGTCAATGAGCTTCATTTAAGGTTGATTATCAAATAAACGACCGCTTTGTGAGATGGCATCTGGTGGTTGACGCCGAACTTCGAACAGAGGCGACACCAAACATCGAACAGTGACCCTTTATGGATGCTATTGTATTCAGGTGTTATAATCTGATTAATTCTACACGCAGAAAGAGTGACCAGTACCCATGAGTGGTACTTCGGACGAAGAACTCACATAGCTATAGGAGACTGTATAACAACTGTAATAAAAACAGCGTGGGCATTTGAAACAGGGTTCCCTCCACCTTTGGAAGCGGATAAAGAGGATCAAGACCGCAAGAGGCAGATGGCCTGAGATTTTGAAATAGAGTTTCTTCGTACAGACAAAGGTTCTCTTTGGCTAGCCCATAGATTGAGTGCGGTGTACATTGAAGAATGAAGATCATTGAGTGAGGGAGTTAGCATAGGAAGTGCTTGGGGTAAGAATTTAAGAAGCCAAAGAGATTGATTGACGGGGCATAGGATAGATGCCTTGCGTCTGGCACAGTAGGTGCCTGGGTGCAGCCTTATTGAAGTAGCAGATGAATTACGCGCACCTAACGCGGTATGCCACACCACATTTGAAGCTAGTTTAAGCCATTAAGATCTGACTAACCAAGCCAATTATGTCCCGGAGATGGAAACCGGGGCCGAGCGAACGTCCCAGGGAGCGCTCGGCCTTTTTTCCGGGTTAAATGCGTTTCCCCGTTCTTGTATCGGGGGAAACATGCGAAAGCGAGGTTTCTTCATCGGCTTCCTTAGCGAAGCTGAAAAGGAGCGGGACAATCAGGTCGTGGAGGTACGCCAGTTACTTAAAGAGTATGAAAAACGAAGCAATCGTTTGGCATACATCTTGTGTGTAGCTAGCATCATCGGCGGTGCGGTCTTAGGCAATAACCTGGGTGCGATCCAGAATGTTGCGCTTCACCTGTTGGGGCACTAACCTCACGAGGCCCGGCTTCATTGCGGACGCCGGGTCTTTTCTTTACTCAAAAAAACAAGCCCCGGCAAATAGTGTTTAGTCGGCGGAGGGGAGCGTAGTTTGAAAGGAGTGGATATGCTCTCATATTAGCATAGACAGAGAGCACCCCGGCTAGTTGGTACATATTGGTATTCATCGTTACATAACGAAATCGCCTCCGTCACAAAAGATAGTATGTTCTATATTCGCAAGGGTCGGGTCGTGCCGCCAGGTGGAGGTAATGGCAGAGGGCTATTGCGGCAGAAGATAGGAGGGCGAATGAGCCTATTACGTCAAATCCAGGATGGTGCAGCTGGAGATTCTGTGAGCCTCGCATCTCTACTACGTAAAATTAAACTTCTAGCCGCTCGTCTCGGGGTGAAAGAAATGGGTGAGTGGGCAGAACGAGAGTTGTCAGGGTACGATAGTACCGACGGACTACCACCTTACCGGGGTCCGTTTGAAGCGGTGGTCCTCGGCCATGGCGCAGATATGGTCAGAGAATACCATGACTTTTCCATCCCCTCAATAGCTTTTGAAGAGAAGTACCGTGAGAGCTCGCTTTTCAAACTGTACTTCTTGAATGGGGTGGCAGAACTGGAGTCGTTAGCCGAAGCAAAGGAGACTGCGCGAGCCCCGTGGAATGCTGATATAGTAGCCACGCTACACGTGTTCGCTCAAAAAGGAATTGTACAGTTAAATCCGAATATACACTGGTTCGAGATATGGAAGTCTATTCCCTACCCAACTACTGTCGGGGTACTGGATGCTATTCGCACCCGGATTCTCGATTTTTCGCTACTGCTCGCAGAAGAGGAACCCCTGGCGGAACGCGAGCAGCGGCTTGCAGATTCGGGACGTGTAAGCAACGTATTCCTCAACACCATTTATGCGACATCTGCCAATATCGCACAGGGAAACCGCGACGTGACTCAGACACAGGAATTACCCGCGCCCTTCGATACCGATAGCTTGATGGACTACCTGCGTGGTCTTGGACTCGACGACGAAACGCTTAACGACTTGCAGGAGGCACTTGATGAGGACGCCGAGGAAGAGGAAGAAGACGGCGAGAGTGACGAACCAAAGCGGCCTGGTCGAAGAGCCCTCGCCTGGCTGAACAATGTTATGGCTACTGCCACTACTAAAGTTGGGACTCCTGTAGCCACCACGCTCATCACCCAGGCTCTTCTGCATTACTTCCGATTTTAGCGCGGGCAAGGTGTTCGATCTTTTAGTGTGGAAGGGGATAAGAGTATATCGTTTTAGCAGCATTAACTGAATGACGCACAATATAGATTTTACGACTAAGCAAACTTATTTCAGGGCTAACTTACTTTTTCCTGCGCCTGATCCATTCGGAGACATTATTAACCATAAACTCGTTGGCTCTGACTGAAAAATAATAGATGAGGCCAATTATAATGGCAATTATCAAGAATACGATGAGCAAATCGTTCATTAGAACTGAGCTTCGCCAACAGTTGTCCCAGAGTCCTTATTGGTTTGGCCTGGCAAACTTGTCATCGGAGTTGGCTGAGTGATCCCATTGCCCATAGCGGTGTTTCTTCGCGTGTTCAGCGTATCTAAAGCGATCTTAACGCGGTCAATATGCACCTGCGCGGGTTTCACTACGAATGTATAAGCCGCCTGTGAGAAGGTCCAGATTGCCGCGCCGTATATCGATAAGGATTGAGGGTTATTGGAGAGAATAAATTGCAAGGCGGTGGCTGCTATCGACAACGAAATGACTAAGAAATGTATTACCGCCTCGCTCTCGGCATTGCTTAATCTTTTCAATATCTGAGCCACAACTGAAACACCGACACCGCTGCCTGCGACGGCTAGCACCATCGCCCACTGCTGGCTTATCAGATAGTTTGTCGCCTGTTGCAAAAACTGTAATATCATGTCTCATCCCCTCTTGGTTTTAAAATATGCTTTAAGATATAACCACTTAAGCAGTCCTGCTGTCGTGCCTATTCTAGCCAATACCTTCTGCTTATAATTCAGCTTTTCTCCATTGCTCATGCTTATTGTCTGGCTTGACAAGTGATCTACTTCGTTGTCATGCGCCACAGTGCTGGTTGGTATAGCATACCAGTCGCCATTCTCAATACTCTTAACTGACCGGTAATGGCTTTCGCCATTGTCCTCGAATGTACCATTTAGCCAGATCGGTTGTTTGTCTAGCAATGTTTCCTGGGGCTTGGGGTTAATTGGGTTGAGGTCGTCGATATATGCTGTGCCGACTCCATGAAACAGCTTAGGACCATCCGGGAAGTCTTTATAATTGAAATTCTTATAAGGATCGGGCGGTGTCACCTTCACCGGAACTTTCTCGCCTGCACTGTCATCTGGAGCGGGCGAGAGGTCGGCGCTATTGATACTCTGGCTTTGATCGTCCACATAGTAGGTCGTTTCGCTGCCATCTACAACCTGGGCTTTGCTGACAGCCACAAAAGGCGCACCCTCGGGAACTTCTCTGACAGCGGTAATCTTAGTGAACGTGTCCATATCAAGGTCATAGACGTTCGTTGGAGCTTTGTTCGTGACGAACTTCAGCAGCGTGGCGAGCTCACTATAGGTGATCTGCGGCGCGGGAGGTGATGGCTCAGGCGCTGATGCTTGAGAAGGTTCAGTTGCTGGCTGCGGCTCAGGAGCAGGAGTTGGAACCTCTACCGGATAATCTTCAAGGTCGTCGACATTTGCACCCCACGGCTCGAATGGTACGTCAGACTGGCCAGAATTGTTATAGCTGATTGCTGTCATATAATATTCACAGCAGAGTGGATGGTGCGCAATCGCGACGGCATCAAACTCGTCACCAGCATTGAGGTGCTTCACGCTTTTGACGTCAGCCCATGTCTGGAACGTCAGATCCCATAGTTCCACACCGCCATTGGCCATGTTTCTAACGCGCAGTTTCTTGGGAGCTGGCAGGGCTTCATAAACAACCGGCTTTGGTGGTTCTGGAGCTGGCGGCTCAAGAATTGCCTGCGCCTGTCGGATGATACGGTTGCCATCAAGGCCGTCAAGGCTTCCCGTTGGCCTCAAAGACACCTGGTGGTGCAATACAATATCTGGCTCGAGGGGTATATAGTTGCCGTCTACCCCTAATAGCTTGCACGGGATGCTTTAGCTCTGGCAAAGCTCAGCGACCAGCTCAGCACTGGCGCAATACATAGCGTCGGTGCGTATGCTATCACCCGTGTTAGCGTTATCCTCATGCGTAATTCCGACTGATTGCAAGTTTGCAGGCTCGTTATCAGTCTGTAAGGCAGTATCCGTCTCAAGCACCCAGCGTGTGATAACACTATTAAGGCCAACGCCATAATAGACGCTCACTTGGGTAGTTGGATCCCTGAAATGCTCATCGCTGCCACTTACCGTGCCGACCATGGTATGGAGTACGATGTTTTTGATGCTGTGGCCCTCACGGCCAGAAGAGAAGTTTATACTCAGGAGACTATCTATGATATTCATTGAAAAACCTTACGCCTATTATTGCACTAAGCGTGGTAAAAACCTAGCGCTAAGATGCGACTTATAAATCCTCCTCCGTTCGTTCTATAGATGGGATATAATTAATTGTTTCAAAATACGGGAAAGGAGCAACGAATAAAGATGTCAGACCAAATGATAGATTCTGCAACCCTACATGAAGCCGGGCATGCGGTTTTTAATCGCTATTATTCAGGGCTATCTTCTACAAAAGTTCTCTCGGAATTAGCAGAAACGGCTACGAAGGATGTACAACAGACCGGGGCGAAACTGCTCGCCCATAAAGAGACCTTTTATGTGAACGCTGCAAGTCAATCTCGACAGAGCTTCTTTCTTGCGTGTATTGTCGGCCTGATTGGTCTTGCTCTCATTATCGCTGCTGTGCTTATTGGACTCTTTACCGATAAAGTGGTTGTCAGTGCGATCTCTGGTATTTCTGGTATCTCCTTTGAAGTTCTGGCTGCCTTTATCCTCCAACTCTACAAACAAGCCTCCGTCCAACTGGCAACCTTTCATGAGTCTATCGACGATATGCACCGCTTCCTGGTCGCCAACAGTATCTGTGAATCGCTCGAAGGCGAAAGAAAAGAAGATACTCGTTCTACGCTCGTTCTCGATATTGCCCGCTTTTCAAGAAATCAACCTGAGTCAGGAGCTAAGGACACCACAACAAAGTAGCTTTCATAACTATAAATGGAATGCAGTTAACTACTTCAAAACTATGGAACAGCCAAAAAGGAAAGTCGGGAGGGATATCGTAAGGCCAACCAAGAACATCTTGATATTCTCATACAGGGTGTGGAAGTGTGGAACCAATGGAGAGTAAAACATTATGAGACCCCCGACCTCAGAAATGCAAACCTCAGTGATGGTAGCCTTAGTGGAGCCAACCTTAGGTTGGCTAACCTAACTGGAGCCCACATCAATACCGACCTCGTTGGAGCCGATCTAATGGGAGCCAACCTGACTGATGCCGACCTCTCCGGAGCCTACCTCGCCGGCGTCGACTTCAATGGTGCCATCTTCAGTGCTACTAACCTCACTAGAGCAACCGTAGGGTTTACAGTCTTTGGGAACGTTGACCTGAGTAGCGTGAAAGGACTTGATAGCATATCTCATGAGTTTCCTTCGTCCATAGGCATTGATACTATCTACCGCTCGAACGGTAACATTCCCGAAGTCTTCCTTAAAGGCGCAGGCGTTCCCGATTCCTTCATTGAGTACATACGTTCCCTCGCTGGCAAACCAACCGAGTACTATTCATGCTTCATCAGCTACTCTAACCGAGATGAACCCTTCGCTAGGCAACTGTACGCAGACTTGCAGAATAATAACGTCCGTTGCTGGTTCGCTCCCGAAGACCTCAAGATTGGTGATAAATTCAGACTTCGTATAGATGAATCTATTCGCATACATGATAAATTGCTCCTCGTTCTTTCCGAAGCCTCTCTAGCCAGTACGTGGGTCAGCTATGAGGTAGAAAAGGCACTGAATAAAGAACCAGAAGGAATACCCAACGTCCTGTTTCCTATCCGTTTGGATAAAGCGATTTTGACCTGTGAGACAGATTGGGCGAAGGATATTCGTAGTAGCCGACATATTGGCGATTTTGAACACTGGAAAGATCATGATGCGTATCAAATGGCTTTTGAGCGGCCGCTTCGTGATCTCAAGGCGCAATCTTAGACTACTCTCGTTGTATACTATCGTATCGTGTTCGTTTTTCTCTATAAGAACCTTTTACATAAGGATATATGAATGAAAGCACGATCATCACCACGCTTATCTGTCACTATTCTCATTACCATCCTGGCCGCTTTTCTGGCAACGCTGGGCAGCATTATAGGCAATATTGCCACCAGTAGTATCCCGTCATTTTTGCTTCCATATGTACGCTTTGCGTGGCCAGCGCTCGGCATTGTCTTTCTGTTAGGGGTTATTGTGTCAGTGATCCAGGTACGCCGTGATGCAATGGCTTCGTCATCCTTCACGAATATTTTATCCTCACCTGCTCCTGTTCTTGCTACACAATCGACTGGCTCCTCACCGTATCATAGTTGTATCTTAAGCTATGCCACAGAAGATCAGGACTTTGCCGAAAAGTTGCATGCTGATCTGACAAATAAGGGCGTTTCCTGCTGGTTCGCTCCCCATGATCTGAAAACTGGAGATAAGCTGCGCGATAAGGTCTACGAGGCAATTGGGCAACAAGATAAGTTGCTCATTGTTCTCTCAGAACATGCCATTGGAAGTGCCTGGGTTGAGGAAGAAGTGGACGCCGCACTGGATCGGGAGCATCAGCAAAAAGGGACGTACCTGCTTTTTCCTATTCGCCTCGATGACCAGGTGCTTCAGACAAGCAAAGCATGGGCAATTGCAGTAAGGCAACGCTATATTGGAGATTTCCGTCAGTGGACGGATAATGTGATGTATCAACGGGCCTTGCAGCGGTTGTTGCGTGATCTGCATATGTAAGGAAAGAGGAATATACTATGGCGAATCCAGGGCATTTGGCTATTCTCAAGCAAGGGGTGGAGTCATGGAATCAGTGGAGAAAAGATCACTTAGATATAGTACCAGACCTCGAAGAGGCTTTCCTTGTTCAGGCAAAGCTCAGTCATATAAATCTTAGTAAAGCTAAGCTTAGCAATGCTAACCTTAGTAGAGCCGATCTTAGATGGGCAGACCTCAGTGAAGCAGACCTTCGAGGTGCTGACCTCAATGACTCGATTCTAATTCAATCCAAGCTAAATGGTGCTAATCTAAGTAGGTCTGATCTCAATGACACAAACCTCAGTGAGGCTAATTTGAGTAGAGCTAAACTTTGTAGAGTTCTTCTCAATAGAGCTATCCTTTATGGAGCAGACCTGCGTGGAACTGATCTTGATGGGGCCGCTCTCAGTGGAGCTAATCTGCAAAAAGCTGATCTACGTGATTCGTCCTTAATCAAAACCACTTTCAACGGAGCTGATCTTAGTGGAGTAAACCTCTCGGACACATATCTTAGTGAGACTGATTTCACTCGTGCAGATTTGAGTGGTGCAGATCTAAGTGAAACATATCTTAATCCAACATGCCATAGCGCGGGGACTGACTTCACGGAAGCCATCCTCGCAGGGATTAACCTCACTGGAGCTTATTACGATATGGCTAATCTTAGTAGGGCTACAGGATTAGAGAAAATTATTGGGATTGATATCACTCCTCCTTCCCGTTACTATTCCTGTTTCATTTCCTATTCCAGCAAAGATGAAGATTTTGCCAAACAACTTCATGCTGATTTACAATCTAATGGCGTGTGTTGCTGGTTCGCGCCACATGATATGCGTATCGGAGACAAACTTCGACCTCGAATTGACGAGTCTATTCGCCTCCACGATAAAATGCTACTGGTGCTTTCAGAGAATTCTGTTGCTAGTCAATGGGTCGAGCATGAAGTAGAGACAGCTATAGGCAAGGAGTTAGAGGGCAAGCCGAATGTCCTTTTTCCTATTCGACTAGACGATAGGGTTATGGAAAGTAAAACAGGTTGGGCATCTCATATTCGTTTAACAAGGCATATCGGTGACTTCACGAACTGGAAGAAACACGATGACTATCAGAAGGCACTTGACCGCTTATTGCGTGATCTCAAAGCAGTTACTTAGCTCCGTTTCCGCCTTCAGGTCACGGAGCAAACGACTGAACGCTTTCTGGTACGCATCATGATCTTTCCAATCGGTGAAGTCGGTGATATGCCGCATACGGCGGATATCTGCCGCCCATGCCGTTGAGGTTTGCATCACTGCGTCATCCAACCGAACCGGAAAGAGCATGTGCCGTTTCTGCTGACGTTCCTTCTCGAAGGCAGTTTCGACCTCCTTTTCAACCCAGGAGCTTTCAACGGAATGCTGAGATAATACCAATAGAAGCTTATCGTGTATCCGAATGGCTTCGTCGATGCGGGTTCGGATCACATCGCCTGTCTTCATATCTTCCGATGCGAACCAACAACGGACATTGTGGCTCTGTAAGTCAGCATATAGTCGCTCAGCGAAGTCGTGGTTTTTGCTGGAGTAGGATATAAAGCATGAGTAGTATTGGATCGGCGACATCATCTGCGCTTGATAAAAGTAGATCCATTCGTCAGAGATACCAACTCCACGTAAGAATTGAAGGGCGCTACCATCCTGCGGTAGTTGTACCGTACCCAATGCAACAAAAGAAGGCCCTCGGTGCTCGATCTCGTTCAGTCCTATCACATGGTAAAGAGAATGTCCTGCGAAGTAGTAGAAGATATAATCGCTTCACTCAGAATGGCTCCGCTCAGGTCAGCACTAGTAAGGTCTACATCAATTAATTTCGCTCCAGTAAGGTCGGCATCGGTGAGGTTCGCACCTCTTAGGGTAGCTCCAGTAAGATCAGTATCAAGCAAGTAGGCTCCACCAAGGTTTACTCCATTGAGATCAACTCCACATAGATTAGCCATCTGAAGCTTGGCTTTACTAAGGTTAACACTTTCGTTATTGGCGCGGCGTGAAACGATAGTTGGTGGCCAACTCCTACGGAATTTACTAGCAGTGATTCCTCTACCATAAGATTTTCCATATAAGCTTTCGTCTTCGTTGGTATCTATACTGATGACACCACTAAATGCGGTCCCTGTGAAATTAGCTAAGATAAGATTAGCATGACTAAGATCAGCTCCGATGAGGTTAGCTTCACTAAGATCGGCCTCTCTAAGATTAGCTCTTTTAAAATCTGCTTCACTGAGATTAGCCTCACTAAGATTGGCTCTACGGAGGTTAGCCCTCGTGAGGTTGGGCCTAATTCGAGGATTTTCTGCCCTCCATTGATTCCACATCTCCACACCTTGCTTGAGAATAGCTAGATGTTCCTGGTCGGCCATCTGTCTCTCCTCCCTCTTTCACGATCTGCGTTCAGACTAATAGGAATTTTGAGCTTATTCTACAGGGATAACCCGAGCTTTTGCAACTTTTTGACACCTCGTTGGCTGATAAATGTAACGTTTCTCAATTCTTAGAAGCAATGCTCTGCTACGCTGCGCTCTCTAAAGATAGGCTCATCACCCACGATTAAACGGGTTCAGGTTTTCAAGGTTCTCCTTCGTTACTTTGGTCTTGCCGAGTAGGTCTTTCCGTATGGCCAGGAAAACAAGACTGAGTAGTTCACCTTCCTTGTCGTAGTCGTGCTTGTCATCGTTATCTGCAAATCTAATCCAGGCATCGTACGCCTTGATAACATCATCGCTGCCATAGAGCAGCAGCTGATCCCTCGCGAGCAACCTTTCAAGGTCTACCTCTTTTCCCGACACATCCTCGTCATGCGTGACAGCGACCGATGTCTTTGTGAAATTTGTAAGGAAACTGGCATACGCCTCGCGTTTCTGGTCGGCAATTTTGAGATTTAACTCTTTATTTCTCTGAAATAGGTAAGGCAATACAGCGCCAAAAACGGCAATAAGGGCAACAATAATCTCGACCACAAGCAAACCTCTTTTTGTGAAAGTGAGAGCGCATAAAAGATGATCTCTTTACTAAAAACTCATCTTTAACTGAGAAGTAACATCCAAAATAATCGAAATTAGAGCTGTGTTTGAAAATCCCTTTGATAGCAGATAATACTTTCAGCCAGATAT
>Ga0137378_10003953_pt1 | contig 12785 bp, 10 predicted proteins | sample SagtaG_21_FD_104813 | JGI IMG/M metagenome (GOLD analysis project Ga0137378, IMG submission 104813) | Vadose zone soil microbial communities from Sagehorn Ranch, Mendocino, California, USA - Sage2_L_60_16 metaG | ecosystem: Environmental > Terrestrial > Soil > Vadose zone | place: USA... | reverse complement strand
TACAGCACTACCGGCATTGTTGCCCGCGGGCGCATCTACGTTGCCACTGACAACAAAGTCTATGCTTTTAAGCTGCCGGGAGGAACACCTACACCTACGCCGACACCGACGCCAACAGCGACACCTACTGCGACCCCAACGCCTACGCCACCACCACCGACACCAACAGCAACGGCCACGCCAACAGCAACGGCTACTGCCACCGCAACCGCTACTCCAACAGCAACGCCTACTGCGAGTCCAACCCCTGGGAATGCTTGCTATCGGCAAATGACGGTGGACCATAATTTTGTTCCAAGCACGCAGTCGAATTTTACGATTCTGGTGAGCGTGACCGATGCGACGTTAAGGATAATTTCAAACGGCGGTCACGTAGCCAACTCCAATGGATATGACATTGGGTTTTATACGGATTCTTCCGGCTCAACAAAATTGAAATGGGAGATTGAGTCGTACAACCCGGTGACGGGACAGCTTATCGCATGGGTAAAAATCCCGACCCTGTCGAGTACGTCAGACACATCATTCTATTTGTTCTATGGGGACCCATCGATCACGAGCGATCAATCTGATCCAGTCAACACGTGGGATTCCAATTTCAAGGCCGTTTATCATCTTGGAAACGGAATAACCCTAACAGCAAGCGATTCTACCGGTGGCAACAATGGGACGTTATTTCACAGTCCTACGGCGGTTGGCGGAGAGATTGATGGGGCGGCTCATTTTGTATCAGCCAGTACCCAGACGATAAACCTGGGAACTCCAAGTGACTTTCCAATTACAACAGCATGGAGTGCAGAGGCATGGGTGAATCCGGTAGCTGCTGGAGCAATGACAGTAGTAGGATGGGGGCAAAATGTAAATAATGGTGTTCGCATTGGTGCTAACGGCACGGGCGGCACCTGGGTGCTTAATTTCTGGGGCGGAGCAAGTACCAATGGCGGCACTGTCAGCGCAGGCTCTTGGCAGCACGTTGTTGGAACATTTGATGGTTCTAGTCTCAGGCTTTACAAGAATGGTTCCCTGGTAGCCGGGCCTAAGTCCGCTTCGCCTGCTACCTCAGCTAATCCTGGCGGCTGGATTGGTTCGTTTAGCGGCATACAATCCTTCAATGGTGACATCGACGAGGTACGAATTTCCAACACGAATCGGAGCGCGGACTGGATTCAGACAGAATACAACAATCAAAACTCTCCCGGCACGTTCATCACAATGGGAAGCGAGTCATGTCCATCGGCAACGCCTACTCCCACTCCTACGGCAACACCAAGCGCAACTCCCACAGCAACGCCAACGGCCACACCTCCATCCGCGGCGGACAATTTCAACCGCGCGGATGGGGGACTGGGTGCGAACTGGGCCAAGCCGGTGCCGGCATCGCAACAAACGCTGGTGATCGTGAATAACCAGGTGACCCCCAACATCGAGAACGCGCACTGCTACGCATATTGGATCGGGAATACGTTCAGCCAAGATCAGTATTCGCAGGTGCAGATCAGCAATGTGGGACCATGGAACGGCGTAATTGCCCGAGCGCAGCCCGGAATCGACCGATTCTATATGGCCTTTGTATTTGGGCCCAATGATTACCGCCTCTATCTTCGAAAGGACGGGCTTTATTATTCTTTGGCCACGAACAGTACGGAGACGTGGGTCGCTGGTGACATCATCCGGTTAGAGGCATCGGGGTTGAACCCGGTGCAACTGACGTTGCTCCGAAACGGGAATCCTGTTTTAACTTACACGGACACGACCGAGAACTTGGTTGGAGGGAGTTCGGGTATCGGGATCTATTCGCCAGCTGGGGATCATCTAACGATTGACAACTGGCAGGGTGGGAGCCTGGGACCCCTGGGCCCCCTGATGGTGGCCACGCAGGCTCCAACGGTGGCTGGAAATCTTGTGGCCACAGCACTAGGTATGAGCCAGGTGAAGCTGACCTGGGCAGAGCCCATCGACAAACGCCGTGTGAGAAGGTATGAGGTACAGCGGCGGGACCCCGGGAGCACGAGTTTTGTGCAAGTGGGAACGACTACAACAACAAGCTACATCGACACGGCATTGGCAGCCGGTAGCAAGTACAGTTATCGCGTCTTGGTGAGAGATGCGAGGGGGAGTCTGAAAAAGTATTCAGGTGTGGCGAGCGTGACAACAGGTTCACCAACAATCGTCCCTCTCAGATCACCATAACGAAACAATTACGATTGTAGCACCAGCGGAAAAATTTGGCGCATGCACCATGTACAGCGTTTACTGAATTTGTCGATTGTAACTGTACGATAGCCTTCGATTCGAGCGGGAAATCTCATGCAAATAAGCCACAAATACCATTTGGATGACGTGAGCTATGGCTTGCTCATCAAATCGGACCGGGGCAAATAGGATTGGCTAATGTTGCAGGCGGTAATTCCTCTGCTCATATCTCTGACGTTAGTCGCAAAAGCAATGGCCACGCCCGCCTACCCTCTGAAACCAAGCGCTAATGGCCGATACGTCGTGGATCGCAATAATGTTCCATTTCTGATAATCGGTGATGCGCCGCACTCGATACTCGCCAACCTGAACAATGCGGATGCGACCACCTACCTCACCAATCGCGGAAACAATGGCTTCAACGCACTCCGGATTGAGCTTCTCTGCGATAGCTACACCGGAGGAGCGGGCACAGAAGGCTCTCCCAACTATGGACATGATGTCAACGGCAACAATCCTTTCACGAGCACATTGACCGGTGGTTACTACGACCTGACGACGCCGAACCCGGCTTACTGGTCGCACGTGGATTATATCGTCCAGACTGCGGCCACGAATGGGTTGCAGTGCGTGTTCACCCCATTGGATCAAGGCGGCTGGACGCAGACATCCCTTCGGAATGGAACGAACCGTTGCTACGAATACGGTCAGTTTCTCGGAAACCGTTACAAAGATTCACCAAACATAATCTGGAATCTGGGGAATGATTTTCAGAACTGGGCAACGCGGCAGAACGATGCTGTGATTCTCGCCATTGCAGACGGCATCAAGAGCGTGGACATCAACCACCTAATGACCATTGAGCTCAATTCTCCGGTCAGCGAATCTCAGGATGATCCAAATTGGATCTCGCGCATCACGGCTAATGGCGTTTACACTTATCATCCGACTTATGACGAAACGCTGGTTGCGTACAACAAGCCCAACATCATGCCGGTCCTCTTTTTGGAGGAACACTACGAGTATGAAAACGTCGGTGGGGAGTTCGGGACGCCGAATGTCCCGCGCCGTCAGGAATACTGGTCCCTGACCTCCGGTGCCTTGGCCGGTCACATGTACGGCAATCATTACACATGGACTTTTGCGAGCGGTTGGCAATACCTGAAGACGACAGGAATGAAGCAGTTAATCTATTCCAAGATCTTCTTCTCATGGACTTTCGCGAGCGGTTGGCAGTCTCACCTGAAGACGACAGGAATAAAGCAGTTAATGTATTTCAAGAACTTCTTCTCCTCGCCTAGGTGGTACAACCTGGTCCCGGATCAATCCCATACGCTTCTGACGGCTGGCTACGGCACCTACGCTCCCCGGTGGCAACGTAAGCGACAGCGACTACGCGACGGCAGCCAACACGCCGGATGGCACGCTGGCGGTGGTTTACACGCCTGTCAGACATACATTGACTATCGCACTGACCAATTTTAGCAGCTCTGTGACAGCGCGCTGGTACGATCCGACTGCGAACACGTTTGCAGCCATTCCTGGCTCGCCCTTCCCGAACATCGGAACGCACAATTTCACGACTCCCGGCAAAAACAGCGCAGGCGACAATGATTGGGTGTTGGTGATTGAGGCACCAAGGAGCCAGCCAGGGGGCGATTGACCGTCTCAGCACAAACCGCTGCCTACGTAGCTCAGGACCGTGTTCGACTGACTCTGGCCGCGAATTCACTTGGGCCTTTACCTAATCGATTGACAGAGGAGTTCTGAATCCGCAGACATCATGGCCGATCGCAAGTTACCGCCATTTGAGAAAGTGGGGTCTGAGCAACGCAACGGACAAACTTGGTTACACGTACGGCTCAAAGTTCCTGAGAAGAACGTTAACCCGAAAGAGTTGCCCCAATATTGGCTCATGCTCGATTCCCAGGGACAAGCGCAATACATCGGGCGTGCCGAGACGCCGATGTTTTTGCGAGCCGCCAACGAGGTGTTCTACTGCTCGCTCGATTACGCGCCGGCCAAAGAAAAAATCGCGTCGCCACCACTTAGCCCGCCAGTCGATGACAAGGCGTATGGGTTCAATGACATCGAGCAGCACAAGTTCGATTGGAAAAACAAGATCATCCGCCTGGAGGTAACTCCCAAAATTTTGGAGTCCAAGGAAATCGCAGAAGACACTCACCGCGGATTTTTCAAGGACACAGCAACGCCAACCATTACGGCGTGGTTGAATTTCCGCACGATGCGCTGGTGAAGCTAGGATTTCTCAAAAAGATCGTGAGCGGTGCACACGCCACCGAGGAACTGGAAAAGATGGGCGCGCTGGGTCGCACCGAAGGCGAACCAGTTTCGTTTTACGTGCAGGTGATCCCAATCGGCGAGAAGCCCGCCGCAAGAACCGTGGCTGTCGGCGCGAGGCTCGTGCGCGATCCAGACGGAAGCGTCAGTTACGCGTGGGGATCCGATGAGCCACAAACGGCGAAATCACCACCTGCTGCCGCAGTGCCAGATGAGTCCGATGGCGATCTCGTTAATCGTGGGATCGAGAAAGCGGAGAACGGTGACCTGGACGGTGCTATCGCTGATTTCGACCGCGCTGCCGAACGCAATCCAAAAGATGACGCGCCATATTATAACCGTGCCCAAGCCAAACGGCTTAAGAACGACACGGCCGGGGCTATTGCAGACTACATCAAAGGAATCGAACTCGGCTCCACAAATCCGGCCGCGTACAACAATCGCGGCAACGCCAGGGCAGAGACTAAGGATCGTTATGGCGCAATTGCTGACTATACGCGCGCCATCGAACTCAAACCCGATTACGCACACGCCTACTACAACCGCGCGATGCTGAAAAAGGAGAAGGGGGATGCGGCTGGGGCTGCCGCAGATTTCAAACGCGCGCAAAAGCTGAACCCGGAGTTAGTAACCGAAGGGTCTGCACCGGATTCGAGCAGCAATCGCAGCGCGGCGAACGGACTTGACTGCGAAGGCGAGTACGCGATCCTGCTCGGGATGCCCGGTGACATATTTAGACGAATCCTGACCATCATATTCGAGTTTCACAAGATCGAGGGCTTCCGGCCTATGTTGTCCGACACATGTGTGAAGCTGAAGCGCTTCGGCTACACCGTGACCCAGCACGACGGCGACATCATGTCGGCTGTCTTGCAACGGATCCGTTCCCGCGGCGGATCGGACGCATGCGAATGACGGAGGCGTCCAAAGGTATCCATGCTATCTCTTGAGCAAAGGAGACCTGACATGCTCCCTACGTTTGTGGGATTGGGGTCGCAGCGCAGCGCCTCCACGTGGCTCCACTCCGTCTTGAAGGCGCACCCACAGATCACCATGACCAGCCGGAAAGAGGTCGCCTACTTCGGCAAACAGATCCAGTGGCACAACCTGAACTGGTACACCGATCTGTTCCGCGATCCCAGCGGCTTGCCAACGCGGGCGATCCGTGGTGACATCTCCCCCTGGTACTCGCGCCTGCGCCGCCACAGTGTCGAGTCGCTGAGGAGGATGATCCCCGACCTAAAGGCTGTCCTGATCATCCGCAATCCGATCGCACGCTCCTGGAGCCAGGCGATGGTCGAGCTGAGCTTTATGAAGGACGTGCCGGCCGACCAGGTGCCGATCGGGCGGATCCTGCGCCATGTGGTCCGCAGGCGCACGAACCGCTATAACGACTACCAGCCCGTGATCGAGCTGTGGGACGACGTCTTCGGCGCCGGGTGCGTCCACGTCGACATTTTCGACAAGGTCAAGACCGATCCGAACGGCCTGCTGCGGGGGATCCTCAAGCACGTGGGAGCCGACCGCGACTTGCGCGTCGCCGACGAGCTGCTGAAGGAGCAGGTGGCAAGCACGGAGAAGGCGATCAAGGGCGTCAAGGTGGAGATGCCGGAGTTCATGCGCTGGCTGCTGGCGACGCAGTGGCTCGAGCCGACGCGGCGGCTGAACGCCAAGCTAGACGGCATGGTGGATAGCTGGGTGAAGGAAATGGAGGAGATCGCCGGCAAGCGCGTGCCGGGGAGTTGGAAACTGCGTCGGTTCGCCTACCGCCAACTCCTGTCGCTACCAGAGCGGCTGGCGTATGAGGTGTACGAAGCGCAGCGCGAACTGCGGCTGCGGCGGCGCAACCGGGTGATCGAAGAACAGGCGCGGAATGCACCGAGGTAAGACGTGAGAGCTAGGCCGCACGACGCCAGTCGAGCACAGTGCCGGTTAATGAGAGCTACGTTTCCTCGCCGCCTTGCGTGCCTCGCACGCGAGGAACTTACGCGGGGTCAATGCAGAGGAATCCCGACCAACGGCGAAGATGCGCTCGAACCCCCCCGGTCACATCCGGGAACCCGTGCCGGTAAACCCGCACCCGCAGCCGTTGCGCGACCTCGGCAGGCAGGACACCCCGGAAGGCGCTGGCGCTGGTGGAGGATCCAACCGAGGGTATCCGAGATGTTTGGAGTCCTCGGGGGCCACCTCCTTTGCCGTCTGGGCCAGCTGGAGCGCGCTCCTTGTCCCCGCTGTTCTCGATGAGGAGGTACGCCAGGTTGTTTGCGGCGGGCGCGAAACGGGGGTTGACTGCGAGGACTCGCTCGTAGGCCTCCATTGCTTTCCTGATGTCGACCTTCCGCTCCCGCAGCAATCCGACGTGCATGAGGGCCGACTGGCTCTTCGGATTGACCTTGAGCGCCTCCTCGGCTCGCGCCAACCCCGGGTCGAGGCGACCGGTCGTTCCGTAGAGTCCCGCGAGGCCCACGTAAGCCCCTATCAGCTGCGGCTCGAGGTCGATCGCGCAGTCTCCTAGACGGCAAGCTGAAGCTCGACCTTCCACCGGAGTTCTCGCGTGATCCTGATGATCCGAAGGATCCAAAAATGGTTGCCAAATTCTCCGGTCCGGATGGTGCGTGGGGAGGTGTGTTGCGTGGCACGCACGGACTGACGTCTGACAAGCGGGAGGAGTATCTCAAAATGCGGGTCGCCGAATACAGCAAAAGCTTCAACTGGCTGCCGAAAGATTCGCAGCTGCGATGGCTAAAGAAAGACATCGTGACCATTGACGGTCGTAAATGGGGGGATTGGAGCTTCGTCCCAGTGATGAAAGGAAGGAAGGATTACTCGCACAACGCCGTTTATACCCGAAACCTCACCACTTCCTACAAGGGTCAACTCTTAGAACTCAACTTTAGCTCAAATCTGAACACCGACCCCAAGTTAAAACATAAGATCGACGGCATTATAGATTCAGTGCACGTCGAAGAATGAGAATCTGATGCCCACGAAACACAGAACACTGATCCTCGCATTGCTCGGAGAAACGAGGACGACTGACAAATGACGAGACGGCTTCTCATATTCGTCGCGATAGTAATCGTGCTTTTACTACCGCGTCGTGTTTGGGCATGTGCTTGTTGCGCCCATCCAGGTGAATACCAAATCAATTTCGTCAAACCTGACGCGTACAAACTTAGTGTCATACAGCGGATGCGTTTTGGCACAACGGCATACCTGTTTACAGGCGAGGCGGAGCCAGACGACGCCGCTAAAGGCTTGGCTCACCCGGTGGATAGCTACTCGCTGAATGGCTCGCTTGTCGGTAACGTGTGGAAGCTGACGTTCCGTAACGGGGAAGAATCCGGCACACTCAATTTACCGTTGCCAGCCAAGATGTTGAGATACGCAGCCGACATTCACCACAGGCGGGCAAAGGAGGGGTACCCCGAGCCGCTGCTTTACAAAGAATGGCATTTTGAGGGAGAGGTTAACGAGACGGGCTTTTTCAAGGCCGGAATCACTGCCCGAATCTACACAATCAACTACACAAGCGACCAGGTTGAGATGCTAGATGCAGACGCAAGACTACTTTCGTGTTGCTTTATCCAGCCTGATGCGAATGATCCGGGACTTATCCGCGTATCATGCACACCGCCCTGCCCGGTATGAGACTCGGAAGAACCAGTAAGATGGATATCATTACACGCATTCTTGTAACCGGAACGGAAGGGTATCTGGGTTCGTTGTTAGCACCGGAGTTGATCCGGCAAGGCTATGAAGTCATCGGCTTGGACACTGGCTTTTACAAAGACCGTACGTTCTATCGAGACGGCCGAACGACACCGTTGACGCTCGCCAAGGATCTTCGTCACGTCGGGGTGGAGGACCTGAAGGATGTGGATGCCATCGTTCACATGGCCGAATTGTCCAATGATCCGGCCGGCCAACTGGCGCCGGCCATTACTTACGAAATCAACCACAAAGGTTCGGTTCGTCTCGCTGAACTTGCCCGCAAGGCGGGAGTAAAGCGCTTTGTCTATATGTCGTCCTGCAGCGTATATGGGATCTCTGAGGGGGACGATATAACTGAGGAGTCCTCCGTTAATCCACGGACCGCCTATGCAATATGCAAGATCTTGGTTGAGCGTGACGTAAAACAGCTCGCCAGGAAGGGCTTCTCACCTACCTTCCTGCGCAATGCCACTGCCTATGGCGCTTCGCCGCGAATGAGGTTTGATATCGTCCTAAACAACTTGGCTGGATTGGCGTGGACCACCAAAGAGATCAAGATGACCAGCGATGGGACCCCTTGGCGGCCGTTGGTCCATGGGTTGGACATTGCGCGCGCCATTATTGCGGTGTTGCAGGCTCCCACAGAAGCGATTCACAATGAAGTATTTAATGTTGGCGATACTTCTCACAACTATCGCGTGCGCGAGATTGCGGAGGTGGTAGGCGAGGTGTTTCCTGGCTGTCGTGTAAGTTTTGGAGCTCCTGGCCAGGATAATCGGAGTTACCGCGTGTCCTTCGATAAGATTCGCAAACATTTGCCCGGGTTCAGGTGCGCTTGGGACGCCAGCCGCGGAGCGAAACAACTCTATGATCTTTTCAAGCGGATTGACATGACCAAAGAGGCCTTTGAATACCGGACGTTCACGCGTTTGAAACAATTGGAATACTTAATCCGGACGCAACAGATCGACCCCCAGTTCTTCTGGACGAATGAGGATAGAGTTAGCACTTGATGAGGGAGCCGGCGATCCCTCGCCTTTCCTGCTGTTCGATATCAGCGAGGAACTACAACTTGGCGACCATAGGCAGGCTGCCGCGATACGACTTTGCATCTGCAGTTGAGAGCGTGCGAACCTCTGTAGAAGCGGCACTCCAGCCTTTGCAGCTGCTTTGGCCGAGTAGGCTGTCGGCTGCAAAAGATAGCTGATTGTTACAAGTCTGTTCTCGGAATACTTGACAAGTAGACAGGGTATTGTGGTAGAACGGAGCGCAATGATACCGAGTATGGAACTTTGAAAACGGTATTTTGCATTTCTTGGCTTGTCGCCGCAGGCGCGTGGAGTGCGATTGTTTCAACAAACGCGCAGGTCAACGTTACCCAGTATCACAATCATAGTTCGCGTGATGGCCTTTACATCGATTCGGCCTTCACGCAAGCGGCTGCCGCGAACCTTACGCGCGATTTAAACTTCGACGGGACGGTCGTAGGCAACGTTTACGTGCAGCCGCTTTACATCGAGGGCGGTCCAAGCGGCCAGGCCATGGTCATTGTAGCGACGGCATCAAATAATGTATATGCACTCGACGCTGTCGATGGCACCATAATTTGGCAGCGAAATGTAGGCGCTCCGGTGCCGGCAGCCAATATCCACTGCGATGAAGTTGGTGACGCGGGGATCACCGGCGCGCCTGTTGTCGATCTTGCTTCACGGGCGCTGTTTTTGAGCGCGCTGACGACGCCCGATGGCGGCACGACCAAGAAACATTACATCATTTCCCTTAACGTGGACACGGGCGCCATCAATCCCGGCTGGCCGGTGGACGTGGAGCTGACGGCTCAATACAACGGCACGACTTTCATTCCAGCGAACCAAATGCAAAGTGCGGCGCTGGGCATCGTGGGCAACATTGTTTATGTTGGATATGGGAGCCACGGGGATTGCGACCTTTTTCATGGCTGGCTGGTGGGAGTGCCGATAAATAATCCGGCCAGTGTAACAGCATGGGCCACCAGCGCCATGGGCGGCGCCATCGGCGGCGGTATATGGAGCGCTGGCGGTGTCGCCAGTGACGGCACTAATCCGTTCGTTAGCACCGCTAACAGTTACAACACCGGAGGGATCTGGAATGGCGGTGAAGCAGTGATTCGTTTTCAACCGGGCCCGATCTTTAGCGGCAATTCCACCGATTACTGGGTGCCGCTCAATTGGTCGAGCCTCGACCAGGCGAGCAGTGAGATTGCGGGCGCGGGTCCGGTACTGGTGGATGTGCCGGGCGCAACGCCCTCGCATCTCGTCGTCCAAATGGGCAAAGATGAATATGCGCATCTCCTTAATCGCGACAACCTTGGTGGTATCACTGCGCCGGTAGCAGAAGCACGCGAAGCCTGGAGCCGCATATATGGCGGGCCGGCTGCTTACCAAACTACCCAAGCCACCTATATTGCTTTTCGCGCCGGCAGGGACGCACTCAAGACTTTCCGCATTACTGCAACGAGTCCACCTACCATCGCCACCGGATGGCGTGTGTACCCCATGAACGGTTGCGGGTCGCCTTTCGTCACCTCTACGGACGGGACTAATAACATGATCGTCTGGGTGGTCGGCACCGGCGATAGGTATGGTACCGGAGGCGACCAGCGCTTACATGGTTACAACGGCAATACGGGCGCTGTTGTTTATGGCGGCGGCGGTGCCAACGAATTGATGGCGGGGACGCACACGTGGAGGAATACGGGCATTGTTGCCCGCGGGCGCATCTACGTTGCCACTGACAACAAAGTCTATGCTTTTAAGCTGACGGGAGGAACGCCTACACCTACTCCAACGCCAACTCCTACGGCGACACCTACGCCTGGTCTGGTAGCGGCGTATGGATTTAATGAGGGGAGCGGCACGGTAGTGCACGATATGTCTGGCAATGGGAACAACGGAAGCATCAGCGGAGCGACCTGGACGACCTCGGGCAAATATGGCGATGCCTTGAGTTTTAACGGGACGAATGCACGGGTGAACATTAACAATGCGACGTCGCTACAATTGACGAGCGGAATGACGCTGGAGGCGTGGGTGTATCCAACTAGTGTGAGCAGCGCGTGGCGGGACGTGATCTACAAGGGCAACGACAACTACTATCTGGAGGGGACTTCGAACAATTCAGGTCGCCCGGCGATGGGGGGCACGTTCGGCGGCAATCTTTACGGGACGGGTCCACTGACAGCCAATACGTGGGCGCATTTAGCGGCGACCTACGACGGGGCGATGATGCGCTTGTATGTAAATGGGGTACAGGTGGCCAGCCGGGCGCAGACCGGGGCCATCGCGACTTCGACGAATCCTTTGCAGATCGGCGGGGACAGCATTTACGGTCAGTATTTTGCGGGGCGAATAGACGAGGTCAGGATTTACAACCGAGCGTTGAGCGCCGCTCAGATCCAGAGCGACATGAATACCCCCCTATAAATCCAACACCGAGACTGACGCCTACGCTAACACCTACAGCGAGCCCGACGGCCACGTCTACTTTAACACCTACTGCTACGCCAACCGCGACCCCTCGCCCCAGGCATAAGCCTACACCACGGCCTTTTCCGACACCGGCACCGCGGCCTAGTCCGACGCTTCGCACGTTAGCGAGCGTGACAATAGCTTCGCCAACGATCAATCCACGCACATTACGATAGCAAAGGCTAATCACGACTTCGAGCTAACCCCGGCTGACAACGCACAAATCATTGCTGACCGTTCGCTTATCAAAAATGTCGCATCACGTGCTCAAACAAAACCAAACCATCAGAACCATGACCGACCAAGTCAACGTGCAACCAAACACTTTGCCGAACCTCGGAACCTGCCGTTTCTGCGGGGCAGGGCTGCGGCATACGTTTGTGGATCTCGGCATGTCTCCACCTTGCGAGGCCATTCTCGAGCGCGCACAACTGAACCAGATGGAAGCCTTTTACCCGCTGCACGTGTTTGTCTGTGATCAATGCTTCCTGGTGCAGCTACAGGAATACGTGGCACCGAAAGACATATTCACCGAGTACGCGTACTTTTCTTCCTACTCAGATAGCTGGTTGGCACACGCAAAAGCGTACACGAAGCTGATGATTGAGCGTTTCAAGCTGAACGCCCAAAGTCAAATCGTGGAATTGGGCAGCAATGACGGTTATCTGCTTCAGTGTTTCGTAGAGGCTGGTATCCCGGTCTTAGGCATTGAGCCAGCCGCGAACGTTGCCAAGGTCGCAACTGCCAAGGGCGTTCCCACGTTGGTGAAATTTTTTAGCGCTGAACTGGCTGAGGAACTAGTGCGCGACGGCGTGCAAGCTGATCTCTTGCTCGGCAATAATGTGCTGGCACAGGTGCCTGATCTTCGCAGTTTCGTAAAGGGCATGAAGACCCTATTGAAGCCACGGGGAATAATCACGTTGGAGTTCCCGCATCTGATGCGGTTAGTTGAGGAGAATCAGTTCGACACTATTTACCACGAACACTTCTCCTATTTTTCCTTTATAACTGTGGAGCAGATTCTTGCCGCATTTGGCTTGACTGTCTTCGACGTTGAAGAACTGCCGGCAC
>Ga0137378_10003946_pt1 | contig 12805 bp, 9 predicted proteins | sample SagtaG_21_FD_104813 | JGI IMG/M metagenome (GOLD analysis project Ga0137378, IMG submission 104813) | Vadose zone soil microbial communities from Sagehorn Ranch, Mendocino, California, USA - Sage2_L_60_16 metaG | ecosystem: Environmental > Terrestrial > Soil > Vadose zone | place: USA... | reverse complement strand
GGTTTCCGAGTTCCACGGTACGCCAACATTCTTTTGGATAGCCGCGACCACTTCCCGCGCCGTCGGTCGCTTATCGTCGGCCTTCGCCCCCTGGCAAACAACTGTGAGCGTAGCCACCATGACCAGTCCAAATCTCATTTTGTAATTCTGCGGTCTCCTCATGAATTGGTTCCTTCGGCTCAAGTTCCTTGACCCTTAAAGTTTTGACGGCGTTACACTAGACTTCCAGTTTTGAAGACCACCACTTACTTGCAAAAGGTTACATTCTTTCGGAACACAGAAGAAGCCTGCTCGTCGGGATAAGTAATCACTGCGAGCTGAAGAAGCTTGGTGGAGTCGTCGAGTGACCAAACCCGGACCAAGGCTGCGTCGAGGTGACGGACGAAGGCCTCCACACAAAGTTTGAGGCCTCCACGCAAGGTTCCCACTTCGAGTCAACACCGTGCCGATTTCAGCCCCGAACATCTCCAAGCGCGCCCGTTTTTCTAACTCCACTTCCGCACGCATGCCCTCGGTGACCACGGTTCCCACGCAAAGGCTGGTTAACCCCGGCGCCAGCATGGCAAGTTGCAGACGAGGCAGCCCTCCTCCCGGGGCGTGTGTGACGTAGGCTGCGAACATCATTCCCACGTTGATGGCAAACGTGGTGAGGGTTGCGCCCGGCAGACCATGACGGACCGCAACCCAGATAACCGGAATGAACAGCAGATAAAGAGGCTGATAAGGAGCCGCAGCCGCCAAGCCAAAGACCAGCCAAATGGCCGCCAAGACAGAGCCAACTTGAGCAGACTTCTCCAGGATCTCAATCACAGCGATGTGGCGTCGTGGGCGCGGCGCCGAGGGGTGAACATCGGCCCCCGCCGTCATCCATGAGTTTATCCGCGGGGCTACGTACAACAGCAGAAAAGGACTGAACGTAATAATCGCGATCGCATCGCTCGACCACCAATTTATTGCTGTCTTGAGAGCGTCGGACCGGCTGATCAAGTTGTCTCCCAGCAGAGTCAGGGTCCCAATACCGGCGCTGGGAATCGCGGCAGCAAGCAAGGTCAGGGCAAACCGTGCGACGTCCTGCACCTTGCCGAGCTTGGGATCAATTCGACATCGTCCTTAGGATGATCACACCGGCGATATAAGGGATGTAGACGGTCAACCCAGGAACTCCGCACCAGGAAAGGATTGGGCGGTGGTAGTTCACTAGAGCCGCGAGTAGGGTAGAAATGAACACCAGCGGCAGATACCCCATGCCGCCACACAACAGCAGCGTCAAAGTCAGCCCCACCGGAAGGTACCAGGTTGGGGCCCCAGCCCACGCTTGGGAGGCTGCCGATGACCTGTCAAGTAGCAAAAATGTCAATAAGAAGATCACCGCGCCAACAGCAATTGTTTGTACAGGGGGGCGCGGCTCCAGTTTAGAGGCGCGCGAGGGGTGACACCTGGCGATGACGGTGTGGCCGGCCTCGTCGAGTTTGGAATCATCTGGGCACCGTTCATCGTTGAATCGGGAATGCGACGCTTTTCAAGATGGCCGGGGCAGCGTCAGCCGAGCCTGAGTGTTCTCGGGTTCATCCACCCTGCTAAACCTTTACTTCGAGAACCTCAGGCCAAACTCTTGTAACTCGGGAGAAGGGCTCTCGGCTTTAACTATAGGTTCCGGCAAGCGGACGCACGATCACGGTTGGAGTTTGGAAGAATTGATGGGATTATTAGACTGCCAACCGGCTGGGGATTGACATGAAAGAGTTTCCAAGAAAAAGGAACGCAGCATCTGGAGGCATGATCCAGCTTGCTCTGATTGCGCTGAGTCTGGGCTCACCTTTGTGGGCCGACCAGGTTTCACTGCAAGCCATTGTCACACCCTCTACCACAATTTTGAAGGATAGCCGCCCGGTTACCTTTGCCATTCACGGTTTCATCGAATTCAGGTCGCTCGCTGAATTGTTTCCTTACGTTGAAGCCCAAACCCGGCGCTGGAAGGTGGATAACCCGCTGGACAACACAGGCAAGGGTATAGGGCAGGAGCTGTTGCGCAGGGGAATTGAGGGCCGCGTTGTTTCGATGGTCGACGAACGTCCGCTGGAAGCGCTCGTGACGCATACCAGTGAAGAACTTCGTCGGGCCATCGCCGCCGTCAAGGAACCGCTCCCGCCCGGCTACGCCGACGCATTCCTGGCAGTGCAGCAGAAATGGAAGCATTCGCTGAACTGCTGGAGTGCGTCGCCATCAATTCCCGGACGGGTGCTCTCAAACTGGTATCCGATCGAGGAAGGCGTTCGACTTTACGGCGCGACCTACGATTCCACAGAGCATTTCTGGCAGGCGGTGAAATATCACCCGGACACGACGGTTGGTGAACTCACGCAGTTGATCGCTGTCCTGGAGCGCAAGGACTGGAATCCCTGGCTGGGACGTCTCGATGCCGATCCCAAACTGTATTTGCCGAACGCTTATGCCGTGGAGTTTCTGCGGCACCATTTGACGGCAGAACGACTGCGCTGGTTTCGCGACGAACTGAGCCGACACGGGCTGCAGATGAGCGATGGCGCCCGACTTAGTCAGCAGCGAACTGGCACAGCGTTTCGCTTTGCGGCGCGAGAAGAAAAGGACCTGTGGGGCGATCTCGCCGATGTGTTCCATTTGGTATATACGTTCTCGCTACCCGACGACCCCATTCGCAAAACGCTGGCTGACCATCATTTTGACGCCATTTATCTGGACGAACGCAAGGTGGGATTCATCAGCGAGCAGTTCCGATCGTTGATGTTCGAAATATGGAAGGTAAAATATTTGCAGATGCCGCGTTTCCGCGAGGTGATCAGCTCGATTCCGCTCGAGATCCGGTTGGAGCATTTCCTTAATGACGGAGATTCTCCCGATATTCCCATCCCCATCTATGTTGAGTACTTGAACCAGATGCGAAACCTCGCTCGCAACTCAGAAAAGTAGGCTCAGAACTTTCCGCTTGGCGCGCACAATTCGCACCTTGGTGTCTCTGCGCGATGCTAACGGATTAATGGTACTCTGTAGGACTTTTGGCACGAGTCCGTAGTGCAAAAGGAGCGCGAGTGAAGGCACTGCTCGATCGTTACTTCAAGCTGACAGAAAATCAGACAACTGTAAGGCAGGAACTTCTGGGCGGTGCGACCACCTTCATGACGATGGCCTACATCGTGGTGGTGAATCCACAAATATTGGCACAGGCTGGAATGCCGCCGGAAGGTGTGGTCTTCGCCACCTGTGTTTCTGCAGCGGTTGCGACATTGGTGATGGGGCTGTACGCCAACTATCCCATCGCACTTGCACCCGGCATGTCATTGAATGCCTATTTCACTTACTCGGTTTGCATTGGCATGCATATTCCGTGGCGCACGGCGCTGGGGGTGGTTTTCTTCTCCGGAGTGCTGTTTGTTCTTCTAACTGTTACCCGCGTGCGCGAACAGATAGTCGATGGAATTCCGGACTGCCTGAAACACTCGACCGCCGCCGGCATCGGGCTGTTCATAGCATTCGTTGGCATGCGTAACGCCAAACTGGTGGTGGCAAATCCGGCGACGTTTGTGAGTATTGGAAACTTTTCTGATCGCGCAGTGCAGGCTGCTTGCTTCGGCATTGTGCTCACGCTGATATTGATGGCACGGCGAATCAATGGAGCCATCCTGCTCGGAATACTTGGCACCACGTTGTTCGGGATCGTCCGTGGAATAGCTTCTTGGCCATCGGGCCTGGTCGCCATGCCGCAGCCCTCGAGCACGTTTTTGCAGCTGGATTTCCGTGGCGCCATGCACCTGGGATTGCTGGAGATCATCTTTGCATTCCTGTTTGTCGACCTCTTCGACAATGTGGGCACTCTGGTGGGTGTATGTGAGCAAGCGGGCTTCATCAAGAACGGAAAAATTCCACGGGTTGGACGAATCCTACTGGCCGATGGAGTGGGCACCATGTTTGGCGCGTTGACCGGAACCTCCACAGTAACCAGTTACATTGAGAGCGCTGCGGGAATTGCTGCGGGAGCTCGCACCGGACTGAGCAACATAGTTGTCGCTGTATTGTTCCTGCTGGCTTTGTTGTTTTCTCCATTGGCGACCGCCATCCCGGGCTTCGCCACTGCTCCGGCCCTGATCCTTGTGGGAGCGTTGATGACGCAATCCATTGCGCACGTCAAATGGGCGGATTTCACCGAAGCATTTCCCGCATTTATGACCATGCTGGCGACGCCGCTGACGTTCAGCATCGCCACTGGATTGAGTCTAGGCGTAATTTCGTTCTCCACCGTAAAACTGGGAGCGGGCAAATATCGCGAAGTCAGCATCGTGCTTTGGATACTCACGGGATTATTTCTACTCCGGTATATCTTTCTAGCGGTCGAGTGATAGTTTCCAAATTCGGACTTCTGCGCCATAGCGGGCTAAAGTTACAAAACAGTCTCTGCACATGCTCACGTTCCTGAAGGCCCTTCGCCCAGAGTTTCGCCCCACAATTCGCCTGGCTCTGCCGCTTGTCATCGCCGAACTCGGCTGGATGACGATGGGTATCGTGGATACGATCATGGTTGGGCGTCTGCCAAACAGCGCAGTTGCGATTGGGGCTACCGGATTAGGCCAGAGCCTGTATCACAGCGTTGTGATTTTCGGTGGGGGGCTTCTGCTCGGCATGGACACTCTGGTCTCCCACGCCTACGGGCGTGAGGATCATCGGGATGCCCGGCAATGGCTGGTGAATGGCCTGTTCATTGCCTTTCTGCTGACACCGATTCTCATGCTGGGCGTTTCGCTGTGGCCGACGTTAATGCAGTTGTTCGGAATCAGTTTGGAACTGGTTGAACCCATGCGCCCATTCTTGCGTGCGCTCAATTGGGGCACGTTGCCTCTGCTGACTTATTTCGCATTGCGGCGATACCTTCAGGCTATCAACGTGGTGTATCCCATCATGTTCGCGTTGATTTCCGCAAACGTCGCCAACGCTTTTGGGGATTGGGTGCTGATCTATGGGCACCTTGGATTTCGAGCCATGGGAATTACCGGATCGGGTTGGTCGACGTGTCTATCGCGCATTTATATGGCTTTGGTCCTTCTGATCACGCTGGTTTATGTGGAGTCTAAACGCACGATGCCGACCTGGGCAGGCGCCATGCGAATCGAGCTTCAACGAGTGATTGCGCTGCTAAGGCTGGGGACGCCGGCAGCCACACAGATTTTGTTTGAGATTGGCGCATTTTCCGCCGCCACTGCGTTGTGTGCAAAGCTTGGTCCCGTGCCATTGTCCGGACATGAGATTGCACTGAACTGCGCCGCTTTCACATTCATGGTTCCCTTAGGAATCAGTTCTGCCGCCGCGGTTCGAGTTGGGCAACAACTGGGAAGGGGCGATCGGGCGGGAGCAATGCGCGCTGGATGGTCTGCAATCGCGCTGGGCGTGGCATTTATGGCATCTTCGGGACTAGTGTTTATTAGCATCCCCAGAGTTATCGCACGACTGTTTTCTCCCGATCCGAATGTGATTCGAGTGGGCGCTTCGCTTTTGCTGGTTGCGGCTGCTTTTCAGTTGTTCGACGGCGTCCAGACTGTCGCGACCGGAGCTTTGCGCGGCACGGGCGACACGCAAACGCCAATGCTGGCAAACCTGGTGGCCTATTGGTTCATAGGGCTTCCCCTAGGTTGCGTCCTTTGTTTCAGCCTGGGGTGGGGAGCGCTGGGAATCTGGATCGGCCTCTGCACCGGCCTGATGATTATTGGGACAGCTCTTCTGATCGCATGGCATAAAAGGCTGCTGGGTGAGGGTTAACCTAATCACACTTGTTATTGGACTTTGCCTGGTGCCTTGCTCAAGCCGTCAGCTTTTGTTTGTTCGGCCTTCGCTTGCACGGGACGGCCTAAAGCGATGTAGATTTCCGCCATGCGACGGTGAGGTTCCGGATCCTGAGGCCGAAGTGTAGCGGCTTCTTCAAAATAGCGAAGCGAATCGGAATATTGGCGGGCTGCCTGACTTTTAGAGGCAAGAGTGCTCGTAACCGTGTGGAGCAGATCCGCGGTCGCGGGATCCTGCGGATTCAGTTGCCGGGCGTGGCGCAGGGCGTCGTAAGCTGGACGATCCTGACCGAGCTTCAACAAGACCGCGCCATAAAGGGCGTTCAATGGGAATAAGTCCGGCCATCGCTGGATAGCATTTGCTAGAGGCGCGCGCGCCTCTTCAAGCTGATTAAGCTGGTAATGAGCGTAAGCAAGGTTATATTGCATCTGCGGAGATTGCGGAGCCAACTCCGCCGCCCGGCTCAAAGACTTCAACGCTCTTTCCAACTCCCCGTGTTGGCCATAAGTCGTGCCCAGCGCCGTAAGTTTTTCTGCGTTGTCGGGATCGTACAATTGCTCGCAGACGGCGAGCGCTTCTTCACGTGGGCCTTGATCCAGCTTTTGCGCGCACTCTAGCTTTATCCTGCTCTCATTGGTGTCTCGCTGGCGTAGTTCCTCTGACATCGCTACTGCTTTTTGGGCTTCCTGCTCGCGGCCTTGTTTGCGATACACGGAGCCGAGTTGATACTGCATCCGTGCGTCACGCGGATTCGCCTCCGCGGCAACCTTTAACCACTTTTCAGCAGAGGTTAAGTCGCCCTGTTTGAAGTAAGCGTATCCAAGATAATAAGCGGTGTCGGGAAAAGGAGGCTTGGCCGCCGCTTGGGTCAAATTCCGGATTGCGCCCTTGAAGTTGCGCTCGTCCAGGTCTAGCCGGCCAAGGTAATACAAGATGTTTGGGTGATCTCCCACTTCACGGCGGACAACTTCCAGTTCGTGGCGCGCTTCATCTGACTTGTGCAATTCGAAAAGTGCAACCGCCAAAGGAAACCGCGCCCTCAACGTCAGCTTGGGGTCGATTTCAAGAGCGGCTCGAAATTCGCTGGCAGCGGCGTCGTATCTGTCTTGCTTTAAGGCGTCATAACCCTTGCCCAGGTGGGCTTCTGGAGTGTCGCTCGTGACTGGTTTTACGGCGGATGTGTCTTGGTAAGCCAAGCTGCGGGCGGCGGGAGTGACCAGTGGCAGTACGGCCACTAACGCGACGATGCATCTTTTGAATTGTGGAGTAAGTCTAGGAATGCGTGGTGAGTTAATGTTCATAAACGCGTACATTCAGATATTTGATAAAGCATACAACAGTGCGCATGGACGTGATTTCGCTCAATCTTGACGGGTTCCGGCGTGGCTGTTAGATTGCGGATTCCGCAGGTAGATTTGGGGGAATGGTCCTGAGTCGGGCATCGAAGAAGTATTATCCGTCTAGTCATTGCCCGGTAGACGCCAGTCGACGCAACTTTCTGATCCGATGCTGCCAGGGAACCTTCGCGACGTTGGTCCCCGGTCGCGGCCTCAATTTTCCTTTCTTTCATCTCGATTCTGGGAGCGAACACTCACCAGATTGTGAGTTCCACCTGCATCCTCGCTATCGAGCTCAGACCCCGCTCGATGCGACGCTCTTGAAAGTGCAGGTAGGTTCGGACGAGTTCATCACCGAAAAATATCACGACCAGATCGCGGCGACGCTCGCAAAGTGGAGTTCGAGTTTGCTGCAATCTCCCCACGAATTACAGACATTCGAGAAGGTGCTTGCTGCAGACTTTTCGGGATCGGCCTTGCGGCCTATCGAATCGCGACTTGTGCGGTCCGGGCCCCCGATCGAAGTCCATCAAAATAAGTTCACAGAAGGGTCTGCTCTCGGACGAGGCGCATTTCTTCAGGAACTGCGATCTGCTCTGAGCTTCTTCTCGAAAATCGGGACCGCTGAATTCCAGGTGATCAGTATTGGGGCGCATTCACCGGGAGGTCCGCATACTCGAGTGCGCTATGAATTAGTTGGCTCGGGTCAGGGTTTCTACCGCGAGCAACGGGTGGGGCATTGGGATATGGAGTGGGAAACGGCTTCGTCCGAAGCCGGACCCTTTCGTCTGCGGAAATGGCAGGCGCTCGATGAGACGCAAAGCCGATCCTTTGCTCCTATCTTCGCGGACATCACCGGGCAGGCGTTGGGCAATACTTCTTCTTACTCTTCTCAGTTGCTGCACGGAGCGGATTATTGGCGGACAGTCCTCGACGGGGCATGCGGCATAGACATCTACGGACACAACGGGGTTTCAGTCGGCGACATCGACGATGATGGCTTCGATGATTTGTACGTCTGCCAAGCCGCCGGTCTTCCTAATCGGTTTTATCGAAATCGTGGAGACGGAACGTTCGAGGACATCACAGAAGGATCGGGTGTCGGGATCCTGGAGAACACGGCGTGCGCGCTTTTTGCCGATATTGATAATGATGACCGGCAGGATTTGATCGTAGTGCGAACCAACGGCCCTCTTCTATTTCTCAACGAAGGCGGTGGCAAGTTTCGCCAAAAGCCTGATGCTTTTCAGTTTGCAAAGCCTCCGCAAGGAACCTTCACGGGGGCGGCCATCACTGACTATGACCGCGATGGCTGGCTGGATATTTATTTCTGCCTTTACCTTTATTATCAGGGCACGGACCAGTACAAATATCCCTCTCCTTATTATGACGCGCAAAACGGCCCACCTAATTTCATGATGCGTAACAACCGCGATGGGACTTTCCGCGACGTTACCGCAGAGTCGGGTTTGGACCGAAACAACACGCGATACAGTTTTTGCTGTGGATGGAGCGATTACAACCAGGACGGCTGGCCCGACCTTTATGTCGTAAACGACTTCGGCCGGAAGAACCTCTACCGCAATAATGGCGATGGGACGTTCACCGACGTTGCGGCTCAGGTTGGCGTGGATGATGTCGGCGCAGGGATGAGTGTGTGCTGGTTTGATTACGACAATGACGGAGCACAGGACCTCTACGTGACGGACATGTGGTCGGCAGCGGGCCAGAGGGTTTCGACGCAGGAAGTCTTTCAAAAGGACGCATCTGAAGCAGTTCGAGCGCAGTATCGCAAACACGCCAGAGGCAATTCTTTACTCCAAAATAGCGCCAGTGGAAAGTTTCAAGATACAAGCGCCTCGGCCGGAGTTGAAATGGGTCGCTGGTCCTGGTCGAGCGACGCATGGGATTTTGATCACGATGGCTTTCCGGACCTATACGTCACTAACGGCATGGTCTCTGGTCCCTCCCGCGCAGACTTGAACAGTTTCTTTTGGCGCCAGGTAGTTGCTCATTCACCTGGGGAAGCCAAGCCTAAGCACGATTACGAGCAGGGATGGAACGCCATCAACGAACTCATCCGCTCCGACGGCACGTGGAGTGGCTTCGAGCGCAATGTCTTTTACGCAAACAATCGGGATGGAACCTTTTCCGATGTCTCGGGCGTGGTGGGATTGGACTTTCTCGAGGACGGCAGGTCATTCGCGCTGGCGGATTTCGATCACGACGGACGCCTGGAAGTATTCTTGAAAAACCGTAACGCTCCGCAATTGCGTCTACTAGAAAATGTGATGAAGGAGTTGGAACCGTCCATCGTATTTCGACTTCGTGGTACTAAGAGTAATCGTGACGCGATCGGCGCAGTGATGACGCTGGAAGCCGAATCTGGGCGGCAGACTCGCATGCTTCAAGCCGGTTCGGGATTTCTTTCCCAGCACACTAAGGAAATATTCTTTGGCTTGGGAAAGGCGGGAGGCCCGGTCCGAGCGTCGATCCGCTGGCCGAGTGGGACGGTGCAGGAACTTCGCGATCTTCCAGTTAACCACCGAGTGTGGGTTGAAGAAGGGTCGGCGCCGTCTCGAATGGAACGCTTCAAGATTAGGGCATCAACAGCTTCTGAGGCCATGCCCGACCCAAGACCGATCTTAACAGCGACTAATCTTCAGCAAAGCAACGAGCCGCTTCCGGCGACAGTAGAAACCTGGCTGGTCGCGCCGGTGGCTGCGCCGAATTTCTCTCTTCCTGATGTCGCTGGACAGACGCGGACTCTTGTTGCACTCCGGGGGAAGGCGGTGCTTCTTAAATTCTGTGCCGCGGGGTCGGAGGGAGACTTAGAAGTCCTCAACCGCTTGCATACTCGCTTGTCGGCACGGGGCCTGCAGGTGCTTGCTATCAACGTCGATGATTCTGCGGATCCCAACAAATTGCGGACACTGGTACGCGAGCGCAATCTTTCATTTCCCATCCTTCACGGATCCGATGACGTGGCTGGCATTTACAACATTCTCTATCGCCACCTTTTTGATCGGCATCGGGACCTCTGCCTGCCAACATCATTTTTGATCGACCAGAAGGGTGACGTTGTCAAGGTTTATCAAGGCCCGATTGATCCAGAGCACGTCGAACTAGACTTTCGACATATTCCGCGAACGGCGACGGAGCGACTGGCGAAAGGCCTACCGTTCTCCGGCGTATCGGAGACCCCCGAGTTTCGCCGGAATTACCTTTCCTACGGGTCGGATTTCTTTCAACATGAATACTTCGATCAGGCCGAAGCGTCATTCCGGCTTGCTCTGCGTGACGAACCTAGCGCTGAGGCGTGGTATGGGCTGGGAAGCGTCTACCTGAAACAACAAAAGAATGCTGAAGCCCGGAAGAGCTTTGAACGCGCGACCAAAAGTCCCGCCAGCTATCCCGAGACTCTGCCAAATGCCTGGAACAACCTGGGACTTCTTTTGACACGGGAGGGCCGAACTGCGGAAGCTATTCCGTATTTTCAAGAAGCGCTCCGATTGAATGCCGATCATTTGATTGCGCTGGAAAACCTGGGAAACGCGTATCGCCAGGAGAAGCAATGGGAAGAGGCGCGCAAAGTCCTGCAACGGGCGGTCGAGGTCGGCCCACAGGATCCGGAGGCGAACTACAGCCTGGGAATGGTGTTTGCTCAACTGGACGATAGTCAGCGGGCCTTTGAATACTTGCAAAGAGCGCTGAAGTTCCGTCCCGCGTATCCGGAGGCACTGAATAATCTCGGTGTACTTTACCTGCGTACGCGTCGGCGGGACGAAGCGGTTGCAAGTTTCGAAGAGTGCATTCGGGTTGCTCCTGGCTTTGATCAGTCTTATCTGAACCTGGCCCGGGTATACGCAATCGAGGGCAAGGCGGACAAAGCTCGGAGTGTCCTACTCGAGCTTCTTAAACAGCATCCTGATCATGCGGCGGCGCAGAAGGCGTTAGCGCAACTGCCGCAATAGAATTCCACAGGTCTGGGCAGCCGCCCGCTCAGTGAGCTTTTGGCGTGGGCGCCTTTAGCAAATCCACAAACATGTTGTAAAACTTCTCGGTATCCAGATCCACTTGTATTTCCACCGGCTGCACCTGGATCTTAGGCTTGTCGGATTCGACCCAGGTCAAAATGTTTCCATAGCCGGCGCCGCGATCTAAGTCGACATCCATGAAGCGGGTTTCTTTCTTGGTAATTACACTGGGATCGAGCCATGCCGCCGACGCCAATTCATCCCACAAATAATTGTATTCCCCGTAGAGTTGCGCATATTTGCCGATGTAGCGAGCCGCCGGCGAGTCGCCCGCCTTGACCCGGTTGATCAGCTCGGTAGTCAGGCGTGTCTTCACCGAGATGTCGACTGTTGTGCATGTGATTTTCTTCCAGGGTGCCCTCAAGGCAATGTGAGATGCCTCCGGATCGAACCAAATATTGAATTCGTGCCGCGGGCCATTGATGAACTCGGGATTGTCGGTTCGCGGGTTGAGGCTTGCGCCCATGAACACCAGCTCTTTGGCCAGGCGCGCAAATTCGGGATCGATGGAGATGGCGAGCGCCAGATTGGTCATGGGGCCGCCCGCGTAAATTGTGATCTCGTTGGGATATTTTCGGACCATGCGCACCAGGAAGTGGGCAGCATCTTCATCGGCGGCTTTGGTAGTGGGTGCCCCTTCCGGCATTTCACCCAACTGGTCGGGCGGATGGTAGAACTTGGGTGTCCACGCTCCCAGCCAGGTCACGGACCCATACATCTGCTCCCACAATTCAGTTTCTTCCCTTCGGCGGACTAACGGATACTCTGCTCCGCGAAAAACCGGAATGTCGGTTCTTCCGATGAGTTCGAGCATTCGTAAGGTGTGCGCGACCTCTGCGTTCAACCACTGATCGCCGGTCACGACCGTGATGCCCAGAACATCCGTTTGCGGGGACTGGATTAACAGGAGCATGGATTGTTGGTCGGTGCCGGCGGGTCCGCCCGCGTCCTGATCGATGATGATCTTGCGCTTCTGTTGAGCCCAACACGTGAGACAGCTCGCCAGGAGTACGGCAGTCAACCAGATCCGGCTAAATTTCATGACTCACCTCAAAGTTCAAAATTACGAATCAACTACTGCTTTCCGGATAGACGGCCAATGAGCAAGTCGAAGAACCTTGCCGAATCCACCTTGATGGCAACTTTTGCGTTAGGAACAAATTTGTCGCGCACGACTGGAGACGTCTTGGTGCTGGCTAGCGTAGGTGCTGACCCACGAATTTGCATGGTCAGAGCTGCCTGCTTCTCGCTTTCGGGTCGGCGCTGCAAGTCGCCGAACATCGGACTGTAACCTAAGGTTTCTCCCGCAGTGAGCTCGCCGGTGGTTTCCACATCGACGTAATAATCCTGAAATTTGAGAAGGGACGGCTCAAGAAAGCCCGCCACGGCAAGTGAATCGTGCATGTTCGGTCCCACCAGAAACCCCTGCTCGCGGTTGTGATTGATAGCATTGCGAGCGATCTTGGCCGCCGCCTGGCTGACGGGGTTCTGACCAGCTTCTAGGATTCGGACGTGTTCGTCAGTCAGTGAGGTCTTGCGCGTGACGTCCAGACCGACCATGGTGATAGGAATGCCCGATTGAAAGACTATGCGGGCCGCCTCCGGATCCACGTAAACATTGAACTC
>Ga0137378_10003939_pt1 | contig 12812 bp, 11 predicted proteins | sample SagtaG_21_FD_104813 | JGI IMG/M metagenome (GOLD analysis project Ga0137378, IMG submission 104813) | Vadose zone soil microbial communities from Sagehorn Ranch, Mendocino, California, USA - Sage2_L_60_16 metaG | ecosystem: Environmental > Terrestrial > Soil > Vadose zone | place: USA... | reverse complement strand
TTTCGCACGATGGAAATGCCGCCGACCAAGCGCACGAAAGGCGGCGAGGTGCGCATTGTTGATTCGAGCACGTTCAAAGCCTCGACTACGGCGGCGATGGCGATGGTCACCGTTCATCCAGGAGGACTGAGAGAACTGCACTGGCACCCGAACGCGGACGAGTGGCAATACTATATCAATGGCAAGGGACGAATGACGGTGGTTTCCACAGGCAACCGCGCGCGCACGATGGATTTTCAGGCGGGGGACGTAGGGTACGTGGAAAAATCGCTGCTGCATTATATCGAGAATACCGGTGACACAGACCTGGTCTTCCTGGAAATGTTCAAGAGCAGCTACTATCAGGACCTTTCGCTTTCGGAATGGCTGGCCCACACGCCCTCGGAACTCGTCATGGCGCACTTACGCATCGATAAGGCAACGTTCGATGCGATTCCCCGAGATGAGGCTGTAATAGTCCCAAGCTAGGTCAGCAAAAAAGTGGGCGCCATTGGACGGCATTCGTCCTGCCCAACGTTTTTTGTGACCGCGATTAAACAACTTGAAAATCTGATGAGGCTCCGGTGCAAGCTTATCTCGCTCAATCCAGTTTCGGCCGCGCCTTCCTCCATCTCGTCTGCGCCTGCCGCGATCATAGATACCAGTGGCACTGGCGGGGCATCCGCCGCGAACTGGCCCGCCCAGCGTGAAGGACCCGTGAACCCGTGGGCCACGTTCCTTTTGGTCGCTATTGGGACGTTCATGACGATGCTGGATGCTTCGATCGTTAACATCAGTCTTCGGCAGCATATCCTGCTGCTCAGTAGTCGCACCTCTTTCGAGATGATGCAAAAGGCTCTCGCTGCAGGCATTCCCATTGTCGCCGCGGAGTTCGCGCAGGATAGCAGCCAGACATTGGTCGGTTTCCTGCGCGGCGAGAGGATGAATATTTACGCCGGTGCAGACCGCGTTCGTCGCCGCACGTCGTCATGACAGGCAAGCGCAGCTTGAGGTGACGGAACTTCGATCATCGCGTTTTCGAATTTCACGGGAACTCGTAGATGACCGATACAAACTGGGGATTGACAGCTACCTCAACGTGGTCACGGCTCAAACGACTCACCTGGTCAATCAGCAATCGCTAGTACATCTTCGGACGCATCGGGGATTCCCGCATGTGTTCAGTACCAACGAACCGGAAGAAACAAGTGGTAAATCAGAAACAGCCCGTCCGGCCGTTGGTGCTTCGTTACGCCGTGGAATTCATGGCTGTTCGCTAACCTGAGCGGGCAAAATTCGCCATTGGCGGCCAACAAGAGCAGAGCCCGCTTGGCTTTGATCGCTTTACAGACCGCTGAATGCGCGCGGCGAACGTTTCCGTCCAGCACATATCCAAGCATTGCGCCACACGGCAAACCAGCGGCATATTTCACGGGAACTTTCGCCATTGGGACGAAACACATCATGCCACCTGCGCCAACGTATTCTGCGGCTCGCGATGCTGGCGTGTTGAGACGCTTCCCTTCGAGGATGAGCGAGATGGTGCGACGTTTTCTTCCGGGTGGATAAAGGCGGATGTCCGTTCGCGAAATCTCCTTGCCCTCCTCGTTCCAGTCTGGCGACTCCGGTACACAAAACCAGTCACGTTCTTCACGCTCGTATCGGGCGATGATGGCGCCGCTGAGGAGCTTTGTTATTCGCGGCTCAAGGCGCGCCGTCTTGGGGATTGTAAGGTCGTTCCATACGTCGTTGACGAACTGGAGAACTTCGCCAGCCCACCCATCTGGGAATAGACCCCATCCTCTCTCTGTTCCTGCGCCGGAAACCTGCATCAGCCGACCGCCTCCATGCTGGCTATGTAGGCCGCTAGTTCGTCAGCGTCATTCAGCGCCGCCGTCCTCGTCCAATGTCGCCGAGTGAGCGGTTTGAGAATGTGAACGCGATCCTCTTCGAAATGCGCGTAGCCGCGCAAATATGTCAAGCCGCCGGGTCCCTGCTTCACGCTGGCTCTCGCGATGCGAAGCAGTAACTTTCGCAACTGCGGAGAAACATCGTGACGTTCCGGGCACGCTGGCAAAAGGATACGTTGAGATGTCTTGGTAATTGTGAGCAAACCCAAACCTTCGCGCTTTGCGATCAGAAGACTCGGCGTCAAAAAATAGTGGGAGCGTTGTGCCCAGCGGTTGATCGTCTGGCAAAGTAGTTCCGCGTAGGTCTCTCGATCCTCGACGCCGGATTCTGCGAGCGTGGGAATCGCCTTCGCATATGTCGGCGGTGTGGAGCTTGGCCGGAAAATCCTTGCTGTGTCTTCGACCAAAGCACGCTCCCAACGCGTTAAGTCGTAGTACCGATAAACCAGTTCCGAGACTTCTCGAATCGCCTCTTCGCGCGCGGCATTCCGATTAACGTCGTTCATTTCCGCTGCTAGCATTTCATCTCGCGCCCGGCGAAGCCGCGCCGCTACCTGCCGGATAATTTCACTTTTTTCCGTAGGATCTTTTGCCTGCTCAGGTAGCGGGAACGGCAACTGAAGCAGTTCCTCGAAATGTACTTTGTCGCGCTCCACACCGAGGTTGGCCGCCGTATGAAACGTGTAGTAGGTCGTCAGCGGCGTATTGAGCAACGCCGTCAAGAACAGCAGCAAGTCTTCGTCTCCCTTGGGACCGGCAATTGATTGGATCGCATCTTGAAACAACACGTCGAAGTTACAGTACGCGAACCGCGAGCAGCCTTGGTTTACCAACACCATCGGGGCTGTGAAAATTGCTTTATCGGGCAAACGATGCAGACGTTTCGGCTCTGGCCCGATCTTGGAGCAGTCGCCGTTTTCTGCGCCGAGCAAGACGACTCCCCACGTTTTCCGTTTAGCGTTGAGAAACAAAGCATCGTTATCCCACCAACGTTTTTTTGGTTCTCCATACCGCTCTGGATTCGCATCGTATTTCGCTTGCTGGAATGGCTTATAGCCTTGGCCCTTCGTCCACCGTTTTTTTCGACCTTGTGCGTCGGTTTCGCCAGGCTCCCCGGCTACATTACTCAAGGGGGGCATTCGGCGAAGCCGGTCAAGCAGGCGGCGGTCTCGATCTGTTCCCCAAAAGGGCATTTTCCAGAACATGTACGCACGATCTTCAGTCGCAGCAACCAAGAGGTCAGCTATCGGCAGCACCTTCCTCTCTTCCGCTGAAACGACGATGGCGCCCCGACGTGGATCGAGGTGTTCGACTTTCGGCGTGAAGTAGAGAACCTCGGCCGTTCGCGTGTCGGGCTTCGCAGCTCTGTATTTCGCCACGATCGCCGGACACTTCGCTTCAGGAAAGAGAATGAAGCTGTAGTCAGCCAACTGCCACACTGCTTCGACTGTGAACTTGCTAAACCAAGCTGCTTGAAATTTATCCGTGCTGTTGCTCAGGATGACCCGTGTCGGCAGCAGGAGGCAGACGTGTCCATTGGTGGTAAGGTGTAGTGGAGCCTTCCACATGAAGGCGATAGCAGATTGTTGCTGCGGGAAAAATCGAGCTTCCCGTTCGGGCTTTTGCTTCGGAGATTCTCGTAAATAAGGATTCAGCTTCTCGTCGAAGAGCCAGTCCCGCATCAAAGTATCTGGTGACTCGCTATCATTGCTGGCGGATTGGTTGCGGCCAATCCACGGCGGATTTCCTATCACCAAGTGAAACTTCCCCGCCGCATCTACTTCAGGGCCGAAAAAGTTCGTTGCCAATACTACCGGACACCGAGTCGCTGCTTCCGCTTGTGGTAACAGCAGAGGCGGCAACACCTTTTCATTGCCCAGCTTTTCGAGTGCTTCTTTCAGTTTCCAAATATCCGGCGGTTCAAGCTGATCGAGGAAAGCAAGGTAGAGGCTGAAACACGCAACCATGCAGGCTGTTGGATCGCTATCCACGCCCTGCAAGTTAGTGGTCAGCAAACGACGGAGCTCTACGGCCCGCGTGACATTATCAGCAGATGAGTGCTTTCGCCTCCACTCAGCCGCCATCCGCTGGAAAAGAATGACCAGAAATACTCCGGACCCGCAGGCAGGATCGAGGCAACGCTTGTCGAGCAACGTGTCCCACCCCTCGGTAGCAATGTCGACGACCAACTCAGCAAGCCGCGGTGGTGTGTAATATGCACCGACCTTCCGGCGAGCGCTCTTCGACTCCCCTTCATTTTTCGGCGTCTCGGCCTTTTTCGCGCCTGCGGAAATAAAGTCTTCGTAAATCGCACTGATGAGTTCGATGGGGATGAGCCGAAAATCGTAGAAATCGAAATCAAAGACCCCGTGCTTCTTAACGAAGTCATATCCAGCCAACAACCGGATAAGGACATCGACGTGCCGAGCGCGAAGGCTTGATTGTTCTTCCGTAAAACCCCCGCCGAGCATACTGCCGTTGAAATCGTCATCGAGCAGACGAAATAGTTTGAACAATGCGCCCACCGCCTCTCGCTTGTTCGATATCTCCCGCAGAACGTGGTGAAGCTTTTGTGCAACTGGTGCGCCGATCTCATTCAATTGCTTCTTACCGATGACTCCGCGTTCCAACAGATAGCATGTGAACAAGCAACGGCCAAGAAATGCGTGTGCGGTTGCAATGTCCAATGCGTCCCCGAATTCCCTGTTCACCAACTCGTCACGAGCGCCGCTGAGGTTGTCGAGCAGGTACTGGTCAATTGCCACCTCGGCATTAAACTTTCCCGGGTGTTCGCGATAGAATTGGCCTGTCTGGACGCTGAAAAGAAATATCTCCAGAGCGAAGGCTGCAGTGCTCAGTTCTGTCACAAGGCGAGCATCATTGGAATCCTGAAACGGACCTTTCTGTGGGCGAGCGAGAGCAGAATAGACACGCGTTTTCGCCGGGTCTTGCACAACGAGCATTGCCGCCATTCCCTGGTTCCAGAGCATCTTTTGCCATTCGGCTTCTTTCTGGAGATCCGCTCGCGCGACATCCTTGAAATAAATCGTTGGTTTTCCTTCGAGGCACAGCACTCCGCACAGGTCAAATTGCTCCCATGCGCGCTGAAGGTGATGCCGGTACGGCCGTGCTTCAGGAGCCGACTCCCAGTCGCTTGGCTTGCGGAAATAGCCGGGGAAGTCTAAGGGGCGTTGCCCCACGACACCATTCGTTGTCCGCGATTCGTTCACGACTTGCCGGGATTCTTCATGGCCGGGAGTGTGGCAATGAAGGAGTTCGCGCGCAACGGCAGTTGATGGGCTTGATGTCGTTTCAAATTCATGATGGCTCAGGCACGCAACGTTCTGATGAGACCACAAAATACGCCTTGGATCGACAATTCCTCACACGGCATCAGGTCTGGGTAATTTGGATTTTCCGCTTTGAGGAAAGGCTTACCGTCTTTTATGACGAAAGTCTTAAGTGTGCTCTCGCGGTCAATGAGCGCCGCCACGATCTCGCCAGTGCGCGGCTGAGGACCCTGTTCCAGCAGCACAATGTCGCCGGCGCAGATGTGCTTCCCGATCATCGACTCACCGGTGACCCGCAATGCAAACGTCCGTGGCGACGGCTTGAATCCAATGGATTCAGCAGTGACCGGTATGAACTCTTCCCTTCCCTGCTCTCGTTCCTGGCCCAAACCCGCTGGAACGGAGCCCAAAATCGGGATCTCCACAATGAACCGCAGAGGTGGCTTTGCTGCGGAACCGAGCCGTAATGAACGCGCCTTTCCCCGTTCACTTTCGAGCCATCCGCTTTTTAGCAGGGCCTCAAGGTGGTACTCGGCAGCACGTTTACCTCGCCAATGAAAGGCCGCAGCAATTTCGCGAGATGTGGGCGCTGGGTTACCGGCTGCCAACTCATCCCGGACGAATTCGAAAACGCGGTGTTGGATGCCAATTGGGTCCATTAGCCAAATGGCTAATGAATCTCCGCCTTTTTGTCAATCTGTAACTTGCTCGGCCCAGGATATTAGAATATATTCTCTTGACGAATATATTCTAATGCAATACCCTGCCAAGTCGTGATAGCCAGCTTTCGGGACTCAGAAACAGAATCGATTTGGGAAGAGAATTTCTCCCGGAGGCTGCCGACCGATATTCAGGAAACCGCATTGACCAAGCTCCGCATTTTAAATGCAGCCGTTCGTTTGGACAATTTGCAAAAGCCGCCGGGAAACAGATTAGAAGCCCTGAATGGCGACCGAAAGGGACAGCACAGCATTCGAATCAACCGGCAGTGGCGCATCTGCTTTCGGTGGGACGGTGGTCACGCGCATGAAGTTGAAATCGTAGACTACCACTGATGTTATGAAAAAAATTCGTGTTTTGTCTCCCGGAGAGGTCTTGCTGACCGAATTTATTCGGCCAAACAACCTCACCGTATATCGAGTGGCTAAAGACTCAGGCATTCCTCAACCCACATTACAACTCATCGTCACGGGCAAGCGGGCAATAACAGCCGACACCGCCTTAAAACTAGCGACCTACTTCGACCTCGATGCGCAATTCTGGCTGAACTTGCAGAGCGAATATGATTTGAGGCTTACGAAACAGCAGATCCCACTCCACCGCAATCAAGAAATAATGAAAACATTCTCAAGTCTCCAAACTGAACTCGATAAGCTCATTCGTCTGCCAACGGACTTACCAACGGTATATTTGATAGGTGGCACCGGAGCAGGTAAGACCTGCTTGATGCGACAGATCCTGGGGACCGCAGACCTCAAATTTCCGTCGGCTGGACGTTTCCGAACAACGGTTGCCCCAGCCGAGTTCATCATCACAAACGAGCCAGAACTAAAAGCTGCATTTGTTTTTAAGAGCGAAAAAGAAGTGTCCGAACTCGTATCCGAAACTCTTGAAACCGCCATTTCGGACAGCATAGCCATGAGACTGGATGCGCCCTGCCCCAATGTCGAGGAACTGTTGGCAGAAAGTGCCGACCAAAGGTTCAGGTTGCGTCATTTGGTAAGGGAGTCAGACAGAAGGCGGCTGGCTGATAAGCTGGAGCGGGAGATCTTGCCACAGGTTCGATCCTGGTCTGAAAACGAATTCCCAAATGAGGAGGACAGCGCCACGGTGGTCGCACTCGCTTTAGAGAGATTTGCCGACGGCATCCGCGGCCTTCATTCTGAAATGACGTCCTTAATCGCCGACCGGGTGCGTGAATTATGCGGACTGCCAGCCGAGCACCCCTTTCCAGAGTCTCACGTTTTTTCGGACCGAGATCGGAACTCCTTCATCTCAAAACTGAAACTATTCTTGGGAGTCGAGGACGGCTCAATTGCATCCGTGGTAGAGAAGGGCCGCATCCGTGGCCGTCTCAAGTCACCGCTCATTGCTGCGGACGTGCAGCTTGCTGTAACTGACGCGGAGGGGATCGGACACGATGCCAAAGAGGCAAGAGTGCTTTCGGCACGGCATTTCGACTACTTCTACGCGAGTGATTCTATCCTCCTGGTAGAGGATGCTGAAAAGCCCTTTACGGGCGGTGGCCAGAGCGCTCTGGCGGCAATTGCCACGAGCGGTTACCTGTCCAAACTTACGCTAGCTTTCTCTCGCCTGGATAAAATTCAGGATGACGAGGACGACAGACAGTTTCAGATAAAAGAGGTAAACAAAAGCCTACGAAACGCGCTTAGCGCATTGCGGAAAGACGGTCTTCGCTTGGCACAAGAAAACTTAGGTGTTCGGTATTTCGCACACATGAATGGCACCGAGCCAGATGCTGAAACTAAGGCAGAGATCACTAAGCTTGTCGGTGACATTGTGACGAGGCACGGCGAAGCCAAGGCAAGTTTCGTCAGGCCCCATTACGATTTCGAATTACTATCTGGGCATCTCGCTGGCGCTACAGTCAAGCTTCGGCGTTCCTGGCAAAATCAGATATCGGGTGCAGAGGCCACGAAATGGCAAACACAGAAGGCGTTCACCAAGCGGATGGATCGGAAGGACGAAGAGTTTCGTTCGTTGAAGCCGGTTGCAGAGTTCAGGGAGGTTTTTCTAAAAGCGTTGGACTCCTTCCTTTCAAACCCGCAACGGTGGGAAAACGAGATTACTGAGGAGCATAAGAAGCAGTGCCTGGATTACCTCAAGCAGGAACTTTCAAATCAAATTCTGCAATACGTTCGATCGGTACTACTCGACCGCGAACATCCAGAATGGAAAGCCGCAGCGGATATCTCAGGGAGAGGAACGACCCCCATCAGGAGCAAAATGATTTTGGACGTCATTAACGAATCAGCACCCGAACTTACCAGTCCGGACGCCAAGGACTTCAAGGATGCCGTAAAGCAACTCATCTTGTCCTCAGTGTCGGCATGCGACAGCAAAGCTAAAAAGCGATAGTGCTGGCTGAGCAGCGCGGAGATCTATTCTCCGTCATACCAGAGGAGGCGCGCATCGGCGTCGCTAAGGCCGCAATACCATCCGAATGTCACCTTGAGCAGCTCTGGCGCATTCCAAAGTGCCTCGATTTCGAGCTTGTTGAATTGGTCCAGCCGGGCTTGGTCGGTCGGCGCTGGGTTGGCCGAAACCATTTTTGACGCCGGCCTACGCAAAGCGACGGTCGAGCAATTCCGGGCGGACTACGACAATACGGTAGCAAAATACTGCCAGACTGCTTTGACCGCCTTCCAACAGATCGAGGACAACCTGGCAACTCTGAGAATCCTCGCCCACCAGGTGGAGCAACAGGAAACCGTGGTCAAATCCTCCGAGCGATATTTAACCTTGGTCAGTGACCGATACAAACTGGGGATAGACAGCTACCTCAACGTGATCACGGCTCAAACGACTTACCTGGTCAATCGGCAAGCGCTGGTAAATCTTCGAACGCAACAGATGACAGCCAGCGTCCTGCTTGTTGAAGCGGTTGGCGGTGGTCGGGATGTCTCGCAAATCCCGCGGCATGACCGACTGCTTTCGGGGAAACGCTAAACCTTTATGACGATCTCACGGGAATTCGTAAACCCACGTTTATTCGTGATGGCTCTCTTTGATCGCTGCGCCGACGCAACACGCGTTGGGACAGGCAGTTAATCCAATTCAAGCCGCTTGGCATGAGAAATGTGAAAGGACTAATCGAACTCGAACCTGAGTTGAGTGAACAACAGAACAAAAGATGAAGATGTGAAAACGTTGATGAACGCCAGACCGATCCTGGAATATCCCGAAGCGCGACCACTGGAGATCCGTTTCCAATTTGTGGATGGCTCTGTCGCGAACTTCTTTCAACCGGACCCGGAGATTGCGGAGACCATCTGGGGCCGAATCAACGTGGCCCATCTGTTCACCCGACCCAGGATCGTGGTGGCCGACGATTATTCGAAATCTGTCTTTTTGGTCTCTCAAATCAATCGCATCGATTTCGTTTTTGAGGGTTCCGACTTCTCCAAGATCCCCACCGATCACGCGGAGCTCGTCGAACTGGGCGAAGATGAGTTTCGCGAGCACGTTCCTCTGGATGATCCAACGCGCATGGAAAAGCGAGTGCAACCCAGGCGCGTCGGGGATCTGCTGGTTTCGTTTCTGCATCTTCGAATGCGGGGAGGAAGCCACATCTATTTGATGAACGAGGCTCTCGTCAAACTTCCGGTGGAGAATCATTCATTCATGCAACGCCTTCTCTCGGGAGGGTGCTACAGCATACGTCTTCAGGGTGGCGGACAGGGATTTCTGAATTTGTCCAACCTGCTTGGCTACACAGTTTATCCAGGCGTTCCAGAAATTCCGAGTGATAGCTGGATTGCCGTTTCATCCGGGCTCGCGCCTGCGCCCGAACAGTCGAACGAATACGTATAACCATAACCTCAACAGAGCAAAATATATGAACCATTTTTCGAAAGTCCGAAGTTCCCGCCCATTGGTCCTGTTAACTGCACTGGCAGTAGCCTGCGCCTGCCAGGGCCAACCAACCAACCCGACAGGGCAGTTGACCACCACTCCCCAACCCCTCTCCCCCAGCGGAGTGGAGCTGAGCTGGCCTCGTCAGTTTGAAGACAACGGCATCAAAGTCAGCATTTTCCAACCCCAGATTGAAAAATGGGAAGGAACCGACTTCGAGACGCGCTCGGCCGTAGCCGTTACTCCTGCGGGCTCCAATGCCCCGGTCTATGGAGTGTTTTGGATGAAAGCGCGAGCGGACGTGGATAAAGCGGCGCGGATCGTTACTCTCAACGATATAACCGTAACTCGAGCGAACTTTCCATCCGTGCCGAATATTCAAAGCCGTTACCTCACACTCATTCGCAAGCATGTGCCGCTGGTCAGCAAGACGATTGCGCTCGATCATCTCGAGGCTGAGTACGCGATTTCCGAAGCCGTTAAGAAGGCGCGCGCGGTCCCAGTCAAAAACGATCCCCCGAAGATCATTTACAGCACTACGCCTGCACTGCTCGTGTTGGTGGACGGCCCGCCAGTCTTCCGGCCCGTGCCGGGTTCGAGTGTCGAGCGCGTCATTAATACTCGAGCCCTGATCTTAAGGCTCGGAGGGCACGTTTACCTCTACGCTTCAGACCATTGGTACGAATCCGACTCCGTTGACGGCATCTGGAACGTAGCAAACAATCCGCCTGCCGCGCTGGAGCCGGCCCGACAAGCTGAAATTGCCAGTCAGAATGTGGACTTGATGTCGCCCGCTACCAATGCAGCGAGCTTAACGCCGACAGTTTACGCGAGCACAGTTCCGACCGAATTGATCCAAACGGAGGGCGCTCCCAACCTGGTCCCCATTGAGGGAACAGATCTGATGCAGGTACAAAACAGCGACAACGCGCTCTTCCTGTGCGACAGCGACCAGCATTATTACGTCCTGCTTTCGGGTCGGTGGTTTAAATCAAGCACGATTGTAGGACCGTGGGAGTTCGTCCCGTACAAGCAGCTACCGCGTGACTTTGCCAAGATTCCTCCGACCCATCCGAAAGCCAACGTGCTCGTCTCGATCCCCGGTACTCCGCAGGCAAACGAAGCAGTGATCGCCAACTCAATTCCACAGACTGCCACAGTGCAGCGGCACGAAGCAAAGCTGGACGTCACTTATGATGGCGCGCCGGCGTTCAAACCCATTACCGGCACGGCGCTCCAATACGCAGTGAATACGGCAGCGCCCGTGATCGAAGTGGCCAGCCACAGTTATTACAGCGTGGAAAACGGCGTTTGGTTTGAGGCCGCGTCCCCCAATGGTCCGTGGGAGGTTGCGACCAACGTTCCGCCTGTCATTTACAGCATCCCCGTCAGTTCGCCGCTCCATTACGTAACTTACGCGCAAGTCTATGGATCCACCCCCGACGATGTGTACGTCGGTTACACACCCGGCTATCTCGGCACAGAGGTCTGTCCAGACAACGTCGTGGTTTACGGTACGGGTTGGCACTACCCGCCGTACATCGGAAGCTATTGGGTCGGCGGTCCATGCACCTATGGATTTGGCGCGGGGTTCGCCGACAATTGGGGGGTGGGCTTTGGCTTCGGGTTCAGCGACGGGCTCTGGCTCGGAACCTGGCTCCATCCCTGGTGGGGGCCGTATGGATGGGGCTGGCGCCACCATTATGACTACAATCACATGAGTCTCAATCACGTCAATTTCTACCATCATTGGGACCACGGCATTGCCCACAGCGAGCATAATTATGGTTTCAATGCGTGGAACGGCAGAGAGTGGTCGTCTCACTGGGGCGCCCATTTCAATCCGTATTCCGGTCGCGCCATCCGGCGCGCTGAACCGCTGATCCTTCACGGAAACAACAGCAGCCTTCGCCCCGCGATTAGCTCGCGCGCGCCAGGCCGCAACCTTCCTGAGGGGAGCGCCCCGCGGTTCAACGCCTATGACGGGAATTTCCACGCTCGTGTTCCGAGCGCGCCCGTAGCACCGGTTGCTCCCTCAGCGCCCGCCGCGCGAAGTGCGGGGAATCCAAATCTTTACGGTGGCAGAGACGGCAGCGTCTATCGTCAAAATCCTTCCGCTGGCTGGCAGCGTAACACCGGTTCGACGTGGCAGAGCATACCCCACAACCAGACACCCGCATTGGATCAACACGCGATCGGCCACAGCATGGGTGAACAGCGCTTTAACAACTTCCGGTCATTCGGTGGCGGCTTTTCGCATCCTGCCGGCAGCGTTGCCCATTCAGGCGGCGGCGGTCACCGATAATAAAGGAACGGATCTATGTGGATTGTTCGTTTAGCTCTCCGTCGGCCTTACACCTTCGTAGTTGCGGCTCTGCTGTTGCTGTTGCTGACGCCGTTTGTATTGTTGCGCACGCCCACCGACATCTTTCCGTCGATTAATATTCCGGTGGTCAGTGTGGTTTGGCAATACACCGGCCTGACTGCCAGCGACGTTGAACAGCGGATGGTCTATACCCATGAACGCGCGCTGACGACGACGGTGAACAATATTCAGCACATCGAATCCACTTCCTACGACAGCATGGGCGTAATCAAAATATTCTTTCAACCAGGTGTTTCTCCCGACACGGGCCTGGCCCAAGTCACGGCCGTCTCGCAAACAATCCTGAAACAGCTTCCGCCCGGCACGACGCCGCCGCTAATCCTCGAATACAACGCCTCGACGGTTCCGATTTTGCAGTATGGCATCAGCAGCAAAGTCCTTTCCGAGCAGCAAACTTTCGACCTCGCCCTCAACACGATCCGCGTAGGGCTCATTAGCGTGGAGGGCGTGGGCATTCCCTACCCCTTCGGCAGCAAGCAACGGGTGATCTCCGTAGATCGGAATGTGAAGTCGTTGGAAGCACAAAACCTTTCGCAATCGGACGTGGTCAATGCGCTCACGATGCAGAACCTGGTGTATCCGAGTGGCACAGCGAAAATAGGCGCCAACGAGTACCCCATCGACCTCAACACCAGCCCAGGCGTGATCGGA
>Ga0137378_10003936_pt1 | contig 12821 bp, 10 predicted proteins | sample SagtaG_21_FD_104813 | JGI IMG/M metagenome (GOLD analysis project Ga0137378, IMG submission 104813) | Vadose zone soil microbial communities from Sagehorn Ranch, Mendocino, California, USA - Sage2_L_60_16 metaG | ecosystem: Environmental > Terrestrial > Soil > Vadose zone | place: USA... | reverse complement strand
TCCCTCGCCACGGCCCTTGACCTGCTCGACTGTCTCGCGGCCGAGCCTGAGCTCGGCGTGGCCGAGCTCAGCCGGCGCCTGGGCATCGCCAAGAGCACTGCCCACCGCATCCTCACCACGTTCTGCGCGAAGGGCTATGTCCAGCAGGTTCCGGAGACGAAGTGCTATCGGCTCGGCATCCGCCTGCATGAGCTCGGCGAGGTTGTGGCAGGCCGCAGCCAGCTCCGGGGCCTCGCGCTGCCCCTGCTCGAGTCGCTGCGCGCGCAGACCGGCGAGACGGTTCACCTTGCCGTGCCCGAAGGCGGCCAGATGTTCTACATCGAGCGCCTGGAGAGCTACCACGGACTCCGGTTTTCCTCGCGGGTCGCGCGCGTCCGGCCGATCCACCTGACCAGTTCCGGCAAGGCGGTCGCCGCGTTCAACCCGGCGGTCGCCGAGGCGGCGATCGCCCAGGGCTTCGAGCGGCGCACGCCGAGGACAATCCGCACGGCCGAGCAGTTCCTGCGATGCCTTGCCGAGACTCGCAGGCGAGGCTACGCATACAGCATCGAGGAGGATGAGCCTGGCCTCGCGTCGGTTGCGGCACCGGTACTCGACCGTACCCGGGTCGCGAGGGCGGCCATCTCCGTCGCGGGGCCGGTCACCAGGGTGTCCGGTGAGCACATCGCCCCGATGGCCCGCCGGGTGCAGGCTGCCGCAAGCCAGCTCATGAGCACAGAATCGATGTGGTGGAGCGGCTCAGGCTACCGCTGACCAGCGATGTACTCTCCTTCCAGGGCGGTTGCGGCCGACGGTGATCGACGCTTCCGCCGGGCTGCTGCTGCGGCTGAAGACCGCCCGCCGCCAGCCGGGAGATGCTGCGGACCGTCGGCGCCCGTGGAGGCATTGTTCCGTGCTGAGGAACGCTGTTCGCTCTGACGGAACCTTTCTCTTCCCAAATCGGGCAGTGGTCGTCAACGATGAACCCACTGGCCGCACGGTCCTCGCATGAGGACCGTTGCACCATGACTCGTCGGGCCGCCCGGCGGTGCTGACTAGCGGCAGGGATCTGAGCAGCGAGGGGGGACAACGGGAAGCATGGCCCCAGACCGAGGGACGTTCCGGAATCCGTACCACGTCGAAGCCCCGCCAGGTGCCGAGGGATGGGAGTCGATGTACCCCAAGTACCTGCTCTTCGGCCCGGAGATGCGGCACCGGGATGAGCGGAAGCTCTGGTTCTTCGACCAGATGCACAACCCTGAGCCGGTCTACCCGTTCGACCTGATGATGCCGGAAAGCTGGCTGGTATCGCTCAATCAGTACACGACGCGGGTCTGGAACCTGCCCACCGCGCTCGGAATCGAGCAGCGGATCGTGAACGGGTACCTGTATCTCAGCCCGAACGTCATCGACGACCCGGCGATGATCGCCGAGCGAGAGCCGGTCTTCGCCGAGCGGGCCCGGCACTACTTCGAGAACTGGGATGACATCTACGACAACTGGGTCAAGAAGGCCACGGACTGCATCGACCGGCTGAAGTCGATTCATTTCGAGCCGCTCGCCGAGCGAGAGCCAGCGGAGACCGTTCTGTCAGCCCGCGGCACCACGACCGCGTTCGACCTGCTGACGAGATACAGCCGCCTGCTCGAGAACATGCACGAAATGGCCTATTACCACTTCGAGATGCTGAACCTGGCCTACGGCGCGTACTTGACGTTCCTTGAGTTCTGCCGCAGTCACTTCCCGGCGATCACGGATGACCTGGTGGCGCGGATGGTGGCGGGCATAGAAGTGATCTTGTATCGCCCGGACGCGGAACTGAGGCGGCTCGCCGCCCGTGCCGTGGACCTTGGCGTCGGTGACGCCATCAAGTCGCCCGGCGAGCCGGCCGCCGTCATCAGCGAGCTCCGGCGCTCCCCACCGGGCCGCCAGTGGCTTGAGGAGCTTGAACAGGTCAAGGATCCGTGGTTCTACTACTCCACCGGGGCGGGCTATTGCCATGCGAACCGGGCCTGGGTCGACGACCTTCGCCCCCCATTCGCCGCGCTCCGCGACTACGTGCGCCGGGTTGAGCGAAATGAGGTTCTCTCGCGTCCGCTGGAGAAGCTGCGGCGCGACCGCGAGCGACTCTCGCAGGGCTACCGCGGCCTGCTTGACGACCACGAGGCAGCCGCGTTCGACACCTTGCTCGCGCTGGCGCGGCAGGTGTTCCCCTTCGTCGAGAACCACAACTTCTACGTGGAGCACTGGCACCACTCGATCTTCTTCAACAAGGTGCGCGACCTCGGCGCGGTCATCGTTGCCGGCGGACTCCTTGACCGCGAAGACGACATCTTCTACCTGCATCGTTACGAGGTCTACAGCCTGCTCTACGAGACCGAGGCACGCTGGGCGCTCGGCACGGCGACCCGCGGCGAAGTGACCTGGCGCGAGCTAATCACCCGGCGCCGTCAGATGTACGCCGCGCTGGAGGCATGGCGCCCGCCGGCGGCGCTCGGCGTGCCCCCGGACAAGGTGACCGAGCCGATCACGGTGACGCTCTTCGGCATCAACACCGACACCATCAACCGCTGGCTGGCAGCCGAGGGCCGGGACAGCTCAGACGACGAGTTCCGCGGCCTCGGCGCTTCCCCGGGCGTTGCCGAGGGCATCGCGCGCGTGGTGCGCCACGTGGACGAGCTGAGCCAGCTCGTGGATGGCGAGATCCTGGTCTGCCCGCTGACGGCCCCGAGCTGGTCGATCGTCTTCGCCCGCATTGCTGCGGCGGTATCAGATGGCGGCGGCATCATGTCGCACGCAGCCATCGTCTCTCGCGAGTATCAGCTGCCCGCAGTGGTGGCCACCGGTCTTGGCACCGAGATTGTCCGCACCGGCGACCGGCTGCGGGTCGACGGCGATACCGGCGTCGTCACGATTCTCGTGCGCGCCAGCGATCAGGCCGCCCAGCCGGCCGCTGCGGCGGCGGATGCCGCGGGCACGAGCACATGAGCGCCTCGCGCGCGCGCCGCGATGGGCTACTGCGGCCGCAGTACGTCCTGGCCACGGCGGACTGCCGCGCGGAGGACGTCGGTGAGGTCGGGGGCAAGGCGGTCGGGCTCGGCTCGCTGCTGCGGGCAGGCCAGCGAGTCCCTGGCTCATTCGTCGTCACGACCGCCGCCTACCTCGAGTATGCGCGGGGCCGCGCGGCCGGGCCAGGCGGCGATGCGAGCCGGCCGCGGCAGGCACCTGGCGAGGAGGTCCGGCGCTCGATCGAGCGGTCGTATGCGGCCCTTGGCAGGCAGCCCGGCGCCGACATCCCGGTTGCCGTCCGGTCCAGCGCGACGATCGAGGACTCAGCCGACGCGAGCTGCGCAGGCCAGTTCATGACGTTCCTCGGCGCGCGCGGCGCGGATGAGGTGACCAGCAAGATCGAGGAGTGCTGGATCTCGGCCTGCGCGCCCCACCTGGAGTCCTACCGCAGCGAGCGCGGCATCGATGCGGCCGGCCAGAGCGTCGCTGTCATCGTGCAGGAACTCGTCGATGCCCGCGTGTCGGGCGTCATGTTCACCCAGCATCCGCGCACCGCAGACCGCTCCCTGGTCGTCATCGAGTCCAGCTACGGCCTTGGCGAGGCCGTGGTCGGCGGCGAGGTGTCGCCGGACCTTTTCGAGGTCAACAAGATCACCGGCCAGGTCACCCTGCGGAGCCTCGGGTCCAAGGCGACCGAACACCGGCTGCCGGCGGGCGGACGTCTTGTCCAGCGCCGGCCCGTTGACGCCGCCCGGCAGCGGGCATGGTCCATCACCGACGACGAGCTCGCCGCGCTCCTGGCGATGGCCACCGAACTCGAGGCGACGCTCGGCCGGGGGCTCGACGTGGAGTGGGCGATCGGCACCGTCGAGAGCGACGGTCCCGGCGAGTCGCTCTTCGCGCTTCAGGTCCGGCCGATCACGGCCGGTCCCGCTCGCCGGAGCCGCGCCGCGGCGCCGGCCGGCAGCGCCATCGACCTGATCCTCGGGCGGCTGAGCGGCCACCTTCCGGGCGGCGGCGCCCAATGACCGGCCGGGCGATGCTGGCCGCGCGCAATGAACTCACCGGCGCCCAGGCAGTGGCGGCAGCCACGACGGGGGAGCGGTCGGTGAGCGATCTGGTTGCCGCCTCGCTGGACCGCATCCGGGCGGCCGACGAGGCAATCGGCGCGTTCCGGGTCGTCGGCGAAGAGGCAGCCATCCGGCGCGCGAAGGAACTCGACGATCGTGCGGCAGGCCCGCTGTACGGCCTGGCTGTCGGGGTGAAGGACGTCATCGACACGGCCGACCTCCCGACCGGCTACGGCTCGCCGCTGTATAGCGACCACCAGCCTGCCGTCGACGCCGCCGTGGTGCGCAGCCTGCGGCAGGCCGGTGCCGTGGTGGTCGGCAAGACCGAGTCGACGGAATTCGCGATGTTCCAGCCGACGCGCACCCGGAATCCGGCGGACCTCGACCGGACCCCGGGAGGGTCGTCCAGCGGGTCCGCGGCGGCGGTCGCGGCGGGCATGGTGCCGGTCGCGCTCGGCACTCAGACGGCTGGCTCGGTCGTCCGCCCTGCGGCCTACTGCGGCATCTACGGCTTCAAGCCGACTAGGGGCTGGACCTCTACGAAGGGCGTATGGCAGCTCTCCGGGCAGCTGGATACGCTGGGCATTTTCGCGCGGTCGTCCGCCGATCTCGGGCTGGCCTACCGGGCCCTGCATGCCGCACCGGGCCAGGCTCCGCCGCCCCGGGCACGCCCGGCCCGCCGCACGATAGCGGTGCTATCCGGCGAGGAGTGGGCTGCACCAGACGCCGATGTCCGCGACGCGCTCCGCGCCGTCGCGGACATGCTGGCCAGGGCCGGCTGGGATGTACTTGAGATGGCGATGCCGCCGAGCTGGCTGCGTCTGCCTGAGCACCACGAGACGATCATGGCCGTCGAGGTGGCGCGCAGCCTGCATCAGGCACTCGGCCCGCGGGTCCGGCAGATCTCGGAAAGCGCGCTGGCGATCGTGGAACACGGCGACCGCTGCCCGGCCAGGGACTACCTGGCGGCGCTTGAGGCGAGAGAAGCCGCACTGGCGATCCTGCAGCCGCTCGCCGGAGCCGCGGATCTCCTCTTCACGCCCAGCGCGCTCGGGGTCGCGCCCGAAGGACTCGATTTCACCGGTGATCCGGTCCTGTGCCGGCCCTGGACGCTGCTCGGATTGCCCGCAGCGAACGTGCCCGCCTGGCGACGGTCCGATGCCCTGCCGGTGGGGGTCCAGGCGGTGAGCGCCAGTCATGACGACCTGGGTTTCATACGCGATCTGGTCTCGATCGAGACCGTCCTGACGGAAAGGGAGTGACATGGACTACGACTTTGTCAACGTCTGCCGCGACGAGCTGCGTCTGTGCGGTGTCCACGAAGGCGAGGCGGTCGCGATCCTCAGCTCGGACGCGGCCGGCGAGCTGATGGGCCACGCAGCGGCGTTCATGCAGGCAGCCAAGGAACTCGGCGCCCTGCCCTACCACGTGCGCGTGCCGGCCAACCGTGGCGCCGCGGGTGGTGCGTGGGAGGTCGGCCAGACGCCGCTGAGCGGTCACCCGGCCGCGATGGCGGCCCTGAAGGAAGCCGCCATCGTCATCGACCTGGTGTTCATGCTGTTCTCCAAGGAGCAGCTTGAGATCCAGGCGTCCGGCACCCGCGTCCTGCTGGCGGTCGAGCCGGTAGATGTGCTGACCCGGCTGCTGCCGACGCCGGAACTCCGCGAGCGGGTCGAGTTCGCGGGTGAGCTGCTTTCGCCGGCCGAGAGCCTGCGCATCGAGCACGACAACGGCACCAGGCTCGTCTACCGGCTCGGGCGCTATCCGGTCATCACCGAATACGGCTACACCGACGAGCCCGGGCGCTGGGACCACTGGCCATCCGGTTTCCTGTTCACTGGCGCGTACGACGACGGCGTGGACGGCACGATGGTGCTCGCGCCAGGGTCGATCATCTATCCGTTCAAGTCCCACATCCGCACTCCGATCACCTTGCGCATCGAGGACGGCCGGATCGTGGACCTGTCTGGTGAGCTGGACGCCGAACTCATGCGGAATTACATGGACCAGTTCCACGACCCAGACGGGTATGCCATCTCGCACATCGGCTGGGGACTGAACGAGAAGGCACTGTGGTCCGGGCCGATGATGGACACCCGGGGCATCGGCCAGGAAGGGCGGTCGTTCTACGGGAACGTGCTCTTCGCGACCGGGCCGAACCAGGAACTCGGCGGGAAGAACGCCTCGCCCTGCCACCTCGACATCCCGTTGCATGGCTATTCCCTCTACCTCGACGACCGGCAGATCATCGACCGTGGCGACGTCGTGGTCCAAGAGATGCGGCCACGGCAATGACCGGGCTAGGTGCAGCTGCCCGAGGCGGGGCTGGTGACATGCGTAGCCTTGAGGCCGGCGCTGCCGTCGCGGCCGGCCAGGCGAGAGATGACTTCGGCAGCATCGAGACCCGGGGCATCGACATGATCCCGGACGTCGAGCGGAAGTCGAGGCCGCGGGAGCTCTTCACGGTCTTCTTCGGGCCGCAGTTCGGTTACGGGAACATGTTCTTCGGCGCGCTGGCGATCGCCTTCGGACTCGGCTGGTGGGCGGCTTTCTTTGCGATCACCATCGGGTCCATCGTGGGCTCGCTGGTGTTCCTGGCCGTGACGCCGGTCAGCCCGAAGACGGGAACGAACATTCAGGTGTCGAGCGGAGCGGCATTCGGCGTGCGGGGCAGGCTGCTCGGCTCTGGCATCACCTGGTTCATCGCCGTCGGCTTCTTCATCATCCTCGTCTATACGTCCGGCGAGGCGATCATCTACACCTTCAACCGGTGGTTCGGCACCTCCACCAGCCTGACCGCGTTGTCGTTCGCGATGCTGGTCGTGCTGATCGTGACGTGCCTGTCCGCGGTGCTCGGGCACCGCACGCTCGAACGCAGCGACCGGATGATCACGATCGCGTCGATCATTGTCGGCCTGCTGATCTTCGCCGTCTTCGCCGGCAAGTTCCACGTCACCCATGGCGGCAATTACCTGCTCGGCAGCTTCTGGCCGACCTGGTTCCTGTCGGCGACAACGGCCGCTTCGCTGCCGATCTCGTGGGGGCCGTTCGTCGGCGACTACGCGCGGTACATCCCGTCGAACGCCTCATCGCGAGTCGTGGGAGCCTACGGGTTCGCCGGGATCTTCCTCGGCTGCTGGCTGGCGATGGTCGCGGCGGCCTTCGCGGCTACGGCGTTCGTCAGCGAGGCGGGGAGCTTCGTGCCTGGCTTCACGGCGGCAACTCCGACCTGGTTCCTGCTGCCAGCCCTGATCGTCCTCGGCCTCGCGTCGAACATCGCAAGCGCCGGCATGTCCCTGTACAACGCCGCCCTCGACATCGGCTCATGGCCGTTCTTCTTCCGGGTGAAGCGGTGGCAGACTGCTGTCGGGCTGTCAGCCATCGTGTTCGGCCTTACCTATGTTTTCGTCGTGGCGACGAACTTCCTCACCAACGTCGAGTCGTTCGTGACGATCATGATCGTCACGGCGACGCCGTGGATGGTGATCGTGGGGATCGACTTCCTCCGGAGGAAGGGCCGGTACTCGCCGGTCGAGCTGCATACCTTCGCCATGCCTGGCGAGCGCGGCCGGTACTGGTACAACCACGGCATCAGCCCGGTCGCGTTCGCGTCCTGGGGCGTCGGCGTGGTACTCGGGCTGCTGTTCTCCACCACCAGCCTGTTCACCGGCGCGCTGGAGAGCTCAGTGCAAGGAGTCGATCTCTCCTGGCTGATGGCAGCTCTCGGCGGCGGGATCGTCTACCTGGCGCTTGTCACAGTCCTTGGCTCGCGCAAGGGCAGCTCGGCCGGCCGCATGGCGGCCGCGGAGTTGCAGGAGAGGGGCGCGACCTGATGAGCAACCGCGACGCCACGGTCCGGCCCGGCGGTGCGGCGTGACCCTGCCCCAGTCAGTGTTCTTCCGCTCGGGCGGGCTGCGGCTGCACGCGGCCCGCCACGCCGGCCAGGGCGGATGCCCGCTGGTGATCGTCCCGGGCATCACGACGCCGGCCGGCGCATTCGCCTTCGCCGCGGGCCGCCTGGCTGCCGCTGTGGGGGACGTCTACGTCCTCGACATGCGCGGCCGCGGCCTGTCCGAGCGGTCAGGATCCGGCGCCCACCGGGCGTCCGACTACGCGGACGATGTGCTCGCCCTCATCGAGCACGCCGATCTGGCGCGGCCGGTTCTGGTCGGACATTCGCTCGGGGCCAGGGTGGTCGCAGCCGCGCGGGCCCGATTCCCTGGCTGCTCAGCAGGTGTGGTGGCCATCGATCCGCCGCTGTCCGGGCCCGGCCGCCGCCCCTACCCGACGGGCCTCGACCAGTTCGTCAGCGGCATCCAGGGAGCGCGGGCCGGGCGGGGTGAGCAGGAGGCACGCAAGCACTACCCGACGTGGACCGATGAGCAGATCGCCGCGCGGGGCCAGTGGCTCGCCTCCTGTGACGAGCTCGCCGTTGTGGAGAGCTATGCGTGGTTCCACCTGGAGGCGTTCGAGCCGGTATGGCGGGATGTGGAGCCGCCCGCGCTGCTGCTGTTCGGTGACCAGAGCCCTGTCGTGACCCCAGCCGATGCCGCTGACCTCGCCCGGGTGAACCCGCGGGCCGACGTCGTCCCTGTCGCCGGGTGCGGGCACATGATCCCGTGGGACAACCTGGACCAGACGACGCGGGAGATCGAGGCATTCGTATCGAAGCACGGGGCCAGCCGGTCATGACCGTGCCCGATGAGCAGAGGAAAGGACGCTGCGGCGTCGTGCCACCGAGCGGCCAGGCGCCTCGCGTGCCGCTCGGCACCAAGATCGAGACACGTGCCGTCGCCTGGATCTCTCCCTATAGCCAGGCCTGGCATCTTGAGCGGGCCCGGGACTGGGTGGTCTATCTCGACGGCGGCGCCTCCCTTGAGATGCGGCTCGCGGCTGTCACGCACGACATCGAGCGGATGTTTCCCGGCGGGCCCGTGTTCGACAAGCAGCACGGCCGCTGGGACGATCCGCACTACCTGTACGCCCACGCTGCCCGGTCCGGCGCGATCGTGGCAACCTGGCTGCGTGAGCAGAACGCCGCAGCGGACGGCTGCTCGGCGGCCGAGGTCGACAGGCTAGTGACCCTGCACGAATTCGGCGGCCTTGGCGGTGCCGACCTCGTGCAGGCTGGTGACTCGCTCTCGTTCCTGGAGACCCTGCAGGAGACGGTCACCCGGTGGGTGACCGCGGGCGAGTGCGACATCGGGCAGGCGCGGGCGAAATACGAGTACATGGCCGCCCGGATCCGCATCCGCGAAGCCCGGCTGCTGGCCGAGCCGCTGCTCGCGCAGGCGATGGCCGGGCTCGATGACGCGACGTCTCTGAAACATGGCGCGCTCGCCGCTGATGGCCAGGTCGGCGGCCCATGAGCGGTCCCCGCCGGGTCGGGCTGATCGTCCCGGGTTCTAACGTCATCGAGGTGGTGGCATCGGTGAGCCTGGGTATATCCGACAACGTCGAAGTGGGGCGGCTGGATCCCGGACAGCTCATTGCCCACGCACGCCGCCTGGACCTCGCCGACGGGACGCCGTGGTGCTGTCGGCATGTGTCCAGATGCCATCACTGCCAGCGATCGACGCGGCGAGGCGCGAGTTCCAGCGCCCGGTCCTTTCTGCCGCGACGGCGACCGCCGCAGAGCTCCCCATGCTGCTAAGCGAATCCTCTGGCATTACGAACGGGGCATCGAGCGGCTAACGGCCGGTCTCGCGGCGCAGCGCCGCGTTCTCATGCTGGAGCACTGGGAACTCGGCTTCCTTGGACGCTTCGCGCCGGGCAAGCAGCATCGGACAGCCGAGGAGACGGCGTGGTAGACGACGGAGAAGATCACTCGGCGATGATCTCAATCCGGAAGACCGCGCCGGCACCGGCAACAAGACGGGGGCGAGAGGCCAGGTCGAGTAATCGAGCCCCACAGCTGCGCGGCGCCGGGGTTGTCGGTCAGGCGACGAATGTGGCCGCCGGCTTTGTGCGCGACGGTGCACTTGCGGACCCGTTACGGGTTGAGCAGCACGTTGAGGTGGATCTTGGCGGCGTGCACGTGCGTCCCGGGCTTGGCCTTGCGGGGGGAGTCAAATTGACCAATCATTCAGTTCGAGCGGCGGGCCGCGAGGGCTCGCCGACGCCGACCGGGGCTTCGCTGGCGTGAGCGCGCCCCGGGGAGGAAGGTGAGCGGTGAGCATTGAGGCCGGGACCATGCCGGATGCGACGTCTAGCACGCTGTACTTCGGCCCGTGGTATCGGAAGTCTCCGTTCTTCGAGGCGACGCTGCGGTGGGGCTGCAAAGCCTACGACGTCTACAACCACATGTACCTGCCCGCGTACTACGACGACCTGACCGCCGAGTACTGGGCGCTGGTGAACGACGTCACGCTGTGGGACGTGGGCGTGGAGCGGGTGGTGCAGATCAGCGGGCCCGACGGCTTCGCGCTCGCGAACATGCTCACCTGCCGCGACCTCACGAAATGCGCGGCAGGGCAGGGCAAGTACGCGCCGGTCATCGCCCCCGATGGCGGCATCGTCAACGACCCGGTGCTGCTGCGGCGTGATGAGAACACCTTCTGGCTGTGCCTCGCCGACGGCGACGCCCACCTATACGCGATGGGGCTCGCCCAGGGCAGGGGACTGAACGCGACGGTGTCGCTGCCCGAGGCCTATCCGGTGCAGGTTCAGGGGCCGAAGGCGAAAGACCTCATGCGGGAGCTTGCCGGTGAGGCCATCCTCGGCGTGAAGTACTACTGGAGCCTCGACACGACTATTGCGGGCATCCCGGTCGTCGTCAGCCGCACGGGCTGGACCGGCGAGATCGGGTACGAGGTATTCCTCAGCGATCCCGCCCGTGGCGACGAGCTCTGGGAGACGATCATGGAGGCGGGTGCGCCCCATCGGATCAGGCCGATCGCCCCGTGCGAGGCGCGACGCATCGAGGCGGGCATCTTCAACTACAACTCCGACTTCACCCTGGAAAACAACCCGTTCCAGATCACCGGGCTCGAACGGCTGGTGGAGGCACAAGACGCCGACTACGTCGGCAAGGCCGCTCTGGAACGCGTCCGCGAGCAAGGGGTCACCCGCAAGCTCGTCGGCATCGAGGCGCCCGGCGATCCCTCGTTCTTCGAGATCACCGAGGCGCGGCCGGCCCTGGCCGGCGGGCAGCGCGTGGGCCGCGTCACCGACCTTGTCTGGTCGCCGCGGCTCCAGCGCAACATCGGGTACGTATGGGTGCCGGACGAGCTCGCGGACCCGGGCAACGATCTCGACATCGAGTGGCAGAACGGAGAAAGAACCCCCGCCAAGACCGCGGCGATCCCGTTCATCGACCCGGCGAAGACCATGCCGGCCGCCTAGCCCTACCTGTGCACGGCGCGCCCGCAAGCCCGCCGACAACGGAGTATTCGCCAGTCCACGCCGCCTGCGGCATCGACCGATCAAGAGTCAAGCGAAGACGCGCCGTCGGCGGATGAGTGAGTTCGATGGAACGTGATGAGTCGTCACCAGCGGCAGCCAGGCACATCGCGATCACGTGGACCTGCGAGACTTCCTGCGCGCATCCCGGCGAGGCCGCCCGCTACGCCAGGCTCAAGCACCAGCTCGCCCCGCTGCTCCGGACAGACCGCACTGCCTATGTCACCGGCAAGCCGACCTGATCGCGGAACTCCTTACCCAGGCCCGGCAGGGGAGTTCCTAAACGGGCCTGGGTAGGGGAGCTCCTAAATTTGAAGCGCGCAATATGCGGCTGCCTCGGCGATCAGGTCACCGGTGCCGTCCTGCTAGGACGCGAGCGGGTGGGTGCCCCAGTCGGGATGCTCATCAAAGATCGGGGCGTTCGTGACCTGCTGGACGTCGCTCCCGTCTGCGTTGGCGGTGTAGATGCCCTCCTGTTGCGTGCCTGGGCTGGTTCGGGTGAACAGCGCGAAGACGATCTTCGTGCCGTCGGGTGACCAGCCGGGGCCAAACGCGCGCGAGATACCGCTGGTGGCCAGCGGGATTTTCGCCAGGCCGGTGCCGTCCGGGTGGACGACATACAGCGAGCCCTTGGTGTCGAACAGGATCCAGTTCCCGTTCGGCGACCAGCTCCCGTCGGCTTCGGAGCCCGAGCCCCAGGGGGTGATCCGGTGCAGGCCGGTGCCGTTGAGGTTCACGACGAACAGCGCGCGGTTCGCGTTGGCAGGCCGGGCCGGGTCGTTGCGGCCGAAGACGATCTGGCTGCCGTCCGGCGAGTAGTCGCCCGGCTCGTCGAGGCCGCCCGGGTTCGACGTGATCCGTCTCAGCCCGCCCCCGTCGGATGACCGGACCGTGTACATGCCATCGCGGCTGGGGTCGGTTGCCGAGTCGAATTGCCCGCAGGCGAGCCGTTTGGCGTCGGGTGACCACACCGGGCAGGCGAGGTGGAGTGTGAGATCCGGCGGCGTGAGCTCACGGAAGCTGCCGGTGTCGGGGTTGATGATCATGGCCGCGCTCCCGTCGAGGGCGCCGCAGGTGGCGATCAAGCTGCCGTCCGGTGACCAGTGCGGGCATTCCCCTGTGGTCACTTGCTGCACGTGGGTTCCGTCTGGGTTCACTGTGACGACCGCGAAGTCCTCAGTGGTGGAGCTGAGCGAGCGGCTGAACACGATCTGGCCGTCCGGGCCGGGCGCCTTCGCCTGGGCTGGCCCGCTGATCCCGGCGAGACCCAGCGTGGTCAGCGCCGCCGCCAAAACGATCAGCTTGCGCATCGGATCCCCCTTTCGTCGGTGGATGGTTTCACCGGCCGACGCTAGGCGCGGG
>Ga0137378_10003932_pt1 | contig 12827 bp, 8 predicted proteins | sample SagtaG_21_FD_104813 | JGI IMG/M metagenome (GOLD analysis project Ga0137378, IMG submission 104813) | Vadose zone soil microbial communities from Sagehorn Ranch, Mendocino, California, USA - Sage2_L_60_16 metaG | ecosystem: Environmental > Terrestrial > Soil > Vadose zone | place: USA... | reverse complement strand
TGCCCAGCACGCGCTGGAAACGGCGCGCAGCATGAGCCGCCACAGCATGATTGAAGCGCGCCGTTCAGTGTGGGACCTCCGTTGCCAACTCCTGGAAGATGGGGATCTCATCTCGGCACTAACCCATGTTGTCGAGCCCCTTGTCCCACGCGGGCAGGCGAAGGTGGAAGTCAAGATCGAAGGCAGCCCCGTGCGCCTCCCCGGGCCGGTAGAGATGAACCTGCTGCGCATCGCGCAGGAAGCCGTGGCCAATGCTGTGAAGCACGGGCGCGCACAGCAGGTCTCCATCGAATTGCACTATGCACCTACTTCCGTATGCCTGACTGTGACGGATGATGGGGAGGGATTTATGGCAAACCAGGCGTTGCCCACTGGGCATTTCGGACTCCTCGATATGCGCGAGCGCGCGCTGTCGATGGGCAGCCAGTTGAAGGTCGAGAGCGAGCGCGGACGCGGCACGCGCCTTGCCGTAGAAGTTGCAGTGCACTCAAGCCATGTGATCGATGAAGAACTCAAAACCAATTCGTATTCTGGTGGTTGACGATCACTTCATGGTCCGGATGGGTCTGTCTGCGTCTTTGAACGTCGAGCCGGACATGCAGGTAGTGGCCGAAGCCGGTAACGGCGAGGCCGCACTTGAGGCCTACCGCAAACACCATCCCAGCCTGGTGATGATGGATCTTCGCCTGCCGGGAATGAGCGGCACCGACTGCACCGTCGCCATCCTTCACGAATTCCCGGACGCATGCGTCCTCATGCTCTCCACCCACTCGGGCGAGGAGGAGATCTATCGTGCGATGCAGGCCGGGGCTCGCGGATACATCGTGAAGAGCATCCTACGCGAAGAACTGCTGCGCGCTGTGCGTGAGGTCCATCAAGGGCGACAATATCTGGATCCAATTGTGGCTGCGCATCTCGCCGAGCGCCGCTCCCATCGCACGTTGAGCAGCCGCGAAGTGGAAGTGCTGCGGATGGTGGCCAAAGGCCTGGGAAACAAAGAGATCGCAAGTGCACTGAACATCGCAGAAGTGACGGTGAAGCTGCACGTGAGCCACGTGCTGGAGAAGCTCAGCGTGAAGGATCGTACCGAGGCGGCCACAGCTGCACTGCATCGAGGGATCATCGCGCTCGAGTGATCGTTTGAATCATCACGCAATCTGGAACGGGTGCGGCGGCGAGCGCCCATTCTTGAAGCTTTTCGCGAAAGCGACCCTGAGGCTGTACGAAAGTATAGTTGACATCGCTCCCTAGTTGTTTTCTATTAGTTTGTTTTTACTTCCTCTGGACGCAGACGCGACTAGGGAACCGAGCGGTACGGTTTTCGGAAGCCAACGATGTGTTTGAAGATTCCAAGGGGCATCGATATGAAGCAGGATTGGCTGATGGGGCTAGGGGCTGGAATGCTGTGCCTGCTGATGCTTGGCACTGCAGCAGCGCAATCAGACCGCGGTACGATCGCAGGCTCAATCCTGGACAGCACCGGTGCGGCGGTTAGCGGAGCAACGGTAACGGTCAAAGGCGCCGACACCGGCAGCACCTACAAGACGGCTTCTACGGCGGAGGGTCTTTACCGCATCTCCGACATTGCCATCGGCCGATACGACGTCACGGTTGAAGCCCCGGGCTTCAAGGTCTCGTTGCAAAAAGGTGTGCCGGTTCAGATCAATACGGTTGCGGCTCTCAACATCACGCTGCAACCCGGCGACGTGAAGGAGGAAGTGACCGTCCTCGCCGATGCACCTACGTTGCAGACCGAGAGCTCCGACGTGGGCACGGTGGTCGATAAAAGGCAGATTGAGGAATTGCCGTTGGCGTTGGCTGCCACCGGCCAGAGCTTCTTGCGATCCCCTGAAACTTTTGTGTTCTTGACCCCGGGCACGACGGGGCCGGGAACGGGCGGTTCAAATAACGGTATTTTCGAATCGAAGCTGTCCGGAGGCCAGAATTTCGGTACGGAAGTTCTCCTCGACGGAGTCAGCATCCAGCGGATGGACACGGTTTCAGCTTTTGACCAGATCGCTCCGTCGGTGGAAGCCATCAACGAGTTCAAGGTTACAACCTCCACTCCTACTGCTCAGTTCGGCCGGACTTCCGGCGGCGTCGAGAGCTTTACCACGAAATCAGGAACCAATCGCTATCACGGGGCCGCTTTTGACCTGTTCCGCAACCAGGCCCTGGACGCATTTCCCTGGGCCGACGATTTCACGAACAAAGTGATTGCCAGGAACAACGCCTACTACTTGTCGATAGGTCAGCCCCAGAACGTGCAGCCGCTTGCGGAGAAGCGTCCCGACCATCAGAATGATTTTGGCGGCTCTCTAGGTGGCCCGATCCACGTTCCTCATGTTTACAACGGCCACGATAAGACTTTCTTCTTTTTCTCCTGGGAGCAATATCGCAATAATCGAGGAACAAGGAACATCACGACTGTGCCCACGGATGCGGAACGCGGCGGGGACTTTTCCGCCCTCTTGGGCCCACCTACGGGGCAGACCAATCCCTGCACTGGGCAACCAGTTCTGCTGGGACAAATATTTGATCCTTCGACCACAACCACGGTCGGCGGCGTGCCCTGCCGCTTTCCCTTCCCGGGCAACAAAATCACCAATATCAGTCCTGTGGCTCAGAAAGTCCTGACCTACTTGCCGCATGGAAATCTGAGCGGCAACGCTCAAGGGAATCTCAACTATTTCTTCGCGGGTAATATACCCACACGCGACACCACAATGAGCTTCCGGATCGACGAAAACTTGAGCGACAAGAACAAGCTGTTTTTCTCCTATAGCAGCCGCGATCAGGAAGTCCTGAATGGGACGCCCGCCCTGCCTCCACCCCTGGATGGCAATTTTTTTAATTCCAATTTCAGCCACCTTCTCCGCTTCGGCTGGGACTTCATCGCCAGCCCTACTGTCTTAAACCACCTAGTCGTGGGCTTCAACCGGCTGTGGAATTCCAGCACCGCCCAGGGCGTCAACGGCAACGATTGGCCAAAGGTGCTTGGCATCAACAACGCGTTTGGCCCGACGTTCCCGCCGATTGGCTTCAATGGCGGTCCTTACGGTATCGGCTATGCAGGGTTGGGCAGCAACAACTACAACCAGAACATTCCGAGCAGCGTGGTGCTGGCGGACAGCATTTCGTGGGTGCACGGCCGTCACTCTGTGCGCTTTGGCGGCGAAATCCGAGGGCTGCAGTTTTCTGTGCTGAATCCCGCTACATCGCCCGCTTACACTTTCGCGAACTTTGAGACCGCGTTCCAGACCAACGACGCGAACTTGACAGGCAGCCCAGTCGCCAGCTTTCTGCTTGGCCTGCCGAACCAGGAGGGCCTGCAGATCAGTTCCCACTTCCCACGCTGGAATCAGCGTTACTATGCCCTCTACGCGCAGGATGACGTTAAGTTACGCAGCAACCTGACGGTTAACCTCGGTTTGCGCTGGGATGTCGATACTCCACGGCACGAGGCGACCAGTGCGATGTCCGTGCTTGACCTTAAAGCTTCCAATCCGGCAACGCCGGGTTTCCCCGGCGCCTTGATCTACGGCAAGAACGCCACGGGTACGACTACATACCTCAAGGACTTCGGCCCGCGCATAGGATTTGCCTATAACTTTATGCCGAAGACTGTGCTTCGCGGCGGTTACAGCATCTACTACGCACCCCTGAGCTATTCTGACTTTGGTTCACAGTTAGCCAGCGGAACAACCGTCAATCCGACTTTCAACTCCTCCGACAACTTCACGCCCGTTCAGTCGTGGGATGTCGGGTTTCCGACTTACACCGCTCCTAGCAACAATACCGACCCCACTCTGGTGAACTTCTCCGATTCCGGCAATACGGTGCTGCCGTCTTACAACCGGCCTGGGATGATTCAGAACTGGACTTTTGAAGTGCAGCAGCAGATTGCCCAAGACTTAATCTTTACCCTCGGCTACGTGGGCCAGCACGCGACGCGATTGCACTCGAACCTGGCGCAGATCAACACGATCAATCCCAAGTACAACTCACTGGGCGCCGGACTGGGGTATTTGGTTGACGGGTCGGATGGCCTCAATGGACCCGCAATTCTCTCCCAGTTGGGCGTAACAGTGCCTTCCTGGTTCATATCCGGATGGGGTTCCAGCGGCAGGGATACTGTCGGACAGTTGTTGCGGCCTTTTCCGCAGTTCGGCAGCATCGGGACAAACTGCTGCCTCGAAAATGTCGGTCAGTCAACCTACAATGCGCTGGAGGCTAAGGTGGAGCGGCGTTTCCGTAACGGTTTGAATCTGCTCGCCGCCTACACCTTCTCGAAGACCCTGACGGATTCGGACAGCAACTACGCCGTTCCGTTTTCCGCTTTCGCTTCCAACGTCTTTGGCGCCCAGAATCCGTACAATCTCAGAGCGGAAAAAGCGGTCAGTTACCAGGACATTCCACAAACCTTCGTACTCAGCTATTTGTATGAGCTTCCGGCGGGACCAGGGAAGAGATATTTGAACCACGGAGTGGCCAGCAAGATATTGGGTGGCTGGCAAATTGGCGGCGTACAACGGTATCAATCAGGGTCGCCAACCACCATTAGCGCGGGTGCCACCTCTCCCCCAAACATTTACGGGGGCAACTGGCGTTACAGCTTGCGCCCTGGGCAATCGCTATTCTTGCCCCATCCCGCCCAATGGACAGCCGCCATCGACGGCTCGTTTAACACGCAGGGCCCGAATTCGGTTGGATTCCAAAGCGGCTGCACTGAGAATTCCGATGGCACATTCTCGTTTTCTTCAATGGCAAATTCGCCGATCCTCAATTGCGCGGCGCTGTTGGATCCAAGCAAGGTTGTCGGGTCGGTGCCCGGAGCGGGCTACGTCTTCGGCAACCTGCCGGCTGTCGAGGGCTGGCTGCGAAGTCCCAGTTATCTCAACGAAGACTTCGCCATTATCAAACGCACTCAGATTCGAGAGTCCAGTTCAATCGTATTCAAGCTGGACATTCCAAACGCATTTAACCGTCACATCTTCGGTAGCATCGATGGCGGGCCGGCTGACCAGTTCTTCGGGGTTCCTGGAGGAAGCGGGCATAGTGTCATAAACGGGACGAGGGCGATCCAGGCCACTTTGCGCTACGAGTGCTGAAACTCACAACCCGCAGAGCAAATCAGAAATCCCCCTGTCATGAGTCTCGACAGGGGCTTCTTTTTGTTCGGCTCAACTTTGCTGAGGTATAAAATTTAGTGGTGTTGGTCACTACTGCCCATCGTTTTCGCCTGGTTGAACGCACAACGTCCCGACTCGGTTGTCGCGGGATGCAGTACGCCCGTCAGTACCTGGTTTTGATCAGCGCTCTTATCGCCTCGACCTTCATCCACGCGCAAGGTCCGGACACCGCTGTGGCATTCAATCAGGCGACGCAGGCGATGCGCGAAGGCAAGATCGAAGACGCGGCGGCGGGTTTTGCGGCGATCGTCAAGCAGTCGCCTAGCTTTGCTGAAGCGTATTTCAATCTGGGGCTGGTCCGCGAAGAGCAAGGCAAATTCGAAGAATCCATTGGCAGTTTTCAAAAAGCGCTGGTGCTCAAGCCCCGGCTGCATGGGGCGAACCTGTTTCTTGGCATCGCCGAGTTCCGGCTGAACCGCCTCGAGGTTGCTGCGGCCGCGGTCAAGAAAGAGACCGATGTGTATCCCAAAGACGCCGCCGCGTGGATGTGGTTGGGCGTTGTGCGCCTGGCACAGGAGCGTTCCGAAGAGGCGGCGCTGGCTCTCGACAGGGCCGCGCAACTCAGCCCCGACGATCCGGACATTCTGTATCATCGCGGCCGGGCTCATCTGCTGGTTTCCAACGCGAGCTACGCGAAGATGTTCAAGATCGATCCGCATTCCTGGCGAGTGCATCGCGTGCTGGCGCAAGCCAACGCGGAAGCCGATCGGCATGTGGACGCAATCGCAGAGTATGAAGCCGCCATCAAGCTTGCGCCCACGCAGCCGGGACTGCATGAAGAACTGGGATCGGAATACCGCAACGCGAACAAAATACCGGAAGCCGAACAGGCCTTCCAGCGCGAGTTGGAGATCGATCCGCAAAACGTTCTGGCGAGGTATAAGCTGGGCGCGATTGAGGTGGAAAAGGGCGATGGCGCCAAAGGAAAAGAACTGATCGAAGCGGCCGCCCAAGAGAAGCCGGGTCTTGTGCATCTGGATTACAACCTGGGCCGGGCAGAGATGCTGCTAGGTAATGCCGCCGCCGCCGCGAGTCACTTAGAACGCGCGGTCAAGACCGATACTGATCCGCAAGTCGCCGAGCAGGCCTGGTATCAGCTGGGAACGGCCTACCGGCGCCTGCATCGCACAGAAGAAGCTCGTACTGCGATGGCCAAGTATCAGGAGCTCAAAGATCAAGAAGCACACAAAGCGCAGAAGTCGCTGGAAGACTATCAGGCGGAGCACCCCGATAGATCCGTACCGCCACCTCCCTCGCAGAGTCCGCAGTAGGAAACTGTCTTGACCTAATGATTCGACAAGTCGGACTTCGCACTCGCGGCATGACTCTGGAGTTCGGCGGTGCGATCAAACTCGGCCTTGGCGCGATCCAGAGCGTGAATCTCCTTATACAGTTTACCTAGCTGGTAGTGAGCCTGGGCGTTGTCCGGTTCAAGCTGCGTGGCGTTCTCCAGCTCACGCTGTGCTTCCTCCAGTTGCCGCGCTCGCAGATAGGCGACGCCAAGTTTGAGGCGGCAGAAACCATTGCTTGGGGCCAGCCTGACAGCTTTTTCCAAGGGTGCGACGGCCTCTTTGGGGCGGTCCTGTCCGATCAACATGTTCCCGAGATTCACGTAGGGTTGCTCGCTTGGATGGAGGCTCTGCTCTTGCCACGCGATCGCTTTGCGATAAGCATCGATGGCCGCCTCGGGTTGAGCGTCGGATTCAAAGATCAATCCCAGATTGTTCTCCGCCCGTGCGTCGTGCGGATCCAGATTGAGCACCGTCTGGAACGCTTTTCGTGCTTCGATCAAGCGGGACTTGGTGTAGTACGCACGGCCCAAGTAATACCAGGCATCGACGTTCCCGGCGTCGAACTGGACCGCCTTTTCCAGCCACTTGATGGCATCGGCATCGTCATCTAGCTGGACGTAATCCAGGCCGACGATCTTCAGATCATCGGCTGTGGGACGCGTGATGGCCGCAGCCCGCGTATAAAACGCAAGCGATTCCGACGGCCGGTTCTCGCGGTTCAGAACGAAACCCAGCATATAGAGCGCGTCGGAAGAATCACGATGCGACGCAATGTAACTATGTAGCGCGCGCTCTGCTCCGGCAAAATCCTGAAGGTGTACCAACGATTTTGCCTGGTAAAGAAGCGCATCCGTGGCACCAGGAGAGGCGTTCTCAGCGCCAGCAAACAGCGAGGCAGCCGAGGAATAGTTTCCCGCGCGGAATTCCGCCAGGCCACGATCAAAGGCACTGCTCGATTGCGCCGACGCTCGAAATCCACAAAGAGACAAGAGTGCCACCCATGGCAGCCAAAACCCGGGATTGGCAAGGCCCTTCATGGCTTCTGTGATGTAGAGGGAGTGGCGGGCTCATCGATCTGAAGAATTTGATCAGCAGGGATGTCTCTAAGCGTTTGCCTGATCCCGCTCGGCCAGCGAATCTCGATTCTCTGCACAACGGCTTGCTGCCCCAGTCCGAAATGTACCCGTTTGTCGCTGGCAGAAAGATAACTGCCCGCCGTCGAAACGGTCGCGTATTGTGGGCCGGATGCCGTCAAAACAGTGACTTCTGCGCCAATCGCGTCCCGGTTGCTCTTGTGCCCAACCAAATGGAGAAGAATCCAATGGTTCTGCGTTACCGATTCGTTGTGGAAAACGTGAACCGCGCCGTCGTTGGTGGTTACAACCGCGTCGAGCCGGCCATCGTTATCAATATCCCCGACGGCTAAGCCGCGCGCAACCCAGGCTTGATGGAAGACGTTCCCGGACTGCGCGGAAACATCGATGAACCCGTGCCCGGTATTGCGTGCCAGTAGCATGGGTTCGCGGTAGCGCAGATTGGGGTAGTTCAACTCGATGGTATCCAGATCGTGGCCTTGAGCAATGAGAAGATCCTTCCATCCGTCGTTATCGTAATCGAGGAAGCGGACTCCCCAGCCTGAGTGAGCCATTGTCATCTGGCCAATTCCGCTGGTGTTGCTGGCATAGGTGAAGGAGCGGGTTCCGTTGTTCTGGTAGAGGGCATAGCGCTGATTCGCCAGGTCAGTTACCACAAGGTCAGGCCAACCGTCGTTATTGTAATCGGCGAAATCCACACCCATGCCGGCATAGGTACGCCCGTCTATATCGACCGCGACTTCGGAGTCGAGACCAACATCTTCAAAAGTGCCATCCCCTTTGTTGCGATAGAGGAACTCGACCATGGAATCGTTGGCGACAAAAAGATCGATATGGCCATCGCGATCATAGTCGCCAATCGCCACACCAAGTCCTTTCCCTGGTTTGCCGAGGCCCACCTTTTGTGTGACCTCGGTGAAGGTTCCATCCCCATTATTATGGTAGACGAGCGGGGAAACGGGCTTGAAGAAATCGGGATGACAATATGCTCGGTAGCCCTCCTTGTGCTCGCCGCACCAGACATCATCGAAATCCCAATCCAGATAGCGTAGGACAACCAGATCAAGGAATCCGTCCCGGTCCAGATCGACCCAAGCCGCGCTGGTAGACCAGCCGCCTCCTGCCACGCCCGCCTTCTGGGTCACATCGGTGAATGTGCCATTGCCGTTATTGTGGTAGAGCTTGTTACCGCCATATGCGGTTACGTAAAGATCTTCGAAGCCGTCATTGTCGTAGTCGCCAACGGCGACGCCCATTCCGTAACCTGCTCCCTCGAGGCCCGCCTTTTCGGTCAGGTCCTCGAATGTGCCGTCTGCTTTTTGATGGTACAAGCGGTTCCAGTATTGAGAATCGGTCTTCTGCGGCACTGTGCCTCTCGGAGTGGGGTCGCTGAGGGGGGCGCCGTTTACCAGATAAATGTCCAGGCGTCCGTCATTGTCATAATCGAACAATGCGACTCCAGCTCCCATGGTTTCAAGAAGGTACTTCCTGGAAGTATGGGATGCCCGATATTGAAAATTGACGCCGAGTCGTTGCGTGGCGTCGACAAAGGCCTCAACAGGACTGGGCGCTGACAATACCGGCGCAGTTTTTTGTGCCGTGAGCAGCGGGACTGAAGTAAACCAGAAGCAGAGCAGCAGTGTCAGGCGAATAGGTCGCTTCTCCTTTGCCCGTTCCCGCTTCACGGCGTCACAATTCCTTTGCCTTCCACGATGGTTACGATGAGGTCGATCGGCAGGACCTTAATTTCTTCCTTGGTTCCGTCCGGCCACAGGATCTCCGCCTTATCGACCTTTGCGGCCGGGCCCAACCCGAAGTGCAGCCGCAGGTCGGAGCTGGAAGCATAGCTACCGCCGCTGAAAACATCCGCGCGCTGCCGGATTGACCCGGTCGTGATAAATACCTTTGCTCCAATCGCATCGCGGGGGCTCTTGGGGCCGCCGAGCAACTTTAGAGTCAACCAGTGATTCGAATTATTGACCCGGTTGCGCAAAAGCACAGGGGTCGAATCCATCACGTTGAGCACCACGTCAATGTGGCCGTCATTGAACAGATCGCCGAAAGCGGCTCCCCGTGCGGAAACGACGACCGCCAGACCGCTGCCCGTAGCCGGAGCCACCGGCTCGAACTTCGACCCGTTCAGGTTCCGAAACAACAACGGGCGTTGCGCCCAGGTTGTGCCCCAGTCCTGCTTGTCCACTCCGGGATAGACGTGCCCATTGGCAAAGAACAGGTCGAGGAATCCGTCGTTGTCATAATCGAGAAAGCCTGTGCCCCAGCCGAGGAACGGAGTGGTAGCGTTGGCGATGCCGGCAGCAAAGCTTACGTCTGTGAAGCTGGCGCCTCCGTCGTTGCGATAGAGCGTGTTGTAGTCGTCGGAGAAATTCGTGATGCAAAAGTCAACCTTGGCGTCGCGGTTGTAGTCGCCGACCGCAATCCCCATGGCAGCTTGTTCGCGCCCCTCGTCATTCAAAGCGAACCCTGAGAGATAGCTGACGTCTTCAAATGTCCCGTCATGCTTATTGCGGTAAAGATACTTCGGCACGGAATCGTTGGCCACCAGCAGATCAAGCCAACCGTCGTCGTCCACGTCAACAAAGACCGACGCCAGGCCGTAGTAACCCCTGGGGTCGGAGACACCGGCCTTCACACTAACGTCGGTAAAGGTTCCATTGCCGTTGTTGTGAAACAAATGGTCGCTCTCGCCCGGCAATCCGCGCGGGCCGCACATCACCGCTACCCCGCGAAACTGACAGAACCCGGGCGGCAGGCCACCTTTGCCGGCGATTGGCGGATTGTCGGGATCGAATCTCGCGTAGCCGGGAACAAAAAGATCAAGAAAGCCATCGCGGTCGTAATCGCCCCAGGTTGCGCCCGCCGACCATCCGCCCAGCGCGACTCCAGCCTTTTCAGCGACGTCGGTGAAAGTACCGTCATGATTGTTATGGTAGAGGCGGTTCTTGCCGAAATTGGAAACGTAGATATCGGGCCAGCCATCGTTATCGTAATCGCCGACCGCAACCCCAAAGCCCCAACGCTCATTGGCCACTCCGGCCTTATCCGTCACGTCGGTGAAAGTACCATCGTGATTGTTGTGGAACAGCATCGCCCGCGGGGGAGCTTCTTTGCCCTTGAGTGCGGGAAAGGTAGAACCATTCAAAAGATAAATGTCGAGCCATCCATCGTTGTCGTAGTCGAGCAGGGCGACCCCGGATCCCGGCGTCTCTAGAATCGTGGTCTTCTCCGGAGTGCCGGCCTTATGGTGAAACTTATCCAGGCCAGCCGCGTGGGTGATATCAGAGAAGATAACGGGTGCGTTATCGAGAAAGCCGCCGGCCGTAATAGGACGCGACAACGCATCCTTGACTGGAGCGTGCGCCACGCCGGTGCTCATCCCGGTCTGCTGACCCGGAATATCTGCGGGTTCCGCCTGCTGTGCAAGTAGGGGGCCAACAAGCAGCGTGAGCGAGATGGTTCGGATTGCGACGAACCGGGCAATCAGCCAGCAACGAAAGGCACATTGGCTGGAAACCCACAATGACATTAGAGACCGACTGCGCCCTCGAGCATACGAAATCTTCTCATACGGCTGCTCCAAGGTCCACCCCGATTGGAAGGGCTGTCTTCAAGATCGGAAGAAGGCTCTGATTAAGCAGGTGCGGACTGGAAGGGAGCTGCTATCAATTCGACCTGTGGGAAGGATAAACGTGTCGGTCAGCGTGGCATCTGTTTCCCCGAACGGCTTCACGCTCACCACCGATTCGGGACACGTGCTGCACCCGGCTACGATGACGCTTTCGGCTAATGCCGCCGGAAACCTTGGCATGGTAGAGACCTAGCTTGTTAGTTTCGGAAGTGCACAACGTATCGGGATGGACTCTTTCGGTCTTCTAGTGAGAAGCGGTAACGATCACATCTCTACGGTAGATCACGGTTTGCCATGTGCTGATGAACACCCAACGCTTTTGACAAGGGCATCGACCAGTCCCGGGATGGTGTACTGCTTCGCTTCGATATGCACGGGGAAGCCGAGCTCATGCAGCGTTGCTGAAGTGATCGGCCCAATAGAAGCGAATTGGACGCCATCGATCCAGGTGTGGTGCGGGCTCCCCCACCCGCGAGACCGTTGATGATGGACGGTTGGCTGGAGTGAGCTTCCTCCGAGCAGCGCCACAAAGTTACGAACTGTCGAAGAGCTCGTAAACGTAATTACATTAGGCCGCCTCGAATTTTTAAGCGCACCGCGCAGCCGGGAGCGTGAAGATCGAGGCACGACGGTCTCGTAGGCTTCGACTACATCGACATGCGCTCCAGCTTGGCGCAATTCGCGCGGAATCACATCGCGGGCAATCTTGGCACGAATCAGCAGCACGCGCTTCCCTTTGACACGCCGTCGCAGGCTGCGGACCACAGACTCGGCGACATACTCCCGCGGAACGACTTCAACCTTGATGCCGCGTTGTTCGATAGCCCGTTTTGTGGCCGGACCGATGGCGGCGACCCGCAAGCGTTTTGACCGTGAAGTCTCAGCGGGTAAAGGCGTATTCTGCTTTCTGCTTTGGGCACGACGGAAGTCGTGCCCTTCCCCAAGCCCTGCGCGGCCGCCTTTCAGCTTACCGAGTCGCTCCCACATCGCTTCAACGCCGTTGACGCTGGTGAGGATAAGCCAATCGTACTCCCCTAGACTTTTGAGCGCCTTGTCTAACGGCTTGAAAGATCGCGGCTGGCGAATTTCGATAAATGGAATCTCGATTACGTGCGCGCCCTGTTTGCGCAATTCGGCCGACAGCCCGCTCGCCTGATGTCGCGCTCGACCGACGAGCACTCGTACCCCAGAAAGTAGGCGCCGGTTCATTCGACTTCCTTCTTCGTGGATGATCCCAGGCCTTGTTCTCGCATGAGTCGCGCTACACCGGAGACCACCGTGTCCTCGGCCTTGTCCAGGGACGAGATCACATTCTCTTGCTCGCCACGGCTACGGTTCTGGCTCAGCTTGAATTTGGCTTCGATCTTCGTAGCGGTGATCTCGAATCCGACGATGTGGCCCAGCATGCGTTGGCGGTAACTGTCACTGAGATTAGCCCACTGCTTGGCGTATGCCGGCTCGAACATCGCGATCAGTTCGGCGAGCACGCCCGCGAGAGCGTCTGGTGCTGAAAATACCCGCGCAGTTCCGTATACGTGGACAGCACCATAGTTCCACGTGGGAACGTTTTCAGAAGTGGAATACAGCGTGGGCGAAACGTAGG